>Ga0307513_10002447_pt1 | contig 25734 bp, 27 predicted proteins | sample 15_EM_MG_FD_202174 | JGI IMG/M metagenome (GOLD analysis project Ga0307513, IMG submission 202174) | Populus trichocarpa ectomycorrhiza microbial communities from riparian zone in the Pacific Northwest, United States - 15_EM | ecosystem: Host-associated > Plants > Roots > Unclassified | place...
AAAAAATAATTTCCTTCCGATGACTCTTGACAAAGTGGCTCGGTCACAGAGGGTGGGGGGAGCCTCCATGATCAACTGGGCCACGACCGGCTCGTGATAGAGGCGCAGGTCATGCGTGCCCAATCTGGATCTTTTCCGCCGCTCCGGCCACGCTGAGTAGCGGCCACGGGGTGAGGCACTCTGCTGGTAAGATGGCAACGTGACCCCGCCCAGGATCTGTGAGTACTGCGGCGTCCCGGTTCGCCGAAAGTCTGCCCGGCGGCCGAGTGCCGGAAGTCGTTCAACCGGGACCGCATGCGCGGCTACCAGCGACAATGGGCCGCCGAATCTCGGGCCAACGGCGAGCGGCTGCCGAAGTGGAAGACCACCGAAGAGCTGACCGAGCTAAAGAAGAAACAGTCCTGGAGCCCATCTTCCCCCGAGATGAAGAAGGACGGTTGGCAGCGTCGGCGCGCCCAGAAGCTCGAAGCCCCCACCGAGAACTTCCGCCACGAGGAGATCTACCGCCGTGACGGTTGGGTCTGCCAACTGTGCAAGAAGAAGGTCGACAAGAAGCTGACGTACCCCGACGACATGAGCGCGAGCCTCGATCACAAGAAGCCGCTGAGTCGGGGAGGTCATCACACCCGCGCGAATGTCCAGCTTGCTCACCTGAAGTGCAATCTGGCGAAGGGAGCCCGATATGGCTGAGAAGCCGAAGCCGCCGCCGAAGCTGGGAGACCGGGCACTCGGTCTCTGGGCCGGCATCACGGCCAAGTACGCGCTGCGGGTCGATGAGCTCTACGTGCTGGAGTCGGCGTGCCGTGAGATTGATCTGATTGACGCGATGGTCGAGCGGCAGAAGTCGGAAGACTTGATCGGGGTCGGCTCGATGGGGCAGCCCGTCGCCGCGCCGCTGGTTTCCGAGTTGCGTCAGCACCGCACCACGTTCGCCAATCTGATGAAGCAGCTGAAGCTCCCCGATGAGGATGGCCGCGCCGATTCGGCCGCGAGCGAGCAGGCCCGCAAGGCAGCCAACGCCCGGTGGGGTCGCTCGGGCTGATGGCTGGCCTCCTGGTCACCACCAGTGGGATCAGCGAGCGTGAGCGACTCGCCGAAATCGAGTCCTGGTACCGCCATGAGCTGAGTCAACCGGTCACCCTGCCGAAGTACCGCTTCGAGCCGGTGCGGATCGGGCCGACCTGGCAGACCGAGAAGATCAAGGGCAAGCGCCACTGGGTGATTCCGGAGCGGTCGCTGGGCTGGGAAGCGCTGACGTTCTGCGGTCGATGGCTGCAGGTCACCCGCGATGTGCCGTGGCGGTTCACCCTGGAGCAGGCCCGCTGGGTGCTGAACTGGTACTCGGTTGAGCCCGACGGCAGTTGGACTTGGCGCGACGCGGTCTTCCAGCGGCTGAAGGGCCACGGCAAGGACCCGCTCGGTGCCTGCCTGGCGATGTTCGAGCTGATCGGACCATGCCGGGTCGGTGACTGGGTGGCCGGCAACCCGGTCGGGACGGACTTTCCGGAAGCGTGGATCCAGACCGCCGCCGTCTCGCTGGAGCAGACGAAGAACACGATGCGCCTGCTGCCCGGCATGGTCACCGAGGAGGCCAAGAAGGGCTTCCACATCCAGGTGGCCAAGGAGCAGGTCTACGCGCTGCAGGGCACTCGGTTCATGCAAGCCGTCACCTCCAGCCCGACCACTCTCGAAGGCGCTCGGGCCAGTTTCGTGCTGCTCAACGAGACGCACCACTGGATGTCGAACAACGACGGCCACGACATGGCGGACGTGATCGAGCGGAACGCGACCAAGAGCCCCGGCGGCGCCGCGCGGACGGTGCGGATCACGAACGCCTACGAGCCGGGCATGGATTCGGTGGCCGAGCGCGACCGGGAAGCCTACGAAAAGGCGATCTCCGACGACCTCGGCGGCTCGATCGGCCTGCTCTACGACTCGCTCGAAGCGGCCCCGACCGCGCCGCTGACCGCCGAAGACGCACCCGAGGTGATCAATACGATCCGAGGCGACTCGACGTGGCTGCACATCCCGTCGATCGTCTCTTCGATTCTCGACACTCGTAACCCGCCGAGCCGTAGTCGCCGATTCTGGTACAACCAGATCAACGCGGCCGAGGACGCCTGGATGTCCCCGCAGGAGTGGGACGCCATCGCCGCGCCGAATCAGCTCGTGCTCCCCGACGAAGCGATCGTGGCGTTCTTCGACGGCTCGAAGTCGGAGGACTCGACCGCGCTGGTTGGATGTCGCGTCACCGACGGCCACGTGTTCCGGATCAACTCCTGGTCGAAGCCGCCCGGCGAGCGAGGCAAGGGCTGGATCGTCGACCGCGACCAGGTGGACGAGGCCGTCCAGTCGATGTTCGAGTCGTACAAGGTCAGAGCCTTCTTCGCGGACCCCTCCGATACCCGGGACGACGAAGGCGAGCGGTTCTGGGAGCCGATGATCGACGACTGGCATCAGCGCTTCGGGCCCCGACTGGAGGTCTGGCCGATGATGTCCGGCGAGCGGAAGCACTCGATCAGCTGGGACATGCGATCCCGCGAACGCACGTCGCTGTTCACCATCGCCGCGCAGCGTTTCGTGACCGAGGTGCAGGACGGCCGGTTCACCCACGACGGCAGCCGGTCGATGCGCGCGCACGTCCTCAATGCCCGCCGCCGCCCGAACGAATGGGGCGTCTCGCTGGGCAAGGAGAACCGCGACTCTAAGCGCAAGATCGACATGGCGGTGTGTGCCGTCGGAGCTCGCATGGTCCGTCGGGTCCTGCTGAACAAGACCACAAGCACGGTCAAGCCCCGCTCCGGCAAAGTTTGGTGAAGGAGACTCCCCCATGCAGTCAGTCCTCGAATTCGGAGGGTCGGTGATCAACGCGGCCGTCTTCGTCTACCTGGCCGACGAGCTCACCACGCTCCTACGCACCCTCCGCAGCTACCTGTGAAGCGCTGGCTGCTCGGCCCGCTCGTTGTCGTGGCGCTGCTGGCTCTGACCGCCCCCGCGCTGGCCGGATCCTGGCACCGAGACCACCGTCATGATGATCATGCTCGAGCACATAATGCCTGGTCAGAGGCCCGTTGGGACGACAGCGACGAGTCTGATTACGACGATGAGGACAGCTCCGATGATGAGGATTCTGACTCGGAGGACGAAGACTCGGCCGACTCCAGTGACTCCCCGGTGGTGGTCGATCCGGCGCCCGTGGTCACCGGCTCCGAGAAGAGCATCCAGGCCGAGCTGACCGGCTACTCCTACCAGGACAACACGCCACCCGGCAGCGCGGACATCTGCTGCCCGCAGCTGCACCAGAAGGCCGGCGGCCAGGGCACCTACGAGGACCCGATCACGACCGCCGTGGCCTCCAGCTCGTTCCCGCCTGGCACCCGGTTCTACGTCCCGCCGATCAAGCGCTACGTGATCGTCGAGGACTCGGGCGCCAGCGACGGACAGAACCACCTGGACATCTGGGTCGGCGGCCAGGGACACAGCAAGGGCGACTCCGACGCCTGCATGAACTCCTTCACCGGCAGCCACCAGATCATCCAGAACCCCGGCCCCGACCACCCTGTCACCGCAGGCGAGCTCACCACGGCCGGCGGATGCAAGATCTGATCAACATCCTCATCTCAGCTCCCTGGGCCATCGCCGCCGTACTCACCGGTGAGTGGCTCGTCAACCAATTCCGGAGGTAATCCCCGCGATGACTGTCCCCGTGCTGAATGGCCACCGCCTCGGCCGCAAGGCCTACGACCGCACCAAGCCGAACGTGATGCTGCGCCGGCTGCGCACCGCGACGCTGACCCCGCCACCGCAGAGCGACTGGTGGTGCGACGCGATGGCCACCATGGCGCTGAACGACCGGATCGGCGACTGCACCATGGCGGACCAGGCCCACTCGCTGACCGGGCTGCAGTTCTACGGCCAGGCCAAAACTATCGTGGTGCCGGACTCCGAGGTGCTCAAGGGCTACTCGGCGATCAGCGGCTACGACCCGAAGACCGGCCGCAACGACAACGGCGCGACGCTGCAGGACGCCTTCGGCTACGCGCGCAAGACCGGCTTCGTGGTCGCCGGCGCCACCTACCGCACCGAGGCCTTCGCGCAGCTCGACGCGATCGACTCGCGCGGCAACGTCGACTGGGACCTGATCAAGGTTGGCATCGACTCGTTCGGTGGCGCCTCGATCGGCATGATCTTCCCAGACTTCGCCATGGACGACTTCGACGCCGGCCGGACCTGGGACTACAACCCCCGCAAGCGCTACCGCGAGTCCGGCGGGCACGACGTGCGGCTGGTCGGCTTCGGTGGCTCGGGCCTCGGCGCCTACATCGACTGCGCGACGTGGGGCCGCAAGCAGCGCATGACCGTCGCGTTCGCCGAGAAGTTCATTGAGGAGTACTGGGTCCACGGCGAGAAGGACTGGCAGCGCGCCGACGGCACCGTCCCCAACGGTATCGACGCCGACTCGGCGAAGGCGCAGTTCATCGCGCTGACCGGCGAGACCGGCGACCCGGGCTGGGACTCCCCCGACGTACCCCCGGTAGTTGTGCCGCCGATCGACCCGCCGCCTCCGGTCACCGAGGACGCGGACGCCCAGCTGGCCGACGCCTACGACCGCACGCCGATCACCGAGTTCTCGACCGCGTTCAACATCTGGCGCGCCGGTAAGGGACTCTGATCATGACGGGACTGTTCCGGTGGCTCGGCGACTGGCGCCGGCGTCGCGCCGAGCTCCGGAACAGTCCCGGTCGCCAGCTGCGCCGCGCCGCACTCCAACGACGTAAGGATCCGAAGTGACGACGCTGAGCGGCCTCTCTGAGCTGTCCGAGATCGTGCAGGACGTGCTGCTACCCAAGCACCGCCAGGAGTGCACGCGGCTGCACTGGATCGACCGCTGGTACCGCTGGAAGCACGAGCCGGTACCGCTGCCCCGCAAGGCGTCGACCGAGCTGCGCGCGCTGGCGAAGCTGTCGCAGACCCCGTGGCTCGGGCTGGTCGTGACCTCGACGGCGCAGTGCCTGTTCGTGGACGGCTACCGCAGCGCGCTCGACCCGGTCGGGGACCCGGCGGAGGTCAACGCGCAGTTGCAGCGCAGTCCCGACGACCCGATCCCGCCGGTGGTGGACAAGCCGATCGTCCCCGAGGGGCCGTGGCGGATCTGGATGGCCAATCAGATGGACAAGCGGCAGGCGGCGCTGCACCGCGCGGCGCTGGCCTACGGCTACTCCTACTCCACTGTGCTGCCCGGCGAGGACTTCACCGGGGAGGTCATGCCGGTGATCCGGGGCAAGAGCCCCCGCAAGTTCTACGCCGTCTACGAAGACCCGGCGTTCGACGACTGGCCCGAGTACGCCCTCGAAGAGCTCGACAACGACGGCTCGATCCAGCGGTTTAAGGTGTTCGACGACCAGAACGTCTACACCGTGCGGCTGTCCTCGAAGAACAGCACGGGCACCGGCGACAAGCCGCGCTTCGAGCTGGAGGACACCGAGCGGCACGGCGCCGGAGTCTGTCCCGTGGTGCGCTACGCCAACGAGCTGGATCTCGACGGCAGGACTCCGGGCGAGGTCGAGCCGCACATCGCACTGGCCCGGCGGATCAACAAGACCAGCTACGACCGGCTGCTCGTGCAGCACTTCAACAGCTGGAAGATCCGCTGGATCGCGGGCATGGCCGAACCGGACAGCGAGGAGTCGGCAACCCGGGCGAAGCTGAAGCTCGCGCAGGACGACTTCCTGATCGCGGCCGACGCCGACACCAAGTTCGGCTCGTTCCCGGAGACCGGCCTGGGCGGCTTCATCGAGGCACACGAAGCCGACGTCGAAGCGCTCGCCGCCGTCACCCAGACCCCGACGCATGAGCTCACCGGCAAGATGGTCAACCTCTCGGCGGAAGCGCTGGCCGCCGCGCGCGCGAGCCAGAGCCAGAAGGTCGACGAGCGCAAGCGCAGCTTCGGTGGATCGCACACCCAGTCGCTGCGCCTCGCCAGCTCGTACCTCGGCGATGAGAAGCACGCCAAGGACATCACTGGCCGGGTGACCTGGCAGGACACCTCGATCCGCTCGATCGCTCAAGCCGTCGATGCGCTGGGCAAGGCCGCGACGATGCTGCACGTGCCGGATGAGGCGCTCTGGGGCCGCATCCCCGGCGTCGAGAAGTCCGATGTCGAAGAGTGGAAGCGCATGGCGAAGCTACAGGACCCCCTGGAGCAGATGCAGTCCAACCTCGATCGACAGGCCGAGGCGCAGAAGCTCGCGTCGAAGGGCGTGCCGGGCGATCAGTCGAGCTCCGCGAACGGCACCGCGCCGAAGCCGAAGGCGTCTGTCACCGCGAAGCCGGCGGGCTGATGGCGAGCACCGAGGACGGTCGCCGACTGACCGAGACGCACCGCCTCGCGCAGGTCGAGCTCCAGGCTCAGTTCCTCCGGGAGTTCATCCCGACGTGGCGGCTGATGAGCTGGGTCAAGATCGACGAGGTGTCGCAGGCCTGGCTCGCGGCGGTCATGCCGATCATCAGGAAGTGGCGCCAGGAGTCCGCTGACGTCGCGGAATCGTATTACGACCGGTACCGTAAGGTAGAAGTACCACGATCATCTACGACGGCGCCTCCGGTCGAGTTCCTGCATGCTCCCGAGGTACGTGGTCACCGCGAGCCAGACTCTCCTGTCGTCGACCTCAACGAACGTCGTCGATCACGGACGCGGATCAGGCTGCCGGAGGACCGGGACCAGAGCGGTTGGGTCACGCCTAAGATCGACTGGTCGCAGTACGACGACTCGGCGCTGAAGGCGCTGCGCGGCGCCGGCCCGAATTACCTCAAGCAGCAGGCCGGGCGCGGCGAGACCGAGCAGCGCGCCATGGCCAAGGGGCTGCAGGTCGTCTCCGGTACCGGGGTCAAGCAGGTGCTCGACGGCGGCCGGGACACGATCTTGGAACTGATTCGCTCCGATCCCTCGGTCACCCGCTACATCCGCGTGACCGACGGCGACCCGTGCGCGTTCTGCGCGATGCTGGCCAGCCGGGGCCCGGTCTACGAGACCGCCGAGTCGGGCGGCTTCCTCGCGCACCCCTCGTGTGCCTGCACCGCCGAGCCAGTGGTCGTGGCCGGCGGCGCGTGGCCCGGTCAGGCCGCCTACTACAAGCGACTCTGGCGCGCGAACATCGAGAACCGCTACTCCGGCCGGGACGCGATCAACGCCTGGCGCCGTCTCTACACCGACCTGCAGCGGGAGACGAAGCGCCAGTCGTTGGCCTCTGACCAGCGGCTGGCTTAGCACCAGATATGGCGCCGGCAGAACCGCGACTTGTGGTTGTCGCCGTGCGGGATCGGCACCGGGATGTAGGTGTGATCGTCGCTCGGAGCTGACGCCACCACCGCGCCGGCACAGTTACGGCCGCCCGAATCGAGGCTGCGCAGGTTGGCCACGTACTCGGGGCTGGCGTCGTTCTTCCCGGCGTACACCGCTGTGTGGTCGTAGGTGACCATCAGCTCGCCGAAGTCACCGCCAGCGACCCGCACGTAGCGCAGCAGCCGACCATAGCGATCCTTGTCCGGAGCACCCGGCTGCGAGCGCAACGACACGCCATCGGTCAGCAGCAGCTCGGCGGTCGCCTTGGCCTCCGCGCCGCCGACCGTCGACATCTCGCAGGAGTCGATGCCGAGCACCCGGATCCGCTGACCGGTGTCGATGTCGAACGTGTCGCCGTCGATCACCTTCGTCACCGTGCGGTTCGCCTCGTCCACGTTGAAGCCGGGCCCGTAGGCGATTCGCTCGGCGGGCGTCATCTCCTGCTCAGCGCTGTGCGCGGCAACGGATACGACCGGGCGCTCGGAACTGCCGCAGCCGGCGACCACGAAGGCCACCACCGCAACGCCGAGCCACATTTTTCTCATGGCTCGAAGGATGCCACAGATTGAGGCATTACCACAAGTGTCCCGAGTCACCCGCGTCTCGGGTTGCCCGCAACGGGATGAACAGGGAGAAGCCGCAATGGCTGAGCGCGACGAGAACGACAGCACCGAGAACGACGGCACCAAGGACGAAGGCACCGACAGCAAGACTGGCACCGCCGCTGGTTCGAACGGCGACGGCGCTGGCACCGAAGGCACGGGAGCGGCGGGCGGGTCCGGAACGGATGACGTCAAGGTCGATACCGAGGCCGAGAAGTGGAAGAAGCTGTCCCGCCAGAACGAGAAGAACCTGCGTGACGCACAGAAGAAGATCGACGAGTTCGAGAACAAAGCTCTGACCGAGTCGCAGCGCCTGGAAAAGGAGCGCGACGGGTACAGGAGTACCGCCGAATCGGCATCCTCGCAGCTCAAGCACATGAACGTCGCCATCGAGCACGCACCGGAGCACGCCACGCTCGCCCAGCTGCGCAAAGTAGCGAAGCGGCTACGCGGAGACTCCGATGACGATCTTGAGGCAGACGCCAAGGAACTCTGGGCCGACTTCGCGCCCGCTCCCAGTTCCGAGGGCGCTCCGAAGTCTGGATCCGTTGTCGGCAAGCCCAAGGAACGACTCAAGGGCGGCGCGGACCCCGACGAAGCCGTCGATGAGATGAACCCCGCGAAGATCGTGGCGAACATCCCAAGGGCGCGCTGAGAACACCGCAACGGCTGTAGCCACGGCCGGCTCGCGGTTCTTACTCCCCGAGAACCCTAGGAGGTTCAGTCGTGGCTAACAGCTACCTGAAGGCAGAGAAGATCGCGGCCACCGCGCTCGGCCTTCTGCAGCGCGAGATCGTGCTGCCCGGACTCGTGTGGAAGGACGCCGGCGGTTCGTTCGTCGGTGCCGCCGGCGACACGATCACCATGCGCGTGCCCGCCCGTACGCAGGCCCGCTCCCGCACGCTGCGGGGCGCTCGCGGACTCGCGTCCGAGGGCACCGGCATCATCCAGATGGATGAACTGACCGAGCACAGCGTCGACGTGACGCTGGACGAGGCCATCTACTCCGCGATCCCGGTCACCGATGAGGAGCTCACGCTCGACATCAACGACTTCGCGGCACAGATCCTCGCTCCGCAGGTGCGTGCCGTCGCCGAGGGCCTGGAGAACAAGCTGGCCGCCGAGATGGTGGGCGCCACCTACGCCAACACGGTGACCATCCCCCGCGCCAAGCTGGCCGGCACCAACACCGACAGCTCGAACACCTACGACGTGTTCCGTGGACTGGCCCAGGTCCGCAAGTACATGAACGTCTCCAACCTGCCGCAGAACGACCGCATCATCGTGGTCGGGGCGGACATGGAGGAAGCGTTTTTGAACGACCCGCACCTGAACCGCTTCGATGGTTCCGGTGACTCGGGCCCCGGCTCGGCGCTGCGGGACGCGACCCTCGGACGCATCGCCGGCTTCAACCAGGTGATCGTCAGCAACGCACTGCCGGCCGCCTTCGGTGTCGCGTTCCACCGCACCGCCTTCGTGCTGAACCTCCAGGCTCCGGTTGTTCCGAGCGGCGTGCCGTTCGGCTCGAACCAGAGCTTCGAGGGTCTGGCGATGCGGTACATCAGGGACTACGACTTCCGGAACGTGCAGGACCGGGGCATGGTCGACCTGTACTGCGGCACCAACACCGTCGTTGACGGCCTGGTGTCCGAGGTTCAGACCCTGACCCCGACCGGCACGATCTCGGGTGGCACCTTCACCCTGACTTGCCGTGGGTACACCACGTCGGCGCTGCCTTTCAACGCCACCGCCGCTGCCATCGCCGCCGCGCTGAGCGCCCTCCCGGGTGTCTTCGCCACGGCGACCGGTGGGCCGATCAGCACCACGGCGGTCGTGGTCACGTTCACCGACTCTGGCGATGTTGCCCAGCTGGTTGTGAACAGCTCCCTGACCGGCACCTCGCCGGTCGTCACGCCCACCACCACCACGAGCGGCGCGCCCACCTTCGTGCGGGCCATCAAGCTGGCTCTGGCTGCCTGAGTTGTAGCTGCCGGCCGCTCGAATCGAGTGGCCGGCAGCTTCTACCTGCTCGGAGGAGGTGAATTACATGTCGTACGAATTCAAGGTTGAACAGTTCGTGGTCGGCACCACTCCGGTAAAGATCTTGGACGGATTTCTAGCTCCAGAAGGCGCGACGGTCTCCATTCGCTCCACGGGCAGTGCTATCGGCCTCGGGGGGTCAACCGTGACTAAGGCGGCCGGCTGGGACCCGAGCAACGAGCCTTCGGCGTATCACTTGACGGCTTACGAACCGGCGGACCTCTACGCAGTTACCGCTTCTGGAACGGCCACAGTCACGGTGCTCCATCACGTCTCTGAGGAAGTCTCGTGACTGATGTGAATCTCCCCCCGCTGGCGACTGTCCACGATCTCGAACTGCGGATGAAGCGGACTTTCGACACGAACGACGATCTGAACGAGGCGGAATCGGCGCTCGACGAAGCGTCGGAGATCGTCCGCGAGGAATCCCGCAACACCTGGGTCTCGCCGGAAGACTCGACGATCGTCACCGCGCCTCGAATCGTCAAGATCATCGTTCTGCGGGTGGCCGAGCGGAAGCTTCGCAACCCCGACGGCCTGAGCTCCGAAACCGCTGGCGACTACTCGTATCAGCGCAACGGAGTCGGCCCGGACGGCGGCTTGTACCTGACTCCCTGGGAAGTCCAGGTGCTGCACCGCCAGGCCGGCATGACCGGTCTCTGGACGCAGCCGGTCACTCGCGGGGACACCTACTGCGACCGGGTCTTCTTGGAGGACTCGTTCGGCTGCGAGCTGTTCCCGGTCGGCGACGTCGGCGTCTTCCCGTACTACGACTGAAGGCGGTGGGCGAGTCGTGGCTTTGACCAGCAGCGGACCGCACACCGTCACGATCTACGTGCAGGAAGAGACGACCGACTACCAGGGCAACCCGGTCAAGCGGCCGAGCACTACCGGCGTGGTGGTCAGGGGTTGCTGGATGCAGCCACTGGCCAGCACGCGGGGCGCCTTCGCCGCCCGGAAGGTCGACGCCGGTCAGGACGAGTCGGTGGCCTGCAAGTTCATCTGCTCGCCGGCCAGCGCGCCACTGGGTTGGTGGTCTCGCGTCGAGTGGTTCGACCCGGACCTGGGTCGACTGCGCAAGTTCGCGGTGCTCGGCGGCCCGATGCCGCGCAACTTCTCGGCCGCCACCAACCACCTGTCCTGCACCCTCCAGGAGATCCTCTGATGGCCAAGGTCAAGTTCGCCTGGGGTCCGGGGATGAACGCCCGGAAGTGCAACAGGGTCGCGGCGTATCACAAGGAAACCGGCTTCGCGCTGAAGCGGGCCTCCAACGAGCTGTACGCCCGCGCGCGACGCAAGCTCGCGGCACACCACCACTCCGGTGACGCCGAGATCTCGCTGACGCACGGCAAGCTCGACTACTTCGTCAACCTCGACGACAAGCATCGTGCCGGCGGCCCGGCGGCGGCGGCCATCGAGTTCGGCCACGTCGCCAAGAACGGCCGCTTCATCGAAGGCGCTCACGCGCTGACCGGCGGGCTGCGGTGAGGTCAGAGGCAGGTCGTGCCGCCCCGTTCGTGGATGGCATGGGCGTGCAGCTCTGGATCTTGCGCAACACGCTCGCCGACATGCGCGAGGCGGAAGGGCTGCGGCCGGTTGAGGTGATGTCCAACCTCAACGACGAGCTCTCCAACCACATCCCACTGGTCAAGATCCAACGCACCGGCGGCGCGAGCGACCATCCCCGGTTCACCACCCAGTTCTGGATGAACTACCAGGTCTGGTGCGACGCCGAGCCGAGCCGGGACTGGGACCCGCGCCAGGCGACCTTCGAGCTGGCCAACCAGGTAGCCCGATCCCTCGTGATCGCCACCGAGAACCAGATCGTCACCCCGTACGGATCTATCGCCAAGTGGCGCGAGTCGACCGGGTTCCGTCAGTTCGACGACCCGGACCTTCCGCACATTTCGAGGCAGGTCGCCACCTACGACTTGCTGATTCGAAACCTCAGAACCCCGCGTTCCTGATCCATCCATCCGACCCGGTGCCGCGCTCTCCGGGATGTGTCTGCTCCCCTGAGAGGACTGACCATGGCTCTCGATGATGCCGCAGTCATCATCCCCGGTACCGGTTACGTGTTCGTCGCGCCGGCCGGAACCGCTGCCCCCGCAAGCAAGACCGACCCCGGCTCCCCGTGGCGCGATCTCGGCCACACGTCGATTGACGACGGTCTGACGATCACCAAGGACGGTGGCGACAGCAACATCCTCGGCACCTGGCGTAACCCGGCCCTCCGGGACCGCCGCGACCCGGTGGTGTTCGCCCTGACGATCCACCTGCTGCAGCTGTCCAACGACACGCTGAGCATGTACTTCGGCGTCGGCGACACCACGGTCGACGGGGTGTTCGGTGTCGCGCTGATCCCGACCCCGGTCGAGCTGGCGATGTTCGTCCGCATCGTCGATGGCGCCAACGAGATGCAGGTCTACCTGCCCAAGGTCTCGGTCGGCTCCGATGACGACGTCGAGGTCGATGTCGAGAACTTCCTCGCCTTCCCGGTGCGCGCCACGATCCTGGGCATCACCGGTTCGGCGCTGATGGAGTTCTACGGCGACGACCTGGGCCTGCGTACCGCCGAGGTGCAGTCACTGGCCATCACCGGCGTCCCCACCGGCGGCACGTTCACGCTGACCCTCGACGGCGACACCACGGCGGCCATCGCCTACAACGCGGCGGCCTCGGCTGTGCAGTCCGCGCTGCGGCTCCTGGACACCCCGTTCGCCGACGGCGTCGTCTGCTCCGGCGGCGCGCTGCCGGCAGTCCCGGTCGTGATCACGTTCGCTGCCGATCTGGCGGACAACAACGCGCCGTTGATGACCGCGACCGGTTCCTTCACCGGTGGCACCTCCCCGGCCGCTGCGGTCACCACGACCACGCCCGGCTCCTGATCAAGTTGAGAGGCGGCGTGAACCGCGCGGGGACGCGCCGCCTCTCAACGCCTTCTACTCACCCCGCGCAATCTGTGAAGGAGACCCCGCGCTGATGACCTACTACCCCACCGACATGCGCTACAACCAGTCCCTGCCGATGCAGCTGCCGGCGCCTGAGCCTGAGGTCGGTAACCCGATCCGCCGAGGCGACACCGTGACCACCATCGACCCACTGGGCAACGTCATCCCCGAACATGGCGGCTACACCGTCGCGCCGGGCCTCGCCGCGCAGGCCGCCAAGGAAGCCGAAGGCCCGAAGCCGGGCGTCAGTGACGTGATCGCCAACGAGGCTGAGCCGCCGCAGTTCCCCGCCGGGTGCCCGGAGTTCCGCCCACTGCACCGTCTCGGGTTCCTGGAGAAGGCACAGGCGTTTGAGCTCTACGACGTCGTGGCGAAGACCAGCGCCGAAATGGGGTCGGCGAAGAAGGGCGACCAGATCGACGGTCAGCGGGCGGCGGCCTACTACCGGCTGCTTGCCAAGATCGACGAGTTCCTGCTCTTCGTGGCCATCGACAAGGCGGCATACGAGCGCTGGGAAGGCCGTACCAACGAGACCCTGTTCGGCCAGGCGTGGGGTGCGTACCAAGGGAGCGCGCAGCCGGGGGAAGCCGCCAGCTCGTCCAGCTGATCGACGACCACGGCCCGGCGGTCCTCGCGGATCTGCTCCGTTACTACGGCGTGGATCTACGAGACCTCTGGCGTGACGGCACCGACCTCACGCCTCGGTACGTGTTCTGGCTGGTCGAGCACCTACCCGCCGACTCCGCGACGTACGCCGCGATGAAGGGCGGCGCCGAGTACCGGCCCTGGACGATCGAGACGTACCTACTCGCTCAGGCGGTCAACCTGCTGGCTGGCGCTAATCACCAACGCGCTGGAAAGCGGATGCGCAGGGCGCCTGTTCAGCCGCCGAAGCCCAAGGCCACGCCGGAGCGGCAGAAGAAGCGTGGTCGAGTCGTACGTGTCTCGGACATGAACGCCCGCCGCGCTCTGGCCATGCAGATCAACGAGTCCAGCAAGTAACTGACCGGGAGGGGTTCTTCTGTGAGCAGCCCCGGCGGTCAGGAGGTCGCACGGATCTCGGTCCGAGTTTTACCGGACACGAGCGGATTTGCGCAGAAGCTCAAGTCTGAGCTCTCGAAGATCAACGAGCAAGTCGTCGTCGAGGTCAACTTCGACATCGACGTCGCCGGCCTGATCGCCGCGCTCGAATCACTGAAGTTGCCCAAGGTCGTTGTCCCGGTCGACTTCGAGGACGTCCGCGACGCCAAGATCCAGGTGGGCGCCGACACCACGACCGCCAAGACTGAGGTCGACAAGACGGTTGCCGAGACCAACGCCAAGAAGGCGACGGTCAAGGTAGAGGCCGATACCAAGGCGTTCGAGAAGATCAAGCTCGAAGCGCTGATGAACAACGTCACGCTGAAGGCGAAGCTCGAAGCGGACACCACGGCGTTTCTCGCGCAGGTCGAAACGGCCAAGCTTGCGGCGGAGAAAATCGGCCACGTCAAGATCAAGCTGGAGACCGACCGCACCTGGCTCGCCACGATGGCCAATGAGGTCGAGAACGTCGCCGGCAAGGTCTCCGGGCTGCTGGGCTCCGCGATGAGCGGAGTCGCTTCGATCGGCGGCACCCTCGCGGGCAACTGGGAGAAGATCTCCGGCACGGTCTCCAGCGTCGCCGGTGGGGTCCTGACCATCGCGGGGTACACGGCGGCCGGGATCGGCATTGTCGACGTGCTCGCGGCGGCCTGGGGACTGGTCTCGACCGCTGTGCTCGCGGTGCCGGCCGCCATCGCCTTGATCGGTGCCCCGATCGGTGCCATCGCGCTCGGCATGGACGGGATCAAGAAGGCGGCCAAGACCTTGGAGCCGGCCTTCAAGTCGCTGAAGACGGCGGTCTCCGACACCTTTGCCAAGCAGCTTGTGCCGGCGTTCAACACCCTGAAGGCCGTGATGCCCACGGTGCAGACGGGCATGGTGGGCATCGCCTCGGCGCTCTCGACGATGGCGCAGGGCCTGGCGAAGTTCCTCGCCTCCGCGCAGGGCACCTCGCTGATCGCTACGACGCTCGCCAACGTGAAGCAGGCGCTGCTCGGCATTCAGCCCGGCATCACCGGCCTGGTCGATGGCTTCCTGCGACTGACCGCCACCAAGTCGGCGTTCGACGCGCTGTCCAAGGTGATCAACACCGTGGGCACCGGCTTCGATGCCATGGTCAACAACCTGGCGCGGGTCGACACGCTCGACCAGGCGTTCCAAGGTCTCGGCGACGTGGTCTCCTCGCTCGCGCAGGGCTTTCTCGACCTGCTGGAGAACGGGGTCAAGGCCTTCTCCGGCATGGCGCCCGGCCTCGACTCCTTCGTGCAGTCGGTGACCAAGTTCTTCAACAAGTTCGACTGGAAGAAGATCGGTTCCGACATCGGTGGGGCCTTCAAGGGCATCGGCGATGCGATCAAGAACGTGCCGCAGTCGACCATCGATGCCATCGCCAAGGGGTTCTCCGACCTCAACAAGACGATGAACGACCCGGGTGTGCAGCTGTTCATCCAGGACGTCATCAGCCTGATTCCCTCGGCGATCCAGCTGGTAAATGATCTTGTCTCCGCCTTCGGCACCATGGAGACGATCGACCAGACGGTGCAGACGGCGATGCAAGGCGCGCACGATGCCATCGCCAACTGGTCGACGACGACCGAGGCCGACATCCAGGGCTGGGTGCAGCGGACGCACGACGCCATCGCCAGCTGGTCGACCACCGCCGACGCCTCGCTTCAGACCGGCCTGCAGTCGATGCACGACTCGATCGCTCAGTGGTCGACCGATACCGAGACGACGATTCAGACCTGGGTGCAGTCGACGCACGACTCGATCGCCACCTGGTCAGACGGCCTCGACGCGTCGATCAACGGCGGTCTGCAGGCGATGAACGACGCGATCACCACTTGGTCGACCGATACCGAGGCGACGATCCAGGGCTGGGTGCAGTCGACGCACGACTCGATCGCCAGCTGGTCCCAAGGCCTGGACACCGACATCAACACCGGGCTGCAGGCGGTGCACGACTCGATCGCGCAGTGGTCGACCGATACCGACGCCACGATCCAGGCCTGGGCGCAGGGCACGCACGACAAGATCGTTGCCTGGTCCGACGGACTCGACGCCGATATCAACGGTGGCCTGACAAAGGCAAACGAATCGATCACCAAGTGGTCGCAGGACACCGACAAGACGATCAACGACTGGGCACAGTCGACCCACGACAAGATCGCCGAGTGGGCCAAGGGCGTGCTCGCGGACATCAAGTCGGGGCTCTCGGGGCTACCTGGCCTGGTAGAGAGCCTGTTCGGCAAGACCGCGCCCGCCGCCGCCAAGGGGCTGGGCGGCACCTCGACGGCGGTAGGCACCGAGATGAAGGTGGTCAACGCCGCCTTCACCACCCCACTCGACGCACTGCCCGGAGACGTCGACACCTCGATGACCGGGGTCGACACCGCGATCACCGGACCACTCGACCCGGTCGCCGCTCAGGTCGCCGCGTCGATGACCGGGATCTCGGGCGCCGTGTCCACCGGCCTCACTCCGATCCCTGGACTGTTCGCTACGGCATTCACCGGTCTCGGTGTGAGCGCGACCGCCGGAATGCTGTCCATCCAGCAGTCGGTGAACACAGGCTTCGTCGGGATTCAGGCCGCTTTCACCGCCGGATTCGCGCTGCTGACGACCAACGTCGCAGTCGCGTTCACCAACCTCGCCGCTCTGGTCGTGACGCCCGGAATGTTGGCCATGCAACTGGCCGTGACGACCGGCTTCGTCGGCATCCAGGCAGCCTTCACCGCCGGGTTCGCGCTGCTGACGACCAACGTCGCGCTGTCGTTCACCAACCTGGCCGCGCTCGTCGTCACCCCGGGCATGCTGGCCATGCAGTTGGCGGTCACGACCGGCTTCGTCGGGATTCAGGCCGCTTTCACTGCCGGCTTCGCACTCCTGACCACCAACGCGGCCCTGGCGTTCACTAACCTCGCGGCGCTCGTTGTGACCCCCGGAATGCTGGCCATGCAGTTGGCGGTGACCACCGGGTTCATCGGTATCCAGGCCGCCTTCACCGCCGGCTTCGCGCTGCTGACTACCAACGTGGCGCTGGCGTTCGTCAACCTCGCCACGTTGGTCGTGACCCCCGGAATGCTGGCCATGGCACTGGCGGTCACCACCGGGTTCATCGCTATTCAGCTAGCCTTCACGACCGGTTTCGCATTGCTGACCACCTCGATCGCACTGGCCTTCACCAACATCGCCACGCTGGTTGTGACGCCCGGCATGCTGGCCATGCAGCAGGCCGTGACCACCGGATTCATCGGCATCAACGCCGCTATGGTCGCCGGAATGGCTGGCCTCGCAGCAGCTGTTACCGCCGGCCAGCAGCCGATCGTCGATGCCTTCGTCGCCATGGCCAACGCGGTACTCGACGTCTGCGACATGTTGATCGACGCCATGACCACGGTCGGCAACAACATGATGATCTCTCTGGCGAACGCGATCATCGCCGGAGAGTCGACGGTGGTCAACGCCATCGCCCAGGTGATCGCGGCGGCTATCGCCATGGCCACCTCGATGCTCGGCATCGCGTCACCCTCGAAGGTGTCCGGCGAGTGGGGCGACATGACCGTCGCCGGCTTCGCCAACAGCGTGCTCGCGGGCAAGAACACCGTGGTCAGCGCCATGGAGTCCACCTTCGGCGCGGCCGTCGATGCCGGTCAGGCGGTTGTCGATGCGGGGGTCGCCGGCGTCGGTGGCGCGATGCAGGAGATGGCGTGGGTCGCCACCACGAACAAGGCGCTCTCGACGACCTCCAACGATGAGCTGCAGTCCGGCTCCGGAGTCACGAACGTCTGGAACATCTCCGCGCTGCCCTCGGCCACCGCAGCGCAGCTGGCCAACCAAGTCGTCTACCAGACCAAGTACGCGCGCAAGGGTGTCCACAGTGGGAGGTAGGCATGCAGCTTGAGCTCCCCGAGTTGGGTTACGAACTCGACGGCGACACACCCAACGGCTTCGTCTTCGGCATGGAGACCCCGTACGTCATCACCAACATCGACTACGGCACCGCCGACTTCGCCAACAACGACATCCCGGCACCGCGCTCCGACGGGCTGCTGTTCGGCCGCGACTTCGTGGGCGGCCCGTCGTTCCTGCTCGACGTGGCGATCATCCCGGACTACCCGGTCCCCGGCAACGGCATCGAGGCCACTGACCTCTGGGGCAAGTTCAAGAGCCGCTGGCGCAACGACAAGGCACGGCTCACCCCGGGATACGCCTCGCTGCTGCGCCTGTCGCGCAACGGCCGGGTGCGTCGGGTCTACGGCCGCACCCGTCAGTGCACCGCTCAGCCGGAGAAGGACGTCAACGGTTGGTGGATTGCCGGCGCCCAGTTCCAGGCCATGGACGACTACTTCTACTCCGACGAAGAGCGCACCAACACCGTCTCGATCGTGCCACCCGGAGCCGGCGGCTACCTCGTGCCGCCGGACGACCCGTGGACCTCGATCGGGGTCAGCTACGAACCGGGCGTCGTGCACCTCGGCGGCACCGATCCGGCGTGGATGTGCTTCATGTTCCGGGGCCCGATCACCCGCCCGGTTGTGGAAGTTGTCGGGCACTGGGCGATCGGTCTCAACGTCACGCTGCGCGAGGGCGAGTGGATTGGTATCGACCCCCGCCCCTGGTCGCGCGGCGTGCGCACGAGCTCTGGCTTCGATCTCGGTGGCGCGCTGCTGCCCGGTTCCCCGGTGCTGTCCGCCGTGAAGTTGGACCCGGGCAGCTACGAGATCGTGCTGCGCGGCCAGGACGAAACGGGAACGGCAAACATGACCGTCGCCTGGCGCGAAACCTTCTCCTCGATCTGAGAGGCACACCTTATGAGCTGGGATGACGGTGTCCCCTGGGCTATCGGCGGCGGCAGCGCTATGCCCCCCGAGATCCTGCGCCTGCTCGCCTGGGCGGCGCTCGGTGGCCAGGAAGGCGTGTTCGCCAGCTCGGACCTGCGGATCCAGGCGTTGGAAACTCCGGGCACCTCGATCCGCGCGATGCCGGGCGCCTGCTCGGTTGGCAACCGCGCGCTGAACGCCTCCAAGGAGTTGTACATGGGGCGGCTGTTCAGCCAAGACGTCGTGGCGATCTCCCCGACCAGCGGAACCGGGCGCTCGGACCTGATCGTCGTGCAGATCGAGAACCCCTACATCTCCGGCGAGCCGTGGCAGATCCCCGCCGATCCGGCGAACGGGCCGTATATCTTCACCCGCGTCATTTCGAACGTCGCCGCCACGGTGAAGTCGGTCAAGGATCTGAACCTCGGCATCTCGGCGATCACCCTCGCGCGCATCGACATCCCGCCGTCGACCGGCACGATCATCCAGTCGATGATCAAGGACTTGCGCACCGTGGTCAACCCGATGACCGGTGCCGTGCAGCCGCCCGACGACGGTGGCGACGGCGACGACGGCGACCCGGTGGTGGTGTGCCCCGGTGGCGATGACGACGACGGCGACCCCGACGGAGACGATCCGCTGGAGTCCACTCAGACGTCCTTCGTGGCGTGGCCGTTCACCGGCAACACCGACATCGCGGTTCCGAGCTGGGCGAACTTCGCCGATGTCACGGTCACGGTGGTCGGAGCGCTTGTGCAGAACACCGGCGGTGGTGACTTCGGGGGGCTGTTCGGCATTATCCGGCTGATCTTCGGGGGCATCGCTCAGGAAGAGCAGTCCTTCGCCTGTAACACCGAGGGCCGCCAAGACCTGCTCTGGCAGAAGACGAACATGCCGGTCCCCGCTGATCAGCGCGGTACCACGCAGCACTTCCACCTGACTCACAAGATGCTCTCCGGTCTCGGCGCGGGCCGGTTGCTTTCGACCAGGTCGACCCGGATCAGGTTCGACATCAAGTTCAAGCAGCGTCCAGGAGTCGATTAATGACCAGCTACTCACTGCCCGCGCGCAACAAGGTTGTCGACTCGCTCGGTGTCAACGGCGGAGCCGACTGGTACTCGCTACACACCGGCGACCCCGGCACCACCGGCGCCAACGAGCTGGCCGGCTGTCCCCGCAAGACGACCACGTACCCGGCTGCGAGCGCCGGCGAGGCGACCAACGGCGGTGTGCTGTTCGATGTGCCGGCCGGGTCCACGGTCAACTTCTTCGCGCGCTGGTCGGCCAGCACCGCCGGCACCTTCCTGCTCGGCGGCCCGCTGCCGGCTACCGAGGTGTTCGGCGTGGCGGGTCAGTACCAGCTGAGCAACAAGATCGTCCAGGGCGCGAGCTGAGCATGGGTGCGCTGGATCGCAGCCCCAAGAGCAACTGGGTCGAGCGCGCCGGCGGCCTGCCCAGTTACATCGAACGTATCGCCGTCCACTTACACGCCGAGAGCGGCATGGACATCAGTCGTGCCATCGCCACCGCTGTCAACGCCGCGAAGCGCATGTGCCTGACCGGAGATCTCAACTGGCCGGGCCTGCAGCACGTCAATCCCGGATCTCGGGCCGAGGCATGCGCGGCGGTCGCGGAGTGGAACGCCAAGCGGGCGGTATCGCACACGAAGAAGGGGTAACCGGTGGCGCTCAGGCTGTACCTCACCACCGAAGCCGCTCCTTACACGCCGCCGAACATCCGGGGCACGTGGACCGACGCCGCGCTGACCGGGGCCAACCACCTGGCGCGCCGCAAGGTCGGTACCGGCACCACGGCGGTCAAGGCGGAGACGTCGAGCTCGGCGTCGTGGGCGGTGCTGCTGCGGCGGTTCATCAGCGACCCGGTCAACAACCCCGGGACGCTCAGCGGGGCTTTCACCCTGGTCGCCGGCTGGCTCGAAGCGAACGCCGCCGCGAACATGGTGACCCGGATCCACATGTACGTCACCGCCGGCAACACCGCCACGGTGCGCGGCACGTTGACCGCTCTGGCGCTGGACGGCAGCACCGAGTTCCCGGTCACCGGATTCGGCACCGGTGCCGCCGGCGTGCAGCTGACCGGCACCTGCAGCTCCGTCGCGGTGCAGGTCGGTGACCGCGTCGTGCTGGAGATCGGCTACAAGGCCGCGAACACCGTGACGACCAGCTACGCCGGCACGCTCTACTACGGCGGAGTCGCGGCCGACCTGACCAACAACGACCGCAACGTCACCACGCGGCCGGGCTGGGTCGAATTCGCGCACACCTCGTTCCATGACGCCTTCGACATTCCGTTCCGCTCCGGCAACACCGTCACGACGGTCGGCGTCACGCAGGTGGCCTGGGATCCGAGCAAGGTCAAGACGGTCACCACGACCACCACCTTGCACGCCGGCGTGTCGACCCCGAAGGCATACAAGGTCGCGCGCACCGTCACCGGCAACATCCGCCCGCCCGGTCGCCCACCTGTCGGTGTCCCGGAGACCGGCACCGTCACCACCGGCTCGACCAAGCACTTCGGCGGCACCGTGACGCAGACTCCGAAGCCCACCATGCCCAGCTCAGCGGCACGTGTGGCAGACCACGACGCGCTGTCCATCACCGACCGCACCTCGCTCAAGGGCGTGCCGTACGCGTACATCCAGGGCGAGTACCACGACGTGTCGCCGCCGAACGCGGACCTGCTGACCCAGACCCGGCCGCCGCAGCCGCAGAAGCCGGTGCGCTTCATCGCCCAAGACATCAGGACGCACAGATTCTTGAGCTACGAGCTGCCACTGGTCGACGTCTCCATCACCTGGCAGCTCTCCGGGCCCGGCGCGCTGACCGCGAAGCTGCACCCGGAGTCCCCGACGCTCCAAGAGCTCGGCATCACCGCCTGGGCGACCTGGATCCACGTCGACCAGGACGGTCAGCTGCTCGGCTCGTTCATCCTGCAGCCGGCGCGCATCGACGGTGAGGACTATTCCGTCGAGGGTCTCGGCTTCTCCGGCTACGCCCAGGGTGTCCCGTATTTCGGCTGGGACGACTACGTGGCCACCGATGCCGCTGACGTGATGCGCCGGATCTGGAATCACCTGGAGTCCTACCCGGACGCGCGGCTCGGCGTGCAGCTGACCAACACCATGAGCAACCTGCTGCTCGGCATCCCGGCCACCCAGAAGCTGACCGACGAAGGCTTCCTGGTCTGGGACGAGCAGAATCAAACCGAGGAGAAGCCGCCGACCCGGGAGCTGGCCGAGGGCGAAGAAATCACCATCACCGGCCATCAGTTCGACGCCAACCCGTCGACCGCGCCGTTCGCCCCGGACTTCCCTGACCTGCTGGTCACCTATAACGATGGCGCCATCTATCGCTTTCACCCCGAGATGGTGGATGCGGTGCCGTACACCCTCGCCTGGTTCAACGACACCGACGCCGGGCAGGAGTTCGACAACCTGGCCCGGACCGCGAAGATGGAGTACCGCGAAGTCACGTTCTGGGACCAGGACCCGACGCACGACATCTCGGTCATCCCGAAGCCGCGCCGCAGCCTGGAGCTCGCGTACCCGCGCCTGGGTCGCAAGCGCTACGAGCTGCGGATCGCCCAGGACGAGAACCTGCTGGCCGCGATCCCCCTGGAGGAGTCCGCCGGCGCGCAGGGCTACGCCTCGCAGATCCTGGCGCGTGGCGCGGGCGAGGGTCGGGAAGCACTGCGGGCCTACTACGGCAACGCCGACCCCAAGCGGATCCGCCGAGTCGGCATCGTCAAGGACGGCACCCTGTTCACGCCGCAGCAGATGTCCGCGCTCGCCCGGGACGAACTGTTGCGCCGGCTTGCGGCGATCACCATCGGCACCGTCGTGCTCAAGGACTGGCACCCCAACGCGCCGCTCGGATCGTTCATGGTCGGCGACGAGTTCCTGATCACTGGCTACATCCCGTGGGCCGGCTACGTGGAGTTCTGGCACCGGGTTGTCGCCTACACCTGGGAGCCGGCCAAGAACACGATCACCTGCACCACGCGTCGCTCCGAGCAGTTCGCCTACGGCAAGCCGATCCCCGACCCGCAGCCGGTGGCGAAGATCCCGGCGCTGACCTGGGCGGAGATCGACGACGACCAGGCGATCATCCCGGACCTGAACAAGACGCCCGACCCGTTCGACCCGGGCGTCCCGCCGCATGAGCCGATCTGAGGGGGCTGAACGATGACCTCTCCTGTCGCCGGAGCTGACGACCGCGCGCTTGCTCTCATGGGCAACCAGATCGCCGAGCAGCAGCGTCAGATCGACCTGATCAACATGGGGCAGAACCAGAGCTCCCTGGGCTTCAGCTCGATCGAGAACGGCAGCCTGGTGGTCTACGACGCGGACGGCAACGTGCGCAACGTGATCGGCAAGCAGGACGACGGCAGCTACGTCGGCGGCGCCTCACCCATCGCGCTCGACCCGCCGGAGATCCCGAACCCACCGACCGTCACCGGCGGCTTCGGCACGCTGAAGGTGGCCAGCAACGGCAGCACCGATCCGCCGTGGCCACGCAGCTTCTCGCACGTCAACGTCTACCTGAGCTCGGGCACCGGTGTCGGTGACGACCCGATCACCCCCGGCGTCATCGTCGGCACGATCATCGGATCCACCAACTCGGTCTTCATCATCTCCGGACTGGACCCGAAGCCGTACCGGGTCTGGTTGACCAGCGTCGGCATCGATACCGCCGAGTCGCAGCCTTCGCAAGCGGTCACGGCCAGCCCGGTGCAGGTGGTCGGCAAAGACATCCTCGACGGGGCGATCGAGGAGCTGCACCTCAAGGACGACGCGGTCACCGCCGCGAAGCTCGCCGCGAACTCGGTCGGCACCATCCAGATCCAGGGCGAGTCGATCGACGTCACGAAGCTGGCGGACGGCTCGGTCGACGGCGAGAAGATCGTGGCCAACGCGATCGGGGTCGGGCACCTGGCCGCCGCCTCGGTCACTTCGTTCGCCATCGCGGCCGACGCGATCCAGGCTAACCACATCGCCGCCGACCAGATCCAGGCTGAGCACCTTGCGGTCGGGTCGGTCACCGCCGGTGCGATCCTCGCGCTGAGCATCCAGGCCGACGCGCTCGCCGCGAACTCCATCACCGCCGGGAAGCTCGCCGCCGGCGCGGTCACCGCCGACAAGCTGCAGGCCGACATCGTCATCGCCAACGCGACCTTCGAGACCGGCAGCAGCGGCCGGCGTGTGGTCATCTCGGGCCCGGGCAACGAGATCCGCTTCTTCCCGCAGCTCAACGAGAACGCCTACGGCCGCATCTACTCCTACGTCAGCGACACCTACCCGGACGACGTCAACATCGAAATGCGCGCGATCGACTCGGATGAGGTGAACGTCCAGCCGCGCATGGTGCTCACCCCCGACACGATCTTCGCGGGGCTGACCGACCGGGGCGATGACACCATCAACCGGGGCGGCTACATGGACCTCGAAGAGTCGATCGCCGCCATCGGAACCAAGAACGCGGTCACCGGCGCGCCGGAACAGGGCATCTTCTTCGCGGCGGACGACGGCATCAAGCTGCGCGGCTTCTTCCCCAACTTCAGGGGCACCGACGGCACCGAGGCGATCGTCTTCGTCGGCTGGACGATCCAGAACACGAGCTCGACCGGCTACATCACCGGCGCCGGCGTCAATTTCACCGTGCCCCGCACGCTGCCCTACGTACCCATCGTGTCGGCCTCGGTCAACAACCGCGACGAAGGCGGAGGCACCGCAATTGACCCGATCTCTACCCGCGACGTGCTGGCCATGAACACCACCGTGCACATCGAGAACCTGTTCGGCCTGAACACCGGCAACGCCGTGCGGCCCAACCTCAAGGTCGGCATGCGGATGCTGCTCGTGTCGCTGAACGAGATCCTCGCCGACGCGGTCGCGGGGCAGGGCTCATGAGCGACGTCACCGACGACCTGGTGGTCCACCACGTTGAGCTGTCCACGGTCAACTCGGACCCGCTCTACGTGGCCACCCTCGGCGTCGGCTCGCTACTGGACGACCCGACGATCCCGGCGCTCAAGGTCGAGATCATGCCGACCGACGTGTTCGAGAGCCGCGCGGCCGAGTACGGCATCGACCCCGAGTCCGACGGCGGCTGGGACGACATCTTCCACCTGGTCTTCGCACCGCCGGGCGAGGTCGACTCGGTCGCCACGCAGCTGGTCGACCCGGACCACCTGTTCAACGCGCCGACGATCGAGCACGCGCGCAAGGCGAAGATGCGCAAGATCCGCAAGGCGATGGGTGCTCGCCGGCTGTACGGGGCCCCCGGCGTCAGCGACCACCGCATCCTGGTCGGCGAGGCGACGCGCATGCTCACCTCCGAGGCTGAAGATCCGCTGGAGTTCATCAAGCGCACCGCTCCGATGTCGATGGAGCACATCGCGGTGAAGGCCGAGAACATCCGCCGGATCCGCCACCAGTTCAAGACGCGCCGGCTCGGTCTCGACCCGCACCGGGCCTACACGCCCTCGGAGCTCGAAGCGCACGCCAAGAAGCGCGCGATGAAGAAGGCACCGACCCGGGAGAGCGCCGATCAGCTGGCGATCCGGCTGCTCGGCGCGCCGCTGGACGACACCCGTGGTGACCGGTTGCCGCCGCGCTTCGGCTCCCCGTCGAAGTACCTGTAACCGCGCCTCGGAGATCGTTCCCCTGTAAAATGATGTTGGTCTCGCCCGCCGCGCCCGGTGCCGATTTCGACTAGTGCCGTGGCTTGGTAGAGGGGGTGAGGTGTGCTCTCGAAGTCTGTCCTCAACGCGATAGCTCTCGTCATCACCGGCGTGTGGACGCTCTCCTTTCTGGCCCAGTTCATCCCCGCGTTCGAGTACAAGCCGGACCCACAGATCAACCTGATCTTCGGCAC
>Ga0307513_10002448_pt1 | contig 25711 bp, 26 predicted proteins | sample 15_EM_MG_FD_202174 | JGI IMG/M metagenome (GOLD analysis project Ga0307513, IMG submission 202174) | Populus trichocarpa ectomycorrhiza microbial communities from riparian zone in the Pacific Northwest, United States - 15_EM | ecosystem: Host-associated > Plants > Roots > Unclassified | place...
ATTTGGACGTGTAGCTCTAACCGGGACGTAAGAAAAAATAATAACGCTGACCATACAGAAGCTGCTTAGCACTTTGCAGACTCACCGACGCACCTCAGTGGCGTGACACGGATTCCAAGTGGGCAGGGCAGAGCGACACCGTAGTAGACGAGATTTGATATGTACATGTACCTTGCAAAGAAGAGAAAAGCGAAATCGAAAGGAGAGAACTGTACACGACAATGGGACACAGACATGTGAGAGCCAAACTTCGAGAGGCAAGACAGCGAGATCACGAGAGGGAGAAGATAGGCGTTTCTGTAACCGCATTAACGACGATCAGGCAGTCAATAGGAAAGTTTAAATGCTGATGTTGAATCGCAAGACGGGGTCTGATAAATGGTAGTACGGAGGCCAGAACACGATGCAAACCGAACAGAAACACAAAAAAGCACAAGGCGAAGGCAGGAGAGGTTGCTAAACCGAAATCAAGTGGAAAGTCTTTTTGTCCGGAGGGACAACATTCCGAAGCACGTCGAATCAGAAGTGTTGCAAGAAAGGATTAGCAGGGCGCTAGCCATTAGCAATGGGTACGCGAGACTTGCATCGAGACGGAACAAATGTTCGCGTGTAATCGTGAGTTTAGTTCTGGCCATTGGTCTGGTGGGCAAGAAGGAGCGCCATCAAATCTGGCGCCGCGTTATGCTGTTGTTGCTGAGGGAATCCGCCATTGTGTTGATTACCTTGGATGTTGCGCCCCAACCCTCCCTCATGCCCAATATTACCGTGCTGCTGGAAACGCATGTCCACACTGGTGTCACCTACAAGCCCACGTTGAGGCAAGTGCTGGCTTTGAAGAGGGCGGAGATTATCAAAACCGTTCAGATGTCCACCACCACCTTGGCTCATGCCATATCCTCTGTTCGGTGCAGGAACCAGTCGGTTGATACCGCTACTGGAGCTATCACTGCCATATCCCCCAAGACTAGGGCCATCATGGTACGGTATGCGATTACCGCCAGAAAGAGGTTCAGGATACTGGTCGAGAACTTGACGAGCACCCATTTGAAGTTGCGCAAGATGATTCGCAGGCATACGGCCAGAACTCCCCACATTCTGACCACTGGTAGGTGCACCATGGGGCCCGAGAGCTTGCCCACGACTGCCAAGTTGCGCAAGGAGTACTTGCTGACGTGCCTGCTCTAACCGCTGCTGCTCGAGGCGTTGCTGTTGTTCAAGGCGCTGCTGCTCGAGCCGCCGCTGTTCAAGTAACTGTTGTTGGTGTTGTTGCTGAAGCTGTTGCAAAAGGTTCTGACGGCCCATACCGCCACCCATCCCATTGCCCAAACCACCGCCACCCATGCCACTTCCACTGAAACCATCAAAGCCGTTAATGCCCGTGCGACCCTGCCCAAGGCTGGTTTCTTGCTGAGCGTAGAGCTGCTGTTGTTGTTGTTGAAGGGAACGCAAGTGGAGCGATTCCTGGCTGGGCATTAGACCAAGCCGTCCGCTGTTCTGAGGAACAACATTGAACCCGAGACGATCGTCCATACGCTGTTGCTGATCAAAGAGGTCGCGATCGCGGGTTTGAATAGGCGGACGAAGCCCAGGCACAAGGTCGTTTGAGACAAACGATCCACGGTGCTCAAAATCGCCATTTTGGGCCGCGAATATTTGCTGCTGCTGCTGTCTTCGAACGAGTGCCTCGCGAGCCTCGCGTTCGCGGTGTTCCATAAGACGGGCGTCACGCATCTGTGCGTCACGTTGTTGTTGCAAGGCACGAGCAGCCAGGAGGTCCTCCCTCTCGCGCTCTCGGTATAACACCTGCTGTTGCTGCAGGTTTGGAGGCAGGCGGCTCAATCCAGGCGGACCACTTAGGCCGTTCTGACTGTTTTGCAAGATCGCCAGTAGATCTTGGAGGCCGGCGTCGGAAGCAGGGGGTGTGCCTCCAATCAAGCCTCTACGCGAAGGAATCGGCGGTGGACCGGGGTCTTGCACAGGAGGTGACATGGTACCAGCACTCCCAGTGTCTCCACGCTGTGGCTGGTCAAACCACTTGGCAAAGCGACTGCCTTGAGGGGCAAGGATCTTGTTCGAATTTGCAGCCGATATGGAACCTGAGTCGAAGGTGGAAGTACTGGACGCAGAGGTGGGCATACTTCCAAAGCGGGGATCATTAATATTGGTCTGGAGCATTTCTAGTCTCGAGGGCTGCGGCTCGTAAAGGGTCCGTTCCTCGCCTCGTCCAGCACCAAGCCCATGGGACTGCATCGGGTATTGCAAAGATTGGGCAGAAGGAGGTGGTTGGAGGTGAGCTGGCAGTTGGCGGGTGTCGAGCTGGTTGAATGCACCGAGGTTATTTGGCTTAGACCCCGACCGACCGCCTTGATTGTCGATGATGCCGAGGCGGGCGAGCAAGCCGGCAGGTGGAGAACTAGAATCAACACGAACTGCGTTGACGGGGATTGTAGCGCCAGGGTTGGGGCTGGCACCGCGGGGAGAGACAAATGACGGCAGGTTGGGGTAGATCTCCCGCGGTTCGTCTGCCAGGAGCAACGGTTGGCCCGAGAGTGTTTGCCGAGATGGAGTGGAGCCATTTGAAGCTGGAGGACGTGGTTGCCCTCCTTGTGAACTCCCTCCAGAGACGACTCGTGCGTGTTGCGACGCGCCGGAAACAGAACGGGGTTGATCACCGAGGTTGGACGTGCGATGGGAGGGTTCGACGGACTGTATAGAACGAAGGGCTTGTGGTTGAGTAGACGGTTTCCGAGACGCGGACACAGAAGAAGTATCTGTCGGTGCTGGGGAAATGGCACCCACATTACGTGGTTGTGCAAAGGCATGACGTGACACAGGAGGTGGGCTGAAGTCTTCTGTAAATGAGAAACACAATTAGAGGGATCTGGCTAGTACCTGGATTGACTTACTATTAGGACGGGCAATATCAGCAGCGGTTGCAAAAGGATCGGTGATAGGAGACAAGGTAGCAGAGGGGGGGCCAGAGGAGAGGGAGTTGGTCTCGACACACAGGGTGTGAGCAGAAGACAGGAGCTGGGCGAAACTGCTGGGTTGATCCTGCAGCGGGGAAACCTCGACATTGGCTTGATTGGCGGCCTGCTTGAGTTGCTCCAAGAAGCTGATGCCAGAAGACGGTGGATCTTGTGGCGACATTGGCGAAGTGAAGGCCTGTCCATTTGTTGGGGGAGTCGGAGGCGTGTGCGCAGTGACGATTGGAGGATTGGGTTCTGGGGGCGTAGGAAGAGTTGCTACTGCTGCGGCCTCGGCATCCTTACGCATTTCCTTCTCTCTCTTCTCTTGCTTCCAGCGCTGCAGCTCGTCCATCCCATCGCTCGAAATTCCAAGAAGAGTGTTCTTGGCAGACGCATCAGGAACATAGTCATCCATCCAAGCAGGCGTTTCCTTCTCTCGATCGCGTTCCTCCTTTCGCCGACGCGCCTCGGCTCGCTCATCCTCCTCGATCTTACGACGGAGACGGGAAGGGCTGCTACCGTTCCTGGCATCAGTATCGGCACGCTCTGAAGAGGCTTCGCGCCCGCGTCGTTCTTTCTCTCGGTCATCAAGCTCCTTGCGATCACGACGTTCAGGACGCGTGGCCGAGTCGGTGGTGCGCCACCTGCGGGTGTCATCATCGGGAGGAGAGCGATCACGACGACGCCTTTCGAACCCATTCTCTTCGCCACGGGACTTTGACGAGTCGCGTTCTCGACGGGAGTACTCGCGCCCTTCAGACTGGCGGGTGGGGTCCGCGTCTAGGAAATAACAAGGTCTATCAGTATCTCGTGGAGTTCGAGCCGTGTGAGTCGACCTACTTCGCCGCCAGTCAGGAGCGTCATCACCGGCCCTGCGGGGCTTGCTGTCACGAGCCTCTGTGGGTCGACGGGGAAGCGAACTAAGGCTAGAGCGCGTGGTGGTGAGATGAGGGGCGCTCTCTCTATCTTTAGTACGAGCGGTGAGGGCGCTCAGACCGGAAGCAAGCCCGATGACGCGGTCGCCCCTATCGTATCGTTCGGCCATCTAGGAAGGCGTAAACATCTTAACAGGAAGCTTTCGAAATAGGATTCGACGCACTGATTTAAGAGATGCGGTATCTTTCTCCCGGTCAATAGCGTCGCGTTCAGCGCGATCACGGAAGGATTGATGACGGAAATTTCCCATTTGAGAAGGTTGAGGAAAGCCCGACCGGAGGCCTGGACAGACATTTCGGAGAGTAGTCAGTAAGCGACATTCGGGGGAAGAGCAGAAATATGCCCACCAAGTTGGCGGGTGGCATCGTCGCTCTCTCCCTCTCGACGGTAGCTGCAAGTTTTTTCATATAAAACGGTAAGGTACGGACGGTATGGTGGATACGTACCGGGACTTTGTAGCGGCACCATCGTGTTCCTTGCTTCTGCTGGGGGCCGGCTCAGTCCACTCGCTGCAAAATGGCCAAATTAGCGAGGAATTAGATGCAAGATGAAAATATGGGCGCACCCAAACCAGTCTTTGAGGGGAGGCATTCCATCTGGGGGAGCGATGAGGGACGACTTTTGGAGGCGGAGAAGGTCGTGAAGCGTGTAGCATGCGCCTGCTGCGCGAGGCTGAGCAGTGGGCGATGGACCATTGGAAGAGGTTGGGTGTGCTGGTGCGCCGAATAACTGCGTATTATTTGCGAAATAGTCGTGAGGCAGTGGGTCTTTGGCTCGCAGAGCGGATTCATCATCAGTAGACTGAGGCGAGGCCGCATAGGGAAGAAGAGGACCACCATTCGAGTCTTCAGAGGCGCGAGAAGGCGGGGCGTCGTGGGCGGCGAGGACGACAACGGGCGAGGACATTGCTATCGGTGAAGTGAAAGGGTCCAAGATTCACAGCATAACCGGACACATACAAATCGACCGACAGACCGCTGTCGCTAGGACCAGTACTCTTGAAATATTTATATATACCATACAGAGCATCCAGGCAGCACCTCCCGGCGAGCGCAGCGCCCCCGCTGATGCCGACAGCGCTCATGTTTGGTTCTGGGCACTCGACTCCCAACAACCATGAGGCACGGGGCTCCCATTTAGTCTAAGAAATAGACACTGACATATTCCCACAGCCATTACCAGAACCAGACAAAGTCTGAGCTTGACGAGGCGCAGATTCGCCAGCTCGAGGAACACGAAATCAACCAAGGCCCCCTCTCTGTCCTCCAGCAGTCGGTTCGCAATCACACCCAGGTCCTCATCTCCCTCCGAAATAATAAAAAGCTTCTTGCTCGTGTAAAGGCCTTTGATCGCCACAGCAACATGGTGGGCATGCGACATGGGAGGACTTATCATCTACTGACGTGTTCGTACCCCAAAGGTGCTCGAGAACGTCAAGGAGGTAACCCTATCCCTCCTTTTACACGGTCTCTGCCTCGCGTTGACCACTTGTTAGATGTGGACTGAGGTGCCAAAAAGCAAGAATAAGAAGCCGGTCAATAAGGATCGCTTCATCAGTAAAATGTTCCTACGGTGAGTGCCCCATGCTCATTTGCAACTTGCCTAATCTCCATTTACAGAGGGGATTCGGTGATTTTGGGTGACCCGCCTTTAAATTTCTCCTGTCCAACTCTTACTGACCACTCCACAGTGCTCCGAAATACGGCATAGATTGTATACAAGACCAAAAAGCTATAAATCGCACATTTCTGACTTCTATCGCGGTCATTAAATGTAAAACATCGTCTCACGTAAGTTAGGGTGAATGCCTTGGCCCCACGCAGCGACAGCTCGGTCGAACGTATTTTTCTTCTCTGCTTCCCTATCATGTTTTTTGCCTCCGACGCTGGAAGCCGTTTCAAGGCCAAGATTCAGCAGGTCGTTGAGGTAGAGACGAGCCCGCTCGCACGCAAGATCAGCGTAGTAAGCCGGGGGTATCAGACTGACAGCTTTGGTTGCGCGAGCGTACTGATAACTCGCAGTGCTGGGAGGAATATGAGCACTGCAACGGTTGGGGGTCTGTGCGCAACTTACTGAGTGCCTTGCTGAATCTCATCGGGCTGCAACTTGTTCTCGTCGTATATGACGGAATAGTGAGTAGGGCGTACGGTTCCCTGTGAGGTAGGTAAATCTGGTGCACGGCGAACAGTCAATACGCCCACCTGAAGTCCATTATGCGCTTGAAGATAAAAATCGAAACGGAAGACATCTGTGACTCCTTTATCCACGACAGTTCCAGGTTTGGTGTTTCCGTTCCTGGACGCCTCTTCATTGGTCATAGGATAGAATCGCGCATGGTGGCGTTTCCCGCAGATGGTGATCGAGAGCGTAGGCTTCTTCCCGGTTCCATATACTTTGTCAAAAGCCTTCCGCATTTGCGGGAGTTCTTCACGCAGTACCGTTTCAAATTGACCCTGATGTGTGTTGGTGGGCGGTAATACACGAGCGAGTACGCAAGCCTCACCTCGGAAACTCCATCCCTGAACATGAATACCCGTTCTGGTAGCAAGTTGTTGTTACGCTTTTGCCATAGCTGGAGCCGTTCGACCATCATTTCATCCAAATCCGAGATCATCTGTGAAAAGCTGGTCAGCACAACACCTGTCCTAGGTTCACACTCTCACCTCCTTCCTTGTTTCCTGTAAACGTATACTCGCTGGATACTGGACGAAATGCGCATCAATGCTTGCAACGACGGCGGCTATGGACGGCGTGCCCTCTATAGATGTTGGACCTGGGTGCGTGACATCAGCGCCAACGACCATTGTACGTTTTTGCTTCAACCACTTCATATCCTTGTCGTCCAACAAATGATTATGTCCACCAAGCTTGGTATTGACCTTAAGCGCGACATTAGAGAAGTACTGATCTTGACCTTGTTCTTTCAGTGCCTTGTTCAGCTGCATGCAAACCGTTGCAACGCCCAATTCCATGTCACACAACTTCTTCAAGCCTGGGTAGATGTAGTTGTCTCGGTAATCCAATAATACGAGTATGAAGCTCGGCCGCGGGTTCATGAGCTTCACGACTGCGGCTCTCAATTTGTCAACCGCTGCTTGTCTAAATGGGTCTTCGTCTGACTGAGGGGGTAAAGGTCCCGCCGCTTCGAGGCGTGGTTGCTGAGCAGGAGCGGTCATCCCAGCGGAGGCACATTTGTTTCTGAATCCCTGAATGAGCCTCCACATATCTGGGTCACTGGGTCCTTTAAACCGGAGTTTCCCTTGTTCAAGTACCATCAACACTGCCCAATTGTCCATACTACCGGCCCGCTGGAATTTGACGTCAAGGATGTTCCACGAGCCGTCACGAGTAGCAGGACGGTTGTTGTTTCGGTAGCTCAGGCCGGGAGGTGGGAGAATTCGAGCGGGAATGATCGCCATCGTGGTAGAGATGGTGACACCAAAATTATTGATGGGTTCTCCAAGAGAACCAGGATTGAAACCTAGCTTTTGGAAACCTTCATTCATGATGGTCTGTGCATTCGTGGAGGGCGCGTTACAGGAAAGCCGGAGCATTTCTGAGGTTTGGGTGTCGGTGAGCTTTCCGCGCAATGGGATACCGCTGACAATGTCACAGAGTTCAGCCGGTATCCAGACAGGCTTTTCTTTACTTGCGACGTTGATGACCGGAAGCCTATCCGCATGTTGAAGAGGAAGGTTCGGATATTCTGCGGAATTCATAAGCTAGAGTCCTCAAAGCGAAGGAATGAGATCTCACTTCTGCGGAACCAGTTCGCAACAGTTGTTTGCTTCCCATCCTCTAGGAAGGTTTGCTGCGCTGCCGTATGGCTTCCAATGGCCTTTAAAGGTTTCTTGTAACCGTTATGTAGGGTCTTGATTTTGATGTTGCTCTTCCCAAACATAAATTTGAGATCAGGGAACCCCCCTCTAGACCCATATTGAAATTCTCGAATTGCATCCCCCAAGTTCCGTCCTTGAACAAATGCTGTCATGCACACGTTGACGTTGACCATTAGACTCTTGTATACTGGCCGGATAGAGGAGTAGAAGCCTCGCCATGCTTCGACTCCTGGCCCGATCATCATCCGCTCTTCTGGGGTGAAGAAGTGGCGGTTTTTGCCAACGCGGACACCAGTGCGTGATGCTTGCATCGTCAGAACGAGATTGAGAGCAGCAAGTATGGGGCCCGGGTCATAGTCGCGCTGTGAGGCGTCTGCTTCAAGGAACCTAGAGAAAAGAACCAAAATAATGAGTCAGCGCACTGTAAATCCTCCTGAATAGATTTAGCATTTACTTGTTCACTTCCTCTGTATGCAGCTCTCCGGTCTTTGTGATCTCAACGTTGTAAGTCTTGGCGTTGGGCCGCGGGGTCGCTTCCTCTTCCTCAACGTACGTGATATCGAAACTCAGTGGTTGTGGTAATTCGCGAGGGCATACCATCCGTTGGCTCCGGTCGTGCGCGATGAACGGCTTGTATTTCTGGAATTCGGGATTTCGTTCGAGTAGCTCGAATATTCGTCCTTTCAACCGCGCAATATCCGTAGTTGGCTTGATTTTGACATCGTAATCGTAAATGATGAGCCCTTTCTTGAATTGAACTTGGAAGAAGTTGGCCCGGAGAAAAATCTTTGTTCCAAGGGTTCCGAATCCCGGGCGCAAAGGGTGTTCTTCTGAGGGAGGGAGCGTTTTGAAGCGTACGATGCTCTTTTCTAGCTCCGTTATTCGCGCCTGTTCCTCTGCTGATTGCCTTGCTGCGCCGAGAGACACAAGTGGCGGTGGGGGAGGGCCGCCGCGACCTCGTCCACGATATCCACGATCTCCACCTCGAAAGTCTCCGCGGGCCCGGAATCCTCCGCCACGACCGCGGTCTCCGCCGCCTGGTGCAGGGCTGCTGCCTCTCGGGCTCCCTCTCGGGCTGCCTCTCGGGCTGCCTCTCAGTCCTCCCCTAACCCGCCCAGGATTACCACGACCACCCATATTGTTGTGGAATACCGCGCTGAGAAGTCGTAATTGGGGTGACAAGGATCGCACGCGGTTACTTGCAAGTTATAAACCTGGGGGCCTAACATCGGGCCTAACAACAGGTTTCGGCTATCTAGTCAGGCTCTTGACAGATCGCGAGCATCGATCGATTGATGTCACATGGAGATGCTCCACAAACCAGCCTCAGACACGACCAAAGCTCCATCTGAGCGTTCTCGCTCAAGCGCGTTCGTTACTGTCATAAAAGGTCAACATTGGGCACCACATAAACGATGGGATAGTGGTGAAGGATGGAGGAACAGTAGACAGGACGAAAACGTTGAGTTCTTTAGCTGGTTATGTAGACAAGAATGTGAGAGTACCGGAGATGAAGAGGCGTGAATGAAGACAAGTACGCTGTAAACGCGGTACTCCTTGGTTATAAAACGAGTGGAAGAACAGACCCGAGTCCTGGGTCACAGTCCAAGGTCGCCTTGGCATAACTTTTGTATTAGCTGACCATTTCAAAGTCTTTCTCTCGTTTTATAAAGACAACCAGGCTATACGGCTGTTGGAATTCCAAATGTACAATCGCCATTCCAGGTTCAGGGTGGTCGGCGAGACTCAATATTAGACTCGACCAAGCCGCCTCTCCGTGACCCATTCAAGGATCTCCATCTTGCTCCCACCCTTCATCAGCCTCCAGCTGTGTTTCTTGCTGTCGCGCTCCACACACGAGCTTGAAGTCTACCAGCGACTAATTTCACTCAGGTGTACTCCACCTTAACGCCTTCATTATTTTCGTTAATGCCACTGGCGTGAGCCGTGAGCAATCGGATGCGAATGAAGGGGTCTCATGTGTCGACCGGCTTGAATCACCTGACGAGCGACTGTCCTGGCTAGTACTTTCTAGGATTTTATGGGACTCTCCCGTCAACCTTGAAGATCTCAGTCACAGGATCGCGGTAGGCATCACAGCCCGTATACTGGGTATGGGGGAGAAGAGCCAATTCTGGCTTCTTGCAGAGGATTGCGTACTCACTGAACTGCAACGGTCGGTGCTTTGGCTGATCACCCAACCCAAGCCTGAGGCCTGAGAAATCCAGCTCTTGAGTATCGCAGTAAGTACCACCAATGCCGCTGTGGAGGGAGCCGACACAGGCGCAAAATACGTTTGTTGTTCGGTTTCTTGGGATCGATAGGTGGCAATGACATGAGGGTCGAACCCTTGTCGCTGTTCACCGAGGCAATCGCGTGGAACACGTTCCGGATACATGAGGCCCTGAATAAGAAATGAAGTCGCGCAATCAAAAGGTACGGACAGGGACGTGGACTAGTGTCGTAGGACAAATTCCAATAAACGTTGTGCGTGGAGTTTGATGGGTAAACGGCGACGACATCCCAGACCCCAACGGCTTCGGTTGGGATGTTGAGAGGAGGCTCGTGATGTGTGAGCACCAGGAGAAGATAGCCATTATTCTCATAAACTTGGCATAGTGCAACAACCAAATTCTCGTATGTGCAACTCCCAGAATTCGTCACTTGTGCAAATTGATACGGACACCCTTTGCTAGCTAGTACTATTGCCTATGATTTGGCCGTTAAGGAGATTGCGAGGGCGGGTAACGCGGGTCAGGAGTGCACAAAGTGATACAGACGATGAGAATTTAGTGGTTCTGATTCAAGTGGCAAGTAACACCGGTGTCGAATTGGCCATATGTACTAATCGAGCACTTCTTCCAGCCTGGTGAGCTGAGATGCAATGGCCAGAGCGGAGGAAAGTACTGGAAGAGGACCCGATTTGCGGGTTATCCAATATCAAAGGTTATGAGGAGGTCAGATCATGAAAATTTGTTTCGCTGAGTTTCGCTGAGTTTCGAGGTGTCACCACTCATTTCTGTTTGGTGATCGCCCTCGTTTGCAGGACAAATGTAGTGACCATCAGGACGGTATGTGGGTGAGTTTAAAATGTTTGGTGGTGACCAGAATAAGCAAACGGGGCAAACCACCTTCAGTCGGAAATACGGGCTTGAGTTGGAGACTGCTGGGGACTTGTGGTACGACGTTTTCAGATGGTCTGATGCCACTATCAAGTGTGCGGAGGAAGCACCGTGAGCACATGAACGCGAAGAGCGCGTTCTGAACCTCCGCTCCAATTCCGATAACCCTTCGCCCCTTCGCCACGTCAAGGGCAGCTCCTGACGCCACAACATCGAAGAAGATTCCAGAGCCTGGCCGCGCGCTTAGTCGGAACATGGAACCGGACGACTTATAAGCGCCACATCGTTGACAAACACTCGCCACCAGTTGGAATCCAACCACAACAACCACCTCTCTCGCCACTCCATAGTTTTTGCTGTCAGCCATGCAGATCTTCGTAAAGACGCTCACGGGCAAGACCATAACCCTCGAGGTGGAGAGCTCTGACACAATCGACAACGTCAAGAGTAAGATCCAGGACAAGGAAGGGTAGGTAGCACTTGATGGCGAGAGATCATGACGGATGACATACTGTCCTCGCACAGAATTCCTCCGGACCAGCAGCGCCTCATCTTCGCGGGCAAGCAGCTCGAGGACGGCCGCACGCTGTCCGATTACAACATCCAGAAGGAGTCTACTCTGCACCTGGTTCTCAGGTTGCGTGGAGGGATGCAAATTTTTGTAAAGACGCTCACTGGCAAGACAAGTACGTACACGGTCTTCGTTACGGAGTACCGGATCTAATATTTCTTGCTAGTCACCCTCGAAGTCGAGTCTAGCGACACGATTGATAACGTTAAAAGCAAGATCCAGGACAAGGAGGGTATTCCCCCTGACCAACAGCGTCTCATCTTCGCCGGAAAGCAACTCGAGGACGGCAGGACCCTCTCGGACTACAATATCCAAAAGGAGTCGACCCTCCACCTCGGTACGTACTCTCTGAATTCCTGCTTTGGGTTGCGTAACTCATTGTTTGTCATCCAGTGCTAAGACTGCGAGGAGGGATGCAGATTTTCGTCAAGACTCTGACGGGTAAGACAATTACCCTTGAGGTTGAATCGAGCGACACCATCGATAATGTCAAGTCGAAGATCCAGGACAAGGAGGGAATCCCGCCAGACCAACAACGCCTGATCTTTGCAGGCAAGCAACTTGAGGACGGTCGCACTCTTTCAGATTATAACATCCAAAAGGAGAGCACCCTCCATCTCGTCCTTCGTCTGCGTGGTGGCCAGTAACTCCACTCGCTGAGTTTAGGCCCCAAGTTGCTTTGTCATGGTGATCTGGGATGATATTGTAATTGTCCATATTGTCAATCAACTCGTTTCTATCACTCTCTATACACGTGCGTGTAAGAACATTTGTCTGGGCGCTTTCAGGCCGACATTTGAGCACAAAACTCAAGCGTGCACAAAAGTGGCCTCAGTTGCTCGCAGTCTATCCTCCACTTGCTTCTCAATAAGTCGCCTGGTGGAACGTTGACATTTTTGTTGCACCTGGAAAACATACAGCCCGGGCTTATGTGATAAGCTGACTATGAAGAGCAGCGTGCTTCCAACGCCCTGCACCGTTCTCGTTGGCATGACAAAAATAATTCCAATGTGCTGTTATGAAACCAATGTATCTGGACAGAATGCCACCATACTTGTCCGGCGTAGCCATCTTGATGTACAGGGGCGTACTTGTGCTTTGGGTTACTACAGTTGCGACATAATAGCTGGGTTATCAGAGTGGGATAGTATGTTGGACCTACAATCCACTGCTTGATCCGCAAATGGGGATGTAGCGGATATTGGTCAACTAAAATTCCTTCCGGGATGAAACTTCATCTATTTGAAACTAAGACTATCTCTATATATAAGCCTATATCCGGATGAAATTCGGGTAATAACGAATGGCAAATTACCCTCAGTTTGAGATTTCGTAGGCAGGGAAGACGAAACCCATCCTCGGAATCCCAATTTCCGACAATCAGTTCTTGTTATATTACACATTAAGCCTTTCAGCTTGAGGCTCATTACCAACATCAGCAGGAGCAGCGGCTATGATTAATTCAGCTCGGTTGCATTCTTGCGGTATTGCTCCGCAAGACATCGCAACTAGGCTGGATTATGTGCTGGCATTAGTGCAATTGTATTATTGAAGGACGATGTCAGACTGACATTTGAGGAACTGGCTTCGGGGATTGGAGATAAAGATGTCCGTTGACTTCAGGGCTTCATGACTTGAAATGCCTACAAAATTTTGCACAGAACTTGCTGTGGCGTGCAATATGCGACCAGTTGCTCATGGTGTGCGACAATCGGAATTCATGGCTGAGTAACAAATCAAGGGACCAGAATACGAATGAGTACGTACCAATATGAACCGTGATCCGATACGTGAGGTTGTAGGCCTTGCGTAGGCTCAGCTAGTTTACCCAGAGATGCGGGTTGCCGTAATTCGTATCACTTTCGATGCCCGATTTGTATTCCGAGCGCTCGCTATGCGGAGCTCTCCTGTGCAAAGTAGCCTAGTCCACATCCCTCCTCTCATTATGTCTCCTGTGCACTATCGGCCGTTCTAGTCGTTCGGTCCTATTCTTGCAGCCCCGGATAGAGCCACAATCCCTCGCCGTACACGCATCGGTCGCGATTATATTTGAGCTGTACAGATATCGGTTCTCGGTTTTGTCGGCTTCGCCATTCTATCCTCACACCCTTTTCCAGTGAATCGCCAACAGGGACTTACTCGCCTGGGGAGTTATGTAGAGATTACGGCTTCTCATTGGTACCGCCAACCTCCCGAACAACCGCTACGCTTAAATGCTTACAGCTGCCACGGCCCCTTCAATCATCTTGCTAACGTCAGGCTCATGAGGTCTCTATCGCGAGGAATAATCGTCACTATACTACAACCCTACAACCTTGGTCACGTCACTCAACGGGGCCCATCAATTAGGACAGTTATTCACTACACTGTGGGAACCACTTGGTTGGTGGCATATATAGTATCTGATATACGGTAGAGGTTGGAGAGCCTAAGAAGCATGTAAAACAATTATCCAAGGGGCTTACTTGTTTAGGGCGATCAATTTGTTAGGTACTTCCTTTGACTTTGTTGGTCGGCTAGCTCCATGTGTTCACAAGCAATACAGGTCCCCAGAAGACCCACTGTCTGTTTCACTGTGCATTGGTTCACCCAGCTTTCAGTTCCACCGTCCCTACAACTTCTTTGTCCTTGAGTCAGACTCCGAAGTGCCACCCTCGTCGCCAAACACACTCGTCACTTGGAGCCCAACCACAACTATCTCTCTCTCCACTCCACATACCAACCATGCAGATCTTCGTAACGACGTCTACGGGCAGGACCCTCACCCTCGAGGTGGAGCCTGCCGAAACGATTGAAAGTGTCAGGCGGAAGGTCCAGGTCCAGGAAGGGTATGCAGTACTTGACGCCATGAGATTGTAGCCGATGACTTACTGTCCCCGTGCAGGACACCCCCGGATCAGCAACGCATCATCTTCGCGGGCAGGCAGCTCGAGGATGGCCGCACGTTGTCTGACTACAACATCCGTAGAGAGTCCACTCTGCACATAGTGCCCAGATTGATCGGAGGAATGCAGATTTTTGTCAAGACACTCACCGGCAAGACAAGTAAGTTCTCAATCTCAGTCCATTCGGAGCGCAGATTCTAACACATATTTCCAGTCACCCTCGAAGTAGAGTCTAGCGACACGATTGATAACGTTAAAAGCAAGATTCAGGATAAGGAGGGTATTCCCCCTGACCAACAGCGTCTCATCTTCGCCGGAAAGCAACTCGAGGACGGCAGGACCCTCTCGGACTACAATATCCAAAAGGAGTCGACGCTCCACCTCGGTGGGTACTTCCCTGAATGTTTTGGGCTGAGGAACTCATGGTTGTTGCCCAGTGCTGAGATTGCGAGGAGGGATTGGCAACCAGCTCGAGGACGGAGGTTATGAGATTGGAAAGGAAAGCATCTTCCATCTCGTCATTTAATCCACCTCGCGAGGTATAGGCCCCAGATCGTTTTGCCGTGGTCCGCTGCTGCATCTGTAATTACCCGTTGTCACATAGTGCTGTGGATCTACTTTCTTCATTTTAGTCCCTATCCCAGTTCACGTACATGCAAGAACATTGATATGTGTACCGGCACCTGCCTTCAAGCCGACATTTAAGTGCAGAACTCGAGCTTTGTTCGTAATCTGGCTTGTGCATGTTTGTCAGAAGGTTACCTCGTATGTCGGCGCGACCTAAACTTTGACTCGACACTCAGCTGCACCTGAACGTAACCCAGAGCTCTATGCAACCCATTGTGCGAATTCTGTGGAGAAGGGTAACCACATTATACTCGCGGCTGAACCCGGCGATACTATTCTCTCCCCCAAATCAGAGGTGAATGAAGCAGAACGGCTTCTGATTGATCGCCAGTGTCTTCTCTACAGCATTAAGCCAACTTCTTACCCCTTTAGATTATGACACACGATACGGATCCATTTTTCATGTGATGCTTCACCTTCGAGACCAGGATGTTCTGCATTCTCGTCACCATCTGCATAGTCTCTGACTCCCTCACTGGAATGCGCCGACACCAGTCTTTTCGGCGCATCACATGTACCAAACCGATCGTTTGCAAGATACAGACGCATTTGGTCCTTGAACTCAACCCCATCTTCTTCCGGACAAGGTATAGAGGGAAATGCCCCGACCGCCGTCACCGTCAATACCTGAAAAAGAGTTCTTTGTTGCTGCGTTGCAACAACATCTACGATTGGATGGGCGCTCCCCAGTCGAACTGCGACCAGCGAATCTGACGTTTGGGCCTGACTTAGGCTGGGTAGAATGCTCGTTGGGTAAAACACGGTATGAATTAGGTCATAGGCCAGGCTTGGATAGAGAAGGTCGTCTTAAAGCTTGGTTCTCGATAGAGTTCTTGCTCATTTGAATGCGAAAATGGTGAAGCCAACGAGCGATCGGCCATATGAGGGCATGATGACGATCAACTGTGAAATATCTCCAATGGCCTCTAGTGAATATGAGCAGGGTCGGTATGTCCCCTTCGTGACCGTACGCACCCCAGAACCTAGTCTGAAACTACCTGCCCTATGTAGGACCTCAGAGGAGGAAGTGACTATTACTAGGATGCTAGATAAAGTCCTTCGGTGGAGCGATGCTCTCGATAAAGAATCGCTCTGTATTGTCGCTGGGCAGCGAGTATGTTCTTTCAACCTGAGATAGAAGTGGACCGATTGATCTAAGCCACCTTTTAGGTCTGGCATCTGCGACTAACGATTCATTTCCTTGCGGATGCGGGAAATATGCTCGACTGTGCCTGTCTGGCGGGGATCGTTGCACTGCGACACTTCCGAAAACCCGAAGTCGAGGTAGAGGGCGACGAGGTAACAGTAGTGAGTATACCGGTGGTGCTGCATGTGGTCTTTGGGCTTTACTCAATGAACACCAGCACCCACCTGAAACGAGAGCACCAACACCTCTCGCTATACACCATACTCCTATATGTTTGACTTACGCGCTCTACTCACATCCATCTGATGCTTCAACCTCGAACACGCCTATCAGCAGCACGCCGTCTGGGTCGTTCTCAACGCATAAGACGTATGCTCTTCTCGACCCGACCCACTTAGAGTACACACTCTCTCACGGAACACTCTCGATTGCCTTAAACGCGCAAAAGGAGCTCTGCGTGTTGCAGAAGAACGGCGGAGTGCCACTCGAACAGGATGAAATTCTGAAGCTAGTCGACGTTGCCGTACGTACCGTACAGGATGTGGACGCGTTAGTTGAAAGGAAGTTGAAAGAAGATTGGGCCCAGCGGAGGATACAGACTCTGTGAACGGTTCGAGTTCAACATTTAAGAGTCGTGACGTCCTCTGGTGAAGCGAGCAGACACATGGGTTTTGTCCGCTTGGTCGTAGAAGGATCAATATTTCAGTCTCGTTTGCGACTCTCCCACACTTGCGAATGGCTCGGAATGGCTCGTGGAGGCATGATAATTAATGTTGCAAGTAGTTAGAAATAATCAATTTTCATTTTCTCGGTTCCCTTTGTCCGCTTATCTGTTTGTCTTTTCGTTTCGGCTACTACCATCGTGACCCACACGACCTATAAAACTTGGCTTAATTCTCAAAATATCATCTCTACTGCTCTCTACTGCTCTCCACTCTCCCGCTACCCACACTTCTTGCGCTCAAGGTTGGCAGTTACCTCCATTCGGCGGCTGGCAGCTCATTCCTGATCAGAATGACCCGCTCGGCGACCACGGTTGCTTCTGGATCCGGCTCTCACTCACCCTCATCCTCATCGTCTGGCTCAGAATCGTCTTCTGTGTCCAATCTGTACGTGCCCGTAATGAGGCCGCGACGACGCGAGAACGCTGAAATATTCTCTGCAAATCAGGCTCCTCCAACATCTACAATCACATCTACATGCATCTACTCCAGTTCCAGTCCTCCTGCCGCCTTGGAGCACCTCGCCCTGGAACCAGCTTTCCTCGCCCGAGTGAGTCCATGCTCCCTACGACGTATGGAATGCCAGGATGGATGCTTATTGCTGCTCCCGAACCCTTCTACCCACACCTCAAACCCACGATTACCCCTTGACCTCTGCCTCGTTGACCATCTCAGCATGGCACACAGCATTGACCAAATCTCGCGTTCTGCGCCACCTTCCGCACGCCCAGATCTCGATTGCCTTGTGGGACATAGTTCAGAGCCCCCAACTACTCCTTCCCACGAGGCGGAGATGGAGGACAGTGATGTCGGTTCGCCTCGTCGAGTGATTGGTAGCCGCAGCAGTGGTGACGGAATTGGTCGTTCTTGTCGATGTTCACCTACTCCTTCGTCAGCCGACTCGTCGGGTCGTGTGTTTCTCAGGCAAGTACTATCACCACAGTTTGGAACGACCTTGACGGTGTTGCTTCAGCAAAGATATACTCCCCTTTAGCGTAATGACTGGAAGACCACTTCGGTGAGTATTTGATTCCCTCTTCCAGCGCCAGACCGGCGTAGCTCGAATGCTTCGACCAGACCGAGGGTTCGCAGAAGCGTCCCGCTGTATGGGGCCACCTCTGATATCACCGGTCATATGTGGCCGTCCTGATGGGCTACGTTTCTATCTTCTTGCTTCCCAATCCCTAATTGTATGGCAGTCCCTGAGACATTCGTTTCCAGCCTCTCTCTTAGTGATGCTTCCTCTACTCAAACCTATTGGGAACAACAACATGTTTACACACACCCCCTCCATCTCAACCGACCACCGACTCGCTCGCAACGGATTGCAGTAGACTCCTCGGTCGCCCAGCGCGAAACACATCTACATGCTCTGGACGGTCAAGTGGCCGCTGCCCATGCCGCCGTTCTCGCCGCACAAGAACGTCATCGTGCTCTTCTCTCTCAACGTGCTGTCCTAAAGGCACAAATCGCCCGAGACAAAAATCGTCTCCAGCCTGCCCTCTACCTACCCATGGAAATCCTCACAGAAGTATTCTCGTATTGCGTCGATAAGGATATACGGGCTATGTGGAAGATATCGAGCGTATGCACAGATTGGCGGATTGCAGCCTTGGCATATCCGAGGCTCTGGGCCAGGATGGTCGTACCTTTTAATGTCACCCCCGCTGACCAGCTGCGAATCATGAGGATGTGGGTGAATAGGACGCGCCGAGTGGACGGTTTGGAGATCGCATATCGAGGAGTGGAAAAAGCAATCACCTACTCGGCGACTTTTGAGGAGATCATGAGACTTCTAGGGTCGCAACTAATCAGATGGAAGTCGTTTGTTCTCGAGACAAATCTGGACGACTACCTGCACATCTGCTTGCGGTATTGCGTAGGCCCTGCTCCCCTTCTCGAGCGATTCATCGTTCGGGAGTGTGACTACCCATCCGCACGCAGGAATCGGAGAGTACTTCCATGCAGAACTTTATTGATGGGGCCAGCGCAGAAGTTACGCAACGTAGCCCTCTACAGCAGCGCGTGGAATACCGCTGTCTACTTGCGAGGGCTGCAGAACTTGACACTAGTTGCTGGGAGGGCGAGACTGATGGTTCATCTATGGGCTGTTCTGGACGAATGTCCTGAACTGGAGACGTTGACACTCCGCCTACCGGTGGACATGGAGAATGATCCACCTGGTCGAAGCCGAGGAGCCCCTCTGCGACTTGAACGACTAGCATTTATGTCCGGCAATGCTATGATCCTGGCACTCCTCCCTCACCTCCTCGTCCCGCAACTGAGCGTCCTCGAAGTCAATGATGTTGACGCCTTCTTCCTAATGCGCACGCTAAACGTGCTAGACCTCCGCAGCAACCCACCTTTACACACCCTTCGTCTGCGGAACTGCCGTCTATTCTCGGGCACGACCGGTCTCTCGCTCAAAAGCATCAAGAGGCTGGAGTTCCACGACTCAGAGGTGGACGACCAATTCTTCATGTCGCTTTCCATGCCCACTGCTGGTACAAGTAGTTGGATCCGGCCATATAGAACCTGGGCCCTTCCCAGTCTTGAAGAAGTGGTGCTGAAGCGAGCGCACTACGTGAGAGAGGACGCGTTAAGAAGACTAGTAGAGGCAAGAAACCCGACGGCACCGAATGCTATGTGCCCAGGAGGTGTACCGGCCGTCGGTTTACCTGCGAGGGTGAAACTGGTTGATGTGCAGGACTGCAGAAGAGTGAGATCTGTCTTTGCAGAGTGGATCAGAGAGAGGCTTGGGCGTGTCTCAGAGAGGTTTGCTCTAGGAGAGCCGGTCAAGATAAGGGGTGGTCCCGGCGTCTCTCCAGCACCCATTGACCTAGGCCCACCACCTCGAGATATACAAGCAGAGGACGAAGAAATGAACGAGGATGAAGTCGAGATTCATATACAAACGAGCGAGGATGATGCTTGACCTTTTTCCTATCATTCCTTTACGACCCGCTTCTGAGTGGTCTCTGGCCATACCTTTTGAACTACATTTCCCGGATTGAGCATTCCACGCCATTTTGTCGTGCATGTTTCTTGTCCAGCTTTTTATATCGTTTCTTGTGCGTATCTCGATAGCTGGTTTGGGTATCGTATCGTTCTATTCGCGCTTTTCTTGGAGGAGCGCCGTTGCTTACTATTGAGGGGCTCTCTAATATAATCTTTGTCCCTATTTACCCACAAGCGTGCTCAATCTTAGACACCAACCACTATCGGCGCCTAAGATACACTGCTCCCAAGTCATTCCCTTCGGAGGAAGTCTCATATAACTGTCTCTCACAGTGTTACAACATTCGATTTATACGTCCCCACTCACTCTCACGGTGGCAAATGTCAAAACGGCCGTTGAGACAAAGGGCTGTGAGTAACAATCGTGAAATGCGATGCCCTTATTCTGAGACCCATGCATAGTCGAAAAAGGCAGCCGCCATTGGCGCTAGAGGGCAGTATATGCCAACTGAAAGCCAAGCTGCTGAAGCACAGCGGCTACTCGCTCAACACGCGGTTCGGCTGGAAGATGTTGATAAGAAGATAGAGGCACTGGTTGTTAATCGCGATCAGCAATTCCAGTTGGTCGTGGAGGAAACCGGAGCCGAGATCAAAAAGTTGCGAGCGCTTATCAAGGAACATCAGGTTGCTCTTGCGGCTATTGAGGAGCAAAAAAAGGCTCGTATTGCAGCCATTAACAGGCAGTGGAAGGCGGACACGGGGGCTCTTCAAACGAAGAGAAATCGGATTCAAGTGTCGTCCGATGTACAACACTCCCTATTGGCCTCCATTCGCAAGATGCCTTCAGAGCTCCTTGTCAACATTTTTGAGCACTTCGTACGCGAAGGCGGGAGCCCCTGGACCTTGGCTCTGGTTTCTGTCGCCTGGAGCAAAGTGGTGTTTTCAACATGCTCATTCTGGAGCACCATCCACGTAAAAATTGATACCAAATCCGCTAGAACAGCCAATTCGTCACTCACGCGACTCAAGGCTCATCTTCGTCGTGCCGGAACCCGCTCGCTCCTCGATCTTCACCTGTGTTTTTTCACAATTGAGAGCAGGAGACCTGTCACGCAGCAAATTCTCAAGGCATGTGAACTTATTGGAGGCAGAGACATGCTAGCAAGGTGGAGATCAGTAACGCTCGTCCAGCCTCCCTTAACGTTGACCCAAGAGCAATTGGAGCCTATATTTGCACACCCTCTCCCTAATCTCCACTCGTTAACCGTCCAATTGAGGTGCCGGGGCAGCCTCCTAGACATAGTACTCAAATTGATCGACACCTCTGCGAAGGCATTTCGCATTCTATCGGTTGACCAGCGGGTCAAAATGGATCTCAGAGCCTATCCCAATATTCTAAAGCGCGTTGAAGTGCTTCGATATACAAACAACAAAGAAGAATATTTGGGCCGGCCAGCACTATTCGGGAGCCTCTCCCTCATGCGAGCTCTCCAAGTGGTTAAGCTCCCGGGGAGCGTAGTGGCACACCATCAGACTCAGGACTGGATGCGGAGTGTTAAAAAAGCTACCTTTTTCGGACTGGACATGGGATCAACCAGCCTCTTCGATCCCCAGAGGGAATACCTTCTTAACTTGCGTCGACTTAGCCTGGTCCGATGCTCTCCCCCCTCCTATCAGCCATCACGGATCAAAACGCCCAACCTCCGCGTCCTCAAAGTGGTCGGGGACCTCGCAGTCACCTCCTGCTTTGACATCCCTATTTTAGATGACCTCTCCCTCATTTCTCATATACGTACATGGACAAGACATTCGGGAAAACGAGAGGAAGAGGTTTTGAGGGCTATATGCTGGATCCCATCCAAGATTCCGAGGTCAAGGCACCTCCAGCTCCAGACAATAGCCTCTCCAGCACGGACCGTCGAATTTCTGAAGGAAATGCCCGAGTTGGAACGCCTGACAATTCAGGAACATCCAATCGTCGGGTTATCATACGACCTGTTTGCTGCCTTGAAGGAAGTAGTAGAGGACGTAGTTCATGCAGACGGTTCATCTCAGAGAAAAATGGCGGTGTGTCCGGCCTTGCAGAACCTTACCATCAAAGCCCCATCAGCGAGCTGGCCGCATCTTTCGGAATGGGTCACGGAGGTGGTGGCTGTTCGTCAAAGTTTGGGAGAGCCGTTTGAAGGAGTAGTATCTGGGCCAGTAGACGAGACGCAGAATTGAATCAATCGTGTATCACCATCCATAACCATCATTGATGTTTTGACTGCACTTACCATCCTTGTACACTATCATACATTGTTAGTCTATAGCGCTTGGGTGGAGTGGTGGTGACGTCGTGCACGCCAACGCTTGGTTATTGACCCCCCTTCGCATGTACATCCTTTCTGCGTCTAGACAACGTACTCACTAGTGCGATAAATTCCGACAAAAACCTAAGTGAGCCCGAATAACTGGCCCCAATTTACATGGAGTGCACGAACCAACTCTATGGGCCGAGAGCTGGAAGACAGGTCAAAATGCAAACCATGGACATATTTGTTATGTGACAGGGGCGTTATGCCTACGATCCACCCTCCTTGGCCTTTTTCCGCGCCTCTTTCTTCTTCGCCTTGTCGATAGCTGCTTTTTTCTGCTGTAACAGCGCTTTCTGGAAATGATGGAGTTCGATTATACTCCACTCGTGGTGCAGATGAGAGGAAAGGCGAAATACTGACCCCTTCATTGCGCTTCCGTTCGCCATACTTCATCCTCTCGTATAGGTTTCTCTGTTTATTGCTCATCATCATCTTGTTCATCTCTTCCTCCTTCTGCTTGGTATCATCAACCTTAATATTTTTACTTGGCTTGACTTTGGTCGCCTTGTTGAATGTAGCAAAGTCGACGCCGGCAGCTTCCGCTTCCAACTCTGCAGCACGCACAGCAGCAGAGTCATGTGTTTTCGCGACATTCTTCGCCTTTTGCAATGCCCGGACTTTTGCGTTCTCGACTTGTTTTGTATGCTTCTCCTCATCTTCTTCGTCCTCTTCGTTGTTCATTTCTTCATCTTCACCCTCCTCACTCCCTACTGCACTCTCCTCCTCGCTTTCTTCCCCGGCCATACCGACATCCTCAGTGGCCGCAGGAACTTCATAATCTACAGCTGGCTCATACGCGCCTTTCTCCTCTCCGAACGGACTCAAATGTGGTGGTAGCTCCGCTCCACGTGTATATCGCTCTTCAGGCAATATCCTCCCCGCATTGATGCAATCCATGACCCACTGTGGTTGGACATACTTCCGTCTCCTTCGTCTCGCCCGTTCCTCCTCAGATTCTTCCTTTCCGTCCGGCGCTGGTACGTTGATAACAGAAATGGGCTGTCCAGGGATAACAGGCCGGTCGATGATGACATGAGTGATTGAACCGTCGTCTTCGCCGTATGGGCTGCCGCTGCCCGAACTTGATGGCCAACCGACCCGCCCTCCAAAGGCACGGATGACGAACTCCATGAGAGATCGAGGGGTTTCCCGGGAAAGGTAGAAGGAGTAGGGTGCAAAAAGCTTGGATGCGGTCGACGAACTAGCGGCGGTTTCAATGATGGATTTCAGTGTAGGAGGAGTGGTAATGTCTGCGTTTGAATCAGCCTTCGATGGGTGAGAAACGAAATCTTCGTCTTCATCCTCCATTTCGACATTGGTCGAGGGATCGGTAGAGGATACTTTGGGTGTGCTAATAGAGGCAGCGAGTTCCTTGATCGTTTGCTTAACCGCCCTGTTGGAAACTTGAGACTCGTTGCTTGTCTTGCCATTCGAGGTTGTCTGAGACTTGTTCTGAAGAGAGAAGGCACCGACACCTGCACCAGTTTCATCTTTGGACAAGTCTAGAGGCGGTGGGTAGACCCAGCCTTCATCCATGTAAAGTTTGAAGAAAACGAAACCGAGCAGTGTCTGATACAATTCAAGAAATGTGAGCATTACTCGGACATCGACGTCACTCGGTATCTGCGGGAGGGTCAGAATTCATGACACTAGCCGAATGGAATACATGAAGCCAACTGACACTCAGAGTAAACTGGTAGGGAACTAGCCAGGTGATTTTCTCTCCCTGAACCTCAGCTTGATAATAGACTCCCTTGATGGAGAGGAAGATTTTTCTTAACGAGTGTGTGTTCATCACGTAGAGCTGCCACTCATTTGCGAGTTTGGTGCAATTTTGAATCAAAGCGGATGGAACGCGGTCATTTGAAGGTAATGAGGCGAAGAGTGAAACAAGGCATAAAGCATCATCTATGTCTCGGAGAGCATCGATGAAGGTGGGATATCTGAAGACTGGGTAAGTACGAATGCGAAAAACCCACGGTGAGAGGTGAATCGACGATGAACTGGAAAGACAAGGAGTTGACGCAGGGCATACCTCTCCTTAATGACGTGATCGAGGCGATAGGTGGGTTTGTTTGCCTCCAAGCTTTTTGCGCTGCTCCACTCCCCTCGGCCTAAAGCTCTTGAAAGCTTCTTCGCGAATGCCTTGTGTTCTCTAAGCTTCTTTAGTATCGGTTCGTGTTGTATATATGCGATGTCCTTGGCGTAATAGAGAGAAGTCGGTGCTGAAGAGCCTTTGTTCGCCCGTTTCTTGTGCCTTGGTTCACGAGGGAAGATCCCTGGAGATGGAAATGAGCACAAAGATCCCCTTGTAGCTTGAACAGCGCGAAATACGCGAAGTGCAGGGTACCTTTGAGAATGCAAAGCCGTCGAAAATCGGCGAGCGAGCATTGCAACTTTTTGACAGCTGCTGTTCTGGTAATGTAGGCCTTTGCAGCTCCTGCCTTTCCTTTCTGCTTCAAGCGACCCATAACTGACTGAAGTGTGAATATTGCGGGGTTCAAAAATCAATGATCGCCTCCAGCCTCATGCACCTTGAACCGCCCTTGAACCCGGCATCATCAAACTAATGACAATATTACCTTAGATTCTCAGCTACATTTGATATGCGCCTTGTTGTGTGAATTATCAGCTCGAATTGTTTCAGCGCGGCTCGACAACAACGCGAGGGGTGTCGTTCCAAACCAAGCTGCCACAAGGAGTATGATGGCGGCTCCAATGGCTAGCCCCCTAGTGTCAGGCCAACCTCCTGGTGTCAAGCTAGGCCCGGCTGGCCTTTTCGGCCTCGACTCAGGGGACCTCCTTTTCCTCACTTGGACCTCTTTCTGTCCTTCGTCCGCTTCCAGTGCATCCACCTTGGATTCTCGGCTACATTTGATAATGCCCCTTATTGTATGAATTATCAGCTCGAATTGTTTCAGCGCGGCTTGACAACAACGCGAGGGGTATCGTTCCTAACCAGGCTGCCACAAGGAGTTATGATGGCGGCTCCAATAGTGTTTCAGGCTAGCCTCCTAGTGTCAGGTCAACCTCCTAGTGTCAGGCTAGTCCCCTAACCAGGCTCCCGGTGAGGATATCCCGGCTTGCCTAAGGCGGGCTGGACTCCAGGGACCTCCTTTTCCTCACTTGGACCTCTCTCTATCCTTCGTCCGCTTCCAGTGCATCCAATAGGCCCTACAGCCCTTCGCAAACAATATGGCTTCCCGTCCATCTTCCATTCGCTTCAAACGTCCTACGACGAGCCAGGGCCTGAGCCACACGAAGCTCTCCACGGTCACTGATCTTGAAGGTCTTGAACGTGTATGCAATCAGACAGGCATATACTCTTCGTTCGACTTACGATACCGTTTCTTAGACTAGTACCAGGCACGAGAGTATATCGAAGAGCGTCCGTCTCTCAAGTAGTCAGACTCCTCGCAGAAGCGTGAGCACCTCCCAGAGCCTTTATATAACGGATAGGTTGACTCTCACTCAGTCTCGTCCTGTGTCGATGATTGTCGAGAATAATCGAGCGAGTACTCCTGTAGGTATCTCTAAGTGATCCCAAGCATACTGACTGACTCACGGATGGTCAAGGC
>Ga0307513_10002449_pt1 | contig 25695 bp, 31 predicted proteins | sample 15_EM_MG_FD_202174 | JGI IMG/M metagenome (GOLD analysis project Ga0307513, IMG submission 202174) | Populus trichocarpa ectomycorrhiza microbial communities from riparian zone in the Pacific Northwest, United States - 15_EM | ecosystem: Host-associated > Plants > Roots > Unclassified | place...
TGCGGGGGGCTTAATAAAGAGGACTAGTACGAAATGAGAAACGGCTGCGAGCACAGCGTGTGAGGGCAAGGGGGAACAACGATCTACGCGTACGAGGGTTACCAATATTGGTGGCTTATTAGTGTTTCAGAACTCTCTTTGTGCCGCAAATTTCTCATCAATATGTGGCTCCACCCGCACCCGGTGGGCCTGGCCAGGACTGCACAGAGTGTACTAGCGGCGATGTACCCACCCCCAGTTCCACTTTGTACTTGTCATCAAAACGACGTAGTTGAATGTCTTCGGCAGTTGGCGGACTCCGATGCTATGCGCTCCCCGTGACCTCATTACAGCCCCGGTGGGGTGCGCAGCCAGAGCTCCAGTTATAAAGCCGAGGGAACAACTCCAGATGCTCGTTCCACACACCTCTCATCTGTTCAGTCATGCAATCCGAACGATACCCTCTGCCTTTCGGTTGGGTCAAAGTCGACCAGACCTCAGACCGTCCATTCTACGTGCGTTCCAACTCTGATGTCTGTCGTCCCACCGATTGCTAACGCCCGCTTTGTTTGACAGGTCGACACCAAGGCTAATCCGCCTCGGAGTATTTGGGTCCATCCCTACGAGGATGAAGAGTACCTTGCGGGTCACCCAGACATTCGAGAGAAGCTCGATGCTGGTCGCTTCGGCGGTTCGGACCCAGGCCTCCCCCCGCCTTCTTTCGAGGAAAGCCAACGACGTCATTCCTTTGGCGCACCATCCTCTTCGAGCCAGCCTCAAGCCACTGGCATATCTGCCGCCGGTTCAAGTAAACACAAGGATCGCGGGTTCCTTGGAAAGCTCAAGGACAAAGCTATTGGAACCAAAGAGGAGCGCGCGGCAGAAAAGAAGAGGAGGGAGGAAGAGGTAATTTGCTATGCTACTGCTCGACTGCGATCCGAAGCTAATTCTTTGCACAGGAGCGTCGTCGCATGGAGGCGCAGCGACAGCGAGTCCAACAGATGATTATGGCCCGCCAACAACTCTACGCTAACCAGCCCCAGTATAGTCATGGCCCCACGCTCATGGGTTCTCCGTACGGAGGTGGGTACGGATCCCACCGCCGGAGACCAGGTGGGGGTATGGGTATGGGTCTTCCACTGCTTGGTGGTCTTGCCGGTGGTCTGCTGTTGGGTGAAGCACTCGATAACGATTACGGAGACTATGGCGGTGGTGACTTTGGTGGTGGCGATTTTGGCGGTGGCGATTTTGGCGGCGGCGATTTTGGCGGCGGCGATTTTGGCGGCGGCTTCTAACTTCCGAGCAACCCTCTCTCTCCGGCCTTGATGTCTGGTCTTCTTTCGTGCACATTTTTTGCGACCGGGCTCTTCCCTTGTATCTCGTTATTGGTATGTAGCATAGGCATCCATTGTACACGTATGTTTTTGGGCCTGTAATACCCACATCGTAATATACAACACGCGTGTGTTCATCCCGATTTTCTATGACGCGTCGATCTCCGTCTTACTTGTCTCGTCTCATCCTCAGCTGGCCCGGAGATGCCTCCGACGCTTCCGGTGTCTCTCAGTCCACACATATGCGTCGTATGTTCTCCAGACGTAGATGTCGCCCTGAGATCCGGTGCTCTACCGCCTCTCCCCCAAATCCTCCAATCTTTCTCCCCGCTCGGCTCAGGTAAAGTGGCACAACAAGGTATCGAATTCACAGACCGATGATTGTAAACTGCTATTCGCACTTCGTATGTCGTTTGGACAGTTACCACTAGAACCCCTACCCCAATCCAGCATGCCCAATTCACGCTCAGATTCTCCGATCTAGCTGAAATTGAAGAAGCGTGCCGAGAAGACGATGAAGAACGGGCGAACAGGACGATCGACTGGATGAGCTCGCGTATTGGTGAAAAAGCTGCGAAGTGGGTCGAGATTATGGACCGAGCCAAGTCGGAGGGTGTGACAACGCCGTGGTGGGAGGAGCTGAAGAAGTGTGCCGAGGGGGATGTTGTGCCGTCGAGAACTGAAGGATGGAACCATCCCGTCGCCAGTGAGTTATAACTGCCGCTCGTCCGTTCGTCCCACGTGTTTTGACCTCCGACTGTAGTCGTCTTTGCCGTATCTACGGCTGCTGCGAATCCGCTTCAAGCCCTGCAGGACCTACATGCAAGACAGATCGACTTGCCACCGTGGGTAGACCCCACATATCTTCGTTGTACACTCGTTATCCAGTGTGGAACCTCATCGCTCTCAGACCCAATGTATGCGCGCTCCACTGAGATGCGGACCTCGAGAAACTGAAATTCAACTATGCCAGCACAGACTCACTCTTCAATGCTGTCAAGACGCAGTACGGTAATAGTCACCTCCTCAAACTCACCCTCCCCAGTCCCCCGCCTTCAGGTGTACCCTCACCTGCCCTTCTCCCTCGACTACCAAATAACTCGGAAACTTCTGGACCAGGTGGACCTCAACCACAAACTCATGCTGAGTCCGTCACCATCAAGATGATTGAAATGGATTTAGCGTCAACCGCTAAGTTCGTACGAGAACTCGCCGTGGAGAGTCTGATTCCTTGGATGGGGAAGTGCATCCTTGAGTGGAACGAAGCCGTGAGTCTCCCCTTCGCCCCTCTCAGCGTCAAGGCCTGACCAGACGTATGCACTTGACGCCGGCCGTCAGTATTCGTCATCTCGAAGACTTCCTTCCCGGTTGTTCTCTTCTACTAGGCGATTGTTTGGTACGGGGTCGATCTCAAATTCCCCCGCCCAAAGCTCAGTTTCACTCCCTCCACACGGACATACGGGTTCAACAAGTTCTGTGACTTCTCTACCTGGGAATGTGACTCCACTTGCTCAGCAACGGAGACTTGCAGAGTTTGCGACCGTCCTCGGCGACTATAAACTAGCCATTCCCATCTGGGAGGTTGTCAGGAAGGAAGGAAAGGGTGGCTCTGTAAGCATTGATGCGTCTCATCGTTCCGTTCGGGACTTTCCAGATTTACTCTGATCATAAATGATAGGAAATCCTTCCATTATTGCTCGCCGCCGGTCCCGCTGTGGGGTTACACGCCAAACATGCGATCACGAGCATCAATACCAATTATCCAGCGTCCATGCTGATCACCGCACTAGCATACACAGTGCGCTGGGACTTAGGAATCACCAAACAAGATTTCCTCGGCAAAGAGCTAGAGGGTGAGCGGTGGTTGATTTGGGCTGCGGGTTCTGTGCGTTCCTTTCCTTCACGGTATGACCTTTCGAAGGTTTCTGATGCGCGCAAGGCTGCTTTATAGGCCGAAGAAGCACCTGCGGCGTTATTACTCGCGCATGCGGCACAGTTGAGTGTGATCAAAGGTGCTCATAGAAGAGCAGCGCTTTGGTTTCTCCTCGCAGCTGGTAGACTTGAGAAATGCGGCATCGTAAGTACATCTGCAACGTATACCTCAGGCCTTTTAGTTACCTATTTCACCAGAAACCTTTGACAACTTATTTCTTGAGAAGGGCACAGATGTTGTACAAATTGCCCATAGAAAAGGAGTTCTCGCCGTCTTTTTGGGAAAGCGAGGATAGGTCTCAGAATGATTGGAAAGGGTTCGAAGGCATCATTCCTGGGATCGAACATGCGCTTGGTAGGGAAAGCTCTATTCATCTGTGCTTTAGCTGACTTTGGAGAATAGGGCGCCTTTTATATACCACGGGAGACGTTGAAGGTGCCGTCAAGCTGTTCCTGGGTCTTCTCAAAGGGACCTCCTCGAGTTCGCCGTCGTTATCGCTTCCCGGGCCTGTCATGGGGCCGAATGGCGTTGTGCCAGCTCCTCCGACGCCAGAAGCGCAAGTTAACTTGGACAGGATATTCCTCGAAGATTTTCGTGTTGCTTTCAATGTGAGTCGATTCCTTGATATTCTTAGATTTACGCTAAACTGCCCCGATGCTTTGTGTAGCATTGGATAGATACCACGGGCGTTAAAGTAGATTTGGCCTCTTTCCGCCTTCCTATCACCTTCTGTAAACCCAAGTTGACCAGGCTACGGCTTCGAAATGACCACTTGGAAGACAGCGAGGGCGAGTGGAAGGAACGGGAGCGGGAGTGGACAGAATTTTGGCGAGCGAGAGGAAAGGAGAAGCTGGATAACAGGCGGAGAGGGGTTGTCAACGGTATGCATCGCTTCTCGTACCGATGGTCCTGTCGTTGACGGTCTCGTACTCGCCTCTAGAAACGATATGGGCGGACTTTGTGTTAAAGAACCCACTTCAGGTGGAGGTGGAACTGACGGATCTAACCGTGGTGGTGAAAGAGGCTGGAAAGACTCAGACGGACGAGCCCCAAGAAGGGTTGGTGGAGGTTGAAGAGATAGACAGGATATCCTTGGCTCCCGGAGAGCAACGAACAGTAAGCACGTTTCCGGGTTATATTTCCCTCGTCCTGATTATCCTCCCGTACTGAACGCTAGATCCCGATCTCTATCAAATCCCTTCGACCGACGAAATTGGTGCTGACAGAACTCACCTACAATTTTTTTGCTTCCATCCCTTGCTCAGAGACCCTCGGTGCCCATGGGCGACGACTCAACGACACCGCTGTTCAAAGGCAAAATAAGACTTACGCCCCGGATATTTTCGTCGAAATCGAGACTGAGGAATGCAGAAAACGACTAGACGCGACCTTCGTGGAGGATAAGCAAGTGGCGTTGATCCAGGGTGAGAGGAGACGATTGGAGTTGTGGATCAATAATACGGGAGTGGAGGATGTAAGCGAGGTTTGGATGGTTTCTGGCTCGAAAAATGTGGTGTGGATAGACAAGTCCGCTGTCGAGGAACCAGCAGGTGAGACCTTGGTAATCAAGACGAACGAAACTAATTTGCTGTTTAGGTTCCAGTGAGGAGGTTTTCCGGTCGCCAAACAGTGTCTCGAACCCTTTGCCGTCACAAATACGAATTGAGGACTACACTGGGTCGCGGGTATTGAAACCCGAAGGATACTTCAAACTTCCCATCGTCTATCATGCGGACAGGATGGAAGGCGGGAACATTTGTTTGATGTTTGTCTACAATCTGGTATGCATAGTTCGCTTGTCTGAGAGATAAAATTCTGACCAACCTCCCACACAAAGGACGATGGAGGATTTAGATCAACACGAGCTTCGCTTTCCGTTCAGATCCAACCTGCGTTCGAGATTTCGGTTTCGTCAAAACCGGGCAAGAGTGGTGACTCTGAGTTCTTGTTGAGTTTGGAAGTAGAGAACACCACTCCGTCGACCTCACTAAAGATTTCGCAAATCTCCACCATGAGCCCGTCGTGGGTCTGTCATTCCCCTACGAGCGGATTTATGTGGGTTTTTCACCGGTTCAGAGGTCTGAGGTGGATGGCTGACGGCATCTTCTCAAGCGTCGATCTGTCTCCAAGTCAGATAGTCCGTGTGGGATTCGGCGTGAAGAGGTGGGAAGATGGTGCAGGAGGGATTGAAGAGACAAGGAAGTATGTCAGACAGAAACTGGGGGCGGTATTACGTGGAGAAGAGATCGACCCGTCGGAACCTCCTCCATTGGAGGTCTCATGCACTCATTTCTCAGGCGTAAGTCGATACCTATCCCAAGGTGTTTATGCTTCGTTGACGTGAGACTCGTCACAGTCGGATCCAGCTCTCACGTTTGACTCGGAAGATATCTCGTATCTCGTCCGACAAAACAAACGAAAGGTCATCCGGCAACTGCTCTCGAGGGCATATCCGAGCATAGAAAGTGCATCCTACCACACGGTTTTCCCGCTATACAACCCGGCCTCTCTAGATGCACTCGTTTTCTGGGAAATACCCTCTCAGAAACGGTCCGGACATGTTTTAGTGTCTGGGTTGACCTTGGGAGCGGAGCATGGGGATTTAGGAGGCATAATCGAGGAAGCGGAGAGCGCCAAGGTCAAGAGGATCATGTATGCGGAGACGCAGAAGGAAAAGATGGAGGTCATGCAGGCAGTGAAGGGTGGAGAGTGGAATGTGAATTCGAACCCGGTGGTTGTCAACATCAAGTACGATTTGGTGGTCGAGCATGATTTCGAGTCGGGGTAAGTGTTTTGCTGACTGAACATTCGACCTGTTGGCGACGAGAGTTGATATCACCGTGCCCAGGTCGTGCAGTATCCCTGTGACGTTCGTCATTTCAAACTGCTCGTTAACACACCCAGCAAAGTTTGTCTTCCGGCTACCGTCTTCTGAGAGCAAGAAGGGTTCTTCGTCGTGAGTTCTACCTTTTCCTCAATCACCCCCGAAACCACTAATGGAACGGGCATAGGAATATCCTCCCACCACAATACACCGGCCGACGGACGTTCCGCGGGTTGGTGGAACGATCTCAAGTAGCGAAACTTCAGGCGAGGGTGTGGATCCACCGTCCGGGGACGTACAGTCTCGATGGGTGGGTTATGGAAAGTGAAGTTGGGGATCTACAAGAGGACGGAACGTGGAAGACGAGACATCGGTATTCGTCACACCAGCATCAAACTGGTGGCGGGATTTCTTGCGTCACTGTTCTGAGTGCATCCAAGTCCCCGCGAACATTCAATTGAGTGTTTCGGGTGAAGGGCAGCACGGTCCAGCAATGTATTGTGGGATCGGCGTTCCACGTTCCTGAAGACTGGGGTTGGTGACACCTGTTCGCTCCCGCTTTCCCCCTCTTCTCATCAGGCAGAGTTATAGTTACCGACCCCATCGATGACATAACTTAGGGCCGCGATGTACTCGATTAGATATATTTAATGGTAGAAAAGTCTTATCCCCCCCGACCCATTGTTCGCACTTGCACGACCACCGACCACAAATTCTCATAGTCATTGGCCAGGCTATAGCCGATGTCCGTCCGGGGGGGGGGGGGTACCGCAGTGAAGCGAACAGTTTCACCCCATACGACATGGTTCCTCCCCCCTGCTCATCAGAGATGTGTAGCACATAGGAGAAGAGGGGCTAAGGTCGTTCTCTGAGTAGAAAATGAAAATGCGGTCCCTGTGCCGCTTCAAAACCCTCTTGCTGAAGTGGCCGGATCGTTGCCCATGGTGGCTAGAGGTTCGACGGGGTTCCCCCCAAGGCAACATCGCGACTGGGCCTCCTGATCCCGCTCCGACAGAGGCTAAGGCTGCGTAGATTTCCCTGTAATGTAGACAGTTACGCGGTCACTCGAGAAATAGTAGATCCGACTCATTATTTCGGGTGACTGCAGCGTAGAGGGTACAGGGTGGTAGAAACACTACAATACGTCGAAAAGCAGGAAAGCGGTAAGACCGAAGATCGTGGGAAAGGGTGAGAAAGCGCACGAGTGGATAATTGGAGAGCAACTCAATGGAGAAGTTGGCTGTAATAAATACTAGTTGTACAACGTTAATCCTTCTTTGTTTCCTTCTTCTGCGCCTTGAGTGCAGCTTTGATCGCAGCGGTGTTGAAGAAGAGCTAAATCCAAGATAGGTTAGCGTGACGGGGACTCGGGAATGAAGTGGAGAAGGGTCTTACCCCGGTGCAGAACTGGACCAAATTGAAGAACGGAACCCCAAACTACGAAGAAACCGATTAGCGAAAACATCCACAAGGTAACAAGATGCAAACGAGAAACCGCGCACTTCAGGTGGCAGGAACGTCTGAGCAAAGATGATAGCAGTCGGGCTCGTAACCCACGTAACACCCAAAACCGGCGCAAACCCTCTCTTCAACACCCTCAAAATAGCCTCCTTGGTCCTCGCACCCTCAACGACAGCGCTGTTCGTCAAAAACACAGCGATCTGAATGGGAGCGATGACGAGCATGCTCGTAGCCAGCATCCCCAACTTCGCGGTCGATCCAGTGCGTCCGGCGAATGCTCTGTGCATGGTTTTAACCAAGACGTGGCCCAAGGGCGCTGACACAAGGAAGCCAAACAGGGCCATTTTGAAGGCTTTGGCGTTGATCTTTGATGCCGCGAAGAGGTGCTCGAGTGGACCGGCAGATTGGTGGACTTTACGAGATGGGACCCCTGCGAGGTGTCGCGCGAGGACCTCTTGAAGGAAACCCAAAACGCCTACGGAAAGCAAGTAAGAGCGTGCACCTTAGCTTACTGCGCTGAATAGTGTTGCCAGAGCAGTTAGACGTACCAGCTGTGATGGCCTTCGTCCTCAACTCATTGTTCTTGAGTTGATGCAGATAGGCCTGCATAAGGTGGCTCGTCTGGACGGCCTTGAGAGACATTAGGGTATTGGAGCGCGGCGGTGTGTCGTAGAGGGAGAGGGAGATGAGGGAAGCGGGGAGAGAGCGAGGCGGAGGTCTGCGACGCCGTGCCCCGATGTGATGATGGGGCCTAACGGTTGCGCCAATCAAATGATCAAAATGTTCTTCCGGGGCTCTCCTGATCTCTATATAATTTGTAGTCTATCGATTAAAGGTGAGGTATGTGCTGCTGTTCATAAGTTACGCCACCAAAGCGTGACCCTGACCCCCAGAAAGGAGCCACCTCTTGACGAGCATTAAGGTATCCCCATCCCAGGAAAGAGATATCACTTTTTCACCCAATCCTTCACGTAGTCCGCAAACGAAACCATGCACACCGTCTGCCAGATACCGAGGCCAATACGAGGAGTGACACCACGGTAGAGACCCTTGATGCCGTTCTCCTTGTAGATGAAGGCGAGAGTGTTGAAAATCGTCAACTTGGCGGGTCGGTTCGAGTTGGCGGTAGCTTTGGACATGGATTGCATCTAAATTGATCCGCGGGTCAACCGATCGTTCCTCACTCGGACTTGAAGCAACTCACCTCGACACGGACAACCTCAATTGGCTGATTCCAAGTGGCCAGAGCACCACCAATGCTAGAAGCGGCAATCTTGTCCAACGCACTCAACCCGTCATTTTCGGACTTGCCCCGAGCTTTCCGGATCATTGATTCTGCGAGACGCGCGAAACCCATACTGGAATAAGAACTAAGTCACAAAATATCGCCTCAGATGTGGTCGGGACGTACCGGGAACCCCAGTTAGTACACTGGCGCACGGCGACGGCATTCACGCCCTTGTTGATCCCCCTGATACCCTCCCGACGGTAGATATCGGCGAACACCGCCCAGGTCGATGGAGGGGTGACACCAACCGCGGCCTGTTTGTGACGTGTGATCTCTGCTGTCTTCATACACGTACAGAAACCTGACAAGGATGGCAGTCAGTATGCAAAACCCACTTGATTCACGGGGTGCACGTGATGCTCAGAAGACATGGGTTAGATTCTAAGTCAAGCAGCATCGTGAAAGATCACTAGCTGACACCAGCGGACGCGGGTTCCGATCATCACGGGGTGGTACACCACAGAGAGCACCGAGCTACGGTTGCAGGGGCGTAAATGAACTCACCCATGGTAGCGTAAGCCTGAGCGATGCCACCACCCATACCACCAAGTAAACCGGCGGCGGCGGGGTTGACTCCCATGGCGGTCGTGGCTGTCTCGATTTCGGAGGCGGTGAACAAAAGGACGGCACCCTTGGTTGAGGCCTCAATCCAGGCCTGTGATGATCAAGTAGAGTGATGTTAGCAAGGGGCGGAAGAATAATCACACGGGGGAAGAACGCGCGATCACATACCCAAGGGATGAGTCCCTGATAGAAACCTGCAACACCTCCTCGACTCCAAACGGTTTGGACGGCTTGGAACATTGTCTGAGACCTGTTGGCAGCCATTTGTGTCTTGAGCACCTCTAGCGGTTGACCCAACGTCGTGACTTCCTGCAAGTCCAAGACCTTCAGCGGCAGAAAGATGGGGGAACATTCGGAACAACTTACAAACTGTAAATTTCGGACACGCAAGATTGTACACTTCGTTCAGCAGAGGTGCCTTGCATCGCATATAATGAAATTACCATGTTCATGATACCACCTATGCGGGGCTTGAGGGTAAGTAGATAGTCCGTACGGGTCGCGTCGTACGACAGGTCGAACTTACCGACAGCAATGTTAGACCAGTTGACGCCTTTCTGGCCAGGCTCGCGTTGAACACCCATAGCGAATCGTGAGGTATAGGGAGGGATATGAGCAGAAAATGAGGCAAGGAGCTGGTCGGGGAGAAAAGGACAAGGGAAGAGTCCGATCACAAACAGCGGCTCTTTTGACTTCTCCGCTGCCCCGAGGGAATTAGACGGCGGTATCCCCAGCGAAGCTTCGCCTCTCCTGGTGACATAATATCCGAGCAAGTCGTTCGATCCCCAATCGATTGTCTCAATTTACAATTGGTCAATCCATATTTCCATGCGAACGCGTGAGACAAGAGGTGGCAAGAGGAATCGCTAAGTGAAACGTATACTACAGTAATCGGTGGCGGGGGTATGCATGTGAGAGTAACTGTGCAAAGTGCTAGTTCCAGAAAAAGAACGAATGTCCATGAAAACGAGGGCGAGAGAGCGATCCGAAAACACAAGGCGAGTGCGCGTCGGCTTGGTTTATGAAAACCAGACCATATCCACGAGGCTTCTATCGACCTAGGTTGGCCTTCAATGTGTCCAGGTCTTCTTGGAGGCTAGGAAACGGGTGTCGTAAGCGGGAGCTCAAACGGGGGAACGGGGAGGGCAATAAGGGTGCGGGCGAGAGACGGAAGGAGTGAACGAATAGCAATAGTCGCAATAAGGATAAAAATAAGGATAAGAATAGGTTATCTAATAGCCGCAGAACACGGAACAAGGAGGAAGGGAAACCCAAATAACAAACGGAAGCGGGGAAACATGAGGAATTCGAAGCAGATACGAAAACCGATGCGAATAAGAAAGCAAAATAGCAAAGCAATAGAGAGAAGAGACGATCCCTCAGAAATAAATCAAAGCGAGAGCAAGCACACATCCAAGGAAACTCTTGAACCCAAGCAACCTCACATACCTGGTGATCGTATCATTCGCCTCCTCCTGGTCTTGTTCCAAATACGAAATCTCCATAGTCTTCCGTGAAACCTCATCTTCGAGCTCCTTCGTCTTCTCACCCGCAGCCTCGAGTTCTTCCCGCATCTCCTTGAGCTTCTTCTCATACTCCGCCTGGAGATCGTTCATCTTCAGGTTATGCGCCTCGTGCATCTTCTGAATCTCCTCCTTCGTCACTGCCCCCGACCCGGTGCGTCCGTGGCCAAGAGTGCGAGTGGCAGCGGGAATAGCAGGCTCCGCAGCAATCCTCGCCTTCAAAGTGGCAATCTCGCTCTGCGCATCCGATAGCTTGCTCACCAAATCCGACTTCTCCTTCGTCAGTTGACCGCGTTCGGATTCGTAAGCTGATTTCAGTTTGGTCACCTCTGCCGCGCGTGCGCTCGCAGTCTCCTCGAGGTCTTTCCCGTGTCGGTTCGACATGTCCGCGATGGACTCGTTCGTGGCCGCCAAGACTTCCTGAAGAGCTGCCAGGTCGGACCTGGCATCTCCGAGGTCCTTTCTCAGCGCGTTCACTTCCTCTGTCCGGTCGGGGGGAGCAGAAGAGGCGAGAACCTCAGCAGTCGCACGAGCAACCTCCAGTTGCGCCTTGAGCGACTCCAATTCGTGTGCAGAGGTGGTCAGCGCGGCTTTGGACTTGGCCAAGTCGTCTTGCGTTGCTTTGAGTTCAAGCGTGAGTTTTGAGATTTGTTTGCTCAGGTCGCCAGTCTGTTCCTCAAGGATGGCAGCGTGCTCAGCCTTAAGGCTATTCATCGTACTCTCGTGGGACTGGGTGACTTGTTCCACAACAGCAGTCGATTCAGCACGAAAAGCCTGGAGGTCGACACTATGCTTAGCCTGGAAGGTGGGTCAGCGTCAGCAGAAGTTCGACGAGACAGAGGGGCTCACGCTGGCTTCCCGGGACGCTTCTTGCAATCGCTGTTCGTGTTCTTCCTCGACGGCCTTGACCCTATCAGCGATGATCTCTTCTTGGCTCTAACCCATCCGTCAGCACTAATGAAGTGACGTCAATGCAATCAAATAGCTACCTCGAGTTCAGTCCTACTCCTCTGCAGTTCGGCATTGAGCGCGTCCAGAACCAACTGGTTGGATTGTTCCAAACTCTGTAAATTGGCAGCGTGCTCCTCAGCAACCAACTGTTGGTCCTGGCTCGCCTTCTCCAACGCAACTTGCGCATCGGCAAGTTTACCCTCGAGAGTAGCGAGCTGAGAGAGTAGTTTGTCCTGTTCCTGCTGGAGCTCAGCCATATGGGCTTCACGTTCTTTCTTGGTCTCGTCGAGCTGCGCCAGAAGACCCTTTTCCCTCTCCTCCAGCGCACCCTCGGATGCAACCTTCGCCTTGGCAAGCTCATCCTCGAGTCCCTTGGCTATAGACTCAGCCCTAGTCTTCGCATCTTCCGCCTCCTCGACAGCATCCTTAGCTTCAAGTACCTCAATCTCCAGTTCGGAGATCCTATTGGCCATATCCTCCTTCTCCCTCTTCAATCCAGCAAGCTCCCCCTCGAGCGTCTCTACCTCTTTCACCTTCTCCTCAGCGGCAGATAACTTTTGCTGAAGCTCATTGAGAGCGGCGGTGTGGGCGGACGTGAGGGCAGACGTCTCAACGTTGATTGCCTCAAGGTCTGCATGAGCTTTGAGTAAAGCCTCGTGCTCAAGCGCGGCTGCGGCCGCCGCATCCGAAGAGGCGACCTGGCTAGACGCACGCAGTGCATCGAGCTCGGACCTGGTAGAAGTGATTTCTGATTCCAGGGAGGTTAACTGTGACTGAAGGGTCTCGACAGACGCCCGCTCGGATTGGAGGAGCTCCTTCGACTCATGTAGCTGGGTTCCACAGACATCGCATCAACATCCAGACCACATGCGGCGCAATGAATTGACATACCTCGGCTTTGATGGACTCAAGGAGAGCAGCAGAGTCATCCGCACTTCGCTCGTCCTGAAGGCTCTGCAGCTTAACCTGGGCCTCCTCCAACTGCTGCTCAGCAGCAGTTTTGACCTGTTCGAGCTCCTCGAGTTTCACCTGTCTCTCCTGGATGTCCGCAAGGGCAGACTCCAGGGAAAGTTTCGTTTCCGAGACTTGGGACTCGAGGTCAGCGATGACAGTTTCCTTTGCCGAAAGGGCCCCGATCGCACTGTCCAACTAAGCAAGAGTATTTTAGTCAACTCGGATACAGGGAGATGCGACCGTGTGCACCTTTTGTTGCAGGTCATCGTGGGCCTTGCTGCCGGGTGGTTTACCATTCTCCTTAATCTCCTTTAACGATGACACAGACCCTACGCCGGGGGTGCGCGGCGGCCGCGTGACTGTCGTGCTGGAGGGAGGCTTTGATATTCCACCGGTGGATGATTTCGAGATGGACGGGGTCCTTCTGGCGGCATCTGTGATCGAAGCTCGAGGCCTAATTGGGGGTTTGACGGTGCCAGGATCAGGCGAAGGAACCATAGAAGTTCTCGATGGAGGTTTAGCATTGATAGAAACCGACGGCCTCGACGAAAGAGTAAGTTTTGCACCGATGGAGGAAGCTAGCGATTTCTTGTCGGCTGAAGGTTGGACCCTGGGTGGAACGATAGAGGTCCTGCGGGTGTGGGTAGGAACGGGGGGTTTGGAAGATTGCATCGCGGCCTTTGTGGGGGTGGATGGGCTTTTCTTTACGGGCGAAGCGGTGGGGGAAGGTTTGACACCCGAACCTGTGACCTTGGACAGAGCGGGCTTCGTACCAGCAGCACCAACAACCTAGAAGCCAGCGAAACAGATACGCAACAACAAGTCCCGAAGCATTCGAAGCGGAGGCGAATGAATACGAAGAACCGTCAGCTTGAGCTTATTTCCAAGACAAATCACAAACGGTCGAGCGAATGGGGACTACACGTGCCTTTTTTCCAACAATTGCTGGCGGCTTGGTAACAGGGGTTTTTGAAGGAACTTTCTGAGGGAGGGGTTCGCCTTTTGTTTCCTCCTCAACGTGTTCCGCAGGGGGACCGGCCTCATCAGTGCTTTCGCCTGCTGCATCAGAGGTGGAGACAGGGTGCGGGGAAAGCGTGTCGTCTAGAGGGGACAAGACATCGGATCCCTCGTGATGTCCGTTGGTCGTGTCGAGGACGTCCACGTCTGGCATGGGGACGGTACTTAATGTTCGTCGAACGGAACGAAGGCGTGCCAAGCGGACGTCAGAGGCCAGAAGCGGGAGCGGGGTGTTGTGGTATATTTGTTATCTGGCTGAAGGTCGGTAACAAAATTTTGTTACCTTTTTGTTACTGGATTACAATAGCGCGCGGTGAGACTACATTGTTTGCCTTCCTTTTCCGGGGAGACGCCACTGAAACCCTAGCCGATCTGCGTCAAAGGCGGTGCGCGCGGTTAGAGACGCTTTTGGGTGATGGGTTTTCCAGGTAAATTTCTGGTTTGGCGTACAATGCTTACGCTTGGTTTGAGGAAATTGGCAAGCAATGTTGCAGGTAATTTGAGATAGTGCGGGGGATAAGTAGACCTAATGTTCGTGGTATCGTTGACAGACAGTCGGGCGAACAATCAGATTCAGACCTCCTGGCTTCTCTTCATCAGCCAACTCGCTTTGCCTCCCACCCTCTACCTCTCCTTCGGCCCCCCTTGCCTCCTCCCCGCTTGCTCTTTGAATCTGTACCACCCCCTAGCTTTTAGAATCCCGAAACGAATCCTCGAGCCTCCCCACTCCCGTGCGGTGTTGTGTTGAAAGCCCGTTAACGAAATGCAAGCCATTAAATGCAAGTCGCCCCACGCCCCACTCCCCGCGCCCCCTCGGTTTCGCCCTGTTCTGACGCTCCTTTGGCATTTTTGCGTGTCGTTTCTCCATTCACACAGGTGTTGTTGTTGGTGATGGTGCGGTTGGAAAGGCGAGTATATTCCCGGACAATCGTGTTTCATTTCCTTGAATCGCCAGCTCACCTTGGAATGCCCTGAAATTAGACCTGTCTCTTGATTTCTTATACCACGAATGCGTTCCCCGTACGTCCCGCTCCTGTTCACCCCTACCCGCCCCGCCTCACTCACGCCGTAACTATAGGGCGAATACATCCCGACCGGTATGCATCATATCAATTTAAACGGAGGATGGATCAGTGTCCCTTATTCGCGGTCTTGTTAGTGTTTGACAACTACTCCGCCAATGTGATGGTCGATGGAAAGACGATTTCTCTCGGTCTTTGGGATACCGCCGGGCAAGAGGATTACGATAGGCTCCGCCCGCTTTCATACCCCCAGACCGACGTGTTTTTGATTTGTTTCTCGCTTGTCAGCCCACCGAGCTACGAGAACGTCCGGACTAAGGTTCGTTTCCCTTGACCTTTGTGGAAGGAAGCTCCGGGCTTTGAACAGGGTCTTGCAGTGGCATCCCGAGATCTCGCACCACGCTCCTTCCACATCTATCGTGCTCGTGGGCACGAAACTGGATCTTCGTGAAGACCCGGGCACCATTGAAAAGCTGAGGGAAAGGTGAGGGATTACACGCACATCCGACGTGTCATTCGTCGATTACTGATACATGAATTCTCCGTGTCTGGCGTCTAGGCGCATGGCACCAATTCAGTACTCACAGGGCGTGGCGATGGCTAAGGACATCGGAGCCGTCAAGTACTTGGAATGCTCCGCCCTTACGCAGAAAGGCCTCAAGACCGTATTCGACGAGGCGATCCGCGCAGTCTGTACGTGAAAGTATACATACCTGATGCCAAGTCGGGATTAACGTTTCCCCAGTGAATCCTCCCGTGCGGGACAAGCAGGCTCGCAAAAGTGGTAGCAAGTGCATCGTTGCATGAGAGGAATACCTTTTTGCTATATGTATTAGTCGCGCGGGTACACTCTTGGCAACACGTCTCATGATGATATTACAACATTTATGGCTCCTGTTGATGACCTCTTTTCTCTTCTTTTCCTCTCTCCCCCTACCCTCATGTTCGTCCTTGAATCACAGCAAACCTACGTACACTTTTTACTTGTTCTTCCATCATCTCCTTGTTTGGCTCCGCAAGTGATCTGATGGTGGTGGTGTGCCGTCCGGTGGATAGTTCTCCCGGACGGTCTTTCGCTTTTGTTCTATAACTGGCGTAGCATCCTTCGGAGACGCGGTCATGGTCGGATGCGGCCGCAGAGAATGGAGCGCTCTTTGTTGTTTCCTGATCGAGTGACCGGAGTGCTATCCGTCCGTGCAGCTAGCGGGGACATCCCCTTTCATCACGACGGGGATGTTTGGCCCGTAGATCCGGAGTATTGATCCTCTCACACGCACACGCTCGGGGGCGCAACGTGCACACGGATGATAAGTGACAGGGGGATCTTCCGGAGATGAGCCATCCGGCATGTACATGGTTAACCTCGGGACAGTGGGACTCGTTAAGGCTGGCATTGTTTCAGCCCTCTGTCAAAAGTATGACGATAGGCTTCGCGAGCACTTATTAATATTCTTAGGTTCTGATAACCACAAGTGGCGCTGTTCGCATCAAGCCCCGGCCAACACGAGCTGGATTGTAATCCCTCTGGCTTTCCACCGTTGCCGCATTTCCCGGCGGAAGGAGCGGTCTCCGGTGCATGCGCTCGACAGTGTCGGAGGCACGCATGACAAGTGATGGACGCCACCCGGTGGGGTCTAGATCTGAACTGTAAGGCTTCCAGGGCCGAGAAGTGCCATTCCCAGGGGTCGCTACCAGACGTGCGTCGCTCCCCTGGATATCGATGCTTCCCAGCTGGTCTGGCGAGGGTGGAATTCCGGAAGCCCCCACCCCTGGCAGCCTTAGCTAAGGGTTATTCAATTTCCTTGCCGATGTCGGTCGGTTAAAGTCGAGAAATCTCGGGTAGAGCTACCTGGCGTGGCGGGTTCTTCAGACATTCTCTCTCGCGAATAATTAGGCAATCATTGGAGAAATAGCCGACGTACCACGGGACCGGGGACTCCAGGCGGGTTCCAACGGAGTCTCCGTCAAGAAAGCCTGGCTGGCACCTCTCGCCGAGAGCAGATACAAAGGATCGCTCGACCAGACCAGCCTCAAAGCTCAACCACCCGTCCTGGTGGTGCACAGTCCGGCAACTCCCGGGTCAATTGACAAAAGGACAACGCGGTGATCTGGTTGCCATAAATGGGGCTGGAACAACGGAATTACCAATTAGGGAAATTCATGGGTGATTCTTGCCGTTCCGTGTGTGCCTGGCTGCTGTTTCTCCAGCGCCCACCAGGGGAGAAGGTCGGGCAAGTTCTCTGACAGTAACCCCCACCTCGCCCCCTTCACCCCCGACAACCCACCGTCGTCGTCCTTTCTTTTGCCCCACGCTCCTTTCCGACACAGACACTCTTTTCACAGGCGATCACAAACAGACCCGAGCCCCTGGCAGCCGCATCAACATCTGTTCCCAACAGATCCCAGGCATTGTGGGAGGCCAAACTTTTATCTCCGGGACTATTTGCCCCTTGGTTATGTCCGCAGCCAGGACAAGCCCCGTCCTGGATTGCTAAACAACGTTGAACAGTATGTCCCCCGCCAGCTTTCCCTGCTTCCGTCTGTTGGAGTGTTGAAATTGGGCCGCTAGCAACCATGTTCGACCCGACGTACAATGAGGTCGTTGAGCCTGCGACCCCCATCTCCCCGGCTTCAAGACATCGCCAAGGTCGTTCAATAACCACCACCGCATCCGGGATTGCAGACAGCACAATCAGTTATACAACTGTCGACGCTCTGCACTCCCAGCTCGGTCATTTCCCCCCACCTCCCACCGAATTGCCAACCCCGACAACTCCCCGGTCCCACGCTTTCCACATCCCCATCGCCCCCTTGAAACTCCCCCAAAGGAACCCCCATCCCGATGTCCCAAGTGAAACTTCTCGAGGACCGCCGCCACAGCCTCCACCTATATATTACTCTGTTGAGCAACCAATCCCCCCAAACGGCCCCCTGCGACAGCTGAGGCGACAACCGTCACTCAAAACTTATGCCACAAATGGAACAGTTGGCTCCTTATCTCCGTTCGATTGGCACGAAGGTTCATCTAGCATCGACATCGACCCCCACGATGACAGGATGCTTCCAACTTCGTTCATTACTTCTCTCATATCCACTTCCGACCATGGCAGTCCCCGTTCCAACCCCACTCCAATGCCTCCGCTGCAGAATACCGTTCAGTTATTCAGCGGGAGAAACAATCAGGACGCGATGAGCTCAATTTCTGAAGCTACGTATCCTCCTCACAACTACCCCCCGGTTTTACCTCAAAGCAAGGCCGTCCCCCCCGGCCCAGCGTACTTGGAGTCTTCTGGACGTTCGTCGAAGACGAGTTCTGTAGGGGCGATGACGTTGGACACCGAGTACGATAAACCCTCAGTGCAGAGCCACACCCCGCTCACCAACCCCGCCCATCGATACGAGCCGATTGAAGAGGATACAATTGGTGAGCTACAGGCTCGAGGGGAAACGTCGAAACACTCTTCGGGGGCCAATCCCAGCTGGCACTCCTCTCGGGGTCGTAGACATTCATTTGTATCGACGGGGACGACAAAGAGCTATGTCTCGTCACTCATCTCCAAGTTGTCCCGCGCTACGAGTAGGAAACAAACCACAGCGAAACCACTCCCACCCGTACCTACCATTCCTATCGGGCTGCGGAACTCTGATTATCAGAAATTCGAGGAATCGATGCCATTACCACAGCTCGCAAACCGTGCGGAAGTATTATCAAAGATGTTGGCGGTGGGACGCAGGCCACACAGCGATTACTCTCCAAATTTCTGGCACTCCACGCCAACGTCGGGGGTGGAAGCTCAATGTAATGGTGTTACACAGCCACTGGAACCGTCTAGGTCGAATTGGCAGGTGATTCACGAGGAACCACCTTATAAATTCCACTCGGAGAAGGTTGTGAGTTCGAATCACCCAGCGGTGCTCTGGGAACGACTCACGACGAGGTTCGGCGAGAAGAGGACCAAACTGGTGCTCGTCGTGGTCGCTGCTCTACTAATTATTCTCGCTGTGCTTCTTGGAGTCCTCCTCAGTAGGAAGTCCGCACCGGGGCTTCCAAAGTGCCCTACCGGAAAGACAGGTATAGACTGTGACATCGGTGCGGTTATTTTTCCGTTGTCTTTTCCGTTACCTTCTCTGGCGCCACGGTAACCCGTCTGACTTCCATTCCGTCCATCTACAGCTGCGAACTGTGTATGCTTTGGCGGGTCATCGAGCACGTGTGTGGCCCAGGGGTTGCTCGACCTGCTTCCGGCGACGAACTCGGCTTTCAACACGAACTTCACAACCCAGGATGTGGCGACTTCGTTATTCGATGCCATGGGTATTCCGCAAGATAACGACTGCGCGCACCAGGCAATTCTCGTGGATACTGGTTCCAAGCTTCGTGTCGGTGTCTTCCCCATGCGGACGTCGTGGACTCGATCTGCCTTGCTGTGGCATTTGATTCAGACCACCGACATCCCGACAATCTCGAATGTTCGAGCGTTCCTTGGGAAGTCCGATTTTTCCGTACTGGGGTCCGACGGTGTTGTCGACAAGTCCGGTTACCAGGTTGCGAGTAGCGGATTCGTGTTTGATTTCGCGGAAATGTCCGTCAGCATCGAGAACGTATCGTGGAGGGACGATGCCCAACCGTCCAGTGACGAAGCGTCAAAGGTCAGGGACACCCTGAGCGTGGTGCTGGATAGGATGTATTCGAATGCTCTTGGTGAGTTTCCATACCTAGTGTTGTGCAGGGGTGGTTCTGAAGTGGGGGTCCGCTTTCCGCAGCTGGGTCCACACAACGTCAAACGGCGCTGGCTAAATATTGGGAGTCTTCCCTAAGCCAGAGGCCAGGGGATCTCAGCAGGTTCTTAGCCACCATCGCGGGGTCTCCCATCATGATCCCCCTTGACGCCACAGCTTCGATAGCTGGTTGGAAGATCGTCGATCTGATGCCGAACGCTACAAACTCCCATTCCTTCCCGCCTCCCCTTGCATGTTATCCTGGCCTCGACGCCTCCACCATCACCCAGGTAAACCAGATTGAACAACAAATATTTGGTCTTCCTGCGGCTTCGACTCAATCGAATTTCGACACGGGCTGTTTCGATACGCGGCCGATATACGGACGTCTGAACCTCCTCCAGTTGAGGCTTCCGTTCTATGATTCAAGGAAAAACGCGCCTAGACAAGGTGTCGCGCTCAAGCGATCCATCAATTCTCGTGCTGTACTATATGCTGGGGAGTACTTGAGTCCGCTCCCACACCTGTCACCAACACCCTCGTCATCCGGCTCACTCGAGTTTAATACGAACCCGCTGCAATATGGAACAACGAATCACCTCAACCATGTTATTCTCCAATACCTGAAATCCATCCCTGATATCAACGTCGCCATCGCCTTCGTGCAATTCGTACTCTCTTCAGTTGCCACTCCTCCCGCTGTAGATTCTGCGCTGTACAATGCGTTGGACAGGATTCCAGCACTCGAGGTCGCTGTATTCGGGACCATAGCGCCATCAGATGTATCCTTCGTCGCGTCTTCATTTGCCACGCCTTCGGATGGACTATTCTTCGGATCGGACGAGGCGCTGAAGACTCGCCAGTACGCGATCAACATTACGAAGACGAGCGCCGTCTGGGCGCAGGAGGCCGATTCACCCACTGTGGTGAGGGACTCTTCGTTCGACGACCAGGCCTTCAACTCTGTCTGGACCCCTGCTTTCACGTACTTGCACTTGAGCCCCGAGGAACAACAAAACCACAACGTCGACGTCAAGAACATCACGAGCGCGTTCGAGGTCGTCGACAAATTCGTTCCTTGATGGTGTTTCGCCTAGGATCAATGACTTTTATTTTATTTTTCGCTTGTTGTTGTACCCCGACTTCGCTGCATTTCGGTTTTCTGGCCCTGTCATTCGCTCTGTGCTCTCTTCCATCTCAGCCGCTGCTTACACTCTCCTTGCTCACTCAGCCATCGCGACCCCCCTGCAATTGATTTGCCTCTAATCGAATCCCAAGGAACCACGTAAAGTTTCGGTCCTTGCTCCACTCACCGCCCGCCTACGCGCTTCCTGTAATATTTTTTCCAGTCGCATTCATTCAACTTTACAGCACCGTATATACGTATAGTAGACTCTTCTTGATGTGTTCTCGGTCTTGGGTTCATTCCATTCTCCTTCGTTTTACTCGCTGCTTAGGTGCTACACCGCCACCCATCCATCTTTAGTTCATGTATAATCGGATCATAGTCTGAAATAAGAGTAGTGACACAACAACGCTGTGGATTGCAGCTGAGAGCGAGGGATGACGACAGTACGGCTGATCCGGCCCGTCGGCTCATCGGCGCTCCAGCAATTCAGCGTTCACCGTTGTCAGCCATCAGTCATGTGAGCAATCCCCATCAGGAGCTGTGCCCGCACAAGTCGACGCTCAAACAAGTGGCTGCGACCTCCGACACAACGAAACCATTGAATTCACACCAGCGTGAATGAAAACCCAAAACACGTCCTCATACCCATTTGATAATCCTTGTTGTGCATCAAATCTCCCTTTCCCTGCACCATCCACTGGGAACTGAACACTGCATTGGGCAACCTTCAAAGGGTCCCCAAGTACCTGACCCTACTCTTGTCCATCTCCATCATCCGAAGAGTGGGATCTCTGTTCCGTACAGGCGCGCGCCCATCCCCCGCAACGACAGCGACAACGGCACACGTTGTTTAACGATCTTTTTTTTCTTCTCTTGACGAGGCCCCGCACCTGAGCGATCTAACGATGCCCAAGGCGAACAGTCCCAGCGGATCCAGAGATTCAACGGTTAGTCCCCCTCAGGGGACGCTGAAGCGGAACCAGGTGCGTATCTTCCCCTACCATAATGTCAGTCGTCGGCCTGGTAACTCACCAAAATGTGGTTCTTCCCCCTCCTGTGACCCTCCCTTTTGCAGGCATGCCACCAATGTAGGAAGCGGAAACTGGTGAGAGACCTTTGCGACCGTTGTAGAGGAAGAAGGATGAAAGTGTGCTGACATCCCCGGCCGGTTACCCTCCTTAGAAATGGTAAGCACTGTCATCCCCCTCTCAGGGGAGCTGTCCCCTCGAGTCGGGCTTCTCCTTCCCCCACTCCCGTCCTTTGTTCCCGCGCGACATACCTCCATACCCCTATTCGTTCGATCGTAGACCCCGCCATCCCAGATGCTCGACGACGTTGGAGATCCGACCAGCGGCCCCAATGACCTGATTTTCTCATTCGATGTTGTACTGACGGGTCTTATCTCTCACCAGTGATGCCAAAAGGCCTTGTTCGACTTGCGTAAGGTCGCACAACCACGCTGTTGCTCATGCTGGCCCGGATATTGTTTTGCCACCATTCCCAGATTGCACGTTTGATGAGGGTCAGTGTGCGCCGACCCCTCCTATTCCATTTATTGTTCGATGTACTAACGTATGCCTGTGATGGGCCCTGCTTTCGGCAGTGAAGGACCCAGTATTTCCGAGCAGTGACACCCCCAAGAGCAAATATGAGAAGCTGGAAAATAGGATTAGTGGGTCGCCCCTCCATCCTGATTTTTTGTAGACACCGTTTCTGATTCGGGCGTGTCGATACAGATGAGCTCGAAGCTATGTTGAGACAAAAAGATAGCGAGTCGCCTTTAATGAACTCGCCACCCAGAAAGCCGTCACCGGGGAATCCTCTGGGCAACGGTCATGACATGTCACTTCTCCAAGGTCAGCACACCATCCTTCCTGGGGATCGTTTAATTGGGTCCGCTTATTGTTAGGTGCATCTGCAGACGAATTCGGGTTGTCCGCAGACATTATCTCAGGCAACCTCGGGCCGACTTCGCTTATTAGTGATAACGCTATGTTTAGTTCGGCTACCGCGGCCCCGCTTCCTGTTCATCCCATTGGGCTCGGATTATCGGATTCTCCTTCGATGACTGCGTACATCACGACAGGATCCCCAGCAGGATCAGACACCAACAACTCACAGCTCATTTGGAAACAGTCGGCAAACTTGCCTGATCCAGACCTGCTCAGACACCTGTATGGAGTTCCATTCCTCACGCGCGCAAGCGGATCTGGATTTACATCATTATCGCAGGGTTGATGTCTTCTTCGCTTGCCATCCTCACGCAAACCGACTCTTACACCGACCCACATTCCTTTTGTAAACGTTCTTTCCTTATCGCCTCGTAACATCTCATTGACCCGTGTGATTTAGCAACCTCTCGCTGCCACAGACCCATCCAAAGTATCCCCGCGCCGCCCTTTTACATGCCATATGTGCTGTGGCGAGCGTTTACAGTCCCGCCGTGACAAACCCTCGTCTACACGGAGCCCGAGGTGACACAAGAAACTAGCCTCTAAATTGTGTCCTTGGATTTCTGACCATCGTGTCCGTACTCAGATGAACCCTTTGCAATGAAGCGAAGGGGGGGAGATTCACCTTCCGCTTTTGCAGAAGAGCAGGCGAAGTGGGCCGCTGAGCAGATTGACCTGCTGGCTAATCTTGGCGAAAGTTTGTTCGAGTCCCTACAAGGTGTGAAACAGTCGGGCTCTATGGTCGTATGGCGTCGTGATCGTTGCTCCAAGCTTTGGTTGTTTTAAGTTGGTTTTATTGGATGCATGCCAAATGGGTTGAGGTATAGCTGCCCCTCGGATTTCCGTTCAGCTCCGCGCTGACAGACAATCAAGGTTTTTATTGCCACCGGGCGGGCTTTGCGAAGTTGCGTCCCTATGGGCATCAATCTTTGTCCACCTTTCCTGTCAATCCAGGAGTCACCACGGTTCCCGTCTATTCTACCCCCTGCAAACACCGTGCTGGAGGACGAGATGAGGAGAAACACGTTTTACTTTTGCTATTTGTTGGACAGGCAACAGGGGTTCGGGAATGCGTGGGCGATGGCTTTAGGTGGGTGTTGGGAGAGCATTGTCATTGTAGTGCGACTTACGCGGAACACCCAAAGATGACATGGACGTTACCCAACTTCTCCCCCTACGAGGGGACCAGTTTGACCAAGGGGTACGAATCCGACCGATGCCTCGCCTCCGAGGAAGCGCTAACTCTCCGCTGGTGACAGATGCTTGTACTCGCGGAGGAGCGGCAGTGGTTCCACGATCCGCATATTTTGCTCGCCCATCCTGAGGGCCAGACCGATTCTTTCATTTTGATGATCAAGGCTTCCATAATCCTCTCGAGGGTCAAAAATTTCAACCTCCGGTATCGATCTCGGTACTTTGCGAAAGACTTGGAGTACACTCCAACCGCCAATATACCGATACCGGGCTCGAACATGGTGGACCCAAGGTCAACTCCTGCGTTCATCGAGGTCAATAGTCTCGCGAGCAACTTCAGGAGCTCGTTCCCCCCGGACCTGAGGAACCCCATCAATGGAAATGTTGTGGATATCCACTTATTCACGGCCTGCACGATCCCCCACATGTAGGCAATTTCTCTGATCACCCGGCGCGCGTTACTCAGAGATGACGTTTGATAGGGCAATGATCGTCCTACATGAACCCCATGCGGCTTTACAGGCTAACGGATGCACTTCCGCGACGAGCCTTCTTGTCGCCGCCAGGCAGATCCTTACGTTGATATACTCTATTTGGTCGACGAGCTTCGACTTGGCCCTGCTGGACGTGTTTGTCTCCGTGTGTGGTTTTTGTAATATCGATGCACGATCGTTCCTGACCCTGGTTTGTTCGGTTCTTACAGTTTAGCTGGTACACGTGCGGGAGGATCTTTGCGAAGTTCATTCAAGCCGCCCATGAGGCAAACCGACCCGATCAGGTCGAGACCCTAAAAACCGAACTTCAGTCCGTCCAATTCGCCTTGGGGAAGATGGGTGAAAGGATCCCAATAGCCCGTACGTGTTCTCGAATTCAGCAGGGCTCCCACCAATGTTCATTGTTGTATCCTGCAGATCGATATTACAATATGCTATCGGTCATCGCGTCACAAGTGATCAGGGAAACATCGCAAGTAGTTGCTGAAGAGTCGATGTTTAATGATATCAGGTTTTACTCTAACACGGCGCCCGTCCAACAAACCACAGGTCCGAGGTAATCGAATTTTCCCCTCGATGCGTCTCATATTCTGTTCGTGTCCTGGCTCTTATCGTCCTCCTGCTATTCTTTGCCTCTTGCTATCGCTGATTGCCTGACGCTCTTTATTTATATGAACGAGGTCTTATCAATCGCATTTTCCCTCTGTTCCTGGTCTGTTGTTTGTAGTTATATAGAGCATGCAGATGGACATTTATAATAATGCTATGCGGTTTCGGTTACCTGATGGAAATGTTGTGGATCGCCTGATGAATCCGCGGTTCCGTCTTTAAGGTCGGGCGTTGGTGTTTTTTCTCGAGCTCCAGTGAACTCAGAGCTGCAGCCTTCCCTTCGTCCGGCGCAGAGTGGTGGCAAGTATTGGGTAAAACCACGCCATGGGCGGGTACTGAGAGGCGTATCATTGGCAGCGAGCTCGACGCTCAACGTCAACCCAGGATCCGGGATTACCCACGTAGAGTATTTTATGTTCGGATGACAACCCTACGCCACCGTTCGAAAACGGCGTTATTCTGATACCAACCGCCACCTCGGTTTATATTAGGGGCGTTTACCATCATCTTGTATACCCTACGACACCATGCCCACCGTTGTGACTCCAAGTTTCGCCTCTTCTCGATTACCTTCCACGACCGGGATGAAACCGGAGTTGGCCTTCCTTGGTCCAAAGGGAACATACTCGCATCAGGTCAGTGACTCACGCCCTGGGATGGAAATTTGAGTTTAGACGTTCTGATTTTGATGGCCGGCGACTTTGGGACGACCTTTCGTGTGGTGCTTCCTTGTGTGTTTGTCCCTGGT
>Ga0307513_10002450_pt1 | contig 25691 bp, 25 predicted proteins | sample 15_EM_MG_FD_202174 | JGI IMG/M metagenome (GOLD analysis project Ga0307513, IMG submission 202174) | Populus trichocarpa ectomycorrhiza microbial communities from riparian zone in the Pacific Northwest, United States - 15_EM | ecosystem: Host-associated > Plants > Roots > Unclassified | place...
TAGCACAGCCTTTGCCGCCCGACTCATACCCCAGTATGAGTCGCATATCCGCGTAACCAAGGAAACAATACAATTTGTCGTAAACCTTACAAAGGAAATCCCTCATAGCAACCGTGTAACAAAGAAAAGAACACCAAAGTTATCCCAGCACGTATCTCATCAGGAGACCGTGAGAAGCAGGGCTTTTCGAGCCTCTCATCCTGCTGCTTCGTTACTTCACTAGGAAGCTGATCGAGAAGCCTGGGGACCGGGGTGCGAGAACACCCGTGTGTGACCTGGCTAAGCGTGTACTGCCGGTCTCCATACTCGGGGCTGTGTCCTGCGACAATTCGTCCCTTCCTTCCTCCTATTGCCATTCCATGACTTCACACGCTTTGCTGTTAGAAGCCATCTTTTCGACTTCTTATCTGGGAACCTTATCTTTGGTTTCCTCACCACACTGGCAGTATCTCAAAGTCTGGGCTTGAGGGTCTTCCATCAATATAATACCTGACGTACCAGACCTGACCTATTTCCTCCTCAGGTTCGTAGTGTATAAAGTCTTCCCCTTCCCAAGGCCGATACGAAACGGGATCGTTTCGACGCCGCCCTCCTCGCGTCGGCAAGGGTGGCGAGGTCAGCCTATTTCAAGGCCATCAAGAAGGCAAAGAGAGATCACTGGTCCTCCTGCCTCGCTTCTGCAACCCCCCAGACTGTATGGACGGCCAAGAAGCTGGCCGTCGGCCTTCCCCCCCCCCGATTCCCGGAGCTTCCGCGTGCCTCCACTCCGCCGGAGCTCAACCGGGCCCTCCTCGATCATTTCTTCCCCGGTGAACCAGTCAGGTTTCTCGACAATATCCTGCTCCCGTTCAGGGAATGCCTCCCCTTGTCCCCAGACGAGGTCGGCAGGGCCCTGGCCCGCTCCTCCCCGACGTCGGCCCCTGGGCCTGACATGACCCCCAATTTGGTATGGAAGAGGGTGCACCGTGCGGCCCCTCACCTGATCCACGACCTGCTTGCCCCTCTGGTGGCTTACTGGTCTCATCCCCTCACCCTCAAGAGGGCTGATGGCATCATGCTAGATAAGTCCGGGAAGCCCTCTTACGACTCTCCCTCGTCTTTCCGCGTTATAGTGTTACTCCAGACCTTCTCAAACATCCTGGAAAGCATAATGACCTCTAGACTCTCCTGTGTCGCCCGCGCGGCCGGCCTCCTCAACCCACACCAGTGCGGCTGGCTGGCTGGCCTCTCGGCCTCAGACGCGGTCACCACCCTCACCCACGTGGTGAGGACCCTCCAGATGGCTGGTAGAAAGGTCTCCACGCTCTTTCTTGACATAAAAGGGGGCTTCGACAACGTAAACCCCTCCACCCTCTGCGGCATTCTTAGAGCCAAAGGGGTCAACCCGTATCTTGTGTCTTGGACCAGGTCCTTTCTTTCTGACAGGCCCTGCCGGCTCAAGTATCAGGGGTCTCTCAGAGTGTTCATCCCGGTTGCGGTGGGCACCCCCCATGGGTCCCCAGTCTCTCCACTGTTGTTTGTTATTTACGTTTCCCGCCTCCACTGCGAGATCCCCTATGGTCTCTGCCTCTCGTATGTGGACGACTTCGGTCTGACTGTCTCCTCTGGGTCCTATCGGCGCAACATCCAGACACTACAGAAGCAGTATGCGAGGCTGAAGACCAGAGGGTCCAGGCTGGGCGTCAGCTTCTCGGTCCCCAAGACGGAGCTCATCCACTGGCGTACGAACACGGACAGAGACCCCATCTCCAATGCTCCGGTCCACCTTGACGGGTCGGTCTTCACACCCAAGAGTGAGGTCAGGTGGCTGGGATACTGGTTCACCTCCTCGCTCTCGACTACCCCCTACTTCCTCAAAAGGCTTGCCAAGGCCCAGGCGGCCTTCATGGCTGTCAAGCGTCTCTCCCCTCCAGGGATCGGCCTCCCCCCCTTCCTCTGCCATAGACTGGCCTCCTCCCTTCTCTTCCCCATCCTTAGCTACAGCTCAGACGTTTTCGTGCCCACCGTCCACATAGTTAGGAAGCTCTCCGTTTTCTGGCACAAGGCCCAGAGATGGACGACTAATTGCTTCATGTCTACCCCCACGGATATCTTGGCCATCGAGGCCTGCCTCCCACCGCTCGAGTTCCTTCTCGCATTCAAGAGACACCTGGCAAACCTTGGAATTATGTGCTCCCCCCCCGAGATCAACCCTGCAACCGCGAGGCTCCCGCCCTCCGTGCAAACCCCATCCCTTCACCGCCACTCGCCAGACCATAGGGTCCTGAGTGCGAGGAACGCCGGGAGCCACCTTCCACTCCCGTGGCTACAGGCAAGGCCGCCCTCGAAGAACAGGGCCCACCTCCCTCTCGACGCCCTCCCATACTCCATGATGTTTCTCCTGGGCCCCGACGGGCTCCGCCCCCTCCCGGTCACCTCCCAGCACCTGCTCATTGATCACTACCCCGAGCCCTCCCCGGGCCGCTCCTACCCCCAGCTCAAGCTCCAATGCAGGAGTCTCCTCCTCCAAGAATGGCAAGAGTCCGCGCCGGACCCAGCCAGGTACCCATACCGCCCCTCGCTCAAGCCTCACCCCTTCATGGGCCTAGACAAGTTTTCCACGGGCCGCCTCCATCAGATGAGATCTGGGAAGAGTTTCCTCCGCACCCACCCCTCCTGGGACAGCGATGTCCCCACCACCTGCCCCAAGTGCCAGGCTGCCCCAGAGACACCCAAGCACACCATCCTCCACTGCTCAGCTAAGGAACCTAGCAGGACTCGCCACCTTCAGGGGGTCCTGGACATCGGTCCTGACGACCCCGTCTGGTCCTTGGCCGCCCTGTTCGGCGGCCTCGCCCGCTTCATTAAGTCCACGGCTACTGCCTTCCCTCCAGGCATGTTCTCACGCCCAATGTCCGCTGCTTCCATAATTTCTTCCCGCTCCTCTAATATGGTTTCCTTTGGTTACTTTATGTCGTCTCAGGAAAGCTAGGTTTAAAGTTTGTTGTCTTTCATGCTATCCGCTGCTGTGGGGAGGGTTTCCTTTGCTATACTTACTTGAATTTCGCGCCCGTATATGGGCCTGGGACCGGTACGGACCCCAGTTGAAGAATTTTGGTGCCTGATGTTTCCTTTGTTTGTTTGTTTTGGATTTTGCGTTTTATTTTCGCTATGGCTAGCGCTCCATGCGATTTCTTGTACCTTAACAACGAATATATGATATAAAAAAAAAAGAATTCCCAAGGCCAATACAAGGCGATCAAGTCGTCGGTTGTAATAAAGTTTTCCGGGTTTGTCCAGAACACGTAGGTTTCGTGATAGGGGTCTTTTGTGCCTAATTCCCTTAGGAAAGTTGGGCAGTAGACTTGTGCTATTGAGCTCGCCCTCAATGAGCTTAGTTCAAATAGGATCACGGGTTTGGGAGTATAAGTGTCTCTGCCAAAGATTCATCTCCTTAACGATGAGAAGTATCAATATACACTTGGGCGGTAGCTCCGGCGTGAGGTATTCTGACAGCTAGAACGTGAAGCGTTATTATATCCGAGAACAGGTTAAGAAGACATGCGTAAGGTAGGCTAGATATAATCGGGTACTTCAGGATAGATAGTCCAAGTATTGGTAACGATAATGTAGAAAACCTATTATATTGATAAGATCGCTTCTCCGTGCTTGTTGTTTTTAATAGCAGCCATGATGCTTCGATATTAATATTTCACATCTGAGCAATTGCGGTATACATGCTCTCTCTATACCAACTAAGTATCTCATTGATCTTTCCGGGAACACTTTCCGTGTCCGACCACTCCTAGACACTGAAAACTCTCTAGCACCCCTGTTTCCTTAACTAGTCAACTTATTGGTCTGGGCTACTGTGATTCCTGATAGTGTGTGGACCACGTCAGGTGTTAGCCCATCTGTTTATTCATTGACAACAATGATTACGAATTATCTTGCCCCCATGCTCTTCGAAGGTAGTCTAAAGCACCAGAGAACAGATGGCCATTCTTTGGTGAGCTCAGTAGAGAATTCGACCTGCAAACCGCATGTGGTATTCTTGTCTTGCGGCATTACATGACTTGTCCTCGGGATGGCACCAATGGGTTTTTTCCCTCGTACTCCATCCTTTGCCAACTTCTCTTTTCTGGAGTCACCCGCTTCAGTTACTGGGCATAGTTACCTCCTGCATGCCCTACGCGTCTTTGTAGTCATGAGGGGTCTACCTTATCTGCAATGTGTCCCATTACCTTCGACCCACTGTTATGAGAATCTGTGTTCGCATGTCTATAACCTTATGCCCCGTTGTCCGATCCGACTGCCTCCACTTGCATAAGGTGCCCGGATGCCTCCCCCATATTCCCTGGGAGGAGGATCCGGTCGGACGGACGGCTGCGATGTATACGGTGTTATAAGATGTGTTCCAATGATAGGGGTCTTTGGTGTTGGGACGCAACTGCATGGGCGGCCGGTGATCACGTGCCGTCCCCACCCCTGGCTGGGAGGGGGGTGTTATCCTTATTCTTCAAAGTTCGTGCGCGTCAAGGTAGGGTAACTCTGACCCAGAAATCCTTACGGTGATTCCGTGCGCCTAACAATTCCACCCCATTCAGCCCTGTAACTTCATGAATAATAAGCCTCTGGTGATGAATCTAATACCGCTGGATAGCTGGCATCGAGCCCAGGAACCTCCATGTATCAGATTCAGGATTGATTGTGTGGCTGTGGTGGAGTGTTGCAGCTGTGACCCCGGAGTGTTGATGTTGCGTGTTGTGATTATGAAAAGAGTTTGTGTCGCCTCCAGTTTGAGGCCAAGTGCTGAGAAACCACCAGGGACTAGAGGGTCATATGGCTATCGCTCGGTTTCAGACTAGACTGAGCCGGCATGTTCGCTCATTCCAGGATAGTGTTCTGAAAATAGAATACTGACGGCCAGTGGGACACTGCCCCGGGGTCTTCAGTGTAAACTTAAGATTAAGGGTATCATGACTTTCTCACCTGGCCCCAGCACTAACCATATTTTCTGTGCCAAGAAATACACCTTTCTCACTCTAGGGCTGGGCTTGAGACTCTGAGAAGGCTAGAAGGGTACTCAGGGGTAGTGGTAAATCCTCATGTGCGATAGTATTGAGGTTGATGTCTGGATGCATGGGGGGCAGGGTTGCTTGTGTCTGGACGGAACCCGGTACTGAGAAGGGTGTCTAGATGCACCCGATGCAACCACAGATGGTGCCTGAGTACCCGGAGTACAGGATGGAGAGGACGCAGAGTCAAAACAACTAGATTCAGGAAGCAACACCCATGTATCTGACGCAGGAGGGGTTTTTGCAGATGGCAGGGTTCCTGGATTGTGATGCGACAGAGAGATACCTTATACCTTTGTCTAGCTGGTACCGAGCCCACCAAGGTACCCTTAACAGATTCAAAATCGGTTCCCCGGATGTCGAGGAATATGCCATCAAGCTCTGTGAACCTTAGTAAGACTACTCACAGATAGGTTGGTGGATTCATGGGCTGCAATATGACAGAGACTTACCTTATCCCATTGTGTAGCTGGCATCGGGGCCAACAATCTCCCGCAATCGGATTCAGAATTTCTCAAGCGGTTGTCAAGATATCGGCCATCGAGTTCCTTATTCCTTGGGTCACACTGACCACTCTTAGCAAGGGTGCCTGATTCATGGACCAAGATCCAATAGAGAGTACTATATACCATGGCGTAGTTGGCACCTAGCCCACCAATGTTCTGCATACACATTCAAGGTCAGGCTAGCGGTTGTCGAGCCATATGCCCTCGAGTAAAGTATTGCCAGCTGCTAACATAATACCCAATCCATAGAAGAAACCGAATTCCTGAGCCTTAATGCCATAGAGACATACCTTATACTGTTGGGTAGCTGGCGTCAAGCCCAAACATCTCCAGCAATCAGATCTTGGATAGGCGAACCGGTTGTGGAGGAATCTGCCATTGCGTTCTGGGATCGGGAGGATCCCTTTAAAGACAACTCCTACAAGGGTTAGTGAACTCATGAGCTTTGATGCCACAGACAGGGCCGTTATACTGCACGGTAGCTGGGGTCGAACCTATCACTCCCCGGTAATCAGATCCAGGCTCGCAGTAGTGGCTGTGGAGGAATCCTCCATCGAGTTCTAACATCAGCAGAACTGCAATGCTTTCTGCCCTGTAACTTCATGAATAAAATTGCGGATAGATGCATCTTATACAAGTATATAGCTAGCCTAAAGCTGAGTAACCTCCAGGTGTCAGATTCACGATCGATTGTGTGGTTTGTTATGGGACCCCCGAATGTGGATCAGGAGTGCAATTGTTGAGCTGAAAGAGTGCTTTGTGTTTGCAACTGAGGCTCAGTGCCAGGAAACCAGACTCAGGAGTAGCCTGGGTATCACTTGTTTTCAGACTACTTGCGCATTACACAAGTATCTGGATGCCTTGGCGCCAAGCCAGCTCGGTTTGTGCCTGGGCCACGAATCTTGGGGCCAAGGCATCTGAATACTTGTGGAATACGCAAGTAGAGTGCGGTGGCAATTTCACTCATTCAAAGATAATGTTCTCAAAATAGAACTCATAGACTTTAGAGCAAACTTAAGATTTAGGGTATGACAGCTATCTAACCTGGCACCACCACTAACCATATTTTCTTTTCCCAGAAGTACAGAACGCATAGGACCCACAGGACACTGAGTTCAGAGTATGAGAGTCAGGACATAACGCCACTGGATCTGAGGGAGGATAACGTGTTGCTGATGAAGAAGGAAGTAAGGCTGGGGAAGACATACTTCACAGGCCAGGATGCTCATCAAAGTCCAGTAGAAACAGTTGGTGACCTACCAGAGCACTTTGTTATAAAGGACAGCCATTTTACGAAGGGCAGATGTTTTAGGCGCAAAGAGATCTGCTCTATAGGTGATGATACAGAGGATTAGGCCAGAGGCAAGTTGCCAATTCAGATGAGGACAGGACCAATTCCCACAGGGGATAGCTGTTTGATAATTGAAAATGCTCTCTAAGTAAGAACCAATCTTTTCTGGAAGGGAGTTGCGGTTTCCATCTAAGGGGTAAGCCAATACCCAAGCTACCAAACGCTAAGCCAGGGATGGAATAACGTTCTGGCTGGTGAGACAGGCCCGCATGAAGTAAGATCTGTATCCCTAGACGTACACCCTTCACAGTGCACGGTTTTGAGGATTGAAAAGAAGATGCCTATCCTGGCTCTCCTTCTCGTGTGAATGATATATCAATGCTGAACCATCTGAGAATTCCTCTGATATCACAATGAATCAACAATAATATTAAAATCATCTGATAGGAAAATGTAATCCCAGTAAGGGTGGGTTAGGGGTACAGACTCCCTGTAAGGATTTAAGAGGCAAAGTCACCCAACCTTCATCACACACAAACTTGGAAGAATAAAGATAACACGCTCTCTGGCCCCTGTGTTGGAAGAGTAGGTAACTACCAGAAAGTAGGGTACTGGCGTCACACTACTAAAGACCACCATGATTGGAACCTATCTGATAATACCATAAACGTTGCGGCCGTCAGTCAAACCGGATCCTCATTGCAGGCTATATCAGGGCAGGCTGTCGGGCATGGTATGCAAGTGCTGGCTCGTGAATCAAACGGAGCTGCATAGGGCTACAGATGCTGCAAGATATACTATGATAAGAGTTGGTCAAAATGTAATGTGACATTCTTACGAAAGTTACAGCGCTTGTACCTACAAAGAGGGGTATGTTATAAAGGGGGGAACTAGGCCCAGTAAGTGGATCAGGAGAATCCACAAAGGACAGGTCTGTATGCAATGGAGTCAGAGGGAAAAAGATGAGATGTCTGATCTGAAGAGCCAGTCATATAATACCGGTGAACAAGAATATGACATGCAGGCGCAGACTCAATTCTCAACAGAACCAACTAAAGAAGACTGGTCATCTTCTGTCCACCGAGTTAGACTGCTGGCATGGACACCGAGGGCAAGATAATTTGTAATCACTACTGTTGACAGATAAATGGATACGCTAATATCTGGCAAGGTCTCCACATCCTCAGGAAGAAAAGAAGCCCAGACCAATATGTTGACTATGGGAGAGAAATCATGAGGACAAGAGTTTTCAGCGTCTCCATATGTTCGCGCACACATCAAATTCAAAGGATTGTTAGTGACGTAGTTAGTTAGTATACAGGTAGCATGGACACTGCAATTGTTCAGACAAGGGATATAAATATCCAAGTATCTTCCCTTCTATTTGACTCAATAATCTTGGAGAAGAGATCTTATCAATATAAAAAGCTGTTCTACAAAATCGTTATCAATACTTGGACTATCTACGTACAAGAGCAGACTTTTCTTATATCTTGCTTAAGCATGATTCTTCCCCTCTATTTACCTCATGGACCAAATTTGCACTTTTTTCCACACCACACCTTTGCACTGACCTGGGTGTTAGAGAAAACCAACCGCCACCAATCTGAAAATGGCATCTACGAGAGAGGAGATAGACACAGATGAGGACCTCCCTCCCCCATCATCTACTTCTACTCGTCAAGGTAGGAGGAAAGGGGAAGGGGAGGACGGAACAGACAAACACACAGTAGAACTTAACAAAATTGTGATGTAATACATACCAGCAGATGGTCGAAGCGCAGCAAACCCCATCATGAAACAAATCAACAGATTTGACTCCGACAGATACTCTGAGCCGGAATACATGATGACCACCTTAATCATCATCCTGGCACACCATGTCCAAGCGCTTACGATTACGGTTCGAAACCTTTCGCGAACGTCACAGAGCGAATGACAGAAGCAGCTCATCTGCCAGCTCCAACCAACCAACGACCTGACCCCAACTCCAAGGCATACCCCAGGCCTGCAGCACAGGCACCGTAGAACGCCATGCCTCCCATACTGGCGAATGGCAAAAGAAAGGCGAAGATGGGTCCCATACCACCAAAGCAACCAACCACAAAGCAATCAGTGAAAGCATAAGAACAACTGGCCAATGATCAACTGAAACTGAAGAACAATAGCCAAAAACTCACACTGACGACCAATTTTCCAAAATGAAACTCTTTACGACTAGAACTACTGGATAACCACTTGCGGACCTCCTGTCAGAGAAGAGGCGAAAATATGTCTGGCTATGGCAACTGTCCTTTCCAGATGTGAATGCAAGGCACCCACCACCTACAAGTCTTTTCAAACAAGACACACAGCTGTAACGGGGGCACTTTGTATCAAGACGGATCCTCAGATTGCGACCGCACCGAAGACTCAAAGTAGAAGTAAGGATCAAAATAAAGATAAAGATAATTCAAAGTAGAATCAAGCTGTAAAACTTAATATTGTTAAGCCTGAAAGCTTCACTCAATAAGTTCTCTCAAGGATCGTTGGTTATCAGAATAGGGTGTCTCTCGCTTTAGTTAAGTAGAATAATGTAAAGCCAGAGGACACCCGTCAACCATTCTGACCTTTCGTGAGCACTCTGCTCAGCTCAGGGCTGTCCAACTCACCCGCCTAGAGTGAGTTAACACTCGGAGGCAGTCGGACCGCTCGGATATTAACTATCTCCACAAATAGGAAGTGCTTCGGGTGATGTCTCTCCAACTACATCTGCATGAGCGAAAACTCTTTCCTATTGGTAGCATATCAGTGGCCGACCGACATGCCCACCGTAGAGATAATATCCATTGGGACTCACTGGCCCAGCGGTGGTTTCGTCTATACAAGCTAAGGAGTCCATCTGGAAATCCACTTGGCTATACTAAGCTTCTAAACCTGACTGCATGCTCCCAACATAAGAAATCTCCTGCTGCCTGACTGCATGGGCGCTACCCACAGTCAACCATGCGGGACCCTCTTAAATCGTGACAAGACTCACACCTCTAGAGTCAACTAATAACCCATGGTAATGCTACGGTTCACGGGGTAGCCTGGGACTGGGTTTGGGGTGGTTGTCCTGGAAGCCTTGCAGCTTCCCCGGTCAGCCCCAAGCCCTCTACCGTTAACCATACAACTAACCGGAGGTCAAAGTATGCCCGTAGGCGGTTCCCAGGTGTTATCCAGGTGGCGCCCCAGGAGGCGGTCACCCGCACACCCCTTATATATCCTGCCAACAGCTTCTGGTCGGTTGGACGGCCACAACTCATACGGTGTTGTGGGAGCGTTCCTCTGGATCTCACTTTACTAGGAAGCACACAACTACACAGCCGTACAGTGCTGTCGCGCCGTACCAACGCTGGGGCCGCAGGGGGGTTTTAGGAATATCCCCTGAAAGTTACAGGAGGTTCGGACCACTCCTGCTCCGTCAGTAGCCCGTTTCGTGCCCTACGAAGGGGCCCTATGAACATCTAAGAGCCCCACTGTAGTGGGATAACTTCCCCCTAAGTCCGCAGATGACTTTGTCGGTGAAGGTAGGGTAACTGGGGTACCTCAGTAGGGTAACTGGGTCCCTAAGGTAGGGTAATCGTGTTTCCAAGGTAGGGTAATTTTACCCAGTTATGCCTTTATTCCCTTCAAGAGTCTGCGCAACCACATATAATGTTACCCCGGAGACCCGTGCAACGTTTACTATATTTCCTTAACTTTACACGAACATGTCCTCCGAAGGTTACCCTGCTAGGCAGGGTAACTTTGGCATACCTCGGTTACCCTGTCTAACCCGATGTCACCAAGTCACGTTGTAGACACTTGTACCAACTCATGTCTACCGTTAGTATACTAAGTATACTGGTCTATCCTCACTTTGGTTACCTCTTGGTATACCATATGGGCTTGAGTTTAGTCCACTGTAGCTGCCTATCTATAGGGTCGTTACAACAGCACGATCACACTCTCAGCACCCCTAGGCACAAACTTGGGTCAGGACTGCTCTCACGGATATGGATGTTATCATCCACTGTGTGTCGATGACCGGGATCCCCAACAATACTAAACATGTCGAAGAAGACTCGGAAAAATCATCCAAGTTACACAGATTCGAGATAGCTCAAGCCAAGATCCTAAAACACAACGAAGAAGATAGGAAAGAGAATAATGCTACCTCTACAATAGCCAGGATCCCTGAGACCAAGATCAACAATGTCACACCCTCAGTACCCCTTCTGGGCAAATACAAAAAGTCAGCCATAATCTGGCAAGCGTCAACCACCACACAGTGCGATAAATCCTGAAGGTTCGGACACCCCATCACAGGCTGCAAGGCCAAAGGAGATGTCTGCCCCACATGCTTTAAAGTCCATACACAGACGGAGGATATATGCCAACAAACCTCATACGAAGGACATAGAAGGATATTCCTGACTGTTGCCTAATAACACCTGCGAAATGCTCAGTGTGTCGAGGAGCATACTCCCTGCAAGACCTCACCTGTCCAGAAACGTTGAGAGTTAAAGAAGCTGTGAAAGAAAAGTATGATGTGCAAATGGCCTCCCTACCCAAACGCAACAGCTCTGCGCAAAACCCTCATAACCAGGCCATTGGGCCAGTATCAGAGGAACTAGATCTTAAAACATATTACCGAGAAGATGGAGAATTAAGATCGCTCACCACAATTGCAGAGGGAGCAATAGTGTATTTATTTCATTATTTCATTTTATAAAGGGTTTTGATATTTGCGTTGTATGTGTTCAAGATCCACCATTGTATAACGGACAACCCTTAAGGGCTCCGGGCTATAAATGTATTTCATTCATAACTTCTAAAGTACGGGTATGTACTTATGTTACTTTCAGAGTTTTACTTGATATTTCATTTGTTGTGGTTCCTAAGGACCAGGATATTCAGTACAAGAGGGTTTTTGCGAAGAAAGCTTTCTTGCTGCACAATAACAGGTTCTTCGGAATAATCAATACCTACGTCCGGCAGGCTGAGGGTGGCCACACAGTTACTGCTAAAGACCTGTTCATTGAAAGGAATGAGCCAACACTGGTGGTCAGAGACTTAAATATCCATACTGCTTACACTAATCCAGTGAGGAGCCGCGAACCAGGAGATAGGAGAAGCGGAGACCACTATATCAGACTAGTGGCACTACAAGGATAGAATATAATCAACACACCTGGAATGTACATACGATTTTCAGACAAACTGATACTACATCCACCCTCGGTCATTGACTACATTCTCGCGAACCACTCACTGTGTGCACAGGTGTCAAGGTGGGAGGATATATACTAAAAATCAGGATCGGACCACATTATCAGTGTGACCGAACTGGACTCAGAAGGCCTGGGGCTCAGGCCAGTACCAGACTGGGAAAAGATTGAATAGTAAGAGGAGAAAGGAGAACCCAATCGCCTGATCAAGTTGGCCCTAGGAAGATACTTGGAAGAAGGGGATGAGTATAAAGAAATCTACGAAGCGGAGGATGGAGAAAAGGTCTTTGGTGATTACCTGCGAAGGTTAATCCAGATGGTCAAAAACTGGGCTCAGCAAAAGACATCAATAAGGTGGTGGGAGGCATGGCAGACGCCTGACATCACAGAATTGAGGAGGATATACACTTCTGCTGCCTGGCGGGTAAGGAGTGACAGGAGCGGGGTGGAAGAGAGCAACGAAGCAAGCAAGTCATACAAAAACGCAATAGTTTCGGCGAAAAGAAAATACTGGAACGATTTCTTGGCTAACGCCAACAGGAACGATGTGTGGACGGCTCACCAATTTAGGAAACAGAGACAACCCGTGATAATACCTGGCGGACACCACGATACCTCAGACCAGACCTCACAAAAAATAATAAAATACTTTTTCCCATCAAGCAACGACCCGAAACCCCCAAAAGTCTTTAAAAGGACAGAGCTGGAAGAGGATAGTTGCATCAGCAAAAAAATCATCTTGTGCCGCATCTGTCCCCGCTCACCCTGTGGGCCGGACCTTCCAGGCGCTTATAACGTAAACTCGAGTTCAGGGTGTGTCTGCGTGGGTTTAGTCCGTCTGGAGGTGAAAGGGCCGCCTGAAATGCGTCCGGACGCCACAGGCAGCGTCTGAATGCATTGGACGCAGCCCTTTTGCGTCCAGACGCCATAGACCCCCCCCCCCTAGAAACCCTCCCTCCAGCGCCCAGCCTCTTCCTCCCTTCGCCCCTAAAGTCCACATTCCCATGCTGCCGTTCTGCGGAGGCCTTTCAACCACAACCTGTCACATCTAGAGTTCGTTACGGGGCGGGGCGGGGCGGGTTTTCATTCGCCAGGCCCCGCCCTTACAACGGGCCGGGGGGGTTATTTTGGGGGTGATCCCCGCCCCGCCACCGTCCGGGGCGAGTCCCGCGCATTCCTCCCATGATACACTCTCTCCTTTAACTTCGTCACTAGCCGCCCTCGGAATCGGTTTCTCACCTGGAACCCGTCAAACATCAGGTTGGTTTCTTCCTCACCGCCTGATTCCCTCCGTCTTCTCGCATACCCGGCGGACGTTTTCCAGTGTTCATTCTTTCACCCTATTTCCTCCCGACGCCCTCAGCCCTTGTTCATCCACGCTCTGACCCCGCCCTGTATTCTCCGATATCCGCTGGTCATCCCCCACCCCCTTGCCCTTTCCCTAGGCTCTTTCCTCAGCTCTCCACATCTGATCTTGTTCGCCCCATTCCTCTCTCCGTCCGCCCCCAGACTCTTGCTATCCGCTCGCGGGCTCCCACCGTCTTCCCTGGCTTCTGACAGTCCTCCAGACATATTCCCGTGCCTCTTCACCCACAACTGCCTGCTAGACTACTTAACCAGGTCTGCCCAGTTAATAACCATCCCCCGACACATTCCCATACCTACCGAACCTAGAATTGCCCGCTAGATGACTTACGCATGCTTGCCCGGCTTATTACTATCCACCCATTTCGTTCTCATTCCTTTCCTGCACACCGGACTGGCACGTACACTACTATTGTTTGATCATTCTTGACCCTTTTAGCACGGGTAATCCAACTTGATTTTATTACATATATATACATGATCAGCGAGTGGTGATAAAACCATTCTCCCTATCTTCTCGATTGGCCCCTTCAACCTGCGATTCCGTGTCCCTAGATTCTGGGAACTGCGCTGCACCAACCAGTCCTTCCGGATTCCCCGCAATTTTCGCGCTGCGGCTCGCGCTAACTATGTCTTCCTGAATCCATGTGGCCGCCAGCCATCTCTAATTCATCGAGCTCCATATCACTGCCAAACTCCCGCCTCAATCCGTCTTCTTCATTGTTATATCCAACAGTCCTCTCGACCCACTTTCCCCGCTGCTTCGCGATTTGAGCCTCCAATGTCATCCTTATCCACCGTATTATTCGAGTCTGCCAAACTCTGCCTGTTGGGCCCCACGATCGTGTCTGACGTTCAAGCAGAGCGATCTATCCATTAACTCACCTTTCACACAATCCGAGTACAGGTGGTTTTCAAAAGTATCTGGATGCCGGGGCAGTCGGGGGATCCTGACACTTGTGAAACCTGCCACTACGCATAGTTTATCTTATCCCCGGAACTGGCCTGTGTGAAAGCCACATTATGGATCAAGATCCCAGTCGGCCAACATCTCAGTGAATGACATAATATGGCTGCGGTAAGATAGATAAACGGGCCATCGATCTTATCTATGAAACCCTCATCTGTTATGCCTTTTCTTTTCCGGCTGGCGTAATATTGAGCAAATATCGCCCCCACAATCTGCGGTGCTACAAATCTAAGGGATATTGGCTGCCCACCAGATCAGATTGATTTAGTCTCACTGGGATTAGAAACAATCCCGGCAAATGTGAATAAGCTACCTCATAGCTGCCAGGCGGGCAAATGAACCTATCCTCCTCCAGTAGTTATTCCACTCTTCGTCCGCAGGCTCTAGCATCCTCACTATTGAGCTTATAGAGTTTTTTTATAGACATCTTTACTGTATGCAGATACTGCGATCGGCATGCGCTGTGGTTTGCCCGTGTCTGCAAATCAGTGACCAGCGGCCACTCCATTTAGTCTGGGATAGGATGTCAGTTATCGATTAAGGGTAACTTACCTGGTCATTAGAGGCCGGAGTAGCATCAGCAAAGTAGGAAAAGCCTAATTGGGTGCGGGCCTCCCTCCAACATGTGTGGACTCCTTCGGTCAGGGTAATTGGGTCCGGAAATGGATTGACAAAGATCGTCCAGTCCCACATCAGATCACGGGCTCTGGCCAGAATACTATGTTCAAGCCCTGTGGCCATATTTCGCCTGCTGCTGGCCTGCTGTGCTCCTCCGCTATCCAATTCCAGCATTGTTGGACCTGGGTGACTTGGGGTTATCGCCGGCGTCGGAAGTGGATTTAAGACAGTGGGCGAACTGGATGGAATTGCACATGTATAACCGTTTTGACTAATGCGTACTGGGGCTGGTGTTCTCCGTCCAGGGTAACAAATCCTCCTGCTGGAACTCTGGGTATTCCCAGGGGTGATTGTCAGTATCGAGTGCTGCAAGCTAAGAAACTGATGCCCAATTGGTCTCTGCCCTCCCCAGGCCCATTGATCATCCGTATCGTCCCCATGCTGGCTTAACTCGTTCTCCTCCTCGCTCTCCTCGCTCTCCTCACTCTGGCCATCGTTGCCCTCATATTCCCCATTATTAGAGTCCAGACTCTCATTTGCCAACTCCAAGACCTGCTGCCGGTAGTTAAGGACACGCTCTGGTACCTCGAGTCGTGAAGAAGCCAGCCCCAGCACACCATCCCTCCTCCTACCTACCGCGGACCCAGCTGTAACAGACTCAACACGGGGTGATGGTATTATAGTTAATCTATCCCGGGACCCAGATCTCCAGAAACCTCCGCGGAGAACCTCTCTTTGCCTTTGCCTTTCCTGCCTTGATCAATGCGTTTGGTGCATCATAACCTACCCCTGTTGTTGTGACATAGTATGCAGGTGGATAGTGCTAGAATAGAAGTGTTGTGTATGATGTTGGGGAGTAAGTAGTGTCAGTAAGCCTCTATTGGTATGAAGCGAAGGCCACGATATAGTGTGTGAACTTGGAAGATAGAAATGGTCCGTCCGGCTTTCATAGGAACTAAGCACGTTCATACTTCATCACTCGCTTTTATATTTGCTGGTGTGGGCAGACAGCCGGGCGTCCAAATTGCAACTTCATACCGGATATTGATATTTGCACGTGAAGCGTCCAGCCTCAACTTGGCCGTGCCGCTATTTCACTGGGGCAAGACAAGTGTTTGGTACTTGAGATTCTTGAGGGTGATGAAAAGGGGTTTATCAGTATTTACGGACTAATCTAGTTTGACTAGGTCTGCCAAGTGGACAGTAACAAATGTGGGCAAGGCTAGGGCTCTGAGTACGGATGCTAGTCTCAGAAAGTGAAAGCTGCTGCTAAGACTCAACAGATGGGATATAAGGTGAAAAGCTACGATAGGAACAGCGATGAAAGGGGCAACCCAGAATGAATAACGGGCTAGCAAAGAATCAGAATGATCCGCACAAATCCAAAGATCAAATCTCTAAAGCCTGAAGAGAAAACATATTGCAGACAGAAAAGAGCTGGAAAAGAAGAAGAATGATCTGCAAAGATTCCAAGAGCAGGTCCCGGGAGATGACCTGGTAAACGAATAATAACCAGTGTCCATACACTACATTGGGTTTGGGCAACCGGAGCGGGCTTATCCAAACAAGAAATGTGCGGCAAAAAATCCAAGCATAGCTCGCAAAACCCTAAAGGCTAAACTCCAAATGAAAAACACCCCAAGGAAATGTCTGCAGGAGATAGTTGCAGGTCTAAATTAAGTGTACTGAGCAGGCGAGCCCAGACGTAGTGGGCTAATCTAAACAGAAATAGTCAGGAAACAGCGAGAAAAACACAAACTCTAGAAACAAAAATGAAAAGACCAAAAATAAAAGACCAAAAATAAAAGTTGAAAGGTCCATCGCGGCCTAAAACCTGTAAATTGCTTGAAATGGACCTGGGCCCTGTGCTAGGGACACATTAGCGACATTGGTTGGGACTGGAGAGCATTGTTGGCAGAGCTGGTGAGCCAGCAAAGAAAAGGACTTGGGCGGGCTCCCACCTCCTGTTTGTGCCGGCGGTACTACGGTAGACCTTGCCAACAGAATGGATGAAAAACATGGTATATCAGCAAAAGAAAAAGCATACACCCGGACGCACCCCATGCTCCCTGTGCGTCCGGCGGTCCAGGCGCATAGAACGTAAACTCGGGTTCTGGGTGTGCGGTCTTTTATTGGGTGCTTGTGGACAGGGGTCCATGCCGCCCAGACGCACCAGACGCAACCAAGGACTCAAAAGGTACCCGACGCAGAAAGGTTCTCCGGACGCAACCTGACAGTATAGAACATTAGTGGAAGTACTCAGGTGTAACTAGCTATCATCAGATACCTCCTAAGTCAACTACTCTACCTTCGAGGACTTTGAATAGGTTAGTGAAAACCGTGGAGAAGATGCAAATTGTCCGGAAAGATCCATGCAGTATTACTCATGTTTACTTATTTGAGTCATTTAGATAGTAAAATAGGCATATATTTATTAAAGCTAGTCTAGAAAACAGTAGCACTCGGTAGCTAACAATTTGAAAGTACTTGCCGGGGGAACTCATGTACAAAGGTTGCGATAGCATTTGAACCTGGGGTTGGACAGCGTAGGGACAGAGTGCGTTGGAATCCGCCGGGCAAGGGGAATCGAGTGGTATAGGTTTCGAAGCGTCCGCATGGCTATAGAGGTCAGCAGAATGAAAAAGGCAGATATCTCAGCGGGCAGATGTCCGCCAGAGTAGGGAAGGGTCTCATTGGAGTCCACTCGCCGAGGGGAATCGAATGGTATAGGCCTCGAAGCGTCCGCATGCCTGTAGCACCCAGTAGCCAACAATTTGAAAGGACTTGCCCGGGGAACTCAAGTACAAAAGTATGTATAGCTAGTCAGCCAGTGGTCAGACAGCATTGGAACAGGGTGCGTTGGAATCCGCCGGCCAAGGGGAATCGAATAGTAGAGGTTTCGGAGCGTCCGCATGGCTATAGGGGTCAGCAGGATGGAAAAGGCAGATACCTCAGGGGGCAGATGTCCGCCACAGTCAGGAACGGTCTCATTGGAGTCCGCTCGCGGAGGGGAGTTGAATGGTATAGGTTTCGAAGCGTCCACATGGCTATAGAGGTCAGCAGGTTGAAAAAGGCAGATACCTCAGCGGGCAGATGTCCGCCAGAGTCGGGAAGCGTATCATTGGAGTCCGCTCGCCGAGGGGAATCGAATGGTATAGGCCTCGAAGCGTCCGCATGCCTGTAGCACCCAGTAGCCAACAATTTGAAAGTACTTGCCCGGGGAACTCAAGTACAAAGGTATGTATAGCCATTCAGCCAGTGGTCGGACAGTATCGGGACAGGGTGCGTTGGAATCCGCTGGTCGAGGGGAATCGAATGGTATAGGTCTCGAAGCGTCCGCATGGCTATAGAGGTCAGCAGGATGTAAAAGGCAGATATCTCAGGGGGCAGATGTGCGGCAGAGTCAGCAAGGGTGTCATTGGAGTCCGCTCGCCGAGGGGAATCGAATGGTATAGGTCTCTAAGTGTCCGCATGCCTGTAGCACCCAGTAGCCGCCAATTAGAAAGTACTTGCCGGGGGAACTCATGTACAAAGGTTGCGATAGCATTTGAACCTGGGGTTGGACAGCGTAGGGACAGAGTGCGTTGGAATCCGGCGGGCAAGGGGAATCGAGTGGTATAGGTTTCGAAGCGTCCGCATGGCTATAGAGGTCAGCAGGATGAAAAAGGCAGATACCTCACCGGGCACTGGCCGATGTCCGCTAGAGTCTGCCAGGGCCTTATTGCAATCCCCTAGAGTCTGCCCGGGCCCCAGTGCAATCCGGTAGAGTCCGGAAGGGCCTCATTGGAATCCGCTACAGTCAGGAAAGGCCTCATTGGACTCCGCTCGCTTAGGAGTAATAAATAGTGTCAACCTGGATGGATCAGCATGCCCCTCTCCGATGGTTGATAATATTCAATAGGTCAACTCATTCGATCATGAAGCCTAATACAAGGTGGGAAGAACTTAGAAACCTTTTGCGAAAGTTGTTAGCAGTGATCAAATCAGGGGTATGTTTTGGGTCGTTACCGGGACAATAGATGGTTAGTCATCCCATGTTTAGATCCTTTTTCGCCTGAACAGCCTTTACCCAGTGAGAAAGTAGTCTGTTGTAAGTAGAGGCCATCAGGGGCAGGGAGAATTCCACAATCCAGAGCCCTCTGGGTCACTTACCCTGGGTTTCTTCGGGAGATTAGGGAGTGAAATGGACCATCCAGGTGTCCTGGGCGGATAGGATGCGGGTTGTATTGCACCCAATGGACTAGGATGCAACCATTGTGCTGGGGCCATCTGAGGGCGGGCTGGACGGACTGGATGCTCCAGACGGATTTCCTGCGTCCGGATGCAATGCCTATCCATCTGGAGCAAACGCTTTTTTTGCTGATGTAGCCCAGTAAAGTAGTTGAAATCTTCTGTGTCCGTTTGGAACTCTTGTTGCAAAGGTAGAATAGATGCTTGACGTTCGGCTGAGGTCTCAATTGAGGATTGGAAGAAATGGCAGGGGAGTTGCGATCCATCATACCCAAACATAATTCCTCCCCAAAACATTGCTGGATCCCCTTGGAAATCTCCGGTCAAGATTTTGTGGTAAGTACGCTTCTCCTGCCCGTCTAAGCACTCCCTTCGCATGCGAAGAGCACGATGTACTGGCCTCCAAATGACACTCATCAGTAAACAAACCCTTTTGAAAATTCAAGTTTTGGTACTTTAATGCCCACTCCAGCCGCACTGCTTGAGCTCTTACTTTAAGAAAAACCTTTTGGGTTGGCCGGCGTCTATGGATCCCATCTGCTGCGAGGATGTTGGATAGGGTATTGCTACAAATATTGAGTCCGGATTCAGTAATCAGCTCATGAAAGGGCTTGCAGCAGTGGGCAGTATCCCGAAGGGCAAGAGAGATAACACGCTGCTTTTCCTCCTCTGTTAAGACCTGATTGTAGCCTTTGCGGGCAGTGGGAGTAGGACGTAGGTTCTTCTCAGAACCGGGATCTTGAATTTGAGTTTGGAGCCTCTGTAGAGTGGAGAGCTGAATAATATCAGCACAGGTAGAGAGGGTGACATTAGTGATTGCTGCGATTTGGCGTATGGAAAGTCGCACATTGCCCCGTAAATTGGCAAGTCGAACAATTTGACCTCTCTTGGCTAACGATGTGGTAGGTCCTCGCTGTTGCACCATGATATTTCCTGAACTTAGATATAGGATCTAATCCTGCTTCCTGCCTACTACAATAGCCACGATCGCTACTCAGCAAAAGTCTTTATAAAAAAAGGTATTCTAAAATCTCAGGAATAATAAACTTGAATAGGCACACAGTTCTGTGAAATCCAAGTCGGCGATTGAGAGAGCTTGAGCATGGGGTTAGAAAAGCATGTCTCTTTGAGTAGCCTTTCGGCCATTCAAAGGACCAAAAACTACTGCATAAGCAGTCCTGTTCTTCTCGTTACTGTATGAACACGAATGGTCAGACCAGATTATAGCTAGTCCGAAATTTCCTTCTCTTGAAAAGGTGCAAAAAACATACTAAGAATCTGCTCCCTCGATATAAAAGAAAAAGAAATAACACCAGACCTTGCTTGGAGATACACGTTCAAAGTTCTAACAGCCAGTCTGATTATTTGAGTTCTTATGGTATTCTGACCCCGAACAGGAATGCAGCAAAGGCTTTGTTTATATAGGACAATAGAAGAGAAGGAAACAGACTTTGGGAATCTGAGTATGAATGAAGGCACGACACTGTTGCTGAATAGGTTTCCGGAGTTGTCCTTGTTCTTACCCAATAGCTGATATTTATATACCTCTCAGGCTCGTTAATCTTCTCACCTCAGTCTGCACTCATCTTTACTTCTCTCGTTGCACAAATCTCATCCTTACTCTCTGGCCCACCAAGACCGGCACCTCAATCGCCTAGTAGCATTATTTGTATTGGAATTATCGTCACTATTTCCCTCCATTTCCTTTTTAAGAACTATATGATGTTTACAATCTAATTTTGTATCATTTCCACTAGTTCCGGAACACTGGCTATAGCTACCAGATTCCAAATACGCGATGAGAACATCGGTACTATGATACCGGTAGTGCTTCGTTGGGATATTGACTGAGAGGGCTCCGAAACCTACAAAACAAGAGCCGCTTTGAATGAAATAGTTCCGTTCCGTCAGCTTATACAAATGACCATTTCCTTCAATTTCCAAACGGTATAAGCAAAATGACTGTTTGGCACAAATGGTAAATAGAAATTATTCCATTTCTTAGAGCCTGTTTGGATGGAATGGTCCCGTTCCGTTGGCCCAGACAAAGGACCATTTCCTGCCATTTCGAAACAGAAGGCACAAATAGCCATTTGGCACCAAATTTATCAACTTTTCTGTTTCAAAGTGATGGCAACGAGATGGTTGCTATGCAGAAATATTTGATGATTAATTTTTTCTTGTAAAATAATTTTGTTTAAAATATAATATTATCAACCTTCAATTATGTTAGCTATAAATCTGCATTTCTCCAATTCGATAGCAAGCCATAATGATATTATCACAGTTAATACAGCTATTATGCAGCAATCAATTCGCATGGCTATTCGAACCGCTCCCTATATCCACTTCTTTCTTCTGACCTAGTAAGTAGATGCATCAAGGCATACCGGACGTCGATATACGGAATAGATTCTCCATGGATATCCCTGACGGGTTTAGCGTTCGTTACGGGCCTCGTTTCTAACAAACGCGGTGCCAAGAGCAGGTTATTAACTGCAGATTAAAAAATGAATCGTCCAAATTGGACCAAACCTGAGTGATCTAGAGCTCTTTGAAGTTGCCTAGGTTCAAAGAGCTCTATCTCCTTCAGTTCTGGTCCGATTTGGATGATTTTTGCAGCCCGTTAATCATAATAACCTAGGTTGTTTTGTCCCCGCTCCTCGGAAATGGGGCCCTGTAACGAAGCCTAGACAGGTTCTTGCACTTATTTGGATGCCTATTACAACACTGCTAGATCTTCGTGATTAGGTTGCTGAATGTGGACTGCTTGAGTTCACTTGTAATATATCAATTGAGGAACAATTGATAACATTTTTATGGATGATTGGCCATGGGGCTACTAGCACAGAAACTTAAGAGCAGTTTCAACACAGTGGGGAACCAATTTCAAGGTAAGTAATCTGTATTCAACTGTAACCAGCATTGTATTCTCATATTTTATATTAAACTAGGCATTTCCATCAAGTTTTATAAGCACTATTACCATTGTGCTCTGCCTTTGTCTGCCCTCCACCAAATAATATCCCAGCTCGAATTCAGAATGTCTGGGGGAAAATGTCTGCCTTTGGTGATGTTCGTGGAGCGATCGATGCAACTTATATCTTAGGACATGTACCTTGTTCCCAACAGGCTGCATATCGAAACCTCAACGTAACTCTCTCACAAATTGTCCTTTCTGGCTGTAGCCTTGATATGTACTTTTGCTATGTCTGTCTTGGGTGGGAGGCATCAGCAAACGATTTGCGAGTGTTAGAAAATGCAGAGCTGAATGGTTTTCCACTGGATGAAAATGCAATTTATCTGGCTGATGCGGGATATAGCCTGCAGAATAGATATCTTATCCCTTATCGTACAGTTCGTTATCAGCTTTGAGAGCAATCACTGGCTCGTCTACGTCCTCAAACAAAGAAAGAGCCTTTCCATCTCTATCATGCACAATTACGTAATGTAATTGAGCGCATGTTTGGTGTAGGACGCGGTTGGTTTCAAATTCTCAATACTGCACCAGAATACAGTCGGGATACCCTAGCTTAGCTTGTTCTTGTGGCATGTGCATTGGACAACTTTATCCGTCATAGAGCTGATGGAGCCATCTTCTATGAAGAGGTTGATTCATTTGAAGGAGTAAATCTACCAAGTGGTATATTGGATAGTGGTCCAGGAAGTGAGAGTATTGGAGGGGGTGGACAAATAGGTGATATGACAGAAATGGTATGAGAGAGGGATAAACATGCTTCAAGGATGTGGATTGATTATATAAATTATCAAAATAAAGTGTAATAAGGCAAACCAGAGTATAAGTGAAAGCCTATATAGATTCTAATTGATCCCGTAACCACATTTCTTCATCTTTTCTTCCATCAAATGCTATAAAGATTTCCGCTTTTACAGTACTTTTCAAACAGATTATATCCATTAATAATATCCCTGGTTGACCAACCTTTATTCCCCTTATAGTGCTTTTGCAGTTTGGTAATAGCCTGCTGAATAACAGAGGTAGTTGTTGGAAGAGTAATAAGAGTTGCCATTAGTATCTCCACAGCATTTACCTGGCGAATAGCAGGTGGTTTGACCCTCTGACGAACCCGGCCCAATGGGGTGACTGGTATATAATCTTTTGTCCTTTTTCGCTTTGTGTGCTGTGAGCTTTGGACAGAATCATTGCCATTAGAATTGAACAAAAAGGAGACCGGAAATGATGAATTAATGCTGAACGGATAGGGTTGACTCGATTCTGGATATATTGCATGACGCCCTGTAGCTTGGACACTATTTAAGATTTCCTACAATTCAGTAATATTCCCAATAAGCTTTTTTTGGAACTCTCGTATTGCTGGCTGACGTTCAACTTCCATGTCCCAAACTTCATCAGGTGCTGTAATTGTACCAGTTAATGGATCAATACCAAACCCACTTATATTCTTCAATCTTATCTATATTTTCCACTTTCTTTTCAGACCCTCATGCTTTGATTGACACTTCTCTCCTGTCAGAGGTACTTCTCTTCCTGCAAAAGGCAGAACAGCATTTGAGACACTATTCCAGACCTCCATCTTCAATCCATTATCAGATCTCTTGGGTGTTCTTGTAGCCTGTGCCAACTGAGGCACGAGAACAGGAGTCATTTCTGCAGACCAGTGGACTACTTGGCTTTTACGGGGTAGCTAACAGGGTAGGATTCCGAGCCAGCTAGGCCAAGGATATTGGATACAACAGATAATAGTCAGGAAGGCTCGTAGGTAATAGTTTGGTAAAGGTAAAGTAATAAAGTGTAGTCAAATATCAAAGAGTTAAAATATAACTCACTAACTTGTTAGATTGTTAAGGTCTCTATGTTAGGCGCACGGACTCCCCGTAAGGATTTACAGGGCAAGGTTACCCTACCTTGGCGCATACGAACTTTGAAGGAAAAAGATAACACCCCCCTCCAGCCCCGGCGTTGGGACGGCGAGTCATCACTGGCCGCCTGGGTAGTTGCGTCCCAACAGCAAAGAGCACTATCAATGGAACACATCTTATAACACTGTATACGTCGCGGCCGTCCGTCCGACCGGATCCTGTTCGCAGGATATATGGGGGGAGACCTTCGGGCACCTTATGCAGGTGAAGGCAGGTGAATCGGGCGACGGCGCATAAGGTTACAGACACTTGAAGACAGGCAGTCGGAAGAGTGGGTCGAAGGTAACAGGACGTTTCGCACTAAAGTTAGTCCCCTCGTACCTACAAAGTCGTGTAGAGTATGAAGGCGGTAACTATGCCCATTAAGTGGATCGGGTGAATCCACAGAGGACAAGTTGGTAAAAGATGGAGTCCGAGGGAAAATGCCTATAGGTACGATCCCGAGGACAAGTGGTGTAATGCCGGAAGACAAGAATACGAGATGCAGTTGCATACCGAATTCTGGACAGAACCAACCAAAGAAGAATGGCCATCTTCTGTCCAGCGAGTTAGACTGCCTTCGACGAGCACGAGGGCAAGATAATTCGTAACCATTGTTGTCAACGGATAAACGGATGAGCTGACACCTGATGTGGCCTCTACACCATCAGGAATAATGGAAGCGCAGACCGATAAGTTGGCTATGGGAGCAAAAGGTGTGGGAGAGAGTTTTCAGGGTCTACGAGTGTTCGCACTCAGGTGCTGTTCGCAGAATTGCCGGCAAGATAGTTAGTTAGTATAGAGTTAGCATGTATACCGCGATTGCTCAGACGCGGAATATAAATATCGAAGCATCTTTGCGGCTATTAGACACAACAAGCACGGAGAAGAGATCTTATCAATAATCACGATTAAGGTCCTAGCTGTCGGAATTCCTCACGCCGAAACTACCACCTAACAGTATATTGATACTTCTTATCGTTACCGAGACGAATGTTTGGCAGAGACATTTACACTCCCAAACCCGAAATCCTTTTTGAACCAAGACCATTGAGGACGACCTCAATAGCACAAGTGTATTCCCCGAGCTTCATAAGGGAACTAGGAACACAAAGACCCTATCACGAAACCTACGCATTCTGGATAAATCCAGATAACATCATCACTACCCAAGACCTAGAAGCCTTATACCAACATTGGGAAGGCAAAGGGTTCCGTTACTACGAACGAGAGGAGGAAATTGGTCAGGTCTGGTACGTCGGGTACTACAGCGACGGGAGACGCTCAAGTCCGGAGTTTGAAATACCCGAAGTCTGGGGAGGAAACAAAAGACAAGTTTTCCTTATAGAAGTCAAAGAAATGTCTTCTGACCCCAAAGCTCCTGAAGCCATAGAGTGGCAAGGAGGAGAACGGCCTGGAGGAGGTGAAGGAAGCGAAGGAGGGGATGAGCTCTCCTCCGTTCAAGCTCCAAGCGTGGAAACCACCGTCACCCACCTTGTCCGATCGCATTCGGCGGATCGGACACCCCGGTCCCCTGTT
>Ga0307513_10002451_pt1 | contig 25681 bp, 25 predicted proteins | sample 15_EM_MG_FD_202174 | JGI IMG/M metagenome (GOLD analysis project Ga0307513, IMG submission 202174) | Populus trichocarpa ectomycorrhiza microbial communities from riparian zone in the Pacific Northwest, United States - 15_EM | ecosystem: Host-associated > Plants > Roots > Unclassified | place...
TGTTTTGAGGGTAAATTTCACCCTCGATTTCTTGCACCTGGTAAGTTTACCAGTAATTACCAGTTGTCTTTGCCGTGGCTAGGCGCATCAGCTACTGCACTACAGTGTGATGAACACCGGCAGTCCCCTGTATCAGAATCTGCGCGCAACCCTAGCACTCGTTCTCCCGACTCCCAGATTACTTCAGTGCCATCAATAACACGTCACTACTCAGTCACAGACGCGCTCCTTCCCTCAGGGACTTTTCCATCTGATGGGTCCCCGATTTCATCTCTTGGCATTGCACATTCTATTGTTCGTAGATAGATCCTGTTCGACCTATTAGATAGTTGGCTATAAGCACTGCCCTAGGACACTGTTCCCTTATGTCGTGCTGACCGAGGTCACTTTCCTCGTCATTCTCCACTCCCTTTCGCCCCCTCCCCGATTCAGTTTTGTAGATGGACCCACATGGACCCTGTATCGCGACTAATAGTATATGCCCCCTGGCTCTGTATGCCTCCATGATCCCCACATGTATTTCCTGTTCATTTGGGGATTCTCAGTTTTCTCCCACCTCATGGACTGTTCTGAGAATAGCATAAATAGCCTGTACTATTCTATAGCAAATATCAGTCTGAATCTCAACTTGGTTCCCACTTCCTCACTTACCCCTAAGAAACCCACCGATCGGATTCACCTCATATCCTCTTCTCTATTTAATCCGACAGTCCCTCTATTAGGGCTATCTACACGACGAGACTCGTGGCCCGGAAGTTATACTACCTGGATAGCCCCCCAAACAACCACCAACCTAACAAGTTGGCTGTTTGGTAAGTAGTAGAAGAATATTGTCAGAGAGGTGTGTCGACCGTTTTCATGATAATTCAATTCTTAGGCAGTTGCTGACACGGTGACAGAGGTTCAAAACTTTCTGGTTTACCCTATAGATCGTATAAACGTTCAATTTCGACATACCAATAGAATTCAAGCTGACCATAACAACGAATAACAACAGCTTCTGGAAGGAGACCAGAACACAGGTATGGTCACAATAATCACCATGATTAGAACAAGTAAATAAGGGGAGAACTTGACGTTACATGCAATTCAGCTGAAGAGGAGCCCAGAAAACAGTCTGGTCGGTGTAAACCACTTTCCGTCCTGGATTATGCCGCTCAGCAGGGCATTGGTTCTACACTGGTGGAGAGGAGAGCATGTAGAAAAATATATATACAAGGCCTTATAAATAGAGGAGATTGTGCTAGATCCTTGTGTGTGACAAATGAAGAGCTGAAGGCAGAAGGGACAAGAACTTCGATAACTGAAGAGTAGTAATACACCAACTACAACAGAGTCCAGAAGAAAGAAGGGCTAGGGCTGTGTACTGTTGAAAATGTGGGTCCAAGAGGTTCCGTAGGCAAAACCTTCAAAGTCAAGAGAAACTGACCGAATATGAGATGTAGGAGGGATTGTCAGAAGAGCATGTGAATGCAAGCCAATACGACAGTCTGGGGGCACCCAATATAATAGGCGACCTTCCAAGTCATGGACCCAACCATCTGCATCTGGCAATAAAAAAAGATGAGGTTGCATTGGGTTAGAAGAGAATGAAATTTGAGTGGAAATGTGTCGAAATGCGTCCCACACACGGATGGTGTGGTCATCAGATCCAGAGACAATGCGCTGGCCAGTGGGAGAGTAAGCAACGGACACCACGGGCTTAGTATGCCCCTCTAAAGGTTTGCCAACCGCAGCACCAGTCTCAGCATCCCAGATTCGAATGGTCTTGTCATCAGATCCGGAGATGATGTACCGCCCATCAGGAGAATAAGCAATGGACCGCACCCAGCCAGTGTGCCCCACTAGGGGCTTGCCGACTGCACCACCGGTTTCGGCATCCCAGATTCGAATGGTCTTGTCATCAGATCCGGAGATGATGTGCCGCCCATCAGGGGAGTAAGCAATGGACCGCACCCAGTCAGTGTGTCCCACTAGGGGCTTGCCGACTGCAGCGCCAGTCTCGGCGTCCCAGATTCGAATGGTACTATCAACAGATCCGGAGATGATGTGCTGCCCATCAGGAGAGTAAGCAATGGACCGCACCCAGCTAGTGTGCCCTTCTAGCGGCTTGCCGACTGCAGCACCGGTCTCAGCATCCCAGATGCGAATGGTCTTGTCATCAGATCCGGAGGTGATATGCCGCCCATCAGGGGAGTAAGCAGTGGGCCACACGCAGTCAGTGTGTCCCACTAGGGGCTTTCCAACCGCAGCACCAGTCTCAGCACTCCAGATTCGAATAGTACTGTCACCGGATCCGGAGATAATGTTCTGTCCATCAGGAGAGTAAGCAACGGACCCCACAGGCCCAGTATGCGCCTCTAGAGGTTTGCCAACCGCAGCACCAGTCTCAGCATTCCAGATTCGAATGGTGTGGTCATCAGATCCGGAGATGATGTGCTGCCCATCAGGAGAGTAAGCAACGGACTGCACCCGGCGAGTATGTCCCACTAGGGGCTTGCCGACTGCAGCACCAGTCTCAGCATCCCAGATTCGAATAGTAGTGTCAGCGGATCCGGAGATGATGTGTTGCCCATCAGGAGAGTAAGCGATGGACCGCACCCAGCTAGTGTGCCCTTTTAGGGGCTTGCCGACTACAACACCAGTCTCAGCATCCCAGATGCGAATGGTCTTGTCATCAGATCCGGAGGTGATATGCCGCCCATCAGGGGAGTAAGCAATGGACCGCACCCAGTCAGTGTGTCCCACTAGGGGCTTGCCGACTGCAGCGCCAGTCTCGGCATCCCATATTCGAATGGTATTGTCACCGGATCCGGAGATGATGTGTTGCCCATCAGGAGAGTAAGCAATGGACCGCACCCAGCTAGTGTGCCCTTCTAGCGGCTTGCCGACCGCAGAGCCACTCTCAGCATCCCAGATTCGAACGGTCTCATCACCGGATCCAGAGATGATGTGTTGTCCATCAGGGGAGTAAGCAATGCACCCCACCCAGTCAGTGTGTCCCACTAGGGGCTCGCCGACTGCAGCGCCAGTCCTAGCATCCCAGATTCGAATGGTATTGTCATCAGATCCGGAGATGATGTTCTGTCCATCAGGAGAGTAAGCAACAGACTTCACGGGCCCAGTATGCGCCTCGAAAGGTTTGCCAACTGCAGCACCAGTCTCGGCATCCCAGATTCGAATAGTCTTGTCATCAGATCCGGAGATGATGTACCGCCCATCAGGGGAGTAAGCAACGGACTGCACACTCTCGGTATGCCCCTTTAGAGCTTCACCAACTACAACACCGGTCTCAGCATCCCAGATTCGAATGGTCTTGTCATCGGAGCCAGTGACAATATGGGTCCCAGGGGGGGAATAACAAATGCAATTGATAGCACGAGTGTGCCCAATCCATTTGAATGGCGGCGCTGGCCATGACACTAATTTCCCGCGTTGCATTTTGATGCCTTTGGTAAACCTTGTGCTGAATATAGCCCATAATGGTGACTGTGTTGGTAAGAAGGGTCGAGTTGAAATATACGTGTGTGGGGCGCTGACAGAGATGGGGCTGTGGAAGGTAATGATGAAACGACAAATGTCCTTAATTCTCTCAAGGAGGGTCGAATTAGTATCCTACAGCGAATTAGAATCATTTTTAGATGCAGGCCAATACAAAAACTAACCTTGACCAATGATATCACTCCTCGAAGGCTTGGAGCACCAATCGAGACCATTCCCATAACGCTCAATACTTCAATCCAAAATAGCGGATATAATCCTTCAAAGAATTCCTTCAAGCTTCCCAATATACGCCGATCGTGATGAATCTCGTCGGGAGTAGAGCGAAGATGGGTTGACCAATACAGAGAACTATACTGCAGAGGATCTGAAATGTTCTGTTCAATTCGCGATGGGAGGTCTTTAATGTCGGTATTGGCGAGCCGGGAATCCTCTAGCTTGCAGATATTGAAATGGAGTTGTTTCACCATCGTCTGGAGACATGCAATGCCCTGCTGCATGTGTGCAGCTCGGAGGTCAGCCTGGTAATCGCAGCGATTGCTGGCAAAGTATTCGGAAATTGACAAATGTCGGACGCGAATTGCTCCGTTGGCGCCTTCGCCTCGATATAGCAATGAGCTAAGGTCATCCGCCCACTTTTCAACGAAATTCGGTTTCACCCCTGCCAGTTCTGCAATCGGCTCTTTGCGTAGTGGACGATACTGAGCCGTTGTAATTACTGTAATCATCCGCCAAAACCCGGCAATCTTGCTGTGCGCTTTTAGGATACTAGAGTAGAGTCTGTACAGAGGTGCCAAGCCAGCGCTGGCTGAGCCCTGCAAGGCTTCCCTCAAGGACTCTTCGGGGTCCTCGCATTTCTCAAGGGCAAGAACAAGAGTTTTGATGAAAATGAAATGACCGTTCGCTTGCGAGATAACTCTGTTGAAGAGGAATTCCTCTGGCCAAGGGGTGGGAAAATGCCATCTTTCGGCCACCAAATTTAACTCGCGTTGGGCAAAGGTTCGCAAATCATCAGTGGCTTCTGGATCTGTATCCAAATGATATTTTTCTGCGGTATCCAAAGAACGAGTAATATCGACTTCGGGTCTGCTGGTGATGATAATCTTGAGCCATGAAGCTAGTGCGGCCGCGTCGATCAGAACCTTCAGGATCTCTGCACGACTCTGAGTATTCCCACACTCGTCGAGTGCGTCAATGACAACAACAAGTGTGTCTTGATTCGAGTGGCAAGGAATGGAGCGAATGAACTCAAGGAAGAGAGTGACCTGCATTGACTGTGGTGTCATGTGTTGGTTTTTATGAAGATATTTTGTCACAATCGATCGAAAAGGGGGGGATGTTTTGGCAAGCTGGTAGATGAGAGTCGGAAGGATATGTCTGGGCTCGCTCAAATTCGTGTCATCTCTTCGACAGAAAAAAGCTCCAGCAAACTGCTTTCGTTGATCAAGTTTTTCACAGATAGAATGAGCCAGTGATGTTTTGCCGATTCCGGGTAAGCCGTAGATCCAGTATGGAGTGCTCTGGAGGACGTCCTTCTGCCCCAGTCCATTGGTTACCCAGGCGATGACTCGATTGAGGATATATCCCCGTGTGCCTTCCATACAGCAGAGCCCCAGGCCGTAGCTGGCCTCGACAGGTTTAAGTCGCTCCTTGAGCCAAATATCTTGCTGGACTAGCTCTACACGAAACGATTGAGATTAAGCTATCACCGATTTGAGAACAACGTTTGCTTACTAGTCTCCTTGGCTAGACGCAGTGCTTCTACATTCACTGCGCGGTCGAAATCTTCAATGACCTTGGTCAGCTCTTTATCCATTTCTTCAATCTTCTCCGGGTGGACCAGTCCACCCAACGTCCTCTCTGCGATCATCAGCAACTGCAGAATCCAGATCAGGTGACTACCTACCAAAACGCCCACGTCGGACATAGTCACACGAAAATTTCGCGACCCTTTGCATCACTTCGAACATTCGCGGAATGGTTTTCTCCAAGACTTCAGTCTCTTCATAGACGATCTCATCTGCGACCTTGTCTGCAAAAAATAAAATGCGCTGCAACCGGTCCAAAAGATCCGCTGGCATCTGGTCGTATTTGTTTTGCTCCTGCAGGAGCTAAACAGTCGGGCGTTACCTCTGCTCCTGATACGCTACTAGTGAGCACGAACCTCTAACGTGACTTCGGCAACACTGAACGCAGCTTTCGCGATGTCGTTCAACTAAAAGGTGTCAACGCCTTGCAGGTTCCATATGGGAGAACTGACCTCTGCGAATGCAGCCCCGAATTTAAAGAGCTTCTCCAAGGTCTTTTCTGTTGATTCTTTCATCAGTGGGGAGTAATCCTTTAACAATTCTTCGAGTTTATGGAGCGATGAGCGTAGAGATTCCGCCTATGTGAACATTACTGGCTGGCTGGAATGGGCAATTGCAAAGAGACGCACGGTAGCTTCTGCAGAGAATTGTAATTCTAGAGAGAAACGATGCTTTCCAACAGCGACGACCTCTGCGCTTCTCTATCAGATATGAGTGGACTAGCTCGGATCACGACTCACCTTGTAATGCAAGCTCGTGCGCTTTAGAGGTCCAATAATCATCATAAAGTTCCCGAAGGTCGATCTCCTTGCTAGCCCGTTCCTTCGTTGCCCACGGTAGATGTCCGGGCTTCATTTGAATCTCCACGCGCAACTGGGATGTCGGAGAAACGTCCCTACATACGCACAGGATTCAGGGATCGCACACAATGAGCAAACCAGTGACATACTGGCGTTGTACCAATGCCCAAGTCTGGGTGTCTTTCCTCTGTATGTCTCTCTCCTCATTTTCAACGAACAACCTCGGCGTAAGCTTGAGTTTTGGAATGTCTTGCAGGGTAATTTCTGTGTGTTGAAATCAGTGGTATGGCCTGAATTGAAGTGAACCGCCGCACGGTCAAGGTACAAGCTTGGGGTATTATCAGCCAGGATACCACGCTAGCTGTCAGGTGTGCTCACAGGTTCTCCTTCTTGGTTCGCTGAGTCGCCATGCTTGGTCACCTGAGGTGATTGGGAGGTCCAGGCAAGAAAGGGACGACCCAAACACGACCTCAACGTGGACAAGGTACGCCGCCGGATGACATCGACAGCTGTCAAGTCAGAGCCTCTTCTGCGTGACTAGATCGGGAGGTAGGTGAGTGGGCCACAGTCTCGAGGGCCTGGGATCCCAGTATCTCATTTGGTTCGCTCACCGTTTTGTATTGCGATAGGAGGAGCATAAACGAGCCTAAAACTCTACTCTTGTCCCAGAACTTTGCACTGACCTTTTGACTCACTCACGTCAAATCGGACAACTTTATTTACTACCTTCGCAGACCCTCGCATCGAGCTAATTACCCAAGCACCCAACTCGAATATCCAGGGTCATGGAAAGCATGTCACCAAGTTGCTGTCCAGGAGTGCTACCGCACCGACCCATATCCGCTCCATCCATTGGCCAGAAGAATCACTCTTGTCAGAATTTTGTCTCCCCAAGCGCTCAATAAACTTGTATAGGATACTGTATGCAGCTTCAAGCAAGAGCGAGAAAGGGTCCCTGCTCCGTATGTTTACATAAACCTTCTGCTCCAAGAAGCTGATGACCACCTAACAGGGAACTGTTATATTCATGGCTGATGAGCCCCTCCGAAGCCAAGTTGAGCATTTAGAGAACGAGGGAGCTGCACGGAGAAGGGGAAAACCGGGCCCTCTCACATTGAGAGATGTTTATCACGACCTTGAGGCTCTAATTTGGGTTCTCGTCTACACCATAATGACCCACAACTATAACCCCTTAATACGTGAAACCGACAGGAAGGAGGACAAGGCGATGATCGACCACCATTTCGGCCATGGATCCGCTGAAACTATCGCTGAAAAACGCCAAGCCACGTAGTTGGCTCATTCTCGTCCTGGTTGGAGTCGCGTCTCTAATTAGATGTCTGTTGGAACAGAAAAGAATGACCCAGCAGGGAATCGAACCCGTCTCTGCAAATCTAGCAGCAGCGCCCTAATCATTGGGCTGCTGGACCGATAATGGGTGATGAATCATCAACTCAACAGATGGAAGGTGCTTGTTGGCCATTTCATCATCGATCGGAGCCTTAATTTATGTGGTACTATCAGAACCGGGCTGTTTTGGTGGGCCGAGAATGGACAAGAAAATTGACTGCCTCTATTGATATATAGGGCGTCATGTAACCCACAGTTTCTGATAACATGGCTTCCCTGGCGCGTTGTAATGCGGAGCCCAAGCTGCTCCCTCAAACTTTTCGCCGCAGCGGAAGCAGAAATGAGCCCTATCATTGGGGAACTGATTAGTGAACAATCAAGACACTTTTGATCTACATACTGGCACTGAACGCAATGCATCTAGAAGTATTTGAGTACCTACACGACGACCGACAGTACGAGTGAAACACGTACATGATTACAGCCTCCATTCTTTTCAATCTGTACTTCACACGTCGGACAACTGAAGAGTGTCAGCAAAACCTTAGTGTACAATCTCGCTGTAACTTACGGTGTCGTGACCTTGTCAATTAGAGCCTCGCTTAGAGCAGCTAGTTTGAGCTCCTCCCTTACTTGAGCCACCTTCTGGAGGACGCGGGCCTTACCCCAACGCGTTTCGATCCATTCCCTTTCCAGCGAATGATCGGGTAAACTGAGCCAGTGGAGTGCCTGGGCACGGCTTACTTCCTTTGCGCTCTGTACGGCGTTGTAATGCTCAATCATCTCCCATATTTCTTTTCTGCCGTAACGTTGATCCAATTCCTTGCGGCGAGGAGAATTGATGTTCGTTTCAAGATATTCTGCGAGGAACTCTGCCGAAAACGGGACTGGACATGGCGCCACAGAACCGTGCCTTAAGAGCGCGTGAGATATTTAAGTAAGAGGATTAACGGCTGGTACACACCAGCTCTTTCGACAGAGACTGCAGAAACTAAATTGACATTGATCGCACGTCCGCAATCTCTGCGACCCCGTTTCCTGTCCGGCTGGAATTTCTGGATAAGGACTGGGGACCAACGCCTGGCAGATTGACACCGGGCAGAACTGCAGCGTCGGGTCGAGTTCGGCCGCGCGCTTCTGACGCAGCAGCTTCCATCGCTCGACAAGCCGAACAGGTAAAACACTGGCCAATTCTTGTTCATTTGCCAGTCGTTTATCTTTGACGCATTGTTCATGAGCGCAACCGACCCGGAAGATATCGCCTTCGGTGACGAGCAAAGCCCAGAAGTCCACAAGACATTCTTTGCAAAACACATGCGAGCAGGAGAGTAGTATGGCGCGCTTCCCTTTGATTGAGGTGATGCAAATCGAGCAATCATACGTCTGGCTTTCGAATGCGGCACTGTTTGCTAAAGCGTCGTGCTGACGAAGGATGGGAAACAAGAGAGTGGGAACCGGGTGATATAGACTGATGGATTGTCACTCACGTAAATAGAGACATATTATGAATCAACTTACCGGAGACCGTCCGGGGTGAGCAACTTCATTGAGCGTAGGAATTCTCCTGATCGGAACCATTCGCACAAGTCCCACAGGATACCATTGTCGTTCAATGGGATATCATCGACCTTTTCGCGGAGGTTGACGGTGAGTTGTTCGATGTACTCGTCCGAGAGCCAAGAATGCGCGCACGAAATCGACACCACTTGAGGTTGACTAGTGCTTGGGTACGACGATGGAAGGTAGAGTTTCACGGATACCGAGGGTAGATGGGAGAGCGCGATTGAAAGAGTGTCGCTTGATGGTTCCTGCGCTGTACTGGAGACTAATTCGACACGACATTCGTCCAAAGAGATTGGGAGTTCGAGTGTAATCTCATCCCCGCCTGCAGTTCCAGGCTTCTCCGTCGTAGCGGCCGTGGAATCTGGGTAAATAGACTATTCTCGTTTGATTAGGGGCGTGGACCTCAAACTTGATAGAACCATTACCTCTAATACCTCCCATTCCTGCTGTCTGAGTTGAGCGTCGGTGTTGGAGTCCATAGTTGCTGGGTCGAAATCGAGCGTTTGACGCCGTGACACTCTACCGCGGACTGGCAGGAACGCGTTCCGAGTCAGCCGACTAACTAAGCATGTTCGATTGACATTTCGGATCCTGAAGGCTTGTCGGAGCCGTTTCCACCCCAAGTCATTAGCCCCAGGCAGGTTACAAGGGAGCCAACTTGGAGGCAAACCTCCCATCTGTCAAAATGTCACAGCTGTTAAAACTTCCAGCGAACGCTCAGCAAGTTCTTGATGCCGATGAAGAGGTGCAACTCGTTCATTCTGACCACTCCACTCTAAGGCGCGAGTAATGAACGGGTCGTTCATTTTCTCAGGTGTTTGAACTTTACACCTCACGGGCTATGCTCACAGCCAACCCCCCGACTGAAGAGATCCTTCAAAGAATCACTTGTGTCTCTGGATTGTCTTCTTCGACGCCGTTGGGCCTCGTGGATGGGAAACATGACATTATCACACTGCGATTCCCAGCCAACACAGACGGGCGGCATGTCCGGAGTGAAGATGAAATCGAAATATTGCTAGCTCAAGATCTCAATCGTTTGAGGAGCTGCAAAGGCGATACAGGTGAGCGATCTAAGCTTTTGCTTTCCTGGAATGCATCTCTGATGAGTCTCGTTTGTCACAGGGGGGGCTTTATGGAGAGTAAGGTATGTTACTCGCCTAGTGTCCTGTGTTCATTGAGGACTGATAGCGATGGCAGCGCACTACTTGCCAATTCTCTGGTGCAAGCACGCCTCACTGGCTCCAGCACAAAAGTGGTACCTCCCCTCGACTTTTCCATACTACGTGACGCTCGCCTCATGGAACTTGGAGCAGGGACCGGGCTCCTGGGGCTAACCCTGGCCCCTTTCGTTGGCTTCTATACATTCACGGATCTGCCTGAACTTTGCCGTCTTATTGAAAAGAATATCAATCTTAATGTCGATCTGTTAGCTCGTTCTCCGCCAGATCGCACGTCTGCGCGGAGAAAAAAAGCTAAGTCAAGTGACGACTCGAAATCCTCTGATCGGCGACCTACTAATATTGCAGTGGAACCGTTGGATTGGATTGCTTTGTATGATCTCCCCTCCCATTCAAGAGCGCGACTCTTTCCGGTTCCCGATCCACCATTTGATCTAATTCTTGCCACCGACACAATTTACAACCCGGCTTTAATCTCGCCTTTTCTCGCCACTCTGAATCACTACGTAGCAGAACAAAGACGTACATTCGTCTTCCTCGTGATGGAACTCCGAGATGAGGACGTCACGAGAGAGTTCCTGCACCAGTGGATGAATCTGGGAGGATGGCGAATCTGGCGAACGGATGGGGCAGGTGTCTCTGAAGAAGATATTGTGGAACCGGCCGATATACCTGCTGCATGCCGATTGTTGGATGAGCGCTTTGCATCATGGGTCGCTTGGAAAGAGTGAGGAGATATCATTCACTGTGAGCTACTACTACTGCAATATTTACTTCATCTTTTATCTATCAAAGTCCCTAATATCAACACTTGTACAGGAACAATCGAATAGATATCGCAATATTCATCCACATCTAAATCGTACAGCGACCCTGTATATCTACGACGTATCAGGAATGGTGATACACGTATCTCATCGCCCGCTCAATCTTTCGTGATGACGCTGAAACGCCGAGCACTTTCCAAGAGTGTTTGGAGAATCTCGGCATGTGGTGCCGACAGGAGTGCTTTGGGTACCTCGATACTGGTATTCCTCCCCTTTTCCTTGAGGATGAGCATGAAGTTCACGGTCATCTTGTCCTTCCCCTCAAGAACAGTCAAGGACCCGTCGTCCGTGAGATGGACCGGGTGCGCGTTCTTCAAAGGGAGAGGAACACCGAGCTTCTCGATGGGAATGTTGAGCAAGAAATTCTCAAATCGCTTGCTCCTCCAGTACTTGTTCATGATGACGTTCAACGGTTGTTGTTGACCGGATTGTTGCTTCAGCAAGTAGGCAACCTCGAACTTGAGGGCATTTCGAATCGTTGCTACGTTGAGGAGTGGTGTAGCCCACAAATCGCGGGGTACCAACATCTCGAAGGACTCTGGAAGGCCGGCGTCTGTTGGCGGGTAGAAGGTGTAGACGACGATCGGAATCGTGCCCTTCGAATGATCGAGAACATTCCGGACCCGTTCGGTTCGGAGTGCGACATGTTTGGTCGGGTCATTGTGACTCCCAGGTCGGACGACAATCCGACCAGTGGGGTCGAGCTGGTTGTTCGTGAAGGACACCAACCAAGCATTCAACACCGGGAGGAAGGTCTAGAAGGGTTGTGTGAGCCACTGCTGTTGTGCGGCATTATGCGAGCTGCACTTACGGTGTTGAGGTCCGGCGACGTGGGCGTCGGTGACGCTGGTACAGGTGATAGAGGCATTGTAGGGGAGGACATGGTGGCTGGAATGAGGGAAAGTAGGGCGGGGTGGTGGTGAAGCCCACCGCGCCTAATATACTAGGGGACCCGACGCAGCGCCAGGTTCTGTGGCGGGTGGCAAAAGCGGTCTCTGTCAGCGCCCTTTCGGCTTCTGCTCCTCCAGAAGCGAAAGGCGTGAAATGACCAGGGTCCGCGACGCGCAGTCTCACTAGCTAGCAACAATCAACCTAACCCAGTACTGGATTCCAAGTGACGTATATACAGTACACTGGTTACACTGGTTCCATGGTGTTTTCTGCTTTCCGGCGCAATTCCCGAGTTATTTCCACTGACCCATCAAGTCGTATGCAGGTGACTGCTGACGTGTAGACGGGAAGCGACCCACTCGTTTGCCGAGAGTAACTTGTGTAAGAAATTGCATGCCGTGCATTCCCGGGGATGAGTCGCCGAGAAGAACAAAGAAAGCCAAGAGCGTACATTACCCGAGCGACCTTACGATCTTGCTCCGTAGCATCAGCATCATGACAACTTACGCAGCCTGCGGTTCGAGAACTCAACGGGCTTTTACTTCCACGCCAAGTCACTTGTCTCTTAACAAGTCCAGTATTAGTCCAGCGTTGCGGCTAGGCCCCAAAATAGATTCAAATTTCAAATCTATTCAACGCCAAGTGCTGACTTGTCGGAGTTGATGGGTTCCCGACTCTTTATACCCAAATATCGGTCCTCTAACCGATCGCGACTGGTTCCTCCCATAACCGGAGATATCGGCAACGAGACGGTCAGTTGGCAGGGCCATATCATTTGGAGATGTCAAGCAATATGCCACTGGTAACTGAGTACGAGAATACGTCTGTCTTGCGAGCAACTCGGGGGAAACCTTTGGTTGTCAGAAGGGCGAAGCATACATTTTTCCGCACCGTTCTGGTTCTGCCATGCGGGGGTTGACGTCATCAATAGTCTACTCTGCCTTGCACATGCGTGGTATGGTCAACAGGGACTCTACGCGCTAGGATCCTGTGGAGGTGTCCCTTTCTCAACCGGGCATGGCGTGCGGAGGCCAGGTGAACCGTGTATTCTAATTCCGGTCACAGTATGCTCTCAGTCTTCTGTTACCCTGGGCCCTATTTGCCCGCGAACTTCCTCGCGTCCAGAGCCCAGAGCCCAGAGCCCAGAACCCACCCATTTGTTCGCACAGTGCTGGCAGTATTAGTCGCATGGTTGGGCCTATGATCATCCCTTGGCTCTTATGCATGCCGTTCTCACCCGCCCCCTAAGGTCAGCAGACTGGAGGGATTTCAACAGAATGGAGGGATTTCAACAGAATGGAGGGATTTCAACAGACTGGAGGGATTTCAGCAGACTGGAGGGATTAGCCCCCGGCGGATGCAATCCTAAGAAAACCCAGGACGATCGCTGAACTTCGGACGATCGTAGGTGCTGTTATTGTTCCCAAATAGTTCGGGGACCTTCATATGGGATGATAGACCTCTGTGGCCCTAAAGCTCTCCTAGGTTGACGTCAAATACGGCTATATACGTACAAATGACGAGTTGTTTTCAATATATATGAGCCAGCGCGTTCGGACACATGGACCGTCTTGCGATTCACTAGCTCCTTAGCCCCAACTCCGCCGCTCCTTTTAGCTTTCACGACCAGGTTCCCGGCCCAACTACTCTAAGATGACTAATATAGAGCCTATATTCTACGAAGACCTCTTATTCTTACCAATTTCCTTCGAAATGACTTCCAGTCAAGAATCGCTTCCCCTTTTTCCGTCGGAATCCGCCTACGAGCTCCTTGTGCCCCTCATCAACCCACCCAAGATCCCTAGTACTCGCAACCAGGTGACAGCACTGCTTTTGCGTATTTGTTCCGTTCTTGAAGGTTGCTCGACTGTCAGCCGCCTGGACCTTTGCGATCGGGTTGAGACCACCTTAAGATTATATCCTGCTCTTCAAGCACTGGACGTCTCTCATGAACAGAACGAGTACTTTAGCGGTGCCGGATCAATGGATCTCGCCTGTGTCCTTGCCGGCCTGGTTCATCATTCCAGTGTCAGGGCTGTGAACCCTCCACTTCCTTGCAAAGCTCCAGGAGAGGCAGCAGTGGCAAATCTCAGGAGCAAGCTTGATGCCTATCTCGCTTGGAAGGAAACGAAAACAGTACCCCTAGTCTCACGGTCAACCCACTCTCGCCCATCAAGTAGTGTCGCCGGCTTCTTGAAGCCCTTATCCAAGGTCGCGAGCACACCCCAGAGGCCATACTCAGCCTATGGACACAACAATTCACAACGCCACAGCTTTGCTAGCTTTGTCAGTCCAAATCCTCGCACCGGGTTCGTTCGATCACCATTCCCCAAGTGTTCGCCTACTGAATGGCTCACCTTTTCACCTCACCTCTCAACTATCAAGGAGCCCGAAGATGATCATCCAAATGGACTCTCAGACTTTTTTCCAGAGTGGAGCCCGTATCGACACCTCGAGTCAAAGACCGCCGATATCACGATGACAGAAACGGCTTCCAGGAGGGAGAAGGATCCGCTCATAGCGAGTCAGATCAATCGATTCACTGCAAGTTCACCCATGTGAGTCCGTTGTTCTTCCAGCACAGCACCTTCCTGATATTGTCCGCAGGGAATTTGCGCTGTAGAGACAGAGGTGTTTATAGCGATGGGCGTAACCTATTGAGGCGATCTTCTTGCCAGTCATGCCGCCGACTGGTTTAGTTGACATGTATGCGGGATGGGTACGCGCTATGAAAGGATTACTGCGGAAATACAGATAGAACCTGAACTCCCTACACACCTGGACGCTTGGAAGATGCCATGAAGGTCTCCATTTGGTGACGGACGCAGCGCTAATTCCATTTCCTCCGCGTCTATCTGTCGGATGAAAGATTACCCTCGAGCATTCAAAATTAATGAGACCAGTGACCTATTTAATCGCATAAATGAATGGATAACCCTCCCGCGACTTCAAGCGGAGATAGCAAAATCGCCTCACGTACAGGTTCTCTCTCCCTCTTTAGGGCGAGTGGGGTTATGTTCTCCAGACCACGATATTCCCACCTAGTTCGTCAGCAATCAATTTTATTTCTTCGTCCGCGCGGTAATGGTGCCCAGGGCTGCGTGCGAATGCTATTCAATGGTACCTGGACTCCAGTAATGGCACACACCTCATGGGTCCTTTGAATTCACATAAGGCTGATCGCGTACACGCCGGGCCGAACCAACCGACTGGTCCAAGGTTGACCTTCGTGGGCAGCGGATTTACAAGAACAAGGCGCATACCTCGGAATTCAATCTCCTCAGACCACCATGTGCTCACACCCTGCAATGTGTTGCAAAGATAGCAGCCAATCGACACTTTCCGGGGCTGTCAGGCCCCTATTTACCTTGTCAACGACCGGTTGGTTGTCGGAAAGGTATTTTATGGCACAGGATCTCATACAGGCACTTTTACGTCGAGGTAATGGATAACAAGGCGTCGAGCCCACTTGGGTACAAACGGTACCCTGCTGGAACGTTTGAGGGCGGGGAATACAATTCGGAATACCCACTCAAAGAGTAGGACCAGATGGTAAGTAGCCCTTATTTCGGTTGTGTACATGTGCACAGATCTACTTGGGTGACTAGCATGAACCTGGACTTTCACATAGAGAACGAATCGGCCCTTTCGGGTTTTTGAGAGCACCACTCAACTCGCTGTGTTTCAATCACACTACTAAATGTCTTTTAGCACCTTAGCACCTTACAAGGGAGAACCTGTGCGCGCGAGACAGATAAATGGGGATACATTATTCGCACTCACTGTGCCTTGATGCACCTCATGGTAGAAGCTGGTGCAATGTGAGGTTATGCCACACTGCCAATGGCTGTGTTTGCGTTTATGGCTTGTGGCGTAATGCGGTGCTTGTTCTATTGCGATGTTTCTTCATTGCTCTCCAAGCGAATGCAGAGCCCCTCGTGTCCCCCCTATTGCTGGCCATTTGGTTCCTTGTAAGTACTAAATATCGTCCCGAAATCCCCGCCACATTTGTTTGTTTGGCCGCCAAAGGGAGCGCCTTTGTCCACGGCCGCCGCTCACATTTTCGACCTCGCCGTTCAGCCGCTCGCGACGCGACGATGCGCATCCAAAAAGCGCTACCGCGCACCATCCTCCCGGCGCCGTCTATGTCACCAACAGCACTCCCACGGACATTCCCGCCCGCGGAAGCGCTCAGAAAGCCAAAATACAACGAGCCAGACTTGGCGGTGGAGACGTACTCACAACTCCAGCCGCCCGACACGTCAGCACTGGTGGCATTTGCGTACAGGATCGGTATCGCGTCCATTTTCTCTGCCGAGGACGACATGCCCTCGCTCGTTCGGCAGGCACTCACCCACTCGTCGTTTGCACCGTTCCATCAGAGCCATTACCCCAATGAGGCGTCCCCTCCCACAAACTCCAGTCTTGCTGTGATGGGCAACTCGCTGCTTGGCCTGTTTGCGACGGAGCACGTCCATGCGAGCTACCCCCATTTGCCGACCCGGGTGCTCAAGACCGCGGTCAGCGCGTACGTCGGTCCAAGAACATGTCAGATGATTGCGAAGGAGATTGGGGCGGCTCCCTTACTGCGTTGGGCGCGAACGGTGCGTGTTTTTACTTGATTTTCCGTGCTCCCATTCACCGCTCACCTCGATGGACCTGGTGACTATTCCAGCGCGAAACTCCAATCAAACCCGCCGTGCTACATCCAGACGCGATGTCCTCAGTACCTCGTGCGCTGACGGGTCTGGTATACCACTACCGCTCACTGCCCGTCGCGCGCAAATTCGTACACACATTCTTCCTCTCACGTGAGGTCGATTTAAGGCACTTTATCAAATTTCGGGATCCGAAGCTCGCGCTATCATTTACGGTCGCGCAATTTGGGAGGGAGAGACCGATTTCGAGGTAAGCCATATTTTCTTTGCATACGGGTGGTATTTATAGCGTGGTAGGAGGGTGTACTTGTGCACCTACGGATATTTTATTTCTTTCGTGGTATACCTGGCGATATTGCGCCGCTCTGTCAGACTCGCTGAAGCTTAATGTCAGTAAGGGAGAGCTCAAGGATACATATTGGGCCCCCTTCGCCATCTTACATCTTCCAAGTCTTACTTATTTTTGAGCACCCAACTAACGTTGTGTACAGGTTACTCCGTGAGACTGGTCGACTATCGTCAACACCTATCTTCGTGGTGGGGGTGTTTACGGGTAAAGATAAGCTAGGAGAAGGCTTCGGCAGCTCGCTGAAGATGGCCGAGTATCGGGTACGTCTGGCACGTTCCTATCCCAGCCCGCAGTACCCATTCTCTTCTCCCCGGAGTTCCGTAGCTTACACGTCCCGTGAATAGGCCTGTGAAGACGCCTTACAGCGGCTCTATCTGACACGAACGCCCCCACACCAGCTACGCTTACCCACCTCAACCTTCCTAACGCCTGACGCGGGGCTGACCGCGTCCGTGTATGATACGAACGTGCCCGGGATGATAGGGACATACGTGCCGGATGCGCTTGGGGCGAGTGAGATCCGGTACGGGTCGCTGGATAACGTCGAGGGCGGGGAGGACGAGCTGGCGCGATTTGATTCAGATGATGAGCTCCGAGATGCGGAGCGGTATCATGAGCCATGAGAGGGAGATGCCGAGCGAGGGTGGTGGTGTATGCGTGCTACATACGGTGACCGACTGGGAATACAGCAATTAATTTATATCATTATAGACCTCTGGACTAGAAAAGAGAAGACAGGTTGGCACTGTCCAGCTCTTCATGTCTCCTCTGTCGTTGGCCACAGCCCCGCGATTTCAGGACCAGTGCATCTTATCTCCTTCCAACCTTTTCGGGACAAACTATTTCTGCCCGCCCGCGTCTCCCTCGTAGCCCCCAGACGCAGTCCAAAGCCACGTTATTGTGATAGTACCCTTGATCGTCGCCTGAGCCTTTGCACGGCATTTTGTTCATTGTGACATCGCTCCAACCTAACGGATAGACACACATCCCTCCTTCGGTCTTTAAACTTGCCGACGGACGTTGACAATGAGCCCACAAGCTGAGGAAGTCGAATACGAGGGTCTCCCTGAATCTGCTGGTCACGGCGTGCACATGTTCGCGGGCGCATTGGTGAGTTCCGTCAGCAGCAGACCGAGCGCGCAAAAAAGGCTGCCGCAAAGGGGGAAAATGCTGACGGATTAATCGGTAACCAGGCCGGAATAACAGAGCATGCGATTATCTTCCCCATAGACTCAATAAAAGTGCGTCAGCGACAGCCACGGCAGCAGCAGCAGCGGCGGTATACCGTGGTGACCTTGAACGATAACTGACGACCATCATAGACGCGTATGCAAGTGTTCACTACGTCCCCCGCAGCAGTCTACAGTGGAATGACCAACGCCGTCTCGCGTATCTCGTCGACGGAGGGCCTACGTACCCTCTGGCGTGGTGTCCCATCGGTCATCCTCGGCGCCGGCCCTGCACATGCTGTCCAGTTTGGAACTATGGAGGCAGTCAAGGAGTTCACGGGCGGAAATCGAGCAACCGGCCATCATATGTTCTCCACAGGTCAGTTCTAGTCCACCGTCTAGACCCATCGCGACATCGCACGCAATCCCATCTGTAAATTCAATCTTATCTGATCCTCCTCGATTTCCTATATCTGGCACTATTCAGTTATTGCTGGTGCTTCTGGCGCAGTGACAAGCGACGCAGTTATGACCCCATTCGATGGTGCGTGCGCTTTTACGCGTGAGGTGCGCGAACCAAATTCTAACATCACTTATCCCCAGTCATCAAACAGCGTATGCAGATCTACAACTCGGAATTCCGCTCTGTGGCTACCTGTGCACGAACAATTTACGCCCGCGAGGGTCTCCGCGCGTTCTACGTGGCATACCCGACGACGCTGATGATGAATATCCCTTTCACGGCTGTGCAGTTTACCGTGTATGACCATTTCAAGGCATACATCAACCCGGAGAACCACTACGAGCCCCTCAAGCATGTCGTCTCGGGCGGCGTCGCGGGCGCGGTCGCAGCAGCCGTCACTACCCCTCTCGACGTTGCGAAGACGCTTTTGCAGACCCGCGGCACGTCGGACGACGCGCAGATCCGCAATGCTCGCGGGATGCGGGATGCGTTCCGGATAATATGGCAGCGCGATGGCGCACGGGGCTTTTTAAGAGGTCTCACACCTCGCGTGTTGACGCACATACCGAGCAATGCTCTATGTTGGATGTCATATGAGTTTTTCAGTGCGTATCGCCTAGCGCTTCCTTTCTCGTCGCATTCACTGACCCACTTGTAGAAATGGCGCTACAATTTCGAGGCGATATTAGCAAGACACCATAGCTTGCCCGAAAGCAACCACAAAATGCGCCTCCGTCTCCTTGTTGTTATGCCCTATCGAGTACCCCTTCCATCTCGCAGTAGTTGTTCTCCATATTCAATCCTGCTCCATTCATACTTCTACGGCGCACTCCGGACACGTATAATCAAGTTCTTTTAATCCGGGTTCCCTCAAAATTTTGAATCCTCAGACCGAGATATATTCCAATGACAGGCACGGTCTGCGATCCTCATATCGGGAATAGCTCTCTTGATTCATAAGCTGTAAGGGTATACATTTAGCTTTGTGTTTCTAAGTAGCATACCAGGCTCACCGTTGAGGATTAGCGCGAGGTAAGGTTTGATCATCTTAGCAAAAGTCGTCGTACGATACGGTATGTACCTCCCGCATATCCTGCACATGACCATGCGAGTAACGAACAATGTATGGGCCATCTATAGATATACCAGGTGCACGTTGAGCCCCTCACATCTCGCATCGCCCAGCACACGTTCTCGACCGACGATCTGTTTCAGCATCTTTGTGCACAACGCGATGAGCGTCAAATTCGCTGAGGCTGCAAGAGTCCCAATCAAGCTTCAATCACCCTGCACCGTGCGGGGAGGCGACTCGGTTCCTATCCTGTTGTTCACCACTGCTTTGGAATTGCATTGGGCCTTACACCACCGCCAAACAGGTCGATTGATTGTGCTGGAAAGATCGTCCTAACGTACGGCTAAACGTCGTGCGACGTGGTTGTTCGCCGTCGAGCGCTTGATTACGCGACACAGAGAGGGCGAAATGTCTAGGGCATGTTGGCCTGTGCATTTGATCGTTTCGTGGATAGATTATGGGACCAAATATACCTTCAGTATGCCGTGAGGGGATGCTTGAGTACCCAGCCTGGCCAAGACGTCGATGCGAACATTCAGAGAACCCGTTCTGTCCGGTCGTTGAATACCGAAAGTGGTGCTGTAGACGTTAGCCATTCCATCTGCCAGGAAAGCCTCAAGCTTCGCTTCAAATTGACCTAAATCAGGGTGATATACCCTCGTCAAATCGTCTTTCCATATTCAGAAAGATGGCATTCAGACGGGGATGTGTGCTCCTTGAGTTGGGCTGACTTCTTTCTTAAAGCACCTCTGGCACCTCCGACTTGGCCGGGTACATGGTCAGACCTGCACGGACCACGCCCTGTTGTTCAGCCTGCGCTGACCTGCAGCTCATCGTTCGATGTGATTACACAAATAAAGACCTTGTGGCATGCGTTCTGCGCACTCAGAGCATCGGACCCAAACCCTACCGGGCCCTCGTTGGAGAGGAATCACCAATTCCAACACGACCCCCTGATTCCGCAACCATCCCCATGGTATTTTTACGCAGAATAGAGTGGTCTATAGCACAATCTAATCTCTCCGGGCTGTTAGGCCAACGCAACAGGGCTCATAACCGGTGGGAGGAGAAAAGAAACGGCCAGACCGGGGACTGAGCTTGATATATGGACACCTGCAGATATGTAGGTTGGAGCACAAATCAAACGGTACGTATTAGTCTGTGGTATGAACATATTATGGTAGTGTACTTTACTTTATTTACGACGCGACAGTGCACCTGAATAATGATTCAGAGTGTCACACATTGTTATATGGATGCCCAATTTGTGACAAAGTAAGCAGTTTGAGGAAGAGTAAGAGCTAAAACTTTGATGGCCCAAAAGGAGTGACTAATCCACCAAGTTTGTCCAGAGGAAAGAAAGGCTAGGGTTGTGAACTGCTGAAACGTGGGTCCAGGAAGTTCCGAAGGCAAAGTCTGAAAAATCAAAAGAAACTAAACAACTGTGGGTTGTCAGAGAGGTTGTCAGGAGAGCAGGTGAATGTAGGGGGGTACAACAGTCCAAGTATGGTAAACTACTTTCTGGGTGTAATTGCGGCATTGATGGGATCTTGATTATCCTATATTGACTTCTACCACGCTATCAAGGATGGCCGAAGTGCGAGTGAACGCCAGAGCATTCCGGAGTGGGTGACTGCGAGAACCATTAAGCACCACCGTGACCTTGTACTGCATGGGAGGGCGAAAGATCTTCCGGAGTATCACGCAGACCCCCTCAAGCGCTCGGATGTCGGCCTGGTTCGAAAGTGGCGGCAATTAGAGCCACTTTTCCGTAGGAATATATACCTGGATTCAGTTTCAGCATAAATGGTTGCCCTTGTCGGTCACATGAATCCACTACACTGGGGAAGCCAGTTTGCTTTGATTTCCTCTCAGTTGCTCCATAAATCAGACCAGAACCAATACAACGGGTATCACGAGCACGCAGTTGAATCGATACTGGTAGTCCAGGCCGTTTGATTGCTCTATTGCCCACATGTTTTCAATGGTCACAGGAACAAAATCCAATGCCTTTGTTCCTTAGTCGGGATGTCAACGACAAGGTAATAGTAATTCTCCCTTGGTACTTGGCTTTCGCCTCCGCCAGTCTGCCTCAATTTGGTCCAACGTCGTCTCCCATTGCACTTGTCAGAGCATGGCATTCCGCACCGGAATCGCACCCACACTGGAGGCCAGGGCACCACCGGCAGACATGAGCCGGACGTTGTGGGGTCCGACTTTTAGACTATAATATGAACGAGCTAGACAGACATATGGTACTATACAAATACAGGGAAATCCAAAGCCTGACAAGCTGTGTGGCCACTAACCGAACGGCTTTGTACAATAAGGACAGGCCGACGGTCCTTATTATCAAAGGCATTCCTCCATCAGCCAATCACCGTTGGGTGACTTCACCCATCGCCTCCTGACCACCCGTTCCCGCTCTAACTCGCTCTCGAGTCGGACAAACAAGACGTCGATGTTCTTCAGGTCAGGACCACCAAAGCCTGTCACAGGAGGGAGAACATTATCGTCAATCCATTGAGTGCAGGTTGGGACACTCTGTTCTAATTCGTAATCGGGTTGAACAACCTCCAGTATGAGGGACTGCAAGGCCGCTGGCACAAGGGAGATATCACTAGGGATCTCTGGTGGAAAGCTGAAGTATTTCCCCTTGCGGTCTAGGCCGCACGTGGTTTCGAGGGAAAGTTTCAGCATTTGCACATGGTGTTGGGACCGAGCCAGCACCAGAGTAGTCGGAATTGACCACGGTCCGTCAAGGTGGAGGCAGGTAATCCTTGGGAAGTGATCGCGGATGAAGGAAGAGAGTATGAGGCAATTCAATCCCCACCCTGGAGAGCACCGGAGACTCAGGGACACGAGCTGGGGGCAAAGGATTGGCCCAAAAGTCTGTTCTGTTAGCATCATCTCCTCAATTGAAAGGTGCTGGAGGCTTCTCGGGAACGCAGTGATTTGGCGATAGAGAACGCGTCCATATAAGTGCAGGTGAGTAACTTGAGGTACAAGGCGAAACAGTTCATTCAGCAAAGCTTCATTACCATAATTGCGGGAGGGCGACTGGTGGTGCCATAGTTCGGTCAAACAGGGAAAGGAAGGTAGTTGTGCCCGGCGTGGTTGCAGGAATCTGCACCATTTCAACTCGAGATACTCGAGGGACGTCGCCAACCGAGCTATCAGAGGTTCAATGGCCTCCCATGAGTACATCGCCCTTATGCTCAATTTACGGAGATTTTGGGGTGGAGGCGGAAGCTTGCTTATGTTGGGCACTCGTACGTCATCAAGGATGAGATGAGTGAGATGTGAAGAAGAAAGGATGCAACAGAGATACGTCCTCGCTAGGAATATTCCCCACAAGTGTACTGTGCGCAATTGTCGCATTGCTGGGATAGCATTGACTAGTGTGAAGAGGGTAGGGGAGAAAAGGTATAGGATTTTGTGTACTGATCTGAAATTCCACCAAATTGTTCTTTCTCCTATTTTGACTGTTACCACACTATCAAGGATGGTCGATGTGCGGGTGACCGCCAGAGCCTTCTGGAGTGCATCACTGCGAGATCCATCGAGCATTATCGTGATCTTGTACTCCACGAGCGGTCGAAAGATCCTCCAGAGTGTCACACAGACCCCAGCAAGCGCCCGTATATCGGCCTGGATTAAAAGTGGCGGCAACAGGAGCCATATTTCAGTAGGAAGATATATCTAGATTGAGCTTCAGGATGAAGAGGTACCCCTTTTAGTCACTGGTACCCACCGGGCTCAGAGCACGAGTCTGCTTTGGTTTCCTGTTGGTTGTTCCATAGTAAGACAAGGATCAACACGAAAGGGGTCATGAGCGTGCACCTAAGTCGGTATCGGAGGTCCAGGCCGCTTGATTGCGTTACTGCCCACATTTTTAGCGAGTCAAGGAACAAGGTCCAGCAGCTTTGTTCTTTACCGGGATGTCAGAGACAAGGTAATATCGTTGTGCAATTTATTCTTATCATATTTCTGTCTCCAGGATCAGTCCCTCCGGGTCACTGCTCTTACCAGTTTCTTCTGCTCTTGAAACCACCTTTGTCCTCCTTCGCCTCTGATTAGTTTGTCCAGCGTCATCTCCACGCCACTGCACTTGTCAGAGCATGGCATTCCACGCTAGAACCGCACGCACGGTACTAGTAGAGGCCAGAGGGTCGCCAGACACGGCACAGATGTGGTCGAGCCCAACTCGCGTACAATAAAAGAAACTAGCTAGACGGGCATAGAGTAGTAGAAATATAGGGAAACCCAAATCCTGACAGCCTGTGTGGTCACCAACTGAACAACTTTCCAATAGGACGGGGCTACAGACCTTGTCAGACATTCCTCTATCTGCCAATCCTCGTTGGGTGACTTGACCCATCGCTTCGATATTACTCGTTCTCGCTCTAACACGCTCTTAGGTTGAATGAATGAGACGTCAATGTACTTCAGGTCAGAACCGCCCAATCCTGTCACCGGAGGGAGGATGCTATCGCTAATCCACCGAGTGCACAGTGCAACGCTCCGCTCTACTTCGTATATCATTTGAGCCACATCCAGCTTGAGACTCTGTAAGGGCGCTGGAAACGTGAAATTGCGGAAGGAATCGGTGGGAATCTCTCCTTTATAGCTCCTCAACCTACTCTCCCCCCAGTCTAGGCCGCCCCTGGTGACAACGGAGAGTTCCAGTGCTTGCACATTGTCCTGGGAGCGCGTAATGACCAGAGCAGCGCTTCGAAGTGACCATGGTATGCTAAGGTGGAGTAACGTAATACCAGGGAAGTAATCGCGGATGAAGGAAGAGACTGTGAAATATTGTTTCAATGTCCACGACTTGTGAGACTGGATACTCAGGGACATCAGCCGAGGAAATGGACCAGTCCCAAGAATCTGTTCTGTTAGCATATCACCTTCGATTGAAAGGTGCTGGGGGCTCTTCTGAGAGGTGGCGATGCAGCGATAGTCGACATTTCCAGATAACTGCAGGTGAGTAACTTGAGATGCGTGCAACAGTGCGCTGAGCACGGTCGTATCACCAAAAAGGTCTAAGTAATCCTGGTCGCTGCGCAACTCGCGTAAACGTGGAAAGGGAGGTAGGTGTAATTGGCCCGGAGCCCGGAAGTCACACCCTTGTAACTCATAGTACTCGAGTGAAGCTGCCAGCTCAGTAAGCAAAGGTACAATGGTTTCCCATGAGAACATCGACACTGTAGTCAATTTACGCAGTTTCGGTGGCGAAAGCCGAAGCCCGCTTATGTTGGGCATTATTATGGCGTCAAGTACGAGGTGGGTGAGATATGGAGAAGAAAGGATGCAACGGAGATGCGCCGTCGCGAGGAATTTTCGGGACAAGCGTATTGTGTGCAATTGTCGCATGGCTGGGATAGCCTTGACTAGTGTGAAGAGGGTAGGGGAGAAAAGGTATAGGATCTTGTGTACTGATCTGAACTGCCCCCAAACTGTTGTTTTTCCTATATTGACTGTTACCACACTGTTAAGGATGGTCGAAGTGCGGGTGACCGCCAGAGCCACCTGGAGTGCGTGCCTGCGAGAATCATTAAGCATCATCGTGACTGTGTACTTCACGAGTGGTCGAAAGATCTTCCAGAGCGTCACACAGACTCCTGCAAGCGCTCGGATGTCGGCCTGGTTCAAAAGTGGCGGCAATAAGAGCCATATTTCCGTAGGAAGATATATCTGGATTCAGTTTCAAGATGAGGAGGTGCCCCTGTCGATCACATATACCTACTGGACTCAGAGAACAAGGCTGCATTTGTTTCCTGTTGGTTACTCCGTAACTCAGGCCAGAATCAACACAAGGGGTATCATAGCGCACATTTGAATTGTTGCCAGTGGTATTGGCTGCTTGATTGCCTTACTGCCCGCATGCCTTGAGGCCTTCTGAGGGGTGTGTTTAGGGTCGTTTTCCTCTTGGAAGATGAGGTCTGACTTGTCCAAGCCATAAAACTCCACAATTGCCAGGAAATTAACTTGAAGAATGCTGGTGTGCAGCTCAGCATACATTCTACTATCTATCCTGCACATATAC
>Ga0307513_10002452_pt1 | contig 25676 bp, 39 predicted proteins | sample 15_EM_MG_FD_202174 | JGI IMG/M metagenome (GOLD analysis project Ga0307513, IMG submission 202174) | Populus trichocarpa ectomycorrhiza microbial communities from riparian zone in the Pacific Northwest, United States - 15_EM | ecosystem: Host-associated > Plants > Roots > Unclassified | place...
ATACCAGGGCTAGTCCGCGAACACAGGGCTGACAAAGCTAAGGACGATATTGGGAATAGCGCACGCACTAAGGGGTGTGGGTTGAAAACCAGAAGAATTCCTCGAACGCTTTCTGCTTTACTATTGGCTGAAGCATCTATTCACGGTTTCTATTGGATATTTGCCACTTTGGCTCATGCTCATAATAAATCTTGGCGTTCGCGGACTAACCCTGACACCCGAGTACCAAGATGTCTCACTTCAAACCTAATTGGCCGCGCGAGTACCGGCACGAGTGTTATACAATCCCGATACCGGTACCGTAGCAAGGTTTACGGAAGCACCTACGGTACTCGAGTATTGTGGTTTTAGCTGCGGTGATGAGCGTCTATTAAGGTGAGCTGCCAAGAACTACTCGCGCGGCCAAGCACTGGATGGCGACACAACATGTCTTGCCCGAGTGGTTCCCCTTTTTCCTTTCCTTCGCCGCTCGTGAAGGTTGCTATTGTGCACGGACGGGGATTGCAACTGCTGGTTGTGCTGGAACAGTGGCTGATGCAAGGGCTAATTTGGGCAGGGGCGGAGGATTTTGAAGGAAGAAAAGGGGAGAGGAAGAAAGCTTCTTTCCTCAGCTTTGAGGGGAGGGGCATTGGGCTAGAGATACCGGCACGAGTACCGGTATTCGATCGGGATACCGGTGTTGAAGTGTTAAGCTTTTTGGCGGTGGGAACAACACAGTAATCATAGCGAATCGGAAAGGATTGTTTGGTTGATGCCTGCCCCACACGGTTTGCAATGGTCCACCGCCCCTTTTTACTGTACTCGTCCAGGAGCGCTTGATCAATCGCATTCTGGACTGGGGATACTTTTGGTGGTAGGATTTATGACGGAAGCATCATACTGGACGAGCATAAAGAGGTACCACACCCATCTTGGCGGGTTTACTCTCGGAACTCAGGGAGCGATACTGTACTTCACGGGGTTTCTGGCTCTGCAGTGGGTTGCATTGGGGGTTATCCCTCCCTACCGTGTGACCCGTAGGTGAAGCTGCTCTTTGTCTACGAAATAACACCGCCTCAGGCAGGCACAGTCCTATCGATACTTCCCTGATTCCCTCTATCCGGGTATCAAACAGCCCCGCCGGTCAGTTATTAACCGGCAACACCGCAACATGAACGCAGGGCAGCGCGCGCGGTCTCCATAAGGGAAAGCCCTAAAGTCTGCTGGTATTTTGAGACAGGCTTGTCTTTCTCCTTTTTTCCCACTCTCACGTGGGACGAACAGTGTGTGAAAGAGCGATAAATAATTTGGCTAGGTTTTGGCTGTGACACTGAGCTAATCAGGATCCCTTGAGGCTTGTTCGGCAGGGGACCTCCTCCCTCTCTCGACGCGGAGGCTGACATGTAGGTTGTGCCAAGGCGGCAGCTGAATCGGGGGTCTCAAGGATTTTTATGCAGTCGGGGACGGAGGAGAGAAATTCTTAAAGTGCTTGATATAGTCGATAAGGTCTCCTGGAGGAAGCATAGCTTTTCTTTTATTGGAGGCTTGTCGCTTTTCCTCCTCTTCTCCCTCCTCCTCCTCCTCCTCCTTCCCTCTTACCTCCTCTCTCTCTCTCACTCATCTTTATCTTCACCTTCACCATCACCGTCAGCTCACCCTTAGCCAACCTTCGGATACCCGTGGTTTAGTCAGTCGATCGGGGCGGGGTTTCAGAAAGTGACCAGGCAGACATCATCTTTTAGAGTACGAGAGCTTTTTGAGTTCGATCTCTTTTTCGCCTTACTACTTGGTTGGGAGATAAGCGTTTGGATAGGGAAAGTGTAATAATTTACATCTAAAGGTAAGCCAGAATATTTTCTCATTTTCTGCCTTGCTATTGTTGGTTTCCTCCCCACCCGCTCTTCTTCGCAGGCGCATTTGTCTACCTTCGCCCCGGAGTCGTCGCGTCCCCCGTGTTGAATTCGTCATTGGTCTCATGCGGAATAGAATATTCGTCCAAAGGGGGAACGTACCAAGGGAACCGACTTGTTACCGGATATCGCATTTAGAAGGAAGGGGGGAAGAAAAAAGGATTCCGCAGCTTTATTTTTGTGTGGATTGGATAAGAGGGTGCCAAGCGGAGGTTCAGAGGTAGGGAGCACAATTTTGCCCTTTTCCAACGCTTTATTAGAGATTCAACGGGAAAAAGAAAAGAAAGAAGGAAGTATTACAACCCTTCAACACAGTCGGGGCTGTATGAGAAGGGGGGGTACAACTAGTTATCACCATCTTGTCAGTTATACCGCTTCATTACTGTACTCAAGCACACGTTACGGAGAGGGGAAGAGAAAGATAATACTTTGCAGGGGTTTTTGTCTAACTGTTCCATAGTATCCTGACCCTTCCCCGTCTCGCTCGCTGGGAGGTTCGCCGCTGTCGCGCCTATTGCTACCATACACAGGTTTAATTTTAACTGTACCGTACTTGGCTGCGACGCCGATCCTCTTTTGAATTCGCCTTTGTCTGAAACTGGCCTTAGAAATTAAATAAATAAAAATATATATATACAAAACCGAGAGCCATGGCGGGCCGGAATAATAACGACGCTTACAGCCGCCTCGACTTTGGCGGTCCCATTCACCACGACGACTCCGACGACGAGACAGGACCTCTCACACAACAACAACCACAACCACACAGACCAGTAGCTGCGCCTGCAATGGATCCTCGATATCGGACGCCCTCGCCCGCTCACCCACTGGCTGGTTACCAGCTTGAGGAAGCTCCGTATAGGCCTCAACGACAGAATACTGGTGGATATCCTGCTGGTTCTGCTCAGATGCCCGGCGATACCTTGACATATCAACCAAGTGTGAGTTTCTATCTGTTGAATTTGTTTGTTTGTTTCTTTATCCGCTCCACCCCTACCTCCATCTTCATATCCCCTTTATCTCTCATCTCCCACCCCGCCCTCCTTTCTTGTCGCGGGGGTGGTTTGCGACATGAGAGACAAAATTCTGCGCATTTGCGTGATCCCTGAAACGAAGCTAAACTTAGAGACGCACGTAGTATTCCGTCACGAACCTGGAACATTCGTACAATACAGCCCCGCCCGGCCCCCCATCGCGAACTGGCCATCGCCAATCTGTAAATTATTCGCAGGGCATCTATCCTGAAGATCACCGTGACAATTACTCCGTTGACCCCTATCAACCCCATCCGGCCGATGATACCTATCCCTTGACACAATACGCTACCCGCCACGACGGTTACCGCGATGATGATGACCGACGACCCATTTTAGAGCCAGACTCCCCTCATAGAACTCCTGGTGATGGTTCTTATTTTCCACCGCAAGTCCCATCACCGGTTTCGTCTACCCCAACCCCGGTGCCTGGCCTGAGAAGATGGAAGACGGTAAAGAAGGTGGAGCTTTTCAGAGGAAATTTGGTCCTGGATTGCCCGGTACCTAACAAGCTACTCACTGTGCTCCCGTCGAAGGCTGAGCGTGAATTTACGCACATGAGGTTTGCACCGACGATTTTTTTGAGGGGAAAGAAACTGATTGGTGTTGCGCCCGGTGAAGATACTCGGCTGCTACTTGCGATCCCTCCAAGTTTGTCGAAGAGAAATTTACATTGCGGCAACAACTTTTCCAGAAGCCTCGTCATACGGAGCTATTTATTGTGGTTACCATGTACAACGAGGACGAAATCCTGTTCACTAGAACAATGGCTGGTGTCTTTAAGAACATCCACTACTTGTGTTCTAGGACCCGCTCGCAGACGTGGGGTCAGGATGCTTGGAAAAAGGTGGTTGTTTGTGTCGTTAGTGATGGCCGTGGTAAAATTAATCCAAGGACACGGAGTGTTCTGGCGGGTATGGGGTGTTATCAGGAGGGTATTGCCAAGCAGAAGGTTAACGACAAGGACGTTACGGCTCATATCTACGAGGTTTGCTCACTACCTATCGATGGCTAATATTCCTAGCTAATATGGAACCCGTAGTACACTACTCAGGTTGGTATCGAGCTTAAAGGAGATTTAGTAAAGCTTGTTCCAAACGGGAAACAGGGACCGGTTCAGATGCTCTTTTGCTTAAAGGAACAAAACCAGAAAAAAATCAACTCGCATCGTTGGTTTTTCCAAGCTTTCGGCCAAGTCCTTGACCCGAATGTTTGTGTTCTCATTGATGCCGGAACCAGGCCTGGTGGATCGAGTATCTACCACTTATGGAAGGCCTTCGACATCAATCCCCAGTGCGCGGGTGCTTGTGGTGAAATCAAGGCCATGCTGGGAACGGGGGGGAAACACTTACTCAACCCACTTGTTGCAACTCAAAACTTCGAGTACAAAATGTCCAACATTCTCGACAAGCCATTGGAGAGTGTATTTGGGTTTATCAGTGTGCTTCCCGGTGCTTTCTCTGCCTATAGATACACGGCACTACAGAACGACGCCCAGGGTGAAGGTCCTTTGGAGAAATACTTTAAGGGAGAAAAGATGCATGGTGGTGACGCCGGTATATTCACTGCGAATATGTACCTTGCCGAGGATCGTATTCTCTGTTTCGAGCTTGTGGCTAAGCGGAAGGCAAACTGGGTTTTGCAGTACGTCAAATCGTCAAACGCCGAGACGGACGTGCCAGACGAAATGTCGGAGTTGATTCTACAGCGAAGGCGTTGGCTCAATGGTTCATTCTTCGCTGCTGTTTATGCTCTCGTGCACATGTTTGATATCTGGAGAAGTGACCATTCACTGATGCGAAAATTGATGTTCCACGTCGAGTTCTTCTACCAGACGATATCCATGCTTTTCTCGTGGTTCGCTATTGGGAACTTCTTCCTGGTTTTTAGAATTTTAACAGTCAGCTTGGCGGATCCGACCCTCAATTTTCCACCTGGTAATGTGCTCAGTATCGTATTTGAGTGGTTGTATCTTGGAACTCTCCTCACTTGTTTCGTCCTGTCACTAGGGAATACCCCACAAGGAACCAAGAAGCTTTATATGACCATTGTTATCTTTTGGGCTGTTCTCATGGTGTATGTCTCCTCCAATTAATTCTAGGCACTCTATAGGCCTTGCTAACCTCGCGGCAGGTATCTATTGTTTGCTGCTATCTTCATATCTGTCAAATCTGTTACGAAGGAATTAGCAGAAAACGGGGGCAAATTCTCAGCCAGCAGTATTTTCCAGAACCAGCTGTTCAGAGATTTGTTGATTTCGCTGTCGTCAACGTACTTGCTATACTTTGTGGCTTCGTTCATGTTCTTTGAGCCATGGCATATGTTCACCAGTGTAAGTCCATGCAGCCATCGAACTTACTGAGATTATGTGATTAATCAGGACCTAGTTTGTCCAATACCTCCTCCTATCACCCTCCTACATCAACGTCCTAAACGTCTACGCCTTCTGCAACACCCACGATATCTCCTGGGGTACTAAAGGACCCGACGTGCCCCCACCCATCAAAAATGGGGCGGTGAAAACCGTCGACGGAAAGGCCGACATGAACGTCCCCACAGATGACAAAGATCTCGACGAGCAATACGAAGCCGAAATCAAAGTCCTTGCGGAAAAGTTCGTGCCAGAACCGGAAAAGCCAAACGAAGCCCAGGTCCAGAAGGATTATTATGCTGGTGTGCGTTCCTGTGTCGTGCTCGTGTGGATGTTTTCGAACTTTGCCCTCGCTGCGACGATCCTGAATAGTGCCGGTCTCGATAGGGCTAGTGGGGATGCTGAGAAGAGTGCGCAGGAGAGGAGTAAGATTTATCTTGCGATTGTGCTTTGGTCCGTGGCGGGGTTGTCGGCGTTTAGATTTTTGGGGGCTACTTGGTTCTTGATTCTTCGGATGGTGAGCACTTCCTTGATTTTAGTGTTTGTTTGCAGGCGGGTTTGCTAACTTGGGACTAGTTCCGCGGTGTATAATCTCCCGCTTCAAATTCCTGAATTGTCTAGACAGAGGGAAGGACAAGACAAGCAGGAGGAGAAGCGTTATTACATTGTTAATTCAATTCAATTCGCATCATATCATATCATCAATCATACCCCTTTTTCCATTTGTCCTGCCCATTCGCCCCAACCCGCTAACTCTATGATACTGCTATGATACGACACCATCACGACATCAATGTGCTTCGGTAAAAAATATTATGACGGTCTATACCCCCTTACTTCCTTTTTGTTTCCTTTTTTCATATTCCATCAACTTCTCTTATTTGTAGTTTCCACTTTTTTTTCTTTCACATTTACTTCTTTCGGTTATTACATTACACTATGATGCATTGCTTTGCCTAGCGGTTTGTCCGCTTGCACCCTAGCCTAACGGGGCGTGTAAATATCATAAACGGTATGCAACTGTATGACGCTCCGCACATTGGTAGTTGAAGGGGGATAAAGTGACGGGAACAGCACAGCCCCCTGTGTGCCGTTGCTTGCTTATGCAATGCATAGTCGGGGGGTGGAGAATCCGGAGCACGCAATATCACTCGCTTATGCGTGAAGTCCCGGCTTGCTTGGGTGAAACGATGCCGAGAGGTTCCAGCGGCCCTGAGGGGGCGAAGGAGATTTGATGTTGGGCTGGCGGGGGGGTATAAGTTGTGGGTAGGTATGCAGATTGATGTTTGGGATGTTGGGAAGGGGTGAGCAAGATTTGGCCAGACCGAGCCCACCCACCTTCCACGACAGCAATCCCGTACGATATCATCCCGTCCAGTCCGGTCCGGTCCAGTCCAGTCCTCCCTGCCAGGCTCGTTTCTTGCCGGCTAGCGAGCTAGCTGTTGGTGAACACCCAACCCATACTATTAAATCGGCCTTAGGGGTGGATGTATTGGAGGAGGAGGAGGAGGAGGAGGAGGAAAGTATTGTTCGGCGCTGTATAGTATGTACTTATAGAATTTCTCCCTGGCGTGCTGTGATGGTTTTGTGTATGATAATAATACACTGACTATGAAGGTTTAATTTGGATATCATACCACAACTTTTAATTCCCTATTTTTTTATATTTTTTTCCCGTTCATTCGTTCATTCATTCTTTCTCTCACTGCGGTTGTTCTCCACCACGAAGACGAAGACGAAGCCTTGCTTGGCCAGACCTTTGTTTTTTTATGTTTTTTATATATCACATTTTACGGAGGTGGATTGCAAGTCTATATTCTTTATAATATTGTACTATAATATTATACAAGTAGTGTAGAAGCAAGCCAGAATTATCACATTTCCCAATCCACTTCACCAATGGCTTGTTCTCTTTATTGCCTAATAGCTGTTATTCATATTATTATTAAAACTCTTGATATTGGTTAAAATGATTTATTGTTTCAATAGCAAAGTTAAAATCAGTATTTTTTTTATTATCTGATAGAAACTGTTAGGAGTCAATACCCAGTTTTAAATTATTATTATTATTTCAAGTTAACATATAAATACAAAATTGAATAAAACAACAATTACTACTCAAATAATATTTATATCATCTAGATGGTATGCATGTATTAATAGAATTCAATTGATTCTATTATATTATTATATTCCTTTGAAAGTGCATGAAAATTTAGTAATACACAGCACAGGTCTGCTATCTTTAATAATACAATACATTGGCCATCTTAATTTGAGGAAGTTTGTGTCATAAAACGGTCTACTCAGGTGGTAGGGTTTAAGGGCAAGTTAGATGAGGCAAACCTGCTCTGACTGCCCCCCCCTCCTGGACTAATCAGCTAATTGAAAGGTCAAATATCATGTGCCCATCCCATCGTACCAAAAGTTCATCCCACACTATAAAGTTCAGTCATTATGCAAGCGAGATGAGCAGAACAGGAGGGAATAACAGGAGTTGAAAGTAAAACAAATGGCAAGAGAAACTATTCAATAAAGCACACGGTGTAGACTGCCGCCTATTGAATTGACAAATTTTTTTCCCCTGGCTCAAGCTCTGTGAAAAATATGCAATGGCTCGTAACCTGTTGGATGGGTGGACGCAGGGGTCAGAAAGAACTTGTCCATTCTCAGGTGCGCGGGGCTGTTAACTAAGCATCATAGGACTAACAAACATGTTTGCACAACCATCGGTTTACCCTCAACTCCGTCCTATGCTCTCCGCAACACAACTAGGGTGGCTGCCCTTATCCTACTACACTCAACAGACCTGGGTGCGCAGCCATCGGTTTACCCTCAACACCATCCTATTGTTGGTCAGGCTGGTGCTCTGATATCCTCTGTTCCTGCGGTCACGAGTGACACCTCGTGACCGCTTACGTCAGCCCCCCTGTCCCTACTCTTACTTCTACGCCCACTCTTTTTCCTTTCCCCCCCTACTCTCCTTCTCTTTGTTCTACAAGCAACACAAATTGTTCTCTTACCTTGGAGACCGCCCTCCTTTTAAGAACTCTTCACACTTCTCGCTTTCGTTCATCCACTCCTGATATCATATCATACCTCTCTACAACACAACTCGGGTGGTGGTCGCCCGTACCCCACTACACACAACAAACATGTGTACGCAACCATTGGTTCACCCTCAACGCCGTCCTATGCTCTCCACAACACAACTACGGTAGGACGGTTGCCCGTACCCTACTACGCTCAACAAACATGCGATGCCAATCGCAACTTTCGCCGCAACCCCCGCTGGTACGATAATCACATATGATACGGCTGGCTCCTATGCCGTGAGGAGCGGAGGGAGAAACAAGCGGCGGAGGAGAGAGCCTCCGTCCCCGTCAGAGCCACCGCTACTAGAGCACCCGCCGGAGCCCGCAGCCAAGCCCGCAGCCGCAGCCGATGCCGCAGCCGATGCCGCTACCGCTGCTGCAGCCGGCAACGCCGCAGCCGCAAATACCGCAGCCAAGACCGCACCAAACCCTGCGATAAAGCCCCGGAAAAAGCTAAAGCCCAACCAAACAAACCTAGAGCAGAGGAGCATTGGCAGGGGGCGGGGGACAGACCGGGAGTAGCAGTAGGGGAAGGGGCGGCGAGGCGAGAGGAGGTAGAGAGGGTGTTGGGGTGGGAGGAAACATGTTGGGGGGAGGGGGGGTCCCAGATCAATTAATTATATATTATTATCATAGTATTATAATTTTCCAAATTGAATTGTTTTATGAACTTGGTAGTATGCTGTTTGTTTGTTTAGACTATGCACTTAGCTTTGCGAGGTGCGCTGGTGATTTTCCTTTCTCTCTCTCACTCCTGACTGCACTGTAATGATAGATTTGGTGTGGGATTGGATGGGCTCCGTGGTTGGGATACCCGTATGTGGATTGTTTTTTTCTTCTTCTCTCTTCCCCCTTACCCGCGTGAATGATATCAATACGAGTTGTTAAGAAGTAATTCATGAAGCGATCGTCGAGTGATGATATGTGCGAAAATGAATGCCTGGCCAGCCACCGACTTTGTCCCTTTTCCTATTTTTTCCTCTGCAAAGAGTCTTGGCACTATACTTCAGCACAGCAAAAAACCAGCCCCACCATTATCACGAACAGCCCCTCGAAAATAAAGTAAGATGGATAACGCCATTACATCCACATGATGATTGTATTATACAGTAGTAGCTTTTCGTTTGATGACTTTTCCAGGGAGCGCGCCAGGCTTCGGTGGTGCATAGGTCATCCTCCCTTTATTCCTATCCTTGGCCTCGTCGAGATACACGTCTACTCTGGGTGGTGTGTCGAAGCCGAAACATTTTGCGGCTTTGGCAACATCTAGTTTTGAGTAGTCGAAAACGGAAGGGAGAGTGTGTAGGGCATAGTTCTTGAGGTATGATCTGAGAATGTATGTTAATGGAGGGGGACTAGCCATATATGTAGTTGGCGAAAAGAGAGAAGAAAGAAGAAATGAGGTGGATCAGAGCGTTAGCTTATTTTGGAAGTAATCGTGTAGCGGGGTCTTAATCCGCCTCATCAACACGGACCAATTTTTTCTCATCATGTAGGCCCCCATGGGGGGAGGCAAAGGGTAGAAAAATGTGTAGGAAATGTGAGGAAGATAGGCAGATGGATGGAAATCAAGGAGTTGACAGACCTGAAGGCATCTTTCGCCAAACAGTGTAGTTGGTAATCCTTCGATACCAGCTTCTCAAGTTGACCCTGGATATTCACTAGCTGTTTCGACGAAAACTCAAACTCTGCGGTTTCTACTTGCATGTCTTTAAGATATCCTACAAACGCTTGCTCGTCACGTAGTAGAAATATCACATTTCGACCCCCAACGGAACGGCCCAAACGACCGATATACTCTCGCGGGTCCTCCGGGGGGTCGTACTGAATGATCCAGTCTACAGCAGGGGTCTATTAGGAGATGATCAGTAAGAAAGCGAGATCTAAGCTACAAAAGAAATTAGGTTACCTCATGGCCGCGAAACATAGCATCCGTGCAAATAAGAACACCTTCCTTGGCTACTTTGAACCTCGAATGGTTACTCGCTCGTTGTTGTGTTGTCTGCTTTGCATGAACCTGGTAGACTTTCAACTCGAGGATCGACAAAAGCTCCGCATAGTTTCGGGCAGCAGATGTTGATGAGAAGACAGCAATGATCTTCTTTCGTGAAAACTTCTTTAGGAAAGAGTGAAGAAGCAGGAATCGCTTCTCTGGCTCTATCAAAACATACCCTTGCACCTGGCCCTCAACGGACCCTGACAGTTGCTCAGTTTGATCATCGGCTAGCACCCGATGCGGGGACCTGAAATGCAAAGCCCCAACAACGGTTTCATCAATGGTCTCAGCAGAGAACAACGCTGTGCTCCTCTTCTTAGGAAGAACCTCGCTAATATGGGACAAGATACCTTGCACCCCTGCCGTCTTCGCAATCCGTTCCGCGTCGTCAATGACAAGATTCTTGAGATTTCGGATCACGAAAGCGGGAGTGGTGTTGAGGTGCTCCAGGAGTCGGCGAGGAGTAGCTATCAAGATATTCACACCGTTCGCCAGCCTCTCGATCTCAGGGCGAATGTTTGATCCGTCGGTTACAATACCAAGTGTCTCGGGTGCATTGGAGAGAAGTTCTGATGCGACGCTCAGTAGTCGAAGCGCAGATTCACGGGTCGAGGTCAGGACGATGGCGACAGTGCCATTGCGTGGTTTCACATTGCGGGATGTAACCAGGGAGGTAATTGATGCAAGTGCAGCGAGTGTTTTCCCACTACCAGGTTTGGATAACGCTATTACCTACCGAATCCGTGAGCGGCACCGGTTAAGGGAGAGTTTGCGAGAAAAAAAATTGGGGGGGAAATTTTCCAACTCACATCTTTTCCAGCCAACAGTAAGGGCATAGTTTTACGTTGGATGCTAGTCAGCTCTGTCAAACCCATAGAAGATATCGAATTGAGTATCTCGGTTGATAGTTTCAAATCCGTGAAGAGATGCGAATCTCGAGTAGGGGTATCATCTTCGCCCTCAGAACCTTGAACATCCCCATCTTCATCAGTATCAGAGTTCGATCCGCTTTGGCCCTTAGGCTGTTGTTTGGAGCGATGCTGTTCTCTTGCAGATTTCCTGGGCGATTTCGTCTGGGACTTGGAGGGACTCTTGACCTTTTTCACCCGAGAGGTGTTCAGAGTGCTGATTGAGGGGCCTGTTTTTGACAATTTCTCACCCTGCTCTTTCTCTACCCGTTTCCGCTTCTTTGGCGAGTTAATTGGTCCACCCATTGAGCACGATACGATTGAGTAGAGGGAGTGTGATACTAGGATGAGAGGGGATGAGGAGGGGAAGATTTTTTTTCACGAAGATTGACTAACCTTTTCTTTTCCTGGAACGTTGAGTGTAAAGTCTTGGCAAGCAGACCTGAACCCTAACCCTGGGGAAAGGTCCAGGTCGGGTATGGTGCACTGGGGTTCCTCCCCCTGGTTGGCTATCAACATAACATCCTCTTGAGGGAGTTCTTACTGTCCAAAGCATTGCGCCTGGCTTAACCGGGACAAAATGCTTTATCTGGGAGGGTGGAAGTTCACTGGCATCTCTCCTCTGTATGTGGAGGTAATATTACGGGCCAGTTGTGTTGCACTTACAGTAATCTGCGTGCGTGGCCCTAATAATATGGAGTAGTTGCGACAGGTCCGTTTCATTTTTAGCTCATGGTGATCGAGCGATGGTGTGGCGGCATCTTGCATTCCTGGCGAATGAGCCCCAACTGAGGCTGGAGCCCAGTTGACCCCAGCCTTTGACAGCATTTGAAGGCTGGTTTGATGTGGTGAGAGTGTCACTTTATCACCATTAGTCAGTTATTTGAGTCTGGCTGAGAATGCCGGTATATACTCGAGTATGTGTGTGTGCCTTTATGATACGCTGGCCGGATACGAGTATAATACTCTGGGCCAGGCCCACGAGTTGATGGAGGTGATTCCTCTGGTCTCTGGTGCGAGGGCAGGAAAAGTACGGTACGCAGCGCAGGGTAATAATATTATTATTATTAAAAAGTAAATACACACCTTCTGCTCCGCTGACTTTTCTTTGTTGGACGCAAAGAAGGTTCCTTCTGACGTCGCGATGACCATGCAAGGTCTCCCTTTCCAACGTCGTTGTGTTCGTTTTGCAGAACTTTTTTGTCTCTCTGAACCTATAAACTTCCCCGATCCTATGATACAAGTAAAACTATCGTATATCGCCCTTCTCGTCCCTTTGTAAATCGCCTCTCGTTGCCCTACTTTTTGCGAGCCTGTCACACCCGTCACAGCTTTTTTGTCAATCTCACACTCCATCCCCCGTCAAACCCACCCGCATCATCACCACCATCACAATCATCACCATCATCACATAGTCGGTAATCATCGGCAAACCCCTTTCATAAACGGGATACCGGTACATGCATTGACTGTTACGGTTCGCGCTCTTCCCCCCCCCCATCTCTGTCCATTTTATTAGGTCAAGATTGTATGGGAGTATGGGAGCAGACTGTGTGTTTTTATCTATCTCTCCATCTCTCCTCCTCCTCCTCTCATCTAATCTCTTTGTTCCAGAAAGAGTGTCAAAACAGGGAAGCCGAGTACCGGGTGCCCTGCTGTACGAGTACTGCACTCGTACTTGTGATGCATTTCACTCCTGGCGGCGACAATTGTTTTTTTCTTCACTTTTCTTTTCTTTTCTGTTGTTTTTGTTTGTACCTTTTTTTGTACTGCACCGTGTGATACTTACTCGAGCGAAGGGAAGGCAAAGTTGATGGTGGGCGAAACGAAAGTACCCCCATCACCGGCACTGAACCACATTCATAGATACAATAAATAGTATAGTATTTTAGATAGCAAAACCCCGGTTCTATATCGACAACGATAGTAACGCTTCATCTCACAGCAAGAGGTTTCGCTTTTGCAACGATCCGAATTACCGTGCCTAGTACCTCGAGTTGTGCACAGCCCTCTGGTTCGCGGGACCCTTGCCGCCCTCTCTTTTCTCCCACTTCTTCTTTGGGAACAGGCAGGAAGTTCCAGCTTGCGACGCATTTGTCCCGACCACCAGCCTCTGGCCGTTTGGTGTGTCCCCCCCCTTTCCACTTTCACTTTCGCTTTCAATTCCAAGTTCCCAATTCATCTTCGTTTTCCATTCTCAGTAGGGTGTGTCTGTTTTCTTTCCTCTTCAAACCTTTCCTTTATTATTTTTTTATTGTTGGCTGCTGCTAGAGACTCGCACGTACCATTTTCACCAATCCTCCTCCCTTTCCCCTTCTTTCTCGCGGTGAACCTTCTCACACACCGCATCTTGCCCTCCAGAAGTACTGGTACCTTAACGAACTGAGGGTTGACGAAACAGCCTTGCACGAGTACCCAAGATATCTGGAAGTGCATTCATTAGGCTCATTTACAGGCAACAAGCAAGCAGGCAAATAGCAATCGTCGGTTGCCCCCCCCCCCCCCTCAAGAAGTCTTTCTCCCCTCACACCCCTTCTCGTTTGTTCCCTTTCTCTTTTCCCCCTCTCTCACCCCCTCCCCCCCCTACTCTCCCTTTCTACTCTTCTTTCCCTCATTGCCAACTTTAGACAGCCTCGAGACAGCTTGCTTGCTCGGCTGTGTATATTGGTTTCTACGAACGGGGCTGCCCTTTCTTCTTTCTTCCCACTCTATTTTCTTCACACGATCGCTTTCCTTCGCTCTCTGGACTCGCTCCTGCCCTCCAACCTCCCTTTTTCGTTTTGTGTGTTTTCCGGGAGGTTTTTCTTGACCCTTTGCCCTTCGTTTTTTCTTACTCGCTATCTGCCTACACCCGCCACTCCATTGCTCCACCGCTCCACTTTACTAGCTCAGCCATCCGTATTTTCATACCCGCTTGCTTCCGGGGTCGCTTCGCATGCACTTTCACGATTGCTAAACCCGTTCCCCCGGTTCTAACAAACTATATCTCATCAGGACTGCATTCTATTTAACTTCCGGGGGACTCTCCCCTCCTAACCAAGACTTTCCACATTCGTTAAATCGCCCGTCATGAGTCGTTCGTTATTATCCCGATCATCTAACTCCATCCTCTCGCTGCTACTGCTACTTTCAACGCTTCTTCACAATGCTTCTGCCGCCCGTCTGATCCAATCAACATCTCTCAACCCTTGTATGGAGAAATCTAAATTTACGGCCTCGCTCTTCAACGTTTCCTTCACACCCGATACTAACACCCTCCATATTAGCATTAACGGTGTTTCGTCCATCGATGGTAATGTGACGGCCACGTTAGTTGTTATTGCTTACGGATACAATGCTTTGACGAAAGATTTGAATCCTTGCGAAATGGGAGAGGGTTTCCAGGGAATGTGTCCTATGCAACAGGGGCTGATTCAGCTCGAGTCTCACACACCAATTGAAGCTAGTGTCGCCGCCCAAATTCCTGGTACGAGCTTCTATGATCCAGTAGTTCTGGTATTTTGGAGGGGATCCTTGCTAACGTATAATTTTATTCTATTAGCTATCGCGTATCAAGTCCCGGATATAGATGGAAAGGCGAGGATCATGGTCAACGAAACTGGTTCCAGACAGATGATCGCTTGCGTTGAAGCTCCTCTTAGCAATGGTAAAACTGTCGACACCAAGGGCGTAGGATGGGCTACGGCTATTATTGCCGGTATGGGTCTTATCGCTTCTGCCGTCACCTCTGGACTCGGTCACTCCAACACTGCTGCTCACGTCGCCGCGAATGCATTGTCCCTTTTCGGGTATTTCCAGGCCCAGGCGATGATTGGGATGACTGGTGTAACCCTTCCTCCGATTGTCGCTGCGTGGACCCAAAATTTCGACTGGAGTATGGGTATAATTCGGGTCGGGTTCATGCAAGAGATCTTCCATTGGTATATTCAGGCCACTGGGGGCAAGCCTTCGAATATCTTTGGATCTCTCACAGAAGTTTCCGTTCAGGTTATGAAGAGAAGTCTGCCTGAGCAGACTGGCCCTTTAATCAGCAGGGCAGCAGCCTATGGATTCGAGACTTATGCTTCCTCCCTTGCTCCCCGGGATCTGGAACCGAGAACTAACAATGATAATGGACTAAACGTCAATACCGAGACCATTAAAGTTTGGGGGATTAAGCGGGTTTCCTTCAAAGCTAAAATTGAGGCTACCAACTTTTTCATGACTGGTTTGGCGTTTTTTGTCGCTTTCCTGTTCTTTGTCGCTCTCGGTGTTTGCGCTTTTAAGGCAATGTGCGAGTTTGCATCTAAAATGCAGTGGATCAAGGGAACCAAATTCCAGGATTTTAGGAATGGATGGATGACGGTTCTTAAGGGAATTATGTATCGCTTGGTACGTGTCGATATATACGCTATTTGGTATGTCTTCTAACTTTGGTATAGGTCTTGATTGGTTACCCTCAAATGGCTATCCTTTGCCTTTGGGAGCTTACTGTTAAGGACTCCGGTGGTGCCATGACTTTGGCGATCTTCTTCTTTTTCTCGATGACTGGTATTCTTGCTTGGGCGTCCCTCAAGGTTATTCGTATTGCTCAACGCTCGGTTACCCTTCACAAGAATCCAGCCTATATCCTATACTCCGACCCAGCAGCTTTAAACAGATGGGGCTTCCTCTATGTCCAGTTCCGCGCCACCGCTTATTACTATGTCGTTCCCGTTTTGCTATACACGCTTGTCAAGGCAATATTTATCGCATTTGCTCAGAATAAAAGACTTGTCCAGGCTATCGCCCTGCTTTTGGTTGAAGTTGGCTACTTGGTCGCTGTGAGCATTATGAGGCCATGGATGGACAAGCGAACAAACATCTTCAACATTTCTATCTGTGCAATCAACTTCCTGAATACCATCTTCCTCCTTGTTTTTACCAACGTTTTTGGTGGTCCGGTGAGTATTTTTATTTTTGCCCCTATTCACGGATATGACTAACATTTGCCTAGGGAATCGTGGTTGGTGTTATGGGCGTTATCTTCTTCATTCTTAATGCTGCCTTTGCCCTTGTTTTATTGATATTAGTACTTATCTCATCGATCTATGCCTTGATCTCGAAAAACCCGGACGTTCGTTACCAGCCCATGCGTGACGATAGGGCATCGTTCATCAAGTCCAACACCCAGATGGCGACATCAACTGAGTTGGATGCTCTTGGCGTCACTGCTCGCGGTGATAAAGGCGGATACAAGACCAGGGATTTGGAGGATGACGATTCGTACACCACCAACTCGATGAACAAGGAAGCTTCTCAGGTTCCTCTGCCGCCATCGACAGCTGGCTCCCATGCACCAAGCCATCGCAACATGGACAGACCACCTTCACCATTGGGCACGGCGGTGCCTTTGTTCCCTGCCACGGGTCATGATGGTTCAAGGGGACCATATAGCCATCAAATGGCTCAAAGCTCGAACCAGTTGCCTTTACTGACAACTTCGGGTACCCCTCGATCACCAAGCCGTAGCGGTGCGCCATCACCATCGTCACCAGCGCGATCGCCAGGAGGATATGAGTACAACCAACCCGTACAACGATCCAACACTGGTGGATCGATGAACTGGCATACAGGGGCTGGCTATGATGGTCGTGGTAATTAAAGCGTGAATGCGGGGGATTTTTGTATACAGCGGTCAAATGGGGCGTACCGTTTGTGTAATAAAACCACTGTGCGGTGTCGCTTTTTTAACTTTTTTCCCCTCTTTTTCCTGTGCCAAAGTCTGGAGTCTTTGTTTTTTGTTTCAATTTTCGGTTCTTTCCTTTTACTATTTGAAATTATTTTCCATTCTTGTGTATTTTGAGGCAAGAAGGAAAAAACAACGAGGTGAGTTGCATTGCTGGAATACTTTTTCTGACACAAACCTAGAGGGAGGCATATATTTTTTTTCCATAGACAGTGTTTACTACTATTGGATTGTGTGCCGGATAATAGTTTTGGGGGATTTTTCCTTTTTCTTACGACTGGTGAGACAGATGGATGGTTGAGTCTGAAGTCCTCTTTGTCAAGTTCAAGTTCAAGTCTCGCCTATTCCATTGTACAAGTTAATGTCACCCTTTTCCTGTTTTGTTTTATCAGGGAAATTTACTCATCACACTTTCTTCCATTTGTCATGTTTCTAGTGTGTTTAACCGCCTGCCCTCTTTGTCACATAAGCCTGTTCTCACCTCTGCTTTATTGAGGAAGTGCTGTGGGAATATTCCTCATGTGGTGAAAGTGGGGAGAGGAGGGTGGTCGATTGGTTGGGGTTCGGTATGGTATGGGAGAGCTGGGTGGGATGGACGATGATTAGTAGCCCTTTTTTTTTTTTTGACTGGTACAGTATAATATTTCGTGATGTGAGGGGGGTTGTTTTTTCTTTCTTTTCTGTTCATTTTTCTTATTATTTATGTTCTTTGTGATTGGGTTGTTATTTATAGTTGGGGTTGCACCCGTACTGTGCTGTAACTAGGCTGCCGGAATTTACCTGGCTTTGGGGTTTGGCTGAGGAGGGAAGGGAAGGGAAGGGAAGGGAAAGTGAGGAGAAAGGGAAGTGCGAGGGTTATGTCGTGTTTTTGTTTTTTTGTTCATAGTGTATTGTAGGTTGAATGTCCTTTTTTTTTTTGCGTAAAGTATTATATAAAAAAAAGTCAAGTAACTTTTTTTTATTTTTTGTTTATACATGATCTAAACCATCACCGTCATATTATCATGCCTTTTTTGTATTTCAAAAACAGACCCACAAAGCCCTCCCTTCCTTCCTTCAACCCCCTTCTATCTATCATCCTCCCCATAAGCAATGAAATTCCAACCTCAGAGACCCTGCCTCAACCTCTCCGCCAACTGCTTCTTCCCAAACTCCCAAGCATTCAACAACCCCTGCTCACTCAGATCCAACCCCTTGACCCCTCCAACCTCCTGCATCGGCGGCTTCGACACCCGACTAGCAATGGTCGCAGGATCCGTCTCGAGGATGATGCCATCATCAACAATCTCATCGATAGCCAACGAGACGATATCGTAATTCTCTAGTAGCGTGCGTTTATCCGTAGCATTCCTACTCCCCCCCTCCCCCTTTCCCATCAGCAATCCAATCCAATCCAATCCAATCCAATCCATCTTTTTGGGACGAGAGGAGAACTCACTTTAGCAAAATATTCAAGCAATCCCTCAACGCCAACAATGTATGCCACAGCAACATCTCATTCTCCTCCACCCCGCCGACGACGTAGAGCATCACGTCCGACTCCGCCTTGAACACCACGACGCGGTTGTCGTACAGGATGATGTCCGAGTTGGACTTTGCCGTCTTCTCCACGAGGCCCTTTTCGAAGGGTTTTTGCTCCTTGAGGGTTGGGTAGGGGTTGGTCGGTGAGGTGGAGGTGGAGGAGGAGGTGGTGGTATGCGGTGGGTGGTAGTATTTTGCTAGGACTCGGGTGCCGTCTGGGGAGAGGATTAGGATTGCGTTTACCTGTGGGGTGGGAGGGTTAGTGGGGTGTGTGGTGGAGTGGAGGGAGGGAGGGCGGAAGGGGGGAGGAGTTACGGAGAAGAGGGAGAGGTTTGGTGCCATTTTTGGGGAGATGATTTGGGGATTGTGCGCTGTTTGGTGGTTGGGGAGTTGGATATTGTAGGTGGGTAGGTTGGTTGTTCAGGATGCGGGACCGTCAGGTTGAGGTGAGGCGGGTTTGGTCTGGTTGACGATAGCTGTCCCTATCTGGTGGTTGGAGGAACCTCCCGTGATTGGGCAGTTGCAACGACAACCCTGAACAAACAAACCTTCCTAGTCCCCCTGCCATTTCCTGCTTCTGTATTCGAGGGGGAGCGCGTAGGGTATTATCCCTTTACATTTTCACATTTTCATCTCTCCTTATTCTAAGATTTAATAATAGTAAAACGCCTGCGAGCCTCTCTGCTGTGCCTCCTGCGGCGGATTGCTAAAAGCCCTAGGACCTACCCAGGTTATTTGTTTAGCCATGAAACACCGAATATCGATCGTACCGTGGCTTGGGTGTAATCCTCTTTACATCTCCATAACTCCGCCACCTTGGCACCTTCCGCGCCGTCCCCTAATTCCCCAATCTCCGGGGAGGCCTTGCACTTTCTAATTGTGCCTATTTGACCCTCGCCCACCCACTCATAGTTGAGGGTCTGGACCCGGAGAATCGTGGTGACAATTTTACATTCTATCCGTAATATATCACTCTCACCGAAAGAACAGCAAATGGTGTCAATCAAGAACAGGTTTTCTGCGAATTTACAATAGAGTACAGAACCCAACACCCTTCCCCTCTAATACCACTTTATTTTAGTTCTGCAGAAGGGTCTTAGCTTCGAGCGAGGCTTTAAACCTTTTCTCTACGCCGTCCAGGAATACGCTTGTCGTGACCCAGGAGCCCCTGTCCTCGTTTCCACTGGCGAGTGCGAGGTCCTTGGTCATGGTGCCGTCGACTTGGACAGTGTCAATGACGGCAGACTCTAGGGACTCGGCGAAGGCGACAACGTCTGGGGTGTTATCCAGCGTGCCGCGCTGGATTAGACCACGGGTCCAAGCGAAGATGCTGGCGATCGGGTTGGTGGAGGTTTCCTTGCCTTTTTGGTACTCGCGGTAGTGCCTTGTTACGGTTCCGTGGGCTGTTGTGGTCGGTATAAGTGGGTGGAGGTGCATATATATGTGTGTGTGGGGGGGGGTTCTTACCAGCTTCGGACTCAAAGGTTTTACCGTCCGGAGTGATCAAGACGGATGTCATCAGCCCTAGTGACCCGAAACCTTGCGCAACAATGTCGGACTGGACGTCTCCGTCGTAGTTCTTCAGAGCCATGATGAAGCCGCCCTGTAGTTTCAATTAGTACATCTCCTCTCTGGCGTTGTTGGTCATTAAGGATCACCCACCTTAGATTTGATCATCTGGGCTACCATATCATCTATCAACCACCATAAAATCAGCACAACCACCCTTTCCCAGACTCAGCAGATTTGAAGTTACCCACCAATCAACCTATGTTCGTACCAAATTCCCTTGGCGTCAAACCCAGCCTTGTAAGTCGACTCATAGATCTCCTGGAAAATATCCTTGAATCTTCCATCGTACTTCTTGAGGATAGTGTTCTTTGTGCTCATGTACAGTGGCAACTTCTTCTGAAGCGCAAGTTTAAAACTAGCGTGAGCAAACCCGCTGATTGAATCGTCGGTGTTGTACATTGCCAATGCGACACCACCGGCCTTGTAGTCGAAGACCTTGATGCGCTCCGGCTGGCCATTCTCGGGAGTGTAGACCAGTTCCAATTTACCTGGGCCGGGGACGACAAAGTCCTGGGCTTTATACTGATCGCCGTGGGCGTGACGGCCAATGATGATGGGCTCTTTCCAACCGGCTACCAAGCGGGGGATTCTGGGAATGACAATGGGTTCTCTGAAGACGGTTCCACCGAGGATATTACGGATTGCTAATGGGCACCGTTAGTAACCCGCGGACCTCGGAGGGCTATTGGTGTACGAACTTCCGTTTGGACTCAACCACATCTACAAATTATTAACTACCGCTCCAAGACCTAGAGAGAAGTCACCCCACCTTCTTGAGATTGAACTCCTTGACACGCGCTTCGTCTGGAGTGATTGTTGCACACTTGACCCCCACAGAGTACTTTAAGATCGCCTCTGCTGCCTCGGTAGTGACTTTATCCTCTGTCTTGTCTCGGTACAGAATTCCCTACGCAATCGCAAAGCCCACTGTCAGCCAATGCCCCCCGGATGTGAGACAACACGTACCAAATCATAATACTTGAGATCGATATCAAGATAACTAGATAATTACCATCAGCGCACAACCCCTCCCCACCAAGCACCCAAAGGACCATACGGATAAATGAACTGCCCCCAAAGTCAGCCGCTACCGATACCACTCCCAACCGCCAAATTCCACCCAGCACAAATCAATTTTAGAAAACCCACCTTGATCTTAATCCAATCCCAAATCACCCTCGTCATCTCATCCCCATCCAATTCCACAATCGGATTCTTGACCTTGATCTTCTGAACTACCCTTCCCTCATTCTTGGGATTTTGTGCCCTCGATACTGTAATATCGCTAGGGACAGGTCTCTCGACTTTCAATGGCGGGGGTGTGACTTTCCCATGTGCCATCTGGCCGTAAAATCGGTTTGCAGAGGAAACGACATTTTCCAACAACATCGCAACAGTGATGGGACCGACTCCGCCAGGAACGGGTGTGATCAAAGAAGCAACCTCCTTGGCAGACTCATAGTCGACATCTCCCACAAGACGTCCACCGGACTTGCGTGTTTCATCTTTAATGTAGTTGATACCAACGTCAATGACCACGGCGCCGGGTTTTAGCCACTCCCCCTTTACGAATTGTGCTTTCCCAATTGCAGAAACCAAAACATCTGCCTGCTTGATGAAATCCTGTACATTCTTCGTAGCCGAGTGGCATACAGTGACTGTGGCGTTCGAGTCCCTCAGGAGGTATGAGACTGGAGAGCCAACGATGTCACTTCTTCCAAGAACTACAGCGTGCTTTCCGGAAAGATCCACTCCATACTCTTCCAGAAGAACCATGACCCCCTTGGGTGTGCAGGGAGTGAACATTGGGGTTCCACCACGCTTGGCAAGGTCGCCGACGTTGACAGAGCCGAAACCGTCAATATCTTTTGAAGGATCAACAGCAGCGGTGACCGCTGCCTCTGAAATATGCTTAGGAACTGGTAATTGGACCAGGATACCGTGGATTGAAGGGTCGTTATTTAGATCCTCGATTCTGGCTAACAGCTATATGGCCCCAACCATTAGCTTTAGCCAATTGAAATATGTTTGGACCTTGGCACCTCAGCTTCAGTGATTTCTGCGGAAAGTTTGTCAATCCGGCATGTGATGTTTGCCTGATGAATATTTTAGCAAGATCGATCGCATGCTGTCAAGCATTGTGATCCAAACCTCTTCAGCAGCCTTCAGTTTCATGCGCACGTATGTAGCTATGATAATAGACTGAAATTAGAATTCGACCAAGAGCGGATGACAACATCTCTAGTGGTCCCAAACTCGGGGGAAACGGTGACACGTACATGAATCAGATCTGTCGCCAACTGAGTATCAGGAATAATGTTAGCAATCGTGCTCCAAATAAACTTTTGCTCAACAAATAAAAAAGCAAAAAAACACCAATCTAACCACAAATAATACAGTCCCCTCAAAGACAAGGTAGAGAACCTCTCACCTTGTACGATTGTCAACGCAGGTCTAAACCTCTTATCAGTCTTTTGCTTCCTCACAATCTCTTCATTGATTCTATCCCGAATCTTCCTCGCAACAGCGGTGCCGTCAATTTTTTCTGCAACCATCTCGGACCTGGTAGATGAGAAATTTCTAGTGAACTGTCGCCGGATGGTGGGAGCGTGGTCGTTGTTATAAGGCTGGCCGCGTGAAAGAGCCCTTAGCCTTCTCCCAGAACAAGAGTGTGTTCTTGAGAGTCTCAACAATGGACCGCTACCGCAGGGGGAGACGGCCCTGAAAAGTGCCGAGGAAGCCAATATGATGGTTTAGGGAAGTCCCGGAAGATAGTCGCACGCAGATGCGGGTGTATGCGGTAGGGGTGGGGTGAAGTGGGGGGGAAAAAAGTTATCAATCTCCTTTGCAGCGGGTACCGTAGCCAAAGTAGCTTCACCTGGGGTGAACTATACAGTACAGGTATCTTGGCTTTGAGAGATACTACAGATGATCAGATATCCGAAGGATAAGGGGAGGAAGAAAGAAAAGAAAAGAGGCGGAGGACGAATGACTTTTTCTACTAACCGTGCCAAGGTTCCTGCCGATTATGTATGATACGGTGGAAAGTGCCTGAAGACGGGTCCTCCGGAGAAACGGGAATACTGTCCGATCCGAGTTGAGCAAATAATTGCCAAGACACCTCGAGTAAAGTGAAATTATACACCTCCAGACACCAAGCAGCATCGTAGTTGGAGCAGAAATCATTATAATTATCTACTTTATGTACTGTAATAATGTCCTTAAGTCTTGCACTTATAATCTCTTTTTTGTCCATTATTACCATGCCTTAGTCATTCACACTTAGCAGTTTTCAGCCTGCCACTACAGTAGGTAGATTCTATCACTTGTTTCACTCTTAGCAAAAATTTTGCTTTTTGATTTTAAACTATTTTGGCAGGAAGTACTTAATTTTAAAAAAGAAATAGCTAGCCTCTTCTCCTTTCCAATAGCTTTGTCTCAGTAGTTTTTAGATTTTTTTTGAAAAAATTCCTTGTTATAGTTAACTAGTTCAAGATCAGTTTGTTCTGTTTTGAGAATGTGGTTTGTATTGTACTAAATTTTTTTTTTGTAAAATCATCTGAGTTTATTTCGTATTTAACTGCAGGAAAACTCCGGCATGCACCCTAAAGTATGGCCTAGTAAAACCTTAATATAACAAAAAAAACTCCATCATCATCTCAAATCTCAAGTAAAATTGTCGAATCATAGTTTACACAATAACCACAACCTAAATCATAGTCATCAGGTGGTCATTTCCTCCTCGTCCCCATCGGGTTTCTCATCCTGAGGATCCTTAGGGTGAGAGGGACACTGTGTCGTATGGGCGTCGTGCGGGCCGCTGCAGTTCACACACCTGAGTACGGTATGATTGCAAGGTCGGCCGCGTATCCGACACGTAGCGGTAGGACAGGTGTGATTTCCTGTGAGACGTGGGGAGGCACACCACCAGCATGAGGCCAGGTTGGTGCACCTGTTGTTATAGTATTCATAGCTGTGGCGGTTGGAACACTGAGTGCGGGAGTTGAAGCGCAAACGACGCTCAGTTCTATATGTTGATGAGAAGGCGGCCAGGCATTTTCCGACGTAGTCAGATGCCCTGGGGCCCGTAATGCTGATGACGACCGTAGAGGCAGATTTGCCGGCCCTAGCGTCGTTGGTGGTGAGCCATCTGGGTTGGCCAGTAAGGGATAGTCCAGTATTGAAAGTGGTAAGTTCCGTAGCTATCTCAGCCAGGGATTTCGAGGTGGGGATTCCGTGTACCAAAACATGCGATACGGGGGTGTCCAGATGAACGCTTACAGTTCCTGGTATTAGGTGGAGGAATGTTCCCACCTTGCTGTTAAGTGAAGTGGCCTTGATCGATTCCATGGTAGTAAGAGTGACTGTATTCCCTTGGAGAGAGACAGTCCGAACGTAGGTCGCGGCCAGTGCCAAGTTGATATGATCTCTTAGGTCTAGGGCAGTAGTGGGGAGTGGCCCGCCCTCTGTCTTGACGACAAAGCGGCGTTCTCTGGCAGTGAGACCATTTTGCAGTTGGGGTCTATTGATGGTGTTCGGATTAGTAGGGGCGTGAGCAGCCGTAGCGGCCATGGTGGTTTTCTCTTTTGTGCCCTTCCTTGCCACTATGGCCCATGATTTGGGCGGCGCAGCCGTAGGGAGGGTAAGTGGGCGGTTGTCAGGAACAGTAGTCTGCTTAGGGGCCACCGCTGGAAGTGGGAAGCGTATTGGGGTGGGCGTTTCAGGCTGGGGTGTAGCATTCTTGAGGGTGCTAACTTCCTCAGTAAGGGCTTCGCTCTGTTCGCTAAAGGCATCGATTGTTATGGGGTAGCTAACACGGTATGATTCCGAGCTAACTAGGCCAAGGATATTCGAGACAACGGATTAATAGTCAGGAAGGCTCGTTGGTAATTGTTTGATAAAGGTAAAGTAATAAAGTGTAGTCAAATATCAAAGAGTTAGAATATAACTTGCTAACTTGTTATATTGTTAAGGTCATCAGCAAAAAAAGCGTTTGCTCCAGACGGATAGGCATTGCGTCCGGACGCAGGAAATCCGTCTGGAGCATCCTGTCTGCCCGGTCCGCCCTCAGATGGCCCCAGCACAATGGTTGCATCCTAGTCCGTTGGGTGCAATACAACCTGCATCCTGTCCGCCCAGTGCACCTGGATGGTCCATTTCACACCCTAATCTCCCGAAGAAACCCAAGGTAAGTGACCCATAAGGCTCGGCATTGGGGAACACTCCCTGCCCCTAATGGCCTCTACTTACAACGGACTACTTTATCACCAGGTAAAGATTGTTCAGAGGAAAGAGGATCTAAACATAGGGTGACTAACTATCTATTGTCCCGGTAACGACCCAAAACATACCTCTTATTTGATCACTGCTAACAACTCTCGCAAAAGGTTTCTAAGTTCTTTCCACCTCGTATCAGGCTTCAGGCATCAGCAAAAAAAAGTACCTTGCGTTCTGTTTCTCCCTGCTCACACTGTGCGCCGGACATTCCAGGCGCTTATAACGTAAACTCCTGTTCTGGGTGCGTCCGCCCGGGCTCATTCCGTCCGGAAGTGAAAGGGCCGCGTCCAATGCGTCCGGACGCGC
>Ga0307513_10002453_pt1 | contig 25672 bp, 35 predicted proteins | sample 15_EM_MG_FD_202174 | JGI IMG/M metagenome (GOLD analysis project Ga0307513, IMG submission 202174) | Populus trichocarpa ectomycorrhiza microbial communities from riparian zone in the Pacific Northwest, United States - 15_EM | ecosystem: Host-associated > Plants > Roots > Unclassified | place...
AAACCAATACGGCAACAAGCGATCTACGATTACGGCCAGTCCCTGCAGGCAGGGGGGGGGGGCAGAGGCGACGGAGGGGGGGGAGGAAGGGAAGGGAAGGGAAGGGAGGGAGGAAGGGATGGATGGATGTGTGGGCTCTCGCCAGATTGGCCGAGCGAGGCTCGCTTGCCAGCCAGCCCAGCCCATCCAGACAGTGTGGTCTGTGCGCCGTTGTTTTAGTGCGGTTTCTATTGTGGCTGGGTACAATATTATAATATCCTGTGGCGGTGATTGTGGCCATTACTTGTAAGCACGCTTCTTCTATCTTTTTCTTTCTCCTCCGGGAGGAAGGAAGGGAGGAAGGAAAAAAAGCGCGGGAGTGGTAGGTAGGTAGGTAGGTAGGTAGGCGGATGGACGGACGGGACGCTACGGTGTTTACACCTATTTTATCTATCTATCTATTGTGCTATTGGTTTTGATGGGGTGGTTTTATGTGCTGTGCTGTGCTGTACTGTCTCTACAGTTACTGCACCGCGCAGTGCAGTTGCAATGCGATACAAAGTCTCGCTGGCGATGGAGATGTGATGGGATGTGAGGTGAGGTGAAGGGATAGGTGTGATCTACGACGAGTGCTTGCTTGCTTGCTTGCCTGGTTTCGCCTGTTGGCAGTTGTAGCACGAGGGATAAGTAAATAAATAAATAAATGGGGTAGTTACAGTGCAGTGCGTACAGTACTTTTTTTTTTGTCTTCCGTATTCTTCGTGCTTACTTACGTGCAGTACTGAGCTAGCTGGCCGGCCGGATAGATAGATAGATAGATAGACGGGGTCCACGCAGACTAGCTAACTAGACTAACTGCCGTACAGTTAGTGCGTTGCGCTATCAATCCTATACGTCGTTCATTCATCCATTCATTCACTCGCTCGCCAATGCGCTCCAAACAAATCTTTACGATCCCAATAACTCATCACTGATTCCCTTACTTGTGTCAAAACTTTTTTCTTTCTCCATCTCGTTATGTTTCTTCCATTCTTGACTAGCTAACTATAACTAACTAACCTACTAAAACTTAAGCCGACCAACCAATAAATGAAAGGAAAAAAAAGCAGACAGCCTAACCCATGGTTTTTTTTGTTCCCCTGATGTACTCGGAAGTAGGAAAAAACGGAAAGAAAAAAAATGGAAATGACGTTATCCAATCATTTAAAAGGGGGCGGAGCGGAGGAGAGCTTGACAAAAACTAAAAGGAGGAAGAGGGGGGGGGGGGGGGGAAGGGGGGGACAGTTAAATATAAATAAAAAAGTGATGAATGCTGGTTTATGATGATGATGATGATGATGAAGATGAAGATGACAATGATGTAGTAGTAGTAGTGAAAAAATAAATAATACAAACTAACATTTTTTTCCTGTCTTTTTTTTTTCCGCCCTTCCCATTTTCCCATTTTGCCTTTTTTCCCCCGTTTTTCCTTTGCCTTTTTGCTTCAAGGTTGAGTAGTAGTAGCAGTAGTAGTAGTACCGGTAGTCAGAAAGAGATAAGACAAATATGGATATAGAAGAAGGTGAAGTTAAAAAAAAAAAGAGAAGAGAGGAAAAGGATTGGAAAAGCAAAAAACACCCAGGTTAAAAAAGAAAAAAAAAAGAAATCCGGAAAACACCAAGGCCGACACTGTATAAAAAAGGGATATGATGATGATGATACTAAGGAATAGGAATAAAGGTTGTTGTTAAGGAAGTAAGGAAGTGGAAGAGAAGACAAAAGAGAAACCATCTTATTAACCCCATGAAAGCCCAACCCATCCGAGATAAGAAAGAAATGTGAGAGAAATAATAGAATGTGGATATAGCTAGAAAAGAATTCCCCGACGAACCCCTAAAACCGACCAACCGACCAACCAACCCGCGCCCTCCTACAAAGAAAATAGAACAAGGAAGAGAAGAAGAAAAAAAGTGCCGATTCCCATATTCAAACCTACCCACCGAGACTTGAAAAAGTAAATGAGGAAGAAGGAAAGAAAAATGAGAAACCCCACATCACCGACAAACAAATAAAAGGGCAATAAACAGAAGGTAGAAGAAGAAGAAGAGAGAGAGAAAAAAGGCTAGATAGAGGAGCCAGTCTCTAGCTTTGTTAATCACACTTATTAAATAGATAAATAAACAGCCGGGGGGACCGGATCTCTCTCTAGCAGCATCCCTCGTCAGATATCTGAGACAGCTCCCTCTTCATTTCGGTACCGCAAACGCTCGACGTTTGCGAGGGTTGCGGGGTGGGAGGGCCGGCCTGGGGTGAGATCTCCTTCCACTTCTTCTCGCAAGTAACGGCCGGTATCTTCTTTTTGCAACCGAGCTCTAGCATCTTTTGCGAGATGAGTTCCCACTTTTGCTTCTCGACGTGTTCCTTTGCCTCCTTTAGGAATTGTACCTGTTGTGGTCGTCTTTCGTCAGCACGTGAGCCCCTTAACTTAGTTCAAGTGTTGTGACAAGGGAGGGGGGGGAGCATGGTGTGTGTGTACATACATCTTCGATATCCCAAACCCGCATCTTCTCCTTGAGCCTTTTGTAGCGCATTTGCAACGTAGGAACTCGAAACTCGCCCCGACCCATGTCGCGGAATTTCCCGGCGATCGCTTTCCATGGTAGCCCTTCCTCGTCTTTGAGTTGTAGTAGGAGGTTGTCGTCTTCCGTCATTGTCCATGCCTCTTTGCTCGTTGACTTTCGTCGCTTGGTTGGTGGCATGGCCTGCGGGGAGGATACTGGCGTTGGGTCCGGTTGGTACGGTCGTTTGAACGGATTTGTCTGCGCTGTGGTGTAGAGGGTTGGGGGCGGTGGTGAGCTAGTTGTGGGTGCTGTGTAGGATGGTGAGGAGAGTAGTGGTATTGGGGATAGCGAGAGCGGGTAGTCTAGTGATGGGTGAGACTCGAGCGTTGCATGGTAACTTAATGAGTTCTGTGTTTCCCACTATTCAATTAGCTTTCCATATTTTATTGCCTCCACTTTTCTTTTTTCTCTTTCCCCCCCTCCCTCCCTTTTCCTCACATGACTATCGTCATCGTCACCACCGTCGCCGTCATCGCTATTGTGAAAAAGGGATCGAAAATGGGAAAAAAAGATTCGCAAAACCTACACTATAGCATCCCACTGGGAATTGACTCCAATCCTCCTCATCCCCGTACTGATTCATTCTACCGTACTGTGAGTACTCTCCGAACGTCGTCGTCGAGGATGGCGGCGAATATGCCGAGTAAACTCCTTGGGACGCCACGAGTGAAGACCACGGTAAACACCGCGGAATGACCTCTAATTCCTGAATTTTGAAGACTGCAACAAAAAACACCGACTATAATCAATAAGCCCGGAGCTTATTGATGGTTGTGCAAGTATCGTGTGATATACAAAATGGCTTTTTTTTTGGTTTTGGCTTTTTCTTTCAATCAATCAACAATCAATCCAACAGGTTTTCGTTCTATAGATGCCGAAAAAAGGGAGTCCAGATGATTTCCGTTTTGGAGCTCTAATGTGAAAGGGAGAAGAGGCAAATTGTGTGGTGTTGTTGTTGTTGTGGCAGTGGTGAGCCGACGACGGATGACGGATGACGAAGGGGGGGGGTGGAGGAAGGTGGAACCAGGAAGCCTTATGAAGAAGATAGTGATGTGGTCGTGGAAAAAGGAAAGAAGGAAAAAAATAATAGTCGAGGACTACCGTACCCTATGTACCGGCGGTATATCTATCGGGGAGTAGTGGCAGTAGGTTGAGGAGGAGGTAGGTAGTTATGGTGGAAGGGCCTTATTTGCTTTTTGAGAGCCTGTCGTTCTCATTCATTTAAGCTTGGACTTTTGTATCTCAGTGATCGGTGACACCGCATTGAGGAAGGGAGGGGGTGTGGAAGGGGAAGTGGGAGTGGAAGATTATTATATGTAAATCCCATTGAAGTAAAATCTTCAAATTCGGAACAAGTCCTTTTTCTACCACACTTACTCCCGTTACGTACGGTACTTTACCTCCCCTACATCTCCTCCCCTTCACCCCCCCCCCCCGGCTACCCCTGTAAAAGGCAAGAAGTGAACCTCATAGCCAGGCGCGATGATGAGTCCGTCAATCGTTGCTGTGCGGTTAGCAGAACAGCTATTGTGCAAAAAGCAAAGAGGGAAAAGAAAGGTGTGATGTCCTTTTTCTTTTCTTTTCTTTTTATACCCTTTTATTTTCTTATTCTCCCATGTATGAACCTAATTCGTTTTTTCCCTCTTGTCTCTCTCCCTCTGGAAAAAAGAAAGAAAAGAGAGACAAGAGGAAAAAAGAAAAGAAAAGAAAAATGTCCCTTTTATTTTCTTCTTTAGCTCTTTTGCTTTTTTCCAGAAACCCATGTCTGTCTTGAAGCTGGTTCCTGCAAGTCAAGTTAAATGCATGCATGTCTTGTCTTGAAATATGTCACTGTAAGTGAAAGTGTGAACTGGGCGAGTGGAATGAGCAAGTGACTGGGCTTGCACTCTTTCGCTATTACTACAGTTGCTACAGTACCGGTATCGCTGCGGAGGAGTAGGAGTATCATACGGCAGGGGCAGCAGTGGCAGTACTCGTAGCAGCATCAATCTCTTGCGCTGTCATACAATACGATACTGTAGAACCCTTTGTGTACGGTACTCCAGTGCAGTAGTAATTCCGGCCAGGGAAGGGGGACAGCGCAGGGGCCGCTGCGGCGCAAAACGCCTCCTTTGGGGGAGAATTTGAAATGCTTTTTGAATGGATCAAATGTCCTTCTGGGGAGAAGGGGGGGGGAGGGGAGTTGAATGAATTGCTCTTGTTCTGACTGTTCCGATCCTGATTCTGATCCCGCCTCTGTAGTGTCGTATGGTCCTTTTGCTGATTTATCTGCCTGGATGCTGCTTGCTGCGTGCTTGTGCCTGGCGTCTCGCCTGAGGCTGGTTTAGGGTAAGGATTAACTGATGGGATGAGGCTAGCCGAGTCTATCATAGTGGGAACTGAAGAGTACTGCACGCAACGCATCTCGGTACGGTAGTCTAAACCACGAAGCACTATTACCACTTTTGATCTCGTCAACCTTCCCTTCCCTACCCGTCGCCACAGCATGAAGGACAAGACATTCAATTAATTACTCCACAGGCACTCACTCAATATGGCACCCGTAGCGGTATCACGATACTGTACTCGTACCAGCACCGGCGGTATTGCAGCGTTCTGTCTTGTGTCCAAAACAGGATGGAAATCACCACCACCCCCTACTCCATTTCCCTCCTTTCTATCATTCTCTCTCTCTCTCTCTATCCATCTATCTATTCCACCTATCTCGGTCTCTCCTTCCCGCGCTACCATCTTCTTACCCTTTTGACCTTCTTCCATTCCCCGACCTCGCTTTTTTTCGTTTCCCTGTCAAATCGAATTGGTTTTTTTTTGTTTTTTTTATTTCTTTCTTTACCCTCCTCTTTTTCTTTTTCTTTTTCCCTCGTGTTTTCTTCTTTCTCACCCTGCCTGTCCTGCCTTGTCTCCATTCCCCATTCCCCATTTCCCCATCTCCACCATTCCCACGCTTCCCACACCGGCCGCTCGTTTAACGCTCTCTCGTTTCAAGAACGTACGCATCATACAGGAAAATCATGAAGCGAGGTTCTCAAGAAATGCAGCCAAGACATTATTTGACTTGCGATGCAGTAAAAATTCATCCCATTTTCTTACCCATATTTTAGGCTTTTATTCCCCCCCCCCCCCTTTACCCTTCCCCCGCCGCCACCGCCGTCCACTACCAATGAGTCGCTAAGCGCTAGCTGGAAAGATGGTCCAGTTCTAGGACGATCCGGGTCCGGGAAAACGAAAGCGGCGGCAGGAAGGGATTGGCGGCTTATCGCGAAGCGGGGGGGGGGGAGGGAGTGGAGTGGAGGAAGAGCTAGCTAGAAGGGAAAGGGTAGGGCAGCGAGCGTATGTAGTTTAGCTTAGCATGACTGAGGGACAGGGACGATTTCTTGTCTCGGTTCTCGTTTTGTGTTACGCAGGTACGAGATGGAGATGAATTCTCAAAGGAAGGATGAAGATGGGGCTTTTTTCCTTTTTCCTTTTTCCTTTTTTTTTCTTTTCCCTTCCCCCCCCCCTCCTCTTCGCAGGTAGAAACAGCGTGATCCGCGAACGAGACAATTAATTATGAATAAGGGTAGAAGAAAGGACCAAAAAAAAAAAAGGAGAAAAAAGAAGAGCTAGGTTCCTATTGTATTCGCGCGGCTAATATCAATAGCATTGTTCGAGGAGAACAATTCCCCTATTCTTTCGCTTAAGTCCACGTCATTGAATGGGATAAGGGTACGGCAGGTTCAGGATTCCTGGTTTCCCCTAGTCTAAACTTGATTCTTCCCTACCGGTATGATACCCTCTCTCTTACTCACCAAAAAAATAATTAATTCCGACCGCGCTTCATTCAATCGGTCAATCGGTCAATTGCCATATTATGCCTATGTACCTATACAGAATGCTAAACCTCTCCCTCCTCGGACATCATCCATCCCCCTTGCCATTGATACAGTTTCCAATCCTCCCTCCCCCACCATCAAAAATCCTCGATTGGACTCGATACATGCATACATACATACAGCAACGGTACTGCCTCATCCTGCCTACCTGCCTGCTTCCTTCTTCATACATCCGGTACGGCACTCTACTCGCGGTGTCGAAGCGTTTTTAAAAAAGACTGCTATTGCATACGGCCGAGATCCTAGCAAAAAGGTCAAATTTTGGTGGTATGCAATAGCAGTCTTTTTTAAAAACGCTTCGACACCGCGAGTACCTGAGTAACTCATAACCTACTTACCCCGTCCCCGTCCACTCGCATTTCGCCCCCGAATTTCTCGAAAAAAACTGCCCTCCCCACACCACTTTTTCCTCCAAAAGAAACCCACCCACACCTTGTTAAAAAACCACTCACCTGACCAAAGACTCATGCATGCAGCCCGCGAATCCCCGTTTCCGGAGAAATAAATGCTCGCCCGCACATTAACCTACCGCAGCCTATCAAATCACGGGAGAGGGGGGAAGGATAAGGGAAAAGGAAATGGACGAGGAGGAGGAGGAGGAGGAGAAGAGGGGAGAGGGGAGAGTACCGGTACGGTATGTCACAAAGCGATGGACTTTCTTGGTATAAAAAAATAAAAAAAATAAAAACAGGAAGATAAAGAAAGAAAGAAAACAAAACAAAACAAAACACAATAGAAAAGAAAGAAAGAAAGAAAAGATGAGAAACATAACACTCGTGATTGTTGAGTTGCCATTATGATAAAAGTTGGAACTCGATCGCCCAAGGACAGCTGAGTGAAATGGTACCACAGCACAATAAACAGACCCCACCGAGCACGCACAAGAGAGAGAGAAGAAAAAAGCGGGTGAGAGTGCAACGCCATCCACCCAGTTTCTATCTAACTTACCGTATTTACGAACAATCTGTCGATCAATCGTCAAATAATAATAATAATAATAATAACAATAACCTTTTTTCCCCACTCCGTCGATAAATAGAATGGAAATCGGTAGCCTCACATTTTTCATCCATCCAACGCCTATCCATGGACAATAAAAATAAAATAAGAGAAACACCAATTGAAGCCCTACGAATTCGATATCCAACTTGCTAAAAAAAACCAAAAAACCAAAAACTGGATTGCCGTTAGTTAGTTAGTTAGTTAGTACGAGTATGATACGGTACTGTACGGTGAGGCAGATAGGATAGGATGGTTCCGGTTGGTATCATAATCCAAGATACGGCCTTCATCTCCATCGTGATTCGCGCGGCCGGGGGAGAAAAAAGTGCAACGGGCAGGGATCAATTACGAGTATCAACATGCCATACAGAGGACGGTAGATATATCAGCTCTACAGGCGAGGGAGGTAGGGAGGGAGGGATGGGGGAATCATGGTAGGGAGGGTACTGTATCCCTCCGCTCCACTACCGCCTCCGACCAAATTCCATTTTCCGTCCGTGATTCTGCACAATAGCGATGTGAGCACTGGGCTGTTACGGTACGGTAGGCGGACCAAGGTATCATAGCATAATACAATACCCATCCGTAGGCGCAAAGATAGAAAGAAGGAAGGAAGGAGGAGGGAGGGAGGGAGGAGGGGAAGAAGAAAATAGACCTAAAACGGTTACCGATACTAGAAATCATAAGACTAGAACGTTATTGCGGAACCGCATGAAGTATCATACCTGCCGGTACGGTAACGTGCCTTCCTCCCTCTCAGAGTGGATGAGCAAGCAAAGCAAGCTGCAAGCAACGCAAGCCAGTATCATAAGTAAGCAAGTACCACCGGTGAAGCCCCCTTTCGAAGAAAAAAAAAAGAGTTTCCAATAATCACCAAGCATTTAGACTTTCTTACTTTCTTACTTCACTTCTTCACTTCAGGCCCTCGTTCGCATAGGGTACCGGTATCGCCGGTTCAATACTTCCTCACTACTACTGACAGACAGAACGACAGGAAGGCTGCAACAGCCATTACGATAATACAGTAGCGAATAAAGCATCAATCCAGGCACGGCACGTGGAAAACAAAAACCCCCCCCCCCTCTCAAATCCATCATTGCCCCAAATAGGAAAAAAGGAAAGGGAAAGAGGAAATGGAGAAAAAGCAAAAACGCCTGCAAAAAGGGAGCACCCCCCATCCAGAATTTGTGCAACCGCGCGCCTGTGCTACCACTTTTACCCTATCCGAGCCCACCTCCTTCCCTCCCTTCCCTCCCTTCCCCCCCCCCTCCTTACACGAACGGTATCCGGGTTTCCTTCAACTCCACCACCCCACCCACACCCACAACCACACACACACACAATTAACAATCAAACAATCCAGCCAAACAGAACAATAACATTATCCACTTTCTGACAAAGTACCCACCATGACCCCACACCAGCCACCCCATCCTAGTCAAACTAAGCCTAACTCTACCGCCAACCCCCCACAACCTACGGGAACCAACCACTCACAATGCTCTTGTCTTCTTCCCCTCCCCTCCCTTTTCATGCCTTGTTCCAAAAGGGGACGAATCAGAGGAATGAAGGAAAGCGGAAAAAGAAAAGAAATGGAAAAAAAGAAATTCTTTTTACTAACGGGTTTAACCGGCTGATCAAGATCTGCACCACACACACACACACACACAGACACAGACACAGACACAGACACAGACACACCACCAACCCCTTAAACCAAACCTAACCTAACAAGAAACTCGCTTACTGTGCCATGTGGCTCGTCGAGGTTTCACTCGCTTGCTTTTCGGTTCGGTTCGTTCGGACCAATTGGACGCTTCGTTTCAGCCCTGTCCTGTCTGTCTGTTTTGGCGCCGTCTAGAAGAAAGAAGCAAATAATAATAGTAATGAAAAAAGTGAGGTTTTGTGTCGCGCGGTAAGTGCGGGCGGTGGTTAGGTAAGTTGACGTATTATCACTTTCTCTCTTTCTTTCACTTTTGCTCAAGTGGAATCTTGATGGATGGGTGGGGAGCGCGTAGAAACTATGTGTTATAGGCGCAGTAGCGGCAGCGGTGGATAGGTAAGTAAGGCAAGGCGTGGATAGATGGACAAGTTCTAGAGAGAGAGATAGGTGTAGGCATGACTGATTGATTGATTGATTGAAGGAAGGATGGATGGATGAGTGTGTTATCGCATCGCATCGCATCGTATCGTATCTTCCTTTATGCATGGGTTGTTTTGTTTTGTTTTGTTTTTTATTTGTCTGTTTGTTTGTTCGTTTTTTTTTTTAGCGAGCGATTGTTTATCGCATCACACGATGCGCCTTTTGCGATGCTGGTACATGTCGGACATGACATGACATGAATGAGTGAGTGAAATAGGTAGGGCCAATACGATGAATGTACTGGGTGTATTGTGTCGTGTGCGCGGAGCCCCCGAGATGATGAACAGGAAGAGCACTCCATTCTGACGGCGTTCGTCTGGTCTTGTCTTGTCTCTCTTGTCCCGCGCCTTGCCTTGCCTGGCCTTACCCTGTCTTGTCTTGTCTCGTCCTGTGTCCTGTCCTGTCTCTGGTCTACCGGGTTTCAGGATTATTGATTGATTGATTAATGAATCCACTAGTTCTAATTAATTTATTGATCGAGTGATCATCAAATTCTGCGGTCAACCTATACGTGCTCGAAGTATCTATCCATCTATTTCTGAGTGGTGGGTTGTTTTTTGTCACGCTTCGCTCGCAGCCTGCATTGGAGGAGGAGGAGGAGGGGAAGGATGAGAACGTACCCATCCCTACCGCGCAAAGACCACTGCACCGCACCGAAGGCCCGCGGGCGGGCATGCAGCGGAACAGGCAGGGACGTTTCCTTCCTTCCTTCCTTTCCGGCATGCAACGGTGGATACCGTACGGGTACTCGGGTGCGGTATGTACCTCCAAAAAATTCATCATCGTCATCATCATCATCAGGAATAGTCCCCGGATTATTATTATTATTATTATTATTATTATTATTATTATTCTCACTGAGAAGAAAGAGAAGAAAAAGTGCCGTGAATTATCCACCTACCTACCTACCTACCGTTCCTTCCCATCCCATCTCATGGCCACGAGTTAAACGGCCACATACGGTACCGCGGATAACTCTGCAGCAGACGTAACGATTATCGAACGCCACGGACATCGATTGAGCCAACCAAACCCCTGTCGAATCGTGCCTACCTATCCCGTGCTAAACCCAACATTTCCATTTCTAACCGTCCTAGACATCTATCTGCACTGCACTATGATACACGACAGTAGGGCTACAATACAAGTATCAACGAACAGTGCCGTAATTAAAATTGTTTCTTTGCAAAAAAAAAAAAAAAGACACGGGATATGGTTTTCTATTCCGTTCTTGATATGATAGATAGATCATGTCGGTTTTTGCACAGAATGTGAATGTGTGTGCTCGGTGAGGCGAAACAAAACAAAACAAAACAAAACGAGACAAGACAAGACAAAACAAAACAAGACGAGACAAAACATTCCTCGCCGCTGTGCGGTGCTGTGCTAGTACTGTGCTCATATAATGTAAACCAAACTAAATTCCATTCCCTCGTGCCCCAGCGGCGAGGATATCAATTTCGGGATGATGGGGTTGTAATGGTTCTTTCTGCTAGATGCTTTGCCGTGCTGGGTGCTTGTGATGGCTTACTTACCAACGTCCCCATCCAGACATCATAAGCAGGCGGACAAAAAAAAAACGGCCATCCAAAAACAGAAGAAGAAGAGACCTTGCGCCGTACAGTACCGTACTAGTACCAGTAAAAAGTCCCCGTAAGGCAAACTCTGCTTAGAACTACCATTGTAGTCGTCGTCCTCCACCCCTAGTCCACTACTACTACCCTACCGTAGATCCACCATAACCATACGGTATGATACCATCCTAACCACCACCCAGGTAAAAAAGTAAAAGTAAGTAAGCACGCCTCCTACGTACCTCTGCTGACTGATTGACTAGCTTTACTACCTCACCCACTGACCGCCGCATTCCCCATCTGATCCATCTGATCCAATCGGTCTGCTCTGTTCCGCTCTGGTCTAGTCTAGCCTACGGTACGGTAGCAAATCCGGACCAAAAAAAAAAAAAAGACACTTTCGGAAAAATTGTCCCTGGCAGTTTGTACGAATGATACTGTTCTCCTCTTCCTCTCTCCTCCGCGATGCTATGCTATCACCTGCCACCATTCACCCACCGACGACCAAGCTAGCTAGCTAGCCAGCAAAACCCCCGCACGACCACATGGTAATATCCCCCCCCCCGCTGGCCAGTCGGGATTATCAAGTAGTATGATAATATAATACTCGCTAGTAATGTAATGTAATGTAATGCGGCGACTATGCGGTATCCGATTCGGTCGGTCGGTCCAGCCTCCCCCCCCCCCCCCCTCTCCCCCCGGTAACTTTGGCCAATTCCTTGATTTGGTTCAAGTTCAAGCTCTGTTTCTGGATTTGAATTTGGGGCACGTGCTAGATGCGGTACTTACTGCACTGTACTGGACTGGACTGGGCTAGTAGGGTAGGGTACTTGTATGGCATAGTAGGTACCCGGGTTGAATGGATATCAATCAATCAATCAATCAATGGATCATGGTACAGTATCATAGCCGGGTTGGCCGATTGGTTAGTTGGTTAGTTGATCAAGTCCGTTGTGGGAATCTCATCTCATCTGATCATCTCGTCATCTCATCTCGCGCTCTCGCTCGCTCGCTCAGGATTAAACGATTGATTGATTGACTGACAATCCTGGGAGGTTTTTGCCTTCGTTCTCTCCCTCCTGTCCAGTACTTCCCCTCGGCCTCCGGCCGGGAGGGATGTGCCAGTGCATACGGTAGAACCGACCGAAGCAAGACAAGTCCATCCATCCATCCATTCAATATCATTCACACATTGCCATCCCTCCTCCGCCTCATCAATCACTCACTCACTCACTCGCAAAAACCACAAAAGTCCAAAAAAAAAGGAACACAAAAAGGAAACAGAAAAGAAAAGAAAAAAAGAAAAGAAAAAGTCACACGTGCACAAACACAATTACCGTAGCCCCATATCGCGCACGGATATTTCACCACGAACTACGATACTCGAGTTGCCATCTCGATTCGATTACGATGCGCTACTGTAGTTCATCTGCCACTCCCTCCCTTCCCTTCCCTTCCCTTCCTCTTTCATGTACCGTGCGGTTATGGCGGATAGATAGATTGAATGAATAAATTAATGAATCAATAAATTACTGAGCTTAGCGTAGACGGATGGATAGATTGATGAGACGAGATGTGTAATTGGGCTTAATCAAGGGAAGGGAAGGGGGGGGGGGGGGGACTTTTCACACTTGTTCTAACCAAGATAGCTATCTAGCTATGATATCTAGCTTACCGGTAGATAGCTAGCTCCCTTTAGTCATTCCATAAGAAACCTCATTATTATTATTATACCAAACTGCACATTACACTCATCACGACTGAACTGCATACCCATACCGGCCGGCACTGCAATGCATTGCGTTTTCATTATATAGATTTCGTTTTTTTTCTAAAAACACGCCTCATGGCAGTTGAATTGAAACTTTTTTTTTCTTTTCCTCTCTCGCCTCATCATCCTCCTCCTCCGAAAATCCTCGATCACATCTCGTCTTCATCTGCCGAAGTTGTTCTACTCTATCTATCTAAAAACAAAAAACAAAAAAACAAAAAGGAAAGAAGGAAACAAAAAAGCAAAAAGGGTGGTTGAAGGAAACAAAAAGAAACAAAGAGGGAATCCCGGAAGTCGGAAGGGTTAAGGCTATGATTGGATAAAACGGTGGGGTATTTTGGGCCGGGATTATATGATCGCCAGAGCAACCGACCGGCGACCGAGCGACAGCGCGAGCGACCGGCTGGCCGACTGACTGACTGAGATCCCTCCTCCACTCACTCACTCACTCACTTCCTCTCGCCTCTTTCCTTCCTTCCATCCATCCTCGTGAGATATGTAGGTAGGTGTAAGTAAATGTGGAGGCAGACAAAGTATCAATCAATCTGCGAGTAAGAGAAATAGGAAAGGGGAGGGGAGGGGAGGGGGGAAAAGAAAAGAAAAAGGTAAGAAAGCAAGGACAAGGGAACAAAGGACAAGGAAGGAAGGAGACTCCCGCATCAACAGACAGCCCTCCCTCTCAACCAATGACATAATCCGAATTAAAATTCTGGTCCATGGGAAATTTAAAAAAACCAACCCCGTGATCAATCAATGCCTACAACTACACTACACTACACTACCCTATCCCATCCATTTCTATCTACCGTAAAAAAACTTTCCACCATGTGGCGGTGTGTGTGAGTGTCTGTGTGTGAGTGTCTGTTTCCGCCGTAGCCTTCCTCCACTTCCTCCTGCTCCTCTCTTTTTTAAACCTCTTATATTTTCTTTTTCGTCCACATTTTCTTGCCCTTTGGACGTGAAGTTGGCAGGGGTATGCTAGGAATCTCTCTATGCCCTCTTTGTCCGCCTACCTCACGTGCCGGCTGCCTTTTACGAGTGAGGGTTTATGTCTCGTCAAGTGATTGGAGAGGAGGGCATTAGGAGATGGAGCGCGTGGCCTGATCTTGGTCCCCCCCTTCGGCCATGGGGTGCTGACGATGATGATGATGGACTGGGCGGTAGATGAAGAATTGGAGGGGAAGGTTTCGTCATAGGCGGTGCCGGCAAGTCTCTCTTTCTCTCTCTCTCTCTCTCTCTTGTATGGATGAATGCATGGATGGAGCGAGTTTGCGGAGGCTTAGCCTAGTGAGACATTTGAACCTTTGCGACAAATCTCGTTTTTTTTTCTTTCTTTCTCTTTCGGCCTTCTCCTCCTCCTCCTTCCTCCTCCTCCTCGTATCATCGTGACCATATCGTTCCCCTAACTGTACCTTGCCCGCACGGCGCATAACATCTACATCTACGGGCGCGCTATCGTGCGCTATCGTGCCATGCTGTTTACGATCGTAGCCCCGCCACTCGCCATTGGTCAATCCATCACACTTCGAGACGGAACACGGCGGAAAGAGAGGGAAAAAAAATAAAATTATCAAAATCGTAAACCTCGTTCATACGGTATTGTATCGTATCCTACTGATTCAGAATTTCTCGACCCGTAAACCCTACGCTCTCCTCCTCCTCCTCTTCGCCTAATTTCCCCTCCGCTCTCAACCAGAACCAGCCCTGCGCTTCTATGATAGGACGATACAGCCTGTGGCACTGTTGTAACCTCATGATACAATTCTGTACCCATGATCCAAAACTACTCCGGACCGCAAAAAATAAAATGGAATAGAGCAAAACATGATAAAATAAAATAAAATAAAATAAAAAGGCAACAGGTCAAAAAAAAAAAAAAAAAGCCAAAGAGGGTCCAAGCCTCCTCCTATCGCTCATGGCTCATCAGTGGAGAACATGAGGGCAAGAATAAACCAGACCACTGCATCCCAGGTTCTCCGGTATCGGCCACTCGGGGATTCCGGGCCATAAACCGAACCGGGAATCGGCCGTCGCCTGCCTGCTTGCCTGCCCTGCCTGCCCTGCCTGCCTGGCAGTTTTGTAATCTTTACTAAAAGTAGGTCAACGCGTTTGATAGTTCATGTTCGCTCACTCGAGGGCTCGAGAAAGAGCAGGTTTGTTGGTTTCGTTTTGAACTGCGTTTTTGTTCTTTTTTGCCCTTCTCTTCTCTCTTCTTCCCCCTTGTCTGCCTGAGGTAAATATCATTCTGGCCCGGTATGGTAGTTGACCGATCACTTCGCTATGCAAAGCATGTGCGGTATGTGATGGATGGATGGATGGAGGAGGGTGTTAGGGCCATGTTGATGTTTGTGCTTATGCTAGCATGGAAAAAGTTGGTTTTCCAGATCCTCACTTCCCCCCCCCATCCATCCATCCCTCCACCACGAACATGCCGGGAAGGACGTGATGCAATGCCCACGCTTACGCCCACGCTTGCTCACACGTTTCAATCCCGTTCGCTCCCTCGCTTGAGGAGAGAGAGGAAAAGAAAAAGAAAAAAGTCTGAATGATCCTCGTTAGTTAGTTTCGTTAGCGATTTCGTTAGTTTGCTCGTAGGGAGGAGGAGGAGAACGGATTCGCATATCATATCGTTACTCCAGTATCGTATCGTATCATATCATATCGTTTCGACGGGGAATCGAATTCCTAAGATCAGTGTGTGGTCCTTGATTTTTATTTTTATCTTGTTGTGTTTTATTTTTTCTTATTTTTGTTCATGTAATGTTGTCGATTAAGTTTGATTTTCCTTTTTTTCCTTTTCCTTTCTTTTCTTTCTTGCCATCTCTGTTGGTTGTGGGAGTTGTGGTTTCTGGGGGGCAAGTTGCTGACAGGCATTGGGGGGCGCCACAAAGTGCACCGGTCTCCTAATGCTCCGTTCGTTGAGATGCAGATGAATACGAAGCGTGGCGGGATTTAAGATTGTGCTGGTAGTTGTCGTGTGTGAGAGAGAGCAGGTGCCGAAACGAAACGATGCCGGCCATTGATTTGCGATGCGATGCGATGCCGTGCGTAGCTTCGGGCAGAAGTCACGGTATCTGCTTCCTGATTTTTTCGAGCGCTAAAGTTTAAGCTTCGCCGTTTGAGAAGGCTCAGCACCGTAGTATCGCCGCAATTGTGCTTTACTACTTGGTATCGCTTGCTGTAAATAATCACCAAAAATTATTATCCGTAAAAATTAAAATTAAAAAAAAAGCTTAAAACATTGAATCTGTACAGTTACCGTTTTAATTGGTTCGGTCCGTTAATCTGTGCTTTTTCGCCTATTTTTGTATGAACCGGACTTCATCCTCCTCGTCCCCCCCCCCCCGTCACGCGATTTGGGGGAATTTTTTTTCTTTCTATTTCCTTGCGGTTAACTCGGTCATGAGTTTGATTTTGCATTTCAGCTCGAGCATGGTTGTTTCCCCTTCGCTTTCCTCCGGCAATTGCTCTGGCATTGCCGAACGGGAGGGTGGTGGACGGGGCGCGGGCAGACTGAATCAATGCCGTTTTACCACTTGTGAGACAAATCTCAGTTGCGTGCCCACCACACCTTCCTTACAACGCGACGCGGGGGGAACCCGGCGTCACATAATCTCACTCGTAAATGTTGATCATTTTTCCTTTTTCTTTGGGTTATGTTGCGGCTTTGTTTGAAGGATGATTTGTGGGGGCCTTGCGGAAACACGGTGATTGGTCTAATTGAGGGTTTGTTGGTTCTTAGATATGGTGGGTACGGTGTGGAGTTGTTATAAATTCGTGGCGGAGATGGATGCATTTGAGAGGATGGGGGATTCGGGCCTAAAAAAAACGGTTAGTGATGTGTGGCAGGTACCGTACATTATGGGCTTAGATAGAAACATCATACCTGGTAGAGCGTTCCTTGATCCGTGGGAGGTTGTTTATCAACCAAGTCAAGATGATACACCCGTGGAGAATGGGGTATAGCGCTTATTAGTCTCAGGTCAAGATCTTTGCACATGACATTCAAACCGTTGTCAGCGCTCAAAATCGTAACCCATTTCTTATTCCACTCATGGTCCATGCAGCGATATAGCGATGACTTGGAATCGGCCTTATCAGAACCAACTGTCGCCTCCAATAAGTTGGCCATACGGACTTATCTATTGCCAAGAAACGTGCTCAGCACCCTTCCTACCGCATTTTTCTATGGATTCCATAGCCAATTCCCGTCATTTCATTTGCTGTTGCGGGGGGTTGGCGCATAAGCTCATACCCAATCACTCGCAACACCAACAAGCCGCTTTGCCGGATATAATAGTGACGGATGGTAATTGTGAAAAAAAACCGAATGGGCCTTGGGGATACCAAATGTTGGTGAATTGAATACATCTGGAGTACAAGGCGCCTGGGGTACGGCTCCGTACTGGGGTGCTTCTGTAGCGCCGACTGCGTTATCTCCCCTGCTATTTGTCTCCCATGTGTGGTTCGCATGTTTCTCCCGCGTGTGGTATATTGGCTTCGTACTGGTCGGCTCCTTGTAAACCCATATCCCGTGTTTTATTTCCTTCCTTCCTTAGGACTAGCCTTGGGGGTAAAACCTTCTAATATCCCTCTTCTCCAACATTAGCCAAGATGGAATCTGCATAGAACATGCATTCGCTTCGTGCAGAGGCGCTGGGGGGCGCCGAGGAGTGATCACGTAGCGTAAAAACTGCATCAGATGAGGCACCCCTGAGCCTCGGCCTCGTGAACTAGCGGTGGGAATTGCTCTGACTGACTCCGCTTACAGGAGCCAGCTCATCCCACTATTACTTGATGGTATGTTCCGTTCCGTAGCGGGGTATGAGGAGTAAGGGGCGGGATCAGGCGGAAGTCTGGGAGGAGGACGCTGAGGGTGCCCGATAGGGAGAGGGAGACGTGTCAATAGAAAAAAGCTCTCCGTGATGTTATCGTAATACTGGGAGTTGGTTGTTTGGGGAGTGAGAATGAAGGGGAGCCCGGTTCAAGATGAATGGCGGGGTTTTTGGTGGAATGGATGAGGGGAAACAAACAAGAGATTCAGGGACAGATATAATGGCGACAAGATTGTTAAGTGGACGTTGCCCGGAGGGCAGGACGCAAATAACGCTGAGGGTGATGAAGTATACTGCTACCTCTGAAGGATTTTTCTCGAGGCGTGACCAGTTGTCCCGTGGTTGGCAGGTCGTATATTCTCACATGTAGTCACTCGATTTTGCACTCGGCTCTCAGGCTTTTGTTGACACCTGTGCCTGACATACCATCACACCTATGATCCTTACTATCTGGAGAGTTATGTTCTCGTCTTGGAGAGCTGAAGGCGAGGACTACGGGGAATTCCACCGGAGACTGGCCTTTGGGTGTTTGTGGTACCTGCTGAACTGGTTATCCCGTTGAGGATTAAGGGGGTACTGTGTCGCTCGGGAGGACTGGCTACTACTATTCTAGAAGGCTCGCTGAGAGCCGGATCAACTCCGTATCCCCATTTTGCCAGCCTCATCGCCAGAGTGCTTTTTTGTTCTCGGAGGCATACGGCAGGAAGCACAGTGGCGATCATTCGGGTGGTGGAAATGTGGTAATGCGGTTGCACTTGAGCTTCTACTGAGAGTTGCTGGATCCTACCGTCTCTATTTTCTGACTCAGAGGAGAGCGAACCTATGTCGGAAGATACAAAAGCAGCTCGAGTGGAGTAGATGGATGAATGCCTGGTTTGAAATTAAAGGCCGGGAGCTCCTCTGGGGTGTTGGATCCTACTGAGGCGCTAGCTTATGGGATATCACGCTGCAGGAATGCAAGTATGAAGTGTGATGATTAGGCACAGAGTGATAGATTGTTGTTTTCGCTTGTCTGGCGGGAGGTATAGGATAGCGGAGTTGTGTTATATCCGCTGCCATTACGTATAGCATATTTGATTTAGTCTTCTTTGGTCTGTGTCATTCGGCAGAGGAAATTGGGCTTGGGATTGGTTTTCACCTTAGCAGTAGCTTTCTTAAGTGTGCAGGGAAATGGTGGATTTATTGGGAACTTTCTAGGAGTTTCAGTTCCTGGTATTACTGGAGTGATTCCGCGACTTCCATTCATTCACTGTGGTTTGTGGAGCTGCGTTTTTGGTCTGTACTTAGTTGCGATAGCATCTCTATTGATCGTTTGGTTCATTATCTCTTCACATTCGGCTGTGCTTAGCTCACGGTGATCTCATTCTCACTGTTTCATCTTTTACTTCTTCGAATATGTTCTTTATTGGACACTACTGGTGTTTTCTGGGGTCTCATCTATCCTGCGAGGGTATGGATAAGCAAAATGAAGCCATCAATCCCTTAAAAACCATGGGGCAACTCAGAAGAAACATTCCCCCAAGCCCTAGCTCTTATTTGCCTTCAGAACTGACGTACTAGTGGCTTTAGAAGTATATGTTTGCTGCCATCTAGACCTCGCAATGCTAGTAGACGTAGAGCACTTTCCCCCGCCGAGGGTAGAACTATAGATGCAAAGCCCTTAGCACAAGGAAGCAATCCCGTGGGTGCAGAGCGGCCTGGTTTTCTGTTCCGGTGATTGTTTCATAGCATCCTCATATGCCTCTAAGAAGCCCTATGAGGGTTATTTGTTGTGCGAGTTTGAGGAGTGGCCGATGTTTGATTATCTTTGGACAATAGAGATGGTATGATACCGGGGCGGGAAACATTTGGGTGTCTATGTATGACCCGGCTGTTAGTTTTCAGTCTTTCTGGGAAGGCATAGCTTACGATATTCCATAGCCCTATATGTGAATCTCCCGGGAGGTTGAGAGTTACTGAACCGCATGTGGGTATGCGATGGAAATAATTGAGAGATCTTTCTCAGGCCAGCGAGGTGAAAGTGTGTCTTTTCGTCGGTTGCGTGTTGGAAAATTGTGTTTCGATTTCGGGTGGGTGTGATTCTTAATAGAGTAGTGAGCATGACTGCAGTGGTACAAGTAAAAGCTTGGCCGACTAGAAAGTATCTGGACGCTTTGCTATTGATTAATACTTATCTTGGCGCCGAGGAGTCCGGACACTTAACGAGCGGCCAGGTATGATACATAAATTGATCATTACCGTTCCTTATGACGATTTAATATTTCCTGTGTCGGAGAAACTGGGGGATGATGTTCGTGTATTTGAGATAATTTAGACACTCGCAAAAATGTAACTTGTGATAAGGTAAGAGCCTTTTTTTCTTGGGGTTGCATTCCGATGTCTGTTTTCTGCCGTTTGTTTCTACCGATTTCGGTTGTGTTTGTCACCTGTAATTATTCCTCTCACCGCTGCACTAGCACATTGTGCCCCTTTCTCGCGTGAGGGAGTGTTGTGCGATACATCTTGTAGGCGAGCGAAATAGTCTCTCACCTCAGCCTTTGGCCAAGTGTCTTAGCCCCCAGCTCTCTCGCGCGGAATTTCAACTCGCGTCTGACTTGATGTATGACATTGTTTAAAGATACTTCTCGACGAGAGCCAGGACTGAGCTCCGGCTATTAAATTGAAGTTAGGGGGTTGTTGGGAAACTAACTTGGCGTTTGACTGGGAGGCGTGGGGGTGCTAAGAGATTGCTACCACTGCTATTGCTGTTCACTGTAGGATTTTCTGCTGGGCGTACTACCGTATGATATCCGGAAGCAATTCTAGGGAAGATAGGCGAGGTATTCCCTTTCATAAGTGTCAATTGTGCTATACAAGCGCCACGGTTGCACTCAACGAAGCAACGTCTTAAAAATACCAGCTCGACTACAAAACCAGGGATCCCCGCTCCTTGGGGCGCTGAAGATAGGCCATGGATTTCACTGACCGCACCTCCGGGGGGACTACTAGAAAGGTTGTTCGTCTTGCGGCCGAGCCTGGAGAGTTCTTTTCCCGGTTCCTGGATCCTCACGCTTCCCAGAAGAGGGTCTTTTCGGAGGCCGCTTGAATGCCGGGTGTATCGAAACCTCACACGCACTGGCCGAAGCTCTAGATCTGCAAGCCGCTGAACCCAAAAAACCTTCTGGGGAGAGGTCCTTAAATTCCTAAGATGGCCTAGCCGAACTGAGGGAAATTCGGGGAGGAAGGGTCATTCACTTGATGTGTATGCCGGTGGCAACGGATGGGGAATCTTTGGTGATGGAGATACATATGGGGGGGATGAGAGAATGTGGCGGGATAAAAAGAAGAAGGAGGAGGGGGCCTTTGAAAGGCTTTTTGAGTCTCATGTTCTTCACGCTGGCTATAAAGGAAGAGGCGAAGGCGAGGCGGCATAGTGCTTCGGGGGAAATTACTAGCGGGGGAATCGTCAGTCCGGTTACAGCCACTATCTTTCTTCAAATTTACCCTTGATTTTGGAGATCAAGGTTTCGGGATTGTTGGCCAAGTATCTCATTCTCTTTCGGAATTGGTCCCGAGGTTAGTAGCACCTAATATATAAGGTATCGCTGGTGGGTGATGGTCGCCAAAGCCACTCAAGATGCTAACGAGGTTTGCTGTACACTCTTAACTAATTGTGCTATTCAGGGAGTTTAAACATTCGGAGCTGCGACAATGATCGATTAACGTGGTTTGTGAGGGTGTCCGGGGTGTCTTCCGGGGTATGCGGGGAATCCCGATATTGTCGGCGGTGCGGAGCTTGGTCACTAACTTCCTTTAGTTTTGCCCGTAGGAAGCAGTTTTTGGCCGTTGTGGGCTCTGTGGGGATATGGTAGACGTGGACTGCGGGAAGCGGCTGGGGGTGGTGTCCGTCGCGCGTAAGTGAGCCGCCGGGATTATTCGTGGTATGCTATGCTAAATTTGGTACAACTTGAGCTGTGTTGTTTCATAACATACTGTATGGAAGTGGCGAGCACATAGAGCACCACTTCTCTTTGGGATTGCGGAGAATCTCTCACTAAATACATCTAGGCGGCGCGGGGGGGGGGTATCCATTGAGGTCTGCCAATATCTTCGGAAGAGATACACCACCCTTCCGATTGAAGTCCCACAATCCAGTTTTCAGTGGGATAAATATTTGTTCCCGGGTTGACATCCCATGAAATACTGTGCCTGGCTGGGGCAGTGGTTAACGTGTCAAGAACCAATTAACCCCTGTCGCAATTAGCGGGAGCCTAGGAGTTCAATTCAAGCTTACGATGAATTATTATTGGACGATCCGTCATGCAAGGCAGGAGAATTAAAAAAATCCTGCCCTATGGGGGCTGGGGGATTGGAGGACCTAGCCTCCATCAATAGGGCTGTGGGGCTTACCGGTATCAATCCTGCTGCAATACGAGGTGGCAGAATCTGACTTTATACCTTAAGGCGATCTGCGGGGAAGAGGGGGGGGAGGGGTCAAAAAAATTCATGTGCCTCCTTTGTTTTGAAAAACGACTGTGGGTCCTTAAAGCCATTTTTTTATTTTCGCCCCCGGGAGCTGCTCTCTTCCTATTCGTTGCCTTGTAAGCGTATTTTTTTTCTGCGAGGCGGGGTATGGATAGTGCTTAGTGAAATACATAGGATTGGTAGACGCCGGGCGGGTATAGCCGGGATAAACGCATGATGAAATAAGTTCCGCGCGATACCGGCACCGTGCTGCGTTGACACCATAGCGCTTAATTGCGTTATTAGATGGATAAATCGCAGTTCTCAAATCGAAGTATAGTGCATAAGTGGGGTAAGATGTCTCATGAGTCGTGCTCCCGTTCACCTATTATCATTCGATCTGGCTTCGCTGACGGGTTTGAAGGAAAAATTCGCATAGCTTGTGACACAGGGCTGTAATTCATTTTTTTGGTAAATTACATACAATGCATTGATCCTATTACTGCGGAGGGATGTTTATCTACCCAATGTTGCACAGTGCTGTCGCTAGACTATTTTGCGGGGAAAATATTTGTTTGTGAAGCAGCGGCAGCTATCGTGACGGCTTATTCCGCCGAGGGGTTTTGCGGATCACAAAGCAAGAATGAAGGTATTTACATTGAATATTTGCGGTTGTCTTTATTCCATGCTCTGACTATTTTCCATACAGGGTTGTGACAGCGGAGGTGATGAAAGCGGCACAGGGGGGTGTTTCCGGCTCGCTCAAATAATCCACTGTTTTCCCCCTTCCTTTACCACATGGATTCAAGTCGAGCAGAGAATAGAGTTGTGGACAAACACAAATTGAAAAATGCATAAGAAATTGAAGCCGTCCCTCTTTTTATTATTGTTCTCTTTTTTCCTCTCCTTTCGTTCATTGTGTGCTCTTTTCTAGGGAGGTGTTGGTTGGGGTAATCCTTTGCCGCCCCCTTGCATTCCCTATTACGCGCGGCTTCGTAGTCAAACCCATTTTAATTTTTCTCTTTTTCTGGCAGCTCAATCTTGTACTGTACGCGAGGAATGTGCCTTGTTGGTACGTTGTATCCAAAGCCGATTTCTATACAGTCCCCACTGTTTACCTTCTCATCCGAACCCTAGAGGTGATTTTCCTTATAGCGGGATCTATGGAATTGGTGGACCTCCCCCTATTCCGCTACTGATAGCAAAGGGGTTGGTAGCACAACTTTAGCCCAATTCTTGAGAGTTTCGGCTTACTAGGTCTCACCGGTAGACATCCGGAATTGAATGCTTTTCTCCTCTTCTTTCTTGGATGCTCCGGTTAGAGCTGGCGAAGGACTTCTTAATAACATGTGCATATTACTGAGCTATTTGTATCTCCGGGCCGAGGAAATGGATCGTCTGGTATTGGTTTCGGCCTGGGGTTTCTGGCGGATTGTTGGCTTGAGATTGGAGATTCGGAGCATGGAATACTAAAACTAAAGCTGGTTCTCGCTTATTTCCCTTTCACCCCTCAGGCGGGCTCTTGTTTTCGAGCTCAATTCAAGTCAAATTTGGAAAGTAATGGACATGGGCAGTGGACTGTAAAATCTCGCATACAAACTTTCTAGCAAACCGAGGTGATTCTAGTTTCCATTCTGCAGGGGCTCGACACAGGGGAGTTTGAGATGGGTAATACACGCACACCGGAGACTCTTATATCGTATCATAGCCTTCTAGCCTTACGGTTTCCTTGCCTAGTATCCACTGTTGTATCGGAAGAAAAAGGATGAGTATTTTGTGTCGGGTGCGTGACGTTAACCGGCTTGGAAATAAGCACCAAGAATCTATCATACTATTATTGAATTGTAGACCATGATGGAGCGCTAAGATAGGGCAAATATGCTGAAAGAGGTCTTGGGGCTATGGTGTGCTAGGGAGGAACGAAGATGAATGGCAAACATCATACTGGGTGTTATTATTTCCTAGACTTGATTAGTAGTGTTTGCGTTTGTCCGGGGGATTCACTAGCAGCTATATCGTGTGATAAGTTGTCCGTTTCCTATACTGACCTAAAGTTCTGCTTCTTTAGGGCTATACAGTGGCGGGAGCTCATCACATGAATTTGTGAGAGTAAATTATGGTGAGGAGAGGATAATGGTATCTCACCTGCATCCTTTCCTCCTCAAAGAAATAGTTAGCATTAGGAGCGTTTACCCGGTACTGGGAGAAATTGGGGCACATGGTCTGTGTGAATAATAGCTACACAATAGGAAAAGTGATTATAGGGAAAGAGTCATAGTTATTTGTTGAATTTAATTTCGCCGGATAACCTCCGGAGGGAAATATCTGTATCGTAGATACCCTTGGGTGGATCCCCTCCAGCGGCGCTGAGGGATCTAATACTTATCGTGCTCCCGGGTTGGATCTACTGTTGTTTATGTATAACGATAGATGAAAATCAAACGTGGTTTACCGGTTGATGTTTTGTTAAGGTAGGACCTATGCTCTCGCAGCACTCTACATTATTTTCTCTACGCTACATTTGCTAGGGTTTTCGCTAGGGATTTGGAAATAATTCGCTTCTAGGGGCTAAACTAGATGTTCGAGGATCGTACTTTCTTAGCAGAGTCATAGGTTATCAATCGCATATACTTTTCTGAATAAGGAAACTTGAAAATTTTTATACTGAGGTGCAACGAAGCTGCATCTGGCTATTTCTCGTGACTGGCAGGTGGAGGGGGTGGGAGTCCCAATTGGAAAATTCCTAGGGCTTGATCGCTCAGTGGTCCTTTTTTTCTCTTTCTTTTTTTTCTTTTCGGAAGTGTGATTGGCCTATCTCCGTAATGATCTATAGCATAGGCCCAACATCCTACGCTTCCCGATCGGCATTCCCTTCGAACCCTATAAAAGCAGCCTTGGCACCCAATCTCGCCTCGCTTCGCCTATATAAAATTTCTTTCGGGTCTTTCCCCTCCACTCCACGCACTGTAAAGAACCTTACCAGCCAACGCAACAACCTCAATGAAGCATTCCAAAGCGGCGAGGAGGGGTTGCGCAACCGCTCACCAACACCCAAAGAGTCACCAATCACCTAGGAATTCCCGGAGCCACGGTAATATTCCTCCACATACAACGACTACTACCGCCACTGCCGCCACCACCCACCCTAGGATTTTCAAAACGCCCCAGAGAGATCGCTCCGAACGTTATGCACCTTATCCAACACACCAAGGGGGGACTCCGGCTAGAGGCAAAACCCCCAAAACACCTCAGAAATATCGTGCCAAATATTGCCGGCCTTATGCTAGACCTCAAGAGAAGACACCCACCAGAAACGAAGCCTCAAATTATCGAGTCGGGGGGAGATCCGGGGGATTGAAGGACAGAGCTCCTGCAATCGAAGCTTTCAACGTTGGGTTGGAGGAGGAACAACGCGCTTACGATGGCGATGACGAAGACGGATGGAACTTTATG
>Ga0307513_10002454_pt1 | contig 25656 bp, 31 predicted proteins | sample 15_EM_MG_FD_202174 | JGI IMG/M metagenome (GOLD analysis project Ga0307513, IMG submission 202174) | Populus trichocarpa ectomycorrhiza microbial communities from riparian zone in the Pacific Northwest, United States - 15_EM | ecosystem: Host-associated > Plants > Roots > Unclassified | place...
CGAAATCTGCTTAAGTTATCTAAATTCCCGGCAGGTCAAGGCATTTTCGACTACTCCCTCCCCCGATCTCCAAGACACACCATTCCTCGAATATTCTTCTCTATATTGGGGAGTTCACGCAAAAAGGAACCTTTCAGATTTCGCGAAACAGCTTGCCCTAAGTCTATTCGATGACTATAATCGTCATATATCCATTGAAATCCTTTTGAAAGCAGAGTGGATGTATGGTCATCCGATGGATTTCGATGAGCCTTCCCACTTCAGTGGTCTACATTGCGCATCCTCTTTCGGGATTGTTGAGATTGTAGCTAGTTTTGTAGAGATGGAAAGTTGTGATATCAACCAAATGGACTTTACGGGTAATACACCACTCCATTGGGCTTCTTGGAATGGGCACTCGGGAGTAGTGAAAATGCTACTCGGACGAGGCGACGTCAACCCCGACAAACCAGATAACTACGGCCAAACACCACTCCAGCGGGCTGCTTCGAAGGGGCACGAGGGAGTAGTGAAAATGTTACTCGGACGAGACGGGGTTAACCCCGACAAACCAGATCGCCACGGCCGAACACCACTCTGGTGCGCTTCTCTCAATGGGCATGACGGAGTTGTGAAAATGCTACTCGGACGGGACGACGTCAACCCCGGCAAACCAGATAATTACGGTGAAACGCCACTCCCGCTGGCTGCTTCGAACGGGCACGAAGGAGTGGTGAAAATGCTACTCGGACGGGACGAGGTTAATCCCGACAAACCAAACGGCAACGGCAGAACACCACTCTGGTGCGCTCTTTCGCGTCAGCACGACGGAGTGGTGAAGATGCTACTTGAACGGGACGAGGTGAACCCCAACAAACCAAATGATTACGGCGAAACCCCCCTCAATGTAGCAGCTTCAGATGGGCGCGAGGGGATGGTGAAAATACTGCTCGGACGGGAGGACGTCGACCCCAACCAAGCAACTCACGGCGGCCTGACACCACTCTGGGGTGCTGCTTGCTACGGGCACAAGGGAGTGGTGAAAATACTGCTAGGACGGGAGGACGTTGACCCCAACCAAGCAACTCACGGTGGCCTGACACCACTCTGGGGTGCTGCTTGCTACGGGCACCAGGGAGTGGTGAGAATGCTACTCAGACGAGATGACATCAACCCCAACAAACATAACAACGGCAAAACACCCCTCCGCGTTGCTGCTTTCAATGGACACGAGGGAGTAGTGGAAATCCTACTCGGACGAGCCGATATCACCCCCGACATATCATGTGGCGACGGCAGAACACCCCTACACAAGGCTGCTAGCAATGGGTTTGTAGGAGTAGTGAAACTACTACTTAGACGGGGCGACGTTAACCCCAACAAACCAGACAACAGCGGCCAAAGACCGCTCTGGGGTGCTGCCAAGAACGGGCGCACAGAAGTGGTGAGAACATTGCTTGGACGAGACGTCAACCCCGACGAACAAGATTACGATGGCCACACACCACTCTGGTGGGCCGCTTCCGAAGGACACGAGGGAGTTGTGAAAATCCTACTTGAACGAGACGACGTCAACCCCGACAAATCAGATAATAACGGCCGAACGCCGCTCTTCATTGCCGCTTGCTATGGGCGAGTGGGAGTGGTAGGAATGCTGCTCCGACGAGGCGTCAACCCAGACAAACCAAACATCAACGGCCGAACACCACTCTATTGTGCTGCTTGGAATGGGAATGAGGAGGTTGTCAAAATACTGCTCAGACGGGACGACGTCAACCCCGACAAATTAGATAAGGATGGCAAAACACCACTCGATCGGGCTACTGAGAAAGGACACCACAGTGTGATAGCGCTACTCCAGCCTCTGGAATCTGCCACCTCCAGTCTGTCATAAGGACGAGGAGCCGTCGCCCCCTCACTCCCTTCCAACGCGGATAGTCTGTGTGCCATCTCCACATGGACCGCGACGGCTCCACAGCACGCCCATCGCCGCCATTACCTCCCCCTCTTACCCCCGCCTAGCCCTCCCGCGCCCCCTCCCCCCCGGAACAGGCCTACGACAGAAGCTCATCTTAAATATTTCAACGGGAATACCCGTCCTAACCTCTCTGCATTTTCTCATAGTCAACTCAGGATTTGTCAATTTCTGTTGATAGCCCAGAGTTTGGACGTTAGTGAGGGATATTTCAATTGTATTAAGAACAAGCCAGTAGGCCCCAGAGACCATCATATTTATACTCTTTTCCTTTCTTTCTAGCCGTGTATCCTCTTTGCTGATCAATTGTTTCTCTAATCTATCCGCGACTCCCTCCCCCCCCCCCCCCTTTCCGAATATAGGCGAGACAACTATTTAGATCTAGATAGAAATATATAAAGTGCAAGTATTTCTAATGACTCGTGGAAAGCAATGCAAATTTAGATGTTAACTGACGTATACCGGTGATTTACTCCCACCCAGGACACTGTTTAATGGAGGCCATGCCTATATTCCACCGTCCTGCGACAGTGAGCTTGAACCTGAATCCAGAACACGACCCATACTTCTCACTCTTGCTCACCTCTCACTCGCTTGGGAAAAATTCACCCCGTAAGAAGCCTCTCAGCCCCGGGGCAATTACCCCATTTCGGGGACTCCCACATCATGATCTCAAAAAAAAAAGACTCGCAATGGGCGCGAGTTCCCCGGATGGCCATAAATATATATGGCCCGCATTGCCTACGATTTTGGAGAGATAGTGCATAGAGAGGGAGGGGACAAATTAGATTTAAAAAACCATTTGCACCTGTAAGCCGCGGGTTAATTACAGTACTAGGGCAAAAGTATTCGTCCGATGCCCTTTTTACACCAAAAGTGCCCATCTTCACCACCCTTTCTCATTGTGCAATGTCTATGAGAATCAGCGAAAAATTATCCTTGCATTACCAAACCCATAGATAACATGAAGAAAGTTACAGAATCCTTAAATATTACCAAGTGATGGAGAAAAGGTCGTTTAAGTATCTGGTAGCGGTTGCCATGTACTTTTTTGTATGGAGCCCCATACAAAAACATAAGTCACTTTTGCACTAGTTGACGCAATCATGAACCCTGAAGACAGATTTGATTCCTTACACTTCTACTTTCAGAGGTTTGAATAGATAGTGATTCCCTAGCTGATGGAAGGATTTCAAGTGTTTTTATATAAGCAGTGTTAAGAATTGTTCGTTCAAAAATATCCATTTTTGGTGTAAAAAGGGTATCGGACGAGTATTTTTGCACCCGTACTTTTAATTTTGGCTTCAACAAACCTAAATTACACCTTCTCACCTCCTCACTCTACTCCCTGCTCGCATAACTACTCGATTCTATACCCTCCTCTCACGCCTCTATTAAAATCTAGAGTTTCTTTTTTATAAGTACAATAACTTTACTAGAATGGCAAATAGTGCGTTTTTATATATATTACGTACTTTTAGATGGCCGTCGGGGTTCCCGGCGTTCTTGGATGGGAATGAAACCCCAAAGGGCATTCCAACTAGGCAAATGAAACAATCTTATCAAGTCGGGTGTTCAAAGGGAAAGAAGGAAAGCAAATACTGCTTGCTTTATCACAGTTTCATGCGACCCGGAAAGAGATGGATGCGAAGAAAACCGTGATAGAATTTGATGGCTTATTGTGGTTCGGTGGCGATCTTTCCCCGGCGTGCTTTTCCCTTCCTTCAATTTTCCTTTTACCTACCCTCTAGAGCACGAATTGGCTAGTGGTCTATGCGCTGTGAAAATGGTTTCCAGGGAACGGCCCGGGACGAATTGCCTGCGCTCGCTTGGGAAATAGCCGCCGAGCCCACCACAAGAGAGCGAGCCTACAAGAAAGTGAGCCCCACTCTGCTTCGGTTGACAAAACGAGGTCCATCAAAAACTTTTCGATAAACTACTCTACTACCGGACTATTCTCTCACCACTCACCAAGCCTTATCCGCTATGGATACACTACCAACGGGATACGGAGGATCAGGTTTCAGTGGTCGTCCTCGCCAGCCCAGCATATTGCATACTCATACCGATTCCAACGTGACCAATAGCATCCGCGGTGACTCGAACACACACGTTGGGAATGTGTTGAGCAGCTACAATAACACCACCATAAATGTGGGGGTAGAAATAGAGTCTCGACGGATCCAAGCGTGGCTGTCACCACTCGAGCCTCATAGAAGGCATCAAGATGTGAGAAACCGACGGCTTGATGGCGTTGGGGATTGGGTCCTACGGAGGAATGAGTTTGGATCATGGTGTAGGAGTCAGGATGGCTCGGTGGATTCAACTTTGCTGTGTTATGGGGGCCAAGGAGTTGGTAAGACGTATATAAGGTACACGAGTATTTTTTAGAAACTATAGACGACGTTGCTAACATGCAACAAAATCAGTTCATTAGTGATAGACACACTACGTGAGCAAACCGATGGACGGAATACCGCCGTTTTATCTCTCTATTACGATTACCAGACGCTGAAGGACCAATCAGTGGTGAATAAGATCGGAGGTCTACTCAAACAGGTTACTTTAAGGGCGACTAAGATTCCCGGCGAAATTAAAGATTCTTTTGAGGAGTCTAGGATGAGAGGTGGCCAAGGTCTCCGGTTACCGGAGATGTTGAAACTATTCGTCAAAGTAATCAGTTCCATTAAGCGAGCATACATCTGCATTGACGCAGTGGACGAGTTACTGGCGTACGGTCGATCAGAATTTCTTCGCGCATTACGGCAGATTGTTCAGGAAGCACCGAACACGCGGCTATTCCTTACAGGGAGGACCTATATCCGTGGGGAACTTGAGCAGAATCTCACGAAATGGGTTCCTAGTATACACATCGTGGCTGATCCAGGAGACATCGCTAGATACCTAAGCCAGAAAATGGACGAGGATGGTGACCGGGATCCGGGGCTGATGACCGAAAATCTGAAAAATGATATCGCCAAAAATATCTTGGAAAAGGCCTCTGGGATGTAAGTAACGCAACCCCGTTACATTTTTGGATCATTCATTGATATTCCACTAAGGTTTCTGCTCGTCTCATTAAATATCAATGCAATCTTGGGTGAGACCTCATTAGCGAGGAGGAAGAAAATGTTACAAAAGGTGAAGACGACTGGCGTGGACCTAGACAGTGTGTACGCTCAGACACTGCGGCGAATAAGGGAACAGGAGGGTGATCGAGCAAGGCTTGGGATAGAGGTGCTGATGTGGGTATCCCACTCGGAGCGGCCGTTGATGATCGGAGAAATCCAACACGCTCTGGCGGTAGAAATGGGGTCCACGGATCTGGACCCGGAGAACATCCGGCCGCAAGATACGGTGTTAGGATCATGCTTAGGGCTTGTTGTGGTTGACGAGGAAACATCGACAGTGCGGCTACTCCACTACACACTCCAAGAACACCTTTCCGGGCCTGGCATCTTACCAAACGCGCACAGAACACTTGCGCAGACATGCTTGACCTATCTAAATTACGAGCAGGTCAAAAAATTTCCGTCCCATAAGCTCCCTAACCTCCGAAGCATGCCGTTTCTCGAATATTCCTCTTTGTATTGGGGAAGCCACGCGAAAGAGGAACTTTCGGATAGCGCGAAATCACTTGCGCTGCAGTTATTAAGTCGGTATAATAACCATATAGCTGCCACCTTGCGTTTCAAACATACAGAACATCACAATTCTTCCTCGTTTACTCACTGCCAACTTACCGGTTTACACTGTGCGTCGTACTTCGGAATTGTTGAGGTCGTGGCTGCATTGATGGAGATGGAAGGCTGTGATATCAATCAAAGAGATTGTATGGGTTATACACCGCTCATGTGGGCTGCTTGGCGTGGGAATGAAGGGGTGGTGGAACTGCTGCTCATGCAGGATGATGTCAGTCCTGACAGGCCCACCCGTGGCGGCCCGACAGCGCCCGGGCGGCCTCCTTGTTGGCATGAGAGATTTGCGGGACGCCGGCTCACACTGGAGGATGGCAATCTCCACGACGGTGGTCGGACAGCACTTAGCCTAGCTTCTGCTTCCGGGCGTGAGGGTGTGGTGAGACTCCTACTCGCACGGGGAGACGTTAACCCCGACAAGTCAGACAACAATGGCCGAACAGCGCTCTGGTGGGCTTCTTATTTTGGGAATGAGGGAGTGCTAAGACTACTGCTCGCACGGGATGATGTCAACACCAACAAGCCAGCCAATGATGGTACAACAGCGCTCTGGTGGGCCTCTTATTTTGGGAATGAGAGAACGGTAAGACTACTCCTCGCACGGGACGATGTCAATCCCAACGCGCCAGCCAATGATGGTACAACACCGCTTTTTTGGGCTACTATAACAAGGAATCGCAAGATTGCAGTACTCCTCTTGCCCGAACAGGCCTAGGTTCCCCTATTTTCATGTCGTTGATCCCTGGAGTCGTCCTGAGTGTAGGTTTGTCGCTGGCGATCGCCCCGTTGTCCATTGGAGGATATCTGGTGTTGAATCTGCCCCTCCCCGCGTATCTGCTATTCTTTCCCACTCTGAAGTACCCCCCATGTGCTTCCTTGAATTGGCGTTGGGTGACTGCAGCACTCCTCCAACCTCGACTGGTCTTAGTTGCCAACCTTGGCGTTATCTCGACCGCTGGTGTTGGATGGGGCGTGGGCTTGGTGCCGTTGCAAATGTTCTTGTTGATTACATTTTTTATGTCCTTCCTACATATAACACAATCTCTTGGGGCCTTTTTTCTATGGTGGCGTTTAACTAGAAACCCCCCGAAACTGTGCTTTGAGAACAAACCCTTGGTAGGCTAGTGTTCTATTAATGGCTTGTGTTTTTGACTCCAGTTCTATGCAATCTAAAATATCGCCATTATTATTATTATGTCTGGGTGTCAGCGCAACCTAGGGCCTCACCGGCCAAGATGTCGGATTACCCAGTGGGGGCATCCGGGCTATTTATCCGCCCGGCATGAATTCAATCAGATATAAGATTGGGTTAGCCCGGGAAAAAACGATTCGCGGGCCTCAGGAAAATAACAGAGATTACTCCCATGTAATGTCCGGGCACTCTTGAATTCGGCTCCTCCTCAAATTCGGATTAGAGGCTACCCCGGTGGGAGTTCGGCTATACGGGCCGGCATAGATCAAGTGGTAGTCTACTCGTGAATACCCAATATTACGATTACTAAAATCCCCAAACGGATTGTGAAAAGGAGGGGAGCGTGCAGGTGGGATGGGGGGCACAATCAATTGTTCAGTATTTTCCACCCAATTATTAGTGGCACGGCTCGTACCCGACTTGTGTAACCTAGAATCCGAAATTAAGAAGACAACGAATTTGACGGTGGGGTGTGAAAAAGATGTAATCTCATCTGGTGGTTGTTAGGGCATTGTAGTTAGTCTAGGGAACGACTTGCAGAAAGGACATCACTGATGTTTTGTGGGGTTTTGTCTAAGGCTTCTGGGTTGAGGGTCCAATTTAGTTATAAGGAATGGGAAAGTGTTGCAATCGACGAGGAGATGATGAAGCCAGTCAAGGATCGTCGGGTACTTGGCCGTGATTTCAATGTTTTCCCTGGTGCGCCTTCTTGTCGATATTATTGGTGGGATAGGGCTTAGGGGGGGGATAGCTGGAATCGGGAGGTGTTTCGGGAGTATTGGTGGTTTGGGAGCCTGGGAAACTTTTTGACTGTTTCTGTCGGCATGCCTTCCGACGGTTTATTGCAGCCTAGAATTCGCAATTGACTACCCGCCGTACCTGAACTCAAATACCGTGACGCCTCAATGATTTGCCTCCGGAATTTGTTCACAAACCCATCTCGTATACCCCTACCCAAACGTGAATCTAAAAACCACTTCCACTGGCAATCCCATCTCGCATGCCAACCTCATCCATGACCGATTCGGATAGAGACATCCCCTTCCCCAAATATCCACTCCTCCAATTCATTCTAGCAGGCGGCAAGGAGCTTATCCCCAATATGGCGCCGCAGGTATGCAATCTGTTAGTGCGCCCTCCTAAAAATGGCCTCCTAGCTACAAGAAGAATTCCCTGGAAGTTTCTGTATCAACTATCTTAGCAGCACCATCCCCTGGTAGGTCTTTTCGCAGCTGTCGCACCGGCAAGACATATACGACCAAAACCGGCTGAGCAAGAGGGTGTAGAATGGGGAATGCTTCATCCGGTGACCAAGAAACCCGGTCAACCGCATGCACCGACATGCCTGGCATAAGGCAGTTGTTCTGGGGAAGTAGCAGTTGAAATGCAACCAAATGAGTGGCAGCAACAACCTTCGGGGGCCACACTCCTCCTTCCAGTGCCTGCAACACCGTGTTCTCCAGTCATGAGGCATATAGGATGCCGTTCACCACCTGTCCTTAGACTAGTACTATTCGGCAGAGAGCTACTCGTCGAATATCTCTACTCTTCACCACCAAAGTTCGTTCACAGTGCTACATACAAATTCCACTCCCAACATATACCATCTAATGGATATCACTCAGAGGAGGAACAAAATTAGATTCAGCATGCTTATTCCAGGGAGTTGGAAACCAATTTCGTACCCAAAAATCCTAATTGGGTTTCTTTTACTCCCTTCTATGCGATGCTAGTGTAAGTCCCCTCTTTCACATCTCCATTGAAGTCAGATATAGTTTCTTTTTCATATGTGCTCTAGTGCTAGCAAGACTAACAGTACGTTACCACACTGTACCTCACCATACCATACTGTGCGCCATGCAAACCTACAGCTAGAATTTTGGAATTTGGCCCAATGTGGGGAAGTGAAATGGTAAAGACTTTTGTACAACTTCAACTCGTAGTGATATTCTTCTTGCTTGCTTAACCAAAAAGAAAGGGCCAAATGGCCGAACATATATAGAGAACTTTAGTGACCTCATCCCTCATGAGAAACAACCTGTTTCCGTCATCAGCCCATAACGCATGATGAGTTTCAGCCGAGCATACGGCTCCAAACCTGGAGAGCGCAAAGAAGCCCAGCCGATACGAAATAGCCGCCTCATAATCAAGAACCAACCATCTCTCATCACCGCATAAGAGACAGCCCCATAGGACGGAATGAGATAGGAAAGAAACGCTTGAGGCAAAGCTGTTGTTTGAGGACAATGGAAGACAGTAACAAGAAATTCAACACAGAACACCAAACAGCAGCGAGTGATTTCTTGTGACTCACTATGCCTCGGGGCTTGCTCAAAAGAAACACCACAACCTTGTGTCTGCCCCCCGCGGCTGTTTTTATTTGGTCCTTTTCCCCTCCCGGACCCAACCGAGAGCCGAGTCTCCGGTGGCTACCCTGCTCACACCCAAGATGGAGAATTGGGAACTCCGGGAGCCTTGCGTATTTCCCTTGTATTTGGATACTTATTTTAATATCGAATGTTACTGTATTGAAAGCAACTGAACTCCCGGCAGTGAACCCCAGTTGCAAAAAACCCGACTCTGCTTCAGTCTGTATGCACAGACTAAATCAGGGTTAATTTTTTTTATCTCGGCATTCTATCCCTACTATCTTGGTCTTTATGTTTTAGGATGCAGTTCGTGGCGGGTGTCGTCCATATGGTGGCTTCTCCAAAAGCTGTTCAAAGGAGATTTATGCTACTCCCCTCAGTTATCTATAATAGGTTTATTAATTCTATGCCAATCTGTGTGCTTAAGATGATTTGTCATCATGGAAGTCATTCTGGATGGTAATTTGTGCTTTATTTTCTACTATTTCATATACCTCTTAACTTACTTTGGGGGATGTCTATTGGTTTTTCAATGGAATTCACTTTTCCTAATACTAACAGTATTTTTCCGGGCGTGCCAAGGCTTGAGTGGACCCACTTTTTCGCTGGCAGTTGTAAGTTAATATGGTGTGCGACACTTAGGCGGGGCTTTTCTTGGCAAAAGGTTCAAAAATTCATCCAATTACTAGTCCAAATTGAGTATAAGCTAGGCCTGAATAGGAATTGCTAGTGCCTTATGCTTGCACAATATTAGTGGATTTTGTCTGGCTTTAACGACTTTGTATAGAGTTCAAAATTACTACCTCCCATGTAAATTATATTTCCTCTATCTCCTCAACCAAAACACAAGATTTTTGAGAAATTAAACCTTAGAGTTACCCTCTGACTGGTTATCTATCGGTATAAGGATTTGTATTTGGAAATAGTTGTGGTGGTCGAATGTTGATTCATTTCTCGTTTAGGGGGTTTTTTGGGACCCCGTCTAAGTGTCGCACACCATATGAGATCTCAAATTTAATCAAACCATGGGTGGACGAACGAAAAAAAGGAAAGAAAATACCCACCACTCACCCCCCCCCCTTTCCCTTCCCTTCCCGTTCCTGCCCAGGTTGAGCTCGCGTTTATCAAACGCCACTAGTCATGCACGTCGCACATGTTCCATCTACCCTACTCGTCCTTGGCAAGAAATACCCGAAAATTGGACTTTGACCTTTTTTGTATGGGCGCACTGATGTGCACAGACGGTCGGCCATACAAAATCCCCCTGCTCTATCCCTGAATTATCGCTGAATTATCCCTGTTTTCCTCCTAAATTTTCGGGTACTTCTTGCCTGGGACAAGTACAAGTATGCAGGTTTTTCGGGTCAAAAAACCTTTGGTGTGTGTAACGCTTTTGCGCATATTTGAACTGTCGAGACATTTGTAAAACCGACTACTATTGCATGCCACCGGGGTCTTGAGGCTCTAGCCACTTTTTGGCTGAATGCAATAGCAGTCCGTTTTTCAAACGCCACGATCTTGAAGGTATAAAACTGACAGATCAACTCGAAACCCGGCACTCGAAAAACGCTCTTTCAACCTCGGGGTTGAACGCCTCTAATTAGAGAATTCGGTATTGCGTTTCTCGAACCTCTGTATCCCTGCACATGCATATCCGGTTTTTGCGGATTTTATGGTAGGTAGCTCTACCAGCCACGAGGGGACCTGTGGAATACTCTTCCGAAATGGCGCTATCCATTTTGTGCCCACCCTGCCCCCCCAAAGGAGCAAGGAAACCTCCGCACGAGAAGTTTTGGACAAGCGATTCCCATAGTCACCCCCAAGATAGTGTGCGATAGATAAAGGCACCCAAGTGTATTACTGTGGAAACTGGAAAAATTGGGATCTCACTAAAAGCGTTGGAGTCGGTTCTGGGTTTCCATTTTTTTCCCACCCCAACCAAAGGAGAAAACTTCCCTCCTTGCTTCTCCCCAATCCAAAGTGAACTCCTATAGGTCTAGCGCTATCCTCGGTTATTGTGCAGACTGAACCAAACCTCCCATATAGGTTTCTCGGTGTTCGGCTTGACACTGTGGTAGAAGACAGTTTGATAGTGGGTTGGAACAACCAGTTGCTAATTGGGCAAGCACAGGGAGTAGCGCTGGGCGAATCGGAGCCATGTCTCGGACAAGGGTGGAAAAAAGTATGCCCGGTTGCTCGGCCAACACGGGGTCATAGCTCAGAGACTACAGGCCCGTGGACCCCCCCCCATACATATACCACCTCCAAGCTTCCCCTTTCATGGATCACCATGCTTCCTTCACCTCGCGTCCTCCATTTTCCTACACCTCGCGTTCTTTATTTCCCACCCACCACCCCTGCTGGATCCCCATGCGCCCAAATTGCCACCTAGGATACATCGGGGGTAACAATCTCCCATGGCAAGGGCAGCGGCAACCTTCCCAACGCCTCCGGCAGTGGAACACTCAATCCGATAACTAAGCGGAGGATATGGTCATGTGTTCCTTTTGGCGTTGTCTTCTTCCACTTCTTTTCTATCTTTCTCTCCTTTCCCGTTTAGATATTTGCGATATATATAAGGGTTGTTGCTTTGGAAAATTGGTAGGAGCACAGTCTTACGAATGACTTCAAGATTTAAAAATCTTCCGTTTTCCGTCTGCCACCCAACACTCGAGCTTTATTACTTCCAGGACAGCCGTGGAGAATTAAGCGTAGAATTAGTATCGTGCCCCGCTCATGCACTCTTATCCTCCGCACCACATGGGACAATATTATACCAGTACCATTCCTACTCAGCACTTGAGAAGCGAAAATTAGGCGAGCCGGAGGGTAGTTTGAATTTTTTTTTTCCATTTCATGATCTCAACATCTCAGTTTTCTAGCAACCTCAGGGAATACTCGGCCATCTACAGCCGCGTTCGCAGGGTTCTCGTACCCTCCCAAGTACGACGAGTAATTAGAAACGCTTTGCTAACCCTCTCTCTGGATTATCCAGTCTGATAAATGGTGATAAGGGTTTACAATGCCCCTAGGGGTATATCCGAAGAGTAGTTACCAGAAGGCTTCTTGTTGTCCTGTTATTATAAATAGGTATTGTTCTTGAGGTACAAGGAGGGGTACGAGAATCTTGCGAACGCGGGTGTACCCACCCAAATCCAAGTACCCCAAACCCAGAGTAGTTAAGAGTGATGCGAGGGGGTCTAGAAAATCCTCTTTTGAATCATAGTTCTCACTGGGGTGCGGCAAAAACTAGCGTGTGAAGAAAGGCTTATTTGGTTGCTAGATGAATGAATCAGATAAAGCCGGGTAACAAAATTGGGTGTCACGTACGTCAGAAGTCGTTTGCACCATATCTCTCCCATATCAGACATGCTGCTCTCGTGGTCCAGATGTTTAAGGATGTGTTAAGGGATGCGGGTGCGCCTGCTTTGACAAGCGCGGCGCAGTACCATTGGGCGGAGAGGGTAACATCCTGCCCCCCTTACGTCTTCGGGGAAAACCCCGCAATTGCAAAAAGGAGCTTTGGTGATGCAGAGTTATTTTTTCTTGCCCTAGATTTTCTTGATGGAAAGCCAAATGGGCACTTTGCCAGAAGTCGGAGCCCGCGTGTTTGGTGTGGTTAGTGCTTGCTCGTGGTGCCTGCTCGCCCTCCCCCACTTGGGCGGCTGGGATTACTAGATCGGGACGAGTGATAAGTGATGATTCTTATCTCACATCCTTGTCCACCTACCTGGATTTTACGGCCGGAGAACAGCCCACAGGGGGGCGAGTGATGCACAGTGATTTCGATCTCACATCCTTGTCCACCTGCCTGGATTTTGGGGCGGCAGAAAAGCCCCTCAACAGGAGCAAAACCACCGCGGAGCAATACACTTTCACTTCCCCCAATCAAAATTTTCCCCGTTTTAGAGGTTCTGTGATTTACCAATTGGGGAGAAATCTTGGGGATTTGGTTGGTGCTCAGCATTCGCCTCACACCCGGGTTGGTCTCACAAAGCTTCTGCCCAGTAATCCCAACTGTAGGTCCGAATAAAGCCAACGGCCAGCTCACCATCTTTATAAGTGAACGCTATCCTTCCTTCTCTCCCTCTTCTCCCGCATAGACTGTCCGAAGCTTTACCTCTCACATTTTTGCAGACTGCTCTCCCAAAACCTCGTCGGCTATCTCAATAATTCACACCCCCGCGGGTCTGCTCCAATTCCACCGTCCAGCGAGACTACAACCAGAGCACCCCACTTCCAATCACAAGCGGTCAGACCCGGGTCTGCAGATCATGTCTGGCCACTCTCATGAAGGCATGTCCAAACATCTCATCCACTAAAATTCCCTCCTCTATGAATAAAAGAATTATCCCACAAGCGTTCATTTCCCCCTTCAGAGCTCCACTCCCCTCTGCCCCCCAATGCAATTTCTTCTCGGCTCGCCGGGCCCGTCTCCAGTTGCTCTTTGGCTTTCAAGGGAAAACCGCCGTACGGGTAGTTGAGGAGGCACCTTAAGCACTGGGATTGTCGGGCATGCGGGCCGTGAGAGAGAGGTTTGTCTAGGTCTTGGTAGGCCGAAGCAATCGTAAATCTGGTTCAACCACAACCCTAACCCTAATATTGCGCGCACTGACAGTGTTGGCATAATCAAATTAGTTGATGGCGAAGAAGAGAGGAATTCGAGGACTGCAGAATTCGAGTTGCGTGCTAAGGATATGGGGATAACCGAGGATGGGCTTGTTGCTCAGAAGGTCGCGATTTGGGAAGGGATGAGGGTTGCTAAAGAGAGCGGCGACGGTATTGGAGTTAGTATCCCTACCCCTTCTGCCCTTAGAGACTATAGGGATTATTTCTGATCAAGGGGGGGATTGTTCATAGTACGACGCTTGGGTTCTCTTAGATGCCGCCACCGGCGTCAATTAGTAAACCTTTGAGTATTGTACGATGACAGAATTAACGGGACAACGAACGAACAATCATAATTCCCGCTTGACGGCGACCTTCCGAATACATCAAACTACCCCAGGATCAACAAACAAATTGTTTTTCTTTTAAATATGTAGCGGTAATCAGTACCGAATGCACTATCCATCAGCCTTAGCAAAAAAAAAAACAGAAGAAGTTGGGGCGTATTAGTTGCGTGACAATGATTTTTTTTGACGAGAGTGCTAGTTGTGCGGGGTTGTGCTGAAGTGGTTCGTTGCCACATGAGCTGGGGTGTTCCGTTAAAACCGTCTAAGAACATTAGTCTAAGTTCCGCGTTTAACCTGAGGGATCCTTGCTGTCAACATTTTTATTATCATTTCATTTCCGTCATGCAGAGCACTTCATACGTCCCCTTACATCACGCACTGCGCTTATCGCAGTTAGATTGTGGTTAGCGTTATCCGAACTTTGTGTTCATAACTGCCCAATCAAAGGCAGCGCAGAGAGCAGATTCGCTCCATGGTGCTTGAACAGATGTCGCCTAGTGGCCCGAGCGGGAAGCGGAAGGTTCGCTGGGTGAACCGTTCTGGATGTGCTTCTGTCGCCAACTCAAACACTGGCCATTATTACAATTCTAAGAGTCGGCTGACGCTCATTGTCACCGATATTCCGACGGAGCAGAGATGAGGTCCAGGGGTTGGCATCTCTTGTGTCGCCTGTGACAACCCCAAACTGTTGCTGCCCGCCCCCACAAAGTGGTTGCATCGAGGAAAATAATGCAGAATCATCACCTCCAAATTGATCTACCTCCAAGTTTTTAGTCATACGCCTACCACGCCTAATCAGGAGGTGCTAGCGTTCCAAGTCTCTGCCCATATCCGATTTTAACGGCGCGCAGCTAGAGCAGGTTAGGGTTATTCTCTTTTCTTCCCTTCCGGCTAGTGCGGGTCTGCGTTTCGGTGGGATTCAGACTTCAACTCAAGCGGGATCCCTGAGAGCGCTGAGACAAGAGAATTCAGTGCTCCCGCGAAATTGCGCCATTAGCAGGGTATGTGAGATTACTAAACACACGGAATGATATAGCTCAAGCCTCTTTTACATTGATTTCGTATTATGATGAGGCTGAGAGTTGCTTATTCATCCTATGCGGGAGCACTGAATTCTCTTGTCTCAGCTCTCTTAGGGATAGCGCTTGTTTGTGGGGGGACACCATTGCTCTCAGTTTTTTTCGGAACGGACTATGAGATCGACCGGAGGAGGCCGAGGCAGAGGCACATAGGTCTCGGTTTCTTCTCTTCTCTCTTGTTCCTTTCCTTTCCGTTTTTTCCGTTTTTTCCTTTGCTTCCCTTTCTTTCCTCTGCTCCTTCGCTACAAGAGTGAAATTTCTTCTTTTCTTCGCTTTCGCTCTTCGAGATGAGCGCACCTCGTGAGAAGCTCGTGTCATCAGTAATTTTAGTTGGTTACTACCCCTACATTCATACACACCTGCCGTATATAGATTCATACATCCCGGTGCATGAACGATTGGCTTCGCAGGGGGGGGCGGGAAGTTGATGGTAGGGTGCTTCAATGGTGTGCCGCCCACCGGTTGAGTGCGATGAGAAAGAATGAATGGTTCCGTGAGGAGTCTCGCGCAATCGCGCTAGGGTTTCGTCATTGCTCACAGGCACCGTGACACTCACACGTTCGCCTTGGTTTGGCGAAATTTGGAAAATAGCGCTGGATGGATTGAATGTAGTCTATCTGCTGCCACCCTAATTCGATTCGCCCTGCCCCAGAGGTCCTGGGTGTTCCATCCGCATCTGGTTTCCGGGGGCGAAGAACGTGTACTCGTAATGTCCTGACGTTTGTGAACACAACTGCTATTGCATACCGCCAAAATTCAGCTTTTTTGCCCTGATCTTGGCATCATGCAATAGCAGTTGTGTTCACAAACGTCAGGACATTACGAGTATTCGTAACGCACCCCCGGTAGAAGCGAGACACATGGGAGAAGCGAAACCGGGTAACCCAGTGGTAACAAAGTGGCGCTCACTTTGTTGTTGCCTTTTTTTACTCCTATGTTACCACTAGGTTGCCCGGTCTCGCTTCTCCCTAGTGTCTCGCTTCTACCTGGAGTGCGTTATCTGTTTGCCCTACTGTGCCCTAATGGCCGGGAGTGGTGTTGCACCATCGGCAATATACCTCTTGGTGTTTGTATGGTTGCAGGACTATTATCATGCGGCGGGGTGATAATTGGAAGTGCCGTGTTTTCCTCTGTTTTTACATGCTCACAAACTACAAAAAAATGGGTGCTTAGGCAGCGATAATGATGTTTCTCTGTGCTCCAACTTGGGGCGCTCTTTTCGTTTGACCTCGCATCGCTAAGAAGAGGCGTGACCGAATGGATAGGGGTCGAAAAGAAAAGAGAAAAAATCAATCCCAAGAAACTGAACTGGCTAAGTACCCCGATACTAGAGTCGTCTGATATATGTAATCCATCTCCCATCCCAAGCTGTAAAAGCAAGGGAGGTTTTCACGGCGATCGCTAGGCTTTGTGAGTCGATTGAATGCCACGTGCGAGTGTAAAGAAATTTTTTCTTTTTCTCTTCCTTCTCCTCGCAGTGAAGAAAACTTCCCAAGTGCCGAAGCAACCTATGGTATTTGTGTATCCAGGGAAATTTTTTTCCCTCACATTGTTTGCAAACGGATGGGCTGCACAAGCATCCCCAATCATCTAATGCTCACAGAGCAGCTGGCAAGAGGACTTTGCCCGGTACCTCTCCGTTGGTCAAAGGCTCAAAAATGTTCCCCAAGGTAATTATGTGCAGTCCCTTGGCGAAGGCATACCCTGCCAAAGTGGACCGCACTGTCTCACCATCCTAGGAGGACCTGATACTCTCGACCACCACCCAGAATTCCAGATATCCTACCTATTAGGGGGAAAATCAAGAGCCCCCGCCAAGAACAGTGGTCTCATCTTTCCTGCATCAGAAGAATAATCCGCTTTACAAATCACCTATTGCCTTGTTGTTATGGTGCCTTTCCGCTATCGGCATGCTACCTTATTTGTATCAAGAGTATAGAGATTCCAATAGTTCTGAGATCTTGAAAGGCACCTCTGGGATTGGACTTAGAGAGGATAAACCCACGTATGTGATCAGATTCAGCATTGCCTAAAACCTGAGAAATTCTACATTCTAGGAAGCATCTTTGCGTGGGCTAGTCAATAACCCTGCAGGTCGAGCCGAACCTCCTGTCCGACTATCAACCACAACTTGAGAACGAACTTGCGAAGGCTATGGCTATTCCCGCGGAACAACAGAACAAGACCCTTATCTCACATCTCACTCCACTCTATTCAACGAGTATATCTCAACTATCAGGAGGCTGTGCCCTCTTCTAGAACATCACAAGATTTCTTTCAACCTCCTTTGGGCCCAGTCGTGGGAAAGAGCGCAGTTCATGCTTATGGCTTGGCAAGGAGCGAAATATAGTAACACCTTCTCTTTCCCAACCCATTCCTCCCCAGCGACAAAATACCTTTCTCTGATAATAGTAGAAGACGAGAGCTAACCACTCTGGAGAGTATGTAAGCATGTGTTGTAACAAATTTCATAGGTATTGGTACGGTCGTTCTCTCGGAAAGCAAGGGTTGGTCTGTGATTGGCGTTTCCAAGCGGCCAGTGTGAACCCCACTTTTTTCCACCACTTAGTCTAGCCCTATTTCTCCCAAATACCCTGATTTACACCATCTACGCTCCTCAAACGAGCCGAGATGCCTCAAGCTTGGTTGGGGCGAGCAGGGGGAAATCTTTGACCGTGGTAAATTCTTTCAATTGGACCGCCATTATGTTAACTACGATGGCAAAACCTATGGGGGGGAGGGGCGAGTGCTGTTCTCAAAATTGAAAAATTCAGAGTAGCAAGAAGAATTGATAATCTCGGAATGCTCCCTTTGGGGTATCAAGAGAACGAAGAGGGTGTCGGAGAAAGGCTTATTGAGAGCGGAAGAAATTTCGGATCCCTGAAAGGCATGCGCTACAAGTATTATATGGGTCTCGCTTTCTTCAGAAGTAGGAGGGAGGTTATGAGGGTAGATGTGAACAGACGTGAGGTGGCTGATCCGAGAACTTTTAGAAGGATCAATCCCAATTACCCGATGAGCACTGTCAAGGAGGCTGCTTCTCACATATCCTCCGGCGCCGCCAACGCTGAAGATGATTCGGAAAACGAAAACGAAGATGAGGACGAAGAGCGTGGAGGAGGCGGTGATGACGAAGATGGTGAGATTGATAGCCCTAACAATATAGTAAAGCCTAAGGCTAGTGTTGTGGCTGTGGCTATAAAGAGAGCTATTGGGACGAAGCCCCAGAGAGGCTACATACTCGGCCCGGATGGCAAGATCAGGCTAGTAGGCGCAACTCCAGGCGCAACTAAGAAGAAACTTTTGGAGACCGGAAAGACACCAGAAGGGATCAAGGACGCGCTTTTCCCAGAGGAAATGACAGAGGAACAACTTCTCCTATGCTCGCCCACAGTATTGGGTTTCAGCTTCGGAGATAAATTATGGGGTAAGTGGGTCGATTAGCTTACTGCGCATAATGGAACTAATGTCTTATTGGCGTGCGCAGCTGAATTTGCTGTCGAGCACGTCAATGAAATCGAGTTCAACCCCCAGACGCTTTCGGGAGCATTGTCCTCCCTAAAGCACAAAAGGAAATTGTGGAAGCACTAGTCGAAAGTCACACAGGTAACCGCGGATCAAGGGTTGGAATAGAGGATGTGATAAAAGGAAAGGGAAAGGGGCTGGCGGCGGTTCTACAGTATGCTTCTTTTTTTTATTCTTTCTTTTTTCTTTCCCTGCTCCTAATCCTGGTTTTTGGGGTGCTGCGGAGTACAGTACGCTCTAACACATTTGCAGTGGACGTCCAGGGGTGGGGAAAACCTTAACAGCGGAGGGAATCTCGGAATTTCTCCAAAAGCCACTGTACATGGTAGGAGCTGGAAAACTTGGCACGGATTCTCGCACACTGGAAACGCAGCTATCTCGGATTTTAGACATTGCGCATGTTTGGGGCGCGGTTCTTTTACTGGACGAAGCAGATGTTTTCCTAGAACGTCGACCGGTTCATGACCTACAGAGAAATGCCCTTGTCTCAATATTCTTGAGGCTGCTCGAGTACTTTCAGGGGATCCTGTTCCTAACCACCAATAGGGTTGAAACCTTTGACGAGGCCTTTCAAAGTAGGATTCACATGGCTCTTCGATATAATGATCTCGATAAAAAAGGCTAGGAGGGTCATTTGGAAAACATTCCTTGGAATGGTCGCAAGAGAGGAGTCCGGTTCCGGTTGCCAGTTAAGAGACATAGTTAACGATGAGGAGCTGGAAGGGCTTGCGAGACATGAATTGAATGGCAGACAGGTATGCAAGCAACCAAACTGGACCAGGGTCATAGAGCCCACACCGTCCACTCGTTTCTCCCAGTTAGCTCGCGCCCCGATCTTTACTGATATTCCGTCATTTTTTCCTCTCTAGATCAAAAATGCAGTCCGAACAGCTCAGGCGCTTGCATTAAACAAAAACGAGGGACTATCAATGGAGCACCTCAAACTTGTGCTTGCCGTTACCGAGGGATTTGAACAGGACCTTAAAGGAACTGGAAATTTGGACAGTAAGGACCATCCTCCCAAATTTGCAACTTGTTCTCAAGAAGCTAATTTAATCCTAGGCATGATGAGTTACGCGCAAAGTTAGCCTTTGAACTATCCCTGCCCATGGATGGCGTCAGTTGGTCTATGGGTGGACAGTTTTTTCCCTTTGTTTTGAGTGGTTGCCAAGTCCTTTTCTTTTTGATATGGAGACCTTTCCTGAGCATCCGGATATGGGCTTTAGGTAATGTGATTTGGCAAGCGACGTGGAGCCCATCAGGAGGCTATCTTGACGACAGATGAAAGCTATTGGACTAATGCAGGGTAGGGCATATTTATGCGTATACAAGCTGTCCCCTAGAATAGCCAAATTGTAGTCTCGATATATACCTTTTGTGTAGTACGTAACCCAAGCCAACCAGCGGCGCTACATGAGTTTTTGCTCTTCCGGAGAGAATGAGTTAAAAATCGAGTCTTGATTTACGTGCTTTTTTTTTCCTTCGTATTTTCACGTTAGAATATTTCCTACCGAAAAAACTGTTTTCCTGTTTCTGTTTTTTTCCGTTTTTTCCTTTTTCTCTGACCGTCGATCGGTCACCGGAGATGATCCCCCCGTCCTTTCCTCCTTTTATTCTTCCTTCACCCCCCAGATTCGCGACTCTCTACCCCTTCCAGTTTACCATTCTCATTAGTTCCGCCCGGTTTCAGAATTTTACGATGATATTGTTAGCATACCTCATGAGCCAAGCCCAGACGCTGTTATCCCCCACGATTCCATTAACAATTGGGCATGATCCGCAAACCGTACAGTACTCATACTTACAAACCTGTCTCTACTGGAATATGGGACTGTCGTACAATACTCCACTCTGAGTAAGGTAGAGAACTCGAAGCAAGCTCTCAAGGATGCTTGAAGCAGCACGAGTCCCCGAGCCGCCTCTACTATGACATGCAGAAGTTTTTCATAGCTAATCGGGGGGAATCTCGGGGATTTCTGCCACGTCCAGAGATCGATCTGGTCATCCCGCCCGCCCATCTTTCCGCCCCTTAGAGTGTAATCGAGTGACAGGTTGCATTGTGTTGTATGGAGGCTACTCGTGACTGGCGTGCATCCCGCCACGCCCCGCCTCGGGCTTTGAGACTGGAAGCTCGATAGTATATCGTACCCCCGGTTAAATGATTTGGAATAGCCTAAGGAGAATCCAATGGTAGGTACAGCTACACATCTGTAGACGTATATACCACAGAGGGCGGGAACTGTTCTGGTTTTCGGGTAGGTCTGATGTGACGTTCAACTATGGTACTGAAATATACGGTACGGGTTCCTTCTGTTGGCATTAAGAAAGTGTAATTGTCATCAGCCCTTGCCCTATGCTTGTGGCCACAGATTCCAATGAAGTGTTGAAGCCTGTCATCCTAACATATCGTGTGCCATATCACACATTATTGTTCGAGTGTCGTGCTCGCAGTACAGGAGTCGCATGTGTTACACGTAACTGGCCATTGGCGCCCTAAGCATCGATCCTCGTCCACGTAAGTTACTACTCACCGGCTGACCGCTCCATGATTCTTCCTGGCCACGCACCAGCTTAACCTCTCCTTCCCCAACCACTCGTCTTCTATTTCACCCTATCCCTCCCCTCCTCCCCTCCACTATTCCTCATTTCACACCCCACCCATCGTCATCATAAGCATCATCATCACCATCACCATCATCGTCACATCCTTCTGCTTTCCTTCCTTTTACTAGTGAGTCGGAGATAAATGGGAGCCAACCACTCACAATCTTTCTCAATAACCTTTTATTCGCTGGAGTTTTCTTCCTGCACTTACGGCGTTTTTTCCCCCACCGCACCCCGAGGGGCCCCAGAAGGCTTCTCCCAACCTGTTTCGATCCCTAGGTATAGCGACAGTAGGAGATATCACTTTAAACCATGTACCGGAAGAGGCCCCCGGCTAGGAGAGGTCAGCTGGTTAAAGTATGTTCACACCAGGATTAATTTTTGTGTGCTCTTTGAGCCATCTGACTTTCTCTAAGTTTGGTTCGATCTGACAAGCAAGAGGGCTCAGCCATAGGACCTACTCCAAAACACTGCTACGTGCACACTTTTAGCCACCCAGCGCTCCATATTCCCCCAGTGCCAAGTCCGGGCTCCCACTGAACAGTTGCAACTCTGCTGTTTCTCTGGCCAATGCACTTACTTGGTCACGATGCAATCTTTACAATCAAGGGGACAAAACACCAACCCGCTTTGGCCCCGATGAAGGCACCTGCAATCAGTTTGCATTCTACCAACGCCCGATAGATGGCTCCTCTCCAGAGGCTCATACCTATGTGACTGGTGATAATGCTAACGGGGCTGAATGGTCCTCGTCTGTTCCCTTTTTCTTGCTGACGTGTCCTGTGGGTAAACGATAAGGTGGGGGCAGTCGGACCGATGGCCAAGAATCCTTTTTTATTGCAATACGCTAGAGGTGCGGGTCCAATTCCGTGAAATGTAGTGAATAGTAGAGATATGGGGGGTTCGAGCAGGGTTCCGAATAGTCCTACCGGTCAAGTCTTGGAGGCAGGACCAGGCTGGTCAGTCCTGGTTGATGTCGATGACTAAACCCGACTAACTCGGGTAGTCGGGTCCAGTTTGGACTGGCCCCAGACCAGCCCTTATAAAAGATCTCATGAGAGTCGGAATGTCACTCAGGCCAACACCGTATAAGAATTGAAGTATAGCTATAGTAGGACCTTAAAGCCGGTTGGCACATTATAAATCAACAGCCCCTCAATACAAGTTGATTGAGCATCCGGGAAAGGAGAGCATATGGCAGAAATGCGATTACGGGATGAATAAGTTGCATCGAATACCGGTATTGTGGTCTGTGGTCATGTAATATCTGTTAGAATATTCACGAAGGTTCCATATCTACGACAGTGGTACTACATGGAAGGTTTGGATCAGGATAGGTTTTGTTTGGATAGTGTTTGGAAGCATGGAAGTTGAAGCGGTGTCATGTAAGGACGAATGGTTAGGTGTAGCGGAGATGTTTTGAGAGGATTCATGAATCAGACTAGGGGTACTAAAGGTTTGGAACTAGTGTTAGCTAGAGGATGCAACGAACGAGTGTCACACATTCATGATAGTGAAACAGGCAAAGGTATGAGGAAAGTTTGGGAAGGAGCATTCAGGAAAGGTCTGTAGGTAGTTGAAACGGGCGAAGGGATTGAAGGAGGAAATGTGGTGGAAAGTTGAGGGCGCGGTTTGGAAGGCAAGAGATGATGATGGAAGAGCGGACTTGAACGGTGGAGAAGAAGTTTCCTGTATGAGAGTTTTGCAAGGTTCCGAATGGTCAGGCGAAGACCGAGCCGGACCAGCTAGTACAGTCTACGGTCAAGTCTAGTCCAATGGTGGAGATTGGACTGACCAGAGAGTCAGAGTTGTTAGACTTGACTAGACTGGGATTGGTCAGACTGATTAGACCGAGTGATAAGGGGTGCACGGCCCTTCAACTTATATTCTGTTGTTGTAAACCGCTTCCCTCTGCCAACGACCATTTACCCTAATAGGATGTTTGTTTTGACTCTTCACAGGCCGAATGCATGCAAATAAGGATAGGCCAAAGCAATTGGAGTTCAAAGAGTATATTATAAAAAGGTAGCAGATACTGCGTATATAGATATCTATTGGAATCATAGATTATCACTCATTACTCCCTTCATAAAACATATACGAACAGAACCTGGAACCCTCCTACAAGTACGAATGGACAATCGAAAGTTCTATCACTTTCGCTCTGGTAACCAAGAGTACGCCGACTATTCTGCGCCTGATGTTGGAAGAAGCCGAGCTCAGAGAGCTGCATCACCCCAATCAAACTCATCGAATGGATCAAGAGAAACTGACCCAAGCACAATTCACGTCCGACATCCGGGCAGGAACAGGATCTCCGCAAATCCTATTCGAGAGCGGCTGTCAACGTCGCATTAGCCTAATCCTGGTATGTGCAATTTCCTCATTTTTTTATCCTTGACAAAACTAAGCGAATACTAGACTTGGCATCTTCACCATCCCTGCCAGAGTTTCACAGAATGATGTCGAGTTCACTTAGTGGAAATGCCAATATAGATGATTCCCTGTCAGCAATATCAACCATCCTTGCTAGTTAAGATGAAGAAGGTCAGAGCATACGCTATGTTCTTTCAGAAGAGCCAGGGCCCCCCTCTCCCCTACTTTCTACAAACTCACCAACCGACTTTTCTGGCGATACTGTTGGTTCTGTTTTATCCACACTGGATAGTTCTCAGTTTCTCGATACCATTCCTGACTCTGATAGCCATGGCATTTGCGAACCTTTCTCCGCTACTTTCCCTGTCCCGGAGTCCTCACCCCCATTACTTGCAAGTCAACCTCAGTTCGCCCTGCCTCCCCGTCGTGGTATTCCACCTCTTACGCCAAGTCACGCGACCGAGAGCACCCCTATCCCAGGCGTGCGGGACTCGAGTACACGGTTATTTATACGTTTTCATGGGAAAACTGCGGAAACAGGTTCGGTCAGGCGCTGGACGTGTAATTACTGTAAGTTGATTTCTCCTTATACGCGTTGCCATTTCTGTAAACATTTGGAATATCAGTCTGAGGAGTTGTAACAAAGGCCAAATAGGTAGAAAACAATATGCATCTAATGGCGGTACTAGCAAACCAGCGGCACACTTACACAACAAACATGCCCGAAAGCTACGCGACTCTTCTCATCCTGGAACCATTCCCGTTGTTGGGACAAGTCCACTAACTGCTCCATTTGCACGAGTAGCCAGTGCCCAGGAAAAGGCATTTACCAAAGACTCAGCAGACCGCCTTCTGCTGAATTGGATTATCTATAGTAATCAGTCATTTACCGCAATAGAACAAAATGCCTTTCGCGAATTTGTCCAACATATCCAGCCTAAATACAAACTTCCAAAATGCGCCGACACTATAAGATCCTGGGTTATCAGAAATTACGAAGACCAGAAGGAGGAAGTGAGAAAAGAGATAGGGAATGCTATTACTCAGATTCATATCTCAATTGATGGTTGGACCTCGCTCCATCAAAGTATGAGTGTGATAGGAATTGTAGGGCACTTTACAACAGGGCGAGGAACCAGGCTGAATCCAGTTTTAGCGCTGAAGGAAATTCAAGGTTCACATACGGGAGCTGCTCTCGCAGAGATTGTGGTTAACGTTGTAACTGAGTGAGTGGAGATATTACCTTGTGTCAAAATTCTGGTTCAATACTAATTCAGTTTGCATAGTTATAATTTCATACAAAATGTCGGATATTTCCAGTGCGACAATGCAGCGAATAACGGTACAATGATTCGGACCATTGCACGCTCACTTATGGATTACGGGGCCAACTACAATCCAGAATACAGGCGACTACGGTGTATGGGCCATATCCTAAACTTGTCTATCAAGGCATTTTGGTTTGGGGAGTTGGGTGCCTCTGGTTCACAAGAGCAGCTAGATGTTATCATAGTTACTGACGAAACTATGGCCCTCTGACGAAAGCTCGGCCCTTGGGGGAAGGCACACAATATCACAGTGTATATACCGTCATCGGTGCAGCGCAAGCAACAACCAAACCCCTTAGGTGCAGAAACACTATTTCAGGCAGGAAATGCAACACGATGTCACAAATCGTGACTAAGCAAGGCAGATTTCACATGACTCATACTTATGAGTCATAAGGTATGTTGGATTTCACACTATGACGTTACTTGACTCATAGTTCTCACATGACTATGCACTTGTGATTTATTGTTATGTTATGATTGGTTGATGGTTTCATGACTCACGATTGTGACGTCATATGATGTAATGACTTTCGCACATGACTCACATTATGAGTCATGAGTTTCGCGCGTGTG
>Ga0307513_10002455_pt1 | contig 25655 bp, 28 predicted proteins | sample 15_EM_MG_FD_202174 | JGI IMG/M metagenome (GOLD analysis project Ga0307513, IMG submission 202174) | Populus trichocarpa ectomycorrhiza microbial communities from riparian zone in the Pacific Northwest, United States - 15_EM | ecosystem: Host-associated > Plants > Roots > Unclassified | place...
GCATCTAGCGCGGCGGGCCCTTCTTCTGTCTTGGAGTGGGGTTTTGTGGCGCAGGATTTCCGGGTCACTGGCCACCTTGTCAAATGTTTCTGGGTTCGGCTTGAACCTCTTGTTTTTGTGGCGGGCCTCAGTTGCTGCCTTGAGCTTCTTGAGCGCCTCGCACCTCTGTTCCTTCGCTCTGTCGGGGAGCAGAAATCTTAAACGAACTTGCCGATCAAGTTCGTTCCAATATCTGGGGTCGGCGGGGTTCTGGGAGCAAGGAATGGGGACCTCAAAATAGGACGGCCACTCCTCTTCGTGGGTGTCAACCGGGACGCCCTTCGGGTAGTTCTTCCTCAAATGCCCCTGGGCAAAGAGTCGGTGATACGGCAGTTGTTGAGCTGCCTGGTGCTGAGCTCGATCGGCCTGTGGTAGTACGGCGGCGAGTCAAGTGGGGTGCCCTGCGGGGTCTGTGGGGTGCGGGGTCGGGGACGAGGTCTTGGCCTCCTTGGTCGGCGTGCTGGCTGTGGCGCCTGGGTTACTGTTACCTGAACAGTGGGCTGGGTGTGCCTCAAGGTAGGCACGCTGGGCGAGGTTGTCAAAGGCATTAATCCTTCGTCGGATCTGGGCGCCCTTCGGACAATCGCAAACTTGGTCGTGGATGTGGGAGTGGGCCAAGCCATAGGGGGGAACGAACTCCAGTTGTTCCTTCTCGATACAGTCAGGGAGTCTTGATCGTGAGCCGATCACTGGTTAGCACAATCTCGTGAGCAGTCAAGTACTCAGTCATGAGAAAGTCTAGGAGAAAGCTTGCCAACTGTGAGGGGAATGACTATCCTCACTTGAGAAGGTGACTGCTGTTCTTCTGGTTCTGGGTTCTGGTCTGAGATAAGAGTAGAGCTTCCGTTTGTAGTACTCTTCAGGTCAGGATTGCTAGTCCTCAGCTCTATGAGCCCTGTTGGTACTAGTTCTGGAAGTTGTTGGACTGTTTGTTATTGTGGCAAGCTACTGACTGATACATGAAAAGCATACAGCTTATATAGGTTTCAGTCGTGGCTATGCTACTGCGGATCTCTGATGTCATCGTGGTGTTGTGGGGCCCAAGCCCCACCCTTCTGGCACCTTCTAGTGGAGCCTTTCTGATGTCATTGTGGGGTTCCCCTTGGAGCCCCACCCCTGTATTGGTGATATCATCATGATGTCATCATGATGTCATGGTCATGTGACCAAGTCCCGTGGCTTGTCACGTGTCGGTTTGTGACGTCATATTACATAATCCCGATGACGTCATTTGAGGAAAAAGTTGGTGGTGGCGGTGATTTCATCACATCCGGTCAGTGGTCCTCAGGGTTGTATGATCTGCATTGGTGGATCTGGCCTCAGCGATAGCACCAGAGACCTATGGATCTATTGGTTCACCTGGAGGAAGCTCCACAAGGACTTCATACACTGGGGCTTCAAAGTCACAAAGAGATTGATTCCTCGGACCATTGGTTCCTTTAGGCTTGTAATTTCACATGTAAGGGTTGCAGATAAATGGTACAAGGTGTTTATGACCATTTATTTCACTGCCGTTGGGTGTGGCTTGCCGCGAGCCATGTCGTCTGGTCCAAGTTGTACAACCCAAACAACGCCACGAAACGGACAACTGCGTATGCTGTGCCCTGCACCACACCCTTATGATTACGTACCTGAAAGCGGACGGGTTCAAGTGAGCTTTACCAAATCCTTGAACGACTGGTCCCGTTCAAGTGCGAGGAGCTACTTTACTTGACTATAATCCGCTCACGCTCGGTACGTTGCTTGTGCCCACCGAACTCTCTTCGACCCCTCTCAAACTCGTGATGAGTATATCCCTGTATCGCGTCTATTACGCCCCGTGAGATAAATACTACGTGAGGAAACCCAGAGGGAAGAGTCCCCGCTCTAACCCATGAACCAACATGGAAAAAACAACGAGGCAACATGTATGACAAGCAGGTATGGTGGTTGTGTAGTGGTGGGATCTAGTCCGTTTTGATGCCCTCCCTCTCACGTTTCTTCAACGCACGACGGCGGATGTTGATATGCAAACCTGAGTAAGGTCGGTCTTTTAGCAGGAGCAGGTACAGCGCGAGCGGATGGTGTCCGTACCATGTGTGTAGGAAATGAATATGCTGGGCCAGTTGAGCACGTTGATGAACCATTCAGCAACAGCGTGCGACCAGTACGGGGTCGTCGTGAACGGTTGGCCGACGGAGCCACAGGGGAGCTGCAAGCGACCCAGGACGGACTTGACATATGCTGTTGGTGTGGGGGTCGTGATGCTCGGACGACGGATTTTAGACATTGCGGAGACCTTAAGGCAGGTTACGAGAGTGATGATAGTGAAGGAAAGAGTGGGACGCACGACGAAGAAAGTGTTGACAAGTTGAACAGTGATACCCTTGGAGCGGTATTCTTCGGCAAGAGCGCGACTCCAGGCTACGAGGAATGCTTTGCTGCCGGAGTAGGTGGCCAACATAGGAGAGGCGACTTCGCCCGCAAAGGAGCCAATGTTCAGGATCAAACCGTTCTTCCTGAACGGGAGGCAAGCTTAATAACAAAATACATGTAAGAGGTGTGAGAAAAGCGTACTTGGCGAGCATGAGAGGTAGGATGAGCTTGGTGATAGCCAGGGTGCCGTGAATGTTTATTTGCAGGATATTGTCAACTTCTTGCTGAGGTGTTTGGTCGAAATAGACCGGCATGTCGTGTGAGCGGCCTACGTTGTTCACTGCCAAAGGCCCGTTAGAGACCTGAATTAGACTAGGGCGGTGGGGGGTAGACTGACCAAGGACACCGACCTCCAGGTGCTGGAGTTGTTGATTTAGAGCTTCGTATGCATGAGCTTGATCATGACGAGAGAAGTCGAGCGCTTGGACCTTTGCATCGACATTGTGCTCCGCGGCTGGACGGAAGAGTTAATAGGGTAGCGTCGGGGGACTGGGACTCACTGATTGCATTAGCCAGCCTCTGCAACTTCTCCGGGTTACGAGAGACTAGGACCACGCCAAACCCAGCTTTCGCGAGCTGGAGAGCAAACTCCCGCCCAATCCCGTCGGTAGCCCCAGTAATGACTAGTAGCTGTATTGAAAATCGGATAATACAACCATGGGATGCTCCATACCCGCATATGCGCCACGGCGCGCCCCCCATTTCTTCAGCTGTTTCTCAGGTGTCAATTTCGGACCCTTGTGGTAGATCAATACACGCACGCTTTTCCCACTGATAACGAAGGTTTGCAAGAGCATGGTAAAGAAGCTATAGACTTTGAGGAAAACCGTCAAGGCGCCAACAACGGCGAAGACGAAAGACCAGGCAGTGTGTTCTTGAGCTGAACGGACGTTCAGTGGTGAGTTGCATATATCCTGGATATAGCGGCGCACCGTAATGTATCCAGCCGCGTATCTCGTGAGCCAGCATGTCGGTCGGAGCCATGCCGCAAAACTCGCCGCCAGGGTCCAGGCCGAAGAAGAACAAACAGAACCACGACTCAACCGTCTCCACACCTTACTTCTCAACGAATTTTTGAGACGCGTAATGGGTCGCCAAGTGGTCGTCAAGTATGCTCCGTTGCACTCGTCCCTTGTGAATCTCCCGCTCTCCTTATACGGGCCGTTGGTCTCGGACGGAGTGGTACGGAACGGCCCGCTACCCAGCTTGGGGGACTCTACTAATATTACGCTACCTAGAGACCTCAATCCATCGCCGTTCATCTGTCCAATGGCCAGCAGGGAGACAGATTCAAGTCTGCGTACTTAGGCTGGACCGGGTTGGCGTCTGCGACTTCGGCTGCGCGCTGGACTCCATCAAGTCGTGACACTGCCCCACTGGACGCGATTGAAATCGATCCGCAACTTGCCGTTAGCCTTGGTTTTATACAAGGTGACACTGTAGGTCGGTTCTCCGCAGATTGATAGCCAAATACTCACAATATTTCGCGTAGCTAGAAATAGGGATAGTAAAGGACCTCACTGTGGCTAAGTCTGTTTGTACCGATCCCATCTCCTCTGATGATTGGGAGATCCTCGTAGGTGAGTTTCTATGTAGATCAGTTCCACTTTTCATCAACCCTATCTAGGAATTACATGCCCAATACCTTGAGGACAACATTCTATCTCAGGTTCGGGTTACATCTGTGGGGCAAGAGATCAACGTCTGGATTATGGGCAAGACCAGGATACGTTTTCGAGTTTGTATGGCATCCATTTGGATCAACATTGGCTATACTAAAGTCCTTTTTGCATTAGCGGCTCTCGATCCGACCGCCCATGTGTGCTTGTTAACTTCTGACACCGAAGTCATTGTAGCACCGAAATCGAGGAAGAAGTCGGACACAATCCAAACTGAAGTCGACAAACGCGAAGCTACGGGACCACTGACGTGTGTGGTTCGAGTGCTACCGACTCGTCTCTTTCCCGAATCCCCGACAATACGAGATGACCCCACTGTCTTCGTTTCGACGACCACGATGGATAAGCTCGCGACTAAAAGCTTGAAAGAAGTCTATATAGCTTGTATCAGTGTTCCTTTCAAGACCCTTTTGGAGAGTCTCAAGCATGGCACTCAATCCACATCTCCACCAGCCAAAGATATTGCCCTGAAGAACTTGCAAGAAGCCGCCGAAGCCGCTCCAGCAGTCAACGGAAAGGAAGTAAAACCCGATCCAGTTGCCGTGCTGCCTCTTTCCGTGTTACCCCCCAACACAGCTCTTGTCGCGAACCTCCCGCAAGTGCACGATTGGGAATTTATCAGGTCAGTATGCCATACCATATCTTTTAGTAGTACTCACGATATGAACCATAGGCTGTCATCGACTCCCGACACTAAAGTCACCTCTTTGAATGAGAAGCATCCCGATGGCACAATTCCTTTCCTGCTGTAGGGGTGTTACTATCATAACTTCTCAGAAGGTTAAATGATACGCAGGCCTGCATCCACACCAACTCCCAAGCTGGCCAGCATGGATAAGATTGTCGCTGATTGCGAAAACTATTTCCTGCAAAGCCGCATGATACCACAACAATCTCAAATACAGGCCCGTATGGAAAATCTGCTCTTGGGCTGTGTTGGTACCCAAGTTCATTCATTCTTTAGCACGTCTGCTCCTATGCGGTAGTCGAGGGTCCGGCAAAACTTGTGTAGCGATCACCGTGGCAAAGCACCTAGAGAGAAACCCCAAGGCCTTTGCATGTGAGTAAAGCCAATTCTACAACTCTCGATTCCGGTTTAGATTCCGGACACCAGGTCCCATCTATCTTGACATGAACCGCTATGTCGAGGAAAGGCTCGCTGGACTCCGTGCGCTTTTCTCCATCTTGCAACGTATTCCAACCTGGTACAAGCCTTGTCTTCTCATTCTTGACAATCTCGACAAACTGCTAAGTGTCGAAATCGAGGTATATATTTCGGTCAGGATGCTTTGTGTCCTTTCAACCTTTAGTTCTTTAGCATACCGACTCGTTTCGCTCTCGGCAAATTTCCGAACTTTTCGTTGCCACTCTGCGCCAAATGGACCCCGCGTGTTTTATCCTTGCGACCTGTGAAGGTCCAACATCCGTGCACCCTCTTGTGATTTCCGGTCACTTGTTTTCTCAAAGAGCCACGATCAAATCGCCGGATAAAAATGCTCGAGCAGAGGTATCATTTAGCTCATCTCCTGTTGCCTTGGCTGACTCCTCGTAGATCTTGCAACATATCGTTAAGTTGACCGCAATTACAGATGAGAGCGTCCATGGCGCTCATCCATTGAACTACATTTCACTTGCGACGCAAACGGAAGGTCACTCGGCGACAGACCTGCAAGATCTTGTTAAGCGGGCTCTTCACGTCGCCATGATCAGGGCAGCAGATGAGAAATCATCTACTGTACGTGTCGACCGAAGGAATTCCGGCTTGAGACTGATGATCTGGTGCGATAGCCGTCCCTCTCGATGGCCGACTTCGAAGAAGCACAAAGGGACTTCTCTCCCATTTCAATCCGAGACGTTAAGTTGCAAAAATCTGAAGTAGAGTGGGGCGATATAGGAGGTTAGTTCAGATTTTGTTCCAGTCGAAGTATCTGAGGTATATCCAGGACTTCACTACGTTCGCAAGATTCTTCGTGAAACATTGGAATGGCCGACTAAGTATGCAGCTATCTTTGCCAAGTGCCCTTTGCGGCTCCGTTCAGGGTACGAGAGTCCCTCTTCACGTTTGCGCTTTGTTGATGGATAGGTAGGCTGCTATTATACGGATATCCAGGGTGTGGCAAGACTCTTTTGGCTTCAGCCGTCGCGAAAGAGTGTGGCTTGAACTTCATCAGCGTGAAGGGTCCAGAATTGCTCAACAAATACATTGGTGCGAGTGAGAAGTCGGTAAGTTATCGGTGAATTTTCTCCCTAGTCATTACATTGACTTAATGCAGGTACGGGAACTCTTTGAGCGAGCCTCCTCAGCGAAACCTTGCGTGCTCTTCTTCGATGAGTTCGACGCTATTGCCCCAAGACGGTTAGCATGTCTAGTCTACCAAAACGAATTGTCTCTCACACATTCCCTCCAGTGGTCATGATAGTACTGGTGTCACCGACCGAGTCGTAAATCAGATGCTCACTCAGATGGATGGTGCTGAAGGACTTGATGGTGTCTATGTGCTAGCCACTACTAGGTGAGAAGGTTGGTGTTGGTACTCTCAAGCTAATGAGATGCCAGTCGACCGGATCTCATAGATCCTGCATTACTCCGGCCGGGTCGCCTGGATAAATCGCTCCTTTGCCATATGCCAGACGCAAACGAACGCATCGAGGTAATTTGGACTAGAATCCAATGCCCGTATACTTATTTGTGTCTAGATCCTCACCTGCCTCTCTCGCAAAATGGACCTCGAGCCTTCGGTAGATCTCGCCGCCTTGGGACCCTTAACAAGGGGTTTCTCCGGTGCAGATTTGCAGGCTCTGATGTATAACTCACATTTGGAGAGCGTTCATTCAGCTTTGGAAAGGTTAGAAATGGCCGCCACCTCAACCAATTCCGACGACTCGCCAATCCGATTTGTGATGTTAGGGTCTAATGAGAACACCCTTTCTCGGGCGGAGCAGTCGGCTCTGAATGCTCGAGTGCGTTGTGCATACCAATCTCCTGGCTTTTATTCACCTCTATGGTAGATACAGCAAATCACGCGAGGAACTCAATCTAAACCAACGACGATAAAGGCTGACGCGCAATCACAAAAAGTACGCTCAAGGTGGCTTCATGGTATGTAGTGCTGATGGCACAAATTGTAGGTACGGATTTCGATGGCCGACATTCGGAAGGCGCTGGACGCCACCAGACCGTCTGTAGCACCAGAGGAACGGAAGCGCTTAGAGAAGATGTGAGTTGCTTTTGCTCTTTCCTTTAATTACTAACAAAAGCTATAGATATAATGACTTTGCTTCGGACCGCAGTACAGACCTTCCAGTCCCTCCCAATAGTGATGTCAAGGCGATAGGGAACCGTGCTTCTCTAATGTGATCAACCACACGCTAGTACCTTCTGAAGGATAAGACTCCTTTTCCGCCTTTACCACAGACGGTAGCATCCTGACGAGAGACAATGGGCTCTCATCATGAATTCCCTTGTCCTTCCTTAAGCATTTCTTGGTACTTGCCAAGTCGAAGGCTGTTCCTCTGTAAACACGAGTCTCAGAGCGATTGAAAGACGGACTCACAGGTTTCGCAACAACATCAGGATGGTTACCTTTCCAACAGCAGGGATATAAATAGATGCCTGTGCGTTGGTGTCAACAAGAGCCTCGAAGGCTCCACATTCAACAACGGACCTTTTCTCGGACGGTCTCCTCAAAGTTCTTCTCTCCTGCAACATTCACCGCAATGCAACCATATTTCAACCAATCCGTAGGGACCTTGTAGTCCACTTTGGGTACTGCGCTTACGACCACATCGGAAATGGCCAAGCATTCCTGAAGGCTCAGGGTCGAGGGGCGGATAACGTGATGAGGGTGTGAGACCCGGGTCTTCGTTCCTTTCTCTTCGTCCGCCTCAGTGGCCCGTTTGGTATACTCCTGGATGGAGTCGATGTCGACCGAGAGCACACGAGCACCATCGTTGGCCAGGAGAGCAGCCAGAGGTCGACCAACGACTTCAGAACGGTTGATCACCGTGATGGTTTTGCCAAACGCGCGGTCCCCGTATTTGAGCAGATGGTTGTAGACCCCCGCATATTCGAGGCATTTGATGATCGCAAGTGGTGTGCAGGGGAGAATGGACTTGAGAGTGCCTGTTGGGGGCGTGTCGTTTGCTTGTGCAGGAGTTGATGGAAGGAGCGCATTTGTTTCTGTCAAAGACGATGGAACAACGAAGCGAATGCTGGGAAGGGCGATGTGGCGAATCAGGGAAAAGAACAGCGACACGAGAAAATTCGGGCGCACTTGTGGTACATGTTATAGTGCCATCGGTAGTGAAGTCCCTCTACGTCCTTCAAGGGCGAAACAAGCTACACGGTCTCAGGACGTGTCCCAGTCAAGAAAACGCCACCCTACCTGCTGGAGATAATGGTCCTACATTTTACAACTCAGTCCAGCCCGATCGCACGCCTGCGGGTTTCACTCACCTGTCTGCCACCAAATATCGGATAATAAACCAAAATACCATCGACCTCTGGGTTCTCGTTGGCGTCTACGATAGCCCCCTCGACACCGTCACCCTCGGCAAACTTTTCCCCTTCCTCGCCGTCGCGGTTCTTCCCGGCCCCGATCTCTTTGAGGACAAACCGGATGCCGATGTTCTCACATTGCGCCTGAGAAAATGTCGCGTACGCCCTCGAGCCTGCATTGGACGTGGACAGGATGGCGCAGAGGGTCGGCGGACGCGGGAGCTGCGAGATTACGGTTCGGAGTTCCGCATCGAAGGGCGTTGCGACTTTTGCCGCCTGCAGGAGCAGGCCAAGCGAGGGCACCTGGCCTATGGGGGCTGCCGACATTTGGTTTGTGGAATGCAGAGGTCGTTGTGGAGGATAAGGTGGTGAAAATCTTTGGGGAGCGAGAACGCAAGCGAGGCGAGATTCGTTCCGGGGACCGTCGAAAAAGAACGGCCGAAACTCTCTTACGCGTTTTATATCAGTACATGACGTTGTGTATGTCAGAAAACCATTCGGTCTCGAATATGGGGACAGATCTATGATAAGAAACCCCTAATAGCACCCCCAACGTTTGCGACGTCGAGTAAGAAAGTATCGTGGCCCCAGACACCGCCTAGTTCGTAGTACACAACCTGGTCGTTTCCTGCTATCCGTAGCGCATCTGCACACTCTTGCTGCTGCTCCACTGGGAACAAGATATCACTCTGGACCCCAAGAATCAAAACTGGCGTCCTGGCAAGGCGGGATAGACCCGCGGCGAGGCCGGGTAAATGTGCTGGTGGCGGGCTGAGACGGTAGAGACCTGACGGGGTTTCTTCTGGTTTGGATGACTCTGGTTCGATAAGGTTGAGCGAAAGGAGGTTCGACTGGGTCATGTCGAAGAGGTCCATCGCTTTTGAGATGTATAGAAGAGAATTGGCATCGTACTTAAGGCAAAATTGTTCGCCCTGCGCAGTGGTTAGTATTCGTTTGCTGGAAGAGAGGCAAGGATGTACCTGGTGATCCAAGTAGGTTTCAATGAGGAAGTCGGGACACAGTGCAGGAACCCGAGGCGATGCTTGGGCGGCGTCTGCGGGTAGCTCGCGTACTTTGCGTCCGAAACGTTGGTCCCACTCTGGTCCCGATCGGTATGTAATCGTTGCAATCTCTACACCAATATCAGATGTGTAGGATAATAAATGGGTCCCTCACTCACGCCTTGCGAGCTTCATGCCGGTATGTGGTGGAAGCTTGTCGTAATAGAAGCCGTTATTCCAGTTCGGGTCGGCCATCAAGACTGCAAGCAGATATTAGTACCGGCAATAAAGGGCGAAGTATACGCACCGCTCCTCTGCGCAAACCGCATTGCAATGGCAGCGGGACTACTCCTGGCCGTTCCGCTAATGCTCACAATCTTGCCCACCCGTTCGGGGTGCAGCCACCCAGCTGCAAGGCTCTGCATGCCACCCATCGAGCTTCCGACACTCGCATAGAGTTTCTCGATCCCTAAATGATCAAGCAGCACAAACTGCGCGCGTACCATGTCGAATACACTCAAGATCGGGAACTTAGTCCCATAAGGACGCTTTTTTGGATCGTGAGGGTCAATTGAGGAGGGTCCAGTCGATCCGTAACATCCCCCTAGGACGTTGGTGCAGATGACGAAGAACTCGTTCGTGTCAAGTGCTTTGCCCGGCCCAATGAACTTTTCCCACCAGCCAACGGACGGGTTCGTCGGCGTTGAAGCTGCATGAGAGGACGCAGAGAGGCCGGTGTGCAGTAATATTGTGTTCGACTTGTCGGCGTTGAGTGTCCCCCATGTCTCGTATGCGATGTCATAAGTCCGAAGGGGGTTGTCCGGGTAGTAGACCAGCGGTAGGAGTTTTGTAGACGTGAACTTTTGGTAGGAATGGGGCTTGGGACGAGCATAGGGAGGTTCAGGACCAGTCTCACAGGGGTCGGAAGACGCGGATCGGGAGGTTGTGGCTCCGGCTCGTGCTTGTAGACGGGATTCGCGAGCTGCGTGTGCTTCTACGCAGGGAAAATGCGGGATTGATTGGGGGGAGGTGGAATATGCGGCTCTTGCAAATGCGGCGAGGGAAAGCTTGTGATGAGGACCGAGGTGATGGTGCCGCGCGACTGCAATGCGGGTTGCACGTCTCGTTGCTGCTAGCGACATAATGATAGTAGTAGAGGACCAAGTTTCGGCTGAGCGGAGCACGCAATCCTCCATTCAAAACCACCTGCTGGACGAATGCAGCTGTGCGCCATAGGCCTTGAGCCGCTGGTTGGAATGCGTCAGGGGGTCCCAGTATGTATGCCCCGGGGGTGGACCTCATGGTACTTTGGGGCGGAGAACATGCGACACCCTCTCACTTCGGTATTCTTCAAGAGTTGACGTAGTGGATAAAGACAATTAGAGGAACTATGATATCCCACGCTCACCCTCACGTTGGTGTGCTGTTAAGCCGTTTTTGCCCACGTCGACTTTCCGCATTCCACCGGCCGCTGCGAGGTGGGGACATCTTTGTGTCACACAGATATCCTGAATGTGAAGTGAAGCCACACATGTTGGCAGGTCTTTCCAGGGACAGGTACGATCTAAGCACGGCGTCTATCCACAATTCCTTTGGTGGAGCGGTCAACGCCGGTGGAAGCTAAGATCCGTCTCCGCTATGCTTGATAGTGAGCTAAGATCCGTCTCCGCTACGCTTGATATCCGCGAAACAGTAGTTCGCTTTAATAGGTTTATCAATCTAAACTATTTTGGTGTGTTTGTGTGTGTTTGTGCCTATTTGTTATGGCGTCGAAGGTGGGGTCGCCAAAAAGGCACTAGGCTGACGCCTCAAAGGGAGCAACGTGTGGAAGCACGGACGGAGGGAGGAATAAGCGTTGCGTATCCACAAAACGAGATTAACGAGTAGCCAATACACACTTATATGAAACCCGTTTGCAGCCAGCGCACGACGCCTACCTTTCCACCTTGAACCGCTCCTCCGCCCTCCGGAAGCCCTCAGGCAACGACGACGACGACGACGACGACAACAACGACGACAGCGATACGACCTGTAATCATTGTAAACAACAGTTATAACAACATCCTTAGAAGAACACGCTGGGCGTGATGCCCTCTGTAGCTTCCATCGACCGGCGACCATCCCTGACCTCGGCATCATCGTTTGCAAGCTCTGAAGTACCTCAAACATCTACCTCAGCAGACTACCACAACTCCCATCTCTTCTGGCGCGGCACTCTGGCGTCCTCTTCTCGGGCAAGTCGTTCATCCCTGGCTCACCCATCAAAAACTCATCAAGCTTGTTACAGAGCTCATCGCGCACTTCTCTCTCCCCAAAGCTAGCAAAAAGTGTAAGTACATTTCAGTCTCATTTCTCAGTTGACCCACAAAGACCCAAGCCATCGGGTGGCCAACCGGCTGACTCCACTTCTTGATCGTTTCGACAGACCAACTTACAATCGCGTGCCTTTCCAGATCTTTAAGCTAGTATCTCCTCACGACAAAACATCAAGACGACGAACTCCAGCCCAGTCCTCCGAGCTGGCTGAGTACGGGCCAGACGAGTTGAATGCCAGGATTGCCCGTGCAGCTGCCCAAAGGGACGAGGAAGCCACGCGTATACGATCACGAGATGATGTACGTAGTTGGAAAGTTCTGTCGCTTTCCTCTCGGCTCGTCCACGCTGACGCCTCATGTTCTCCAGCCAGCCTCGTGGGATCGCACATCGCGCGCCAGTATATCGTCCAGAGCCGCCCTCGAATCGAAGCATTCGTCTATCGGACCTCTTCCTCTCTTCCCTCCTCGCCTGACGCGCTCTCATGGTCGAACGTCTTCCATAAGCAACGCGCTCGCGTCCCAGCCGCCTCAAAAGTCACTGACGCTTGAAGGTTCCATTGCACAATACCTCGACGAAGGCCCACGCCTGCAAACACCGATGGGATTGGAACCCGTAACGCAGCCCGACCCACTCCCCGTCCGAACTCCGAAGCAACGCGGTCGCCTTGCAGGCTTGTTCGGTTTGGTAACAAAGAAAAGTCTCGAGCTTGACAAAGAAAATGATCCAAATCCCGGAACGCAAAGTACTCCGACCACCCCATCGAGACGCGGGTTTTTGGGGTCCAAGCTTCTGTCCACGTCGACACATTCAATGCGACCCACTAATTTTGCTCTCGAGCCGGCACCGCCGCTTCCCGTCACACCCAAGGATAAAACCAAAGAGGCGTCACCTTCCCCTCGTGTGCAACCTGGTCGCTTTTCCCTCCCCTCGCAACCTCGAAGACCTTCACTTCCAGCCGCTTGCGACGAACACCATAACGCAGGTTGCCAGTGTCACGGCCAACCTACTTTCCGAGAAGTTGAACGGGACTGGCAAATGACCGACTTACCCACACCCACTGCCGAGAAAGGTGCTGACCTACAGCGGAGAAAGTCAGACGGGAAAAATGGTCGGGGACGATCCCCCGGTCAGAGTATCCGTGTCCCCGGTCCCACCCCACCTACTCACCCCCATCCACACCCTTATTTCCCCTGTGAGATGCCTCGGGATCGAGCACGGCTTGAACACGGCATGTTCGACTTTGAACGACCAGGATCTCGGCCATCCACGCCTGGCCTTGACGAAGGACTCATTATGGCGAAAAAAGAGAAGAAGAAGAAAACGCGGTCTCAAAGTCGTGGTCGAGTGGAGGAAGGGCAAGATATCGCGCTCGCAGCTGGTGAAGTCGTGGGGCTCGTCGCCGCTGGGGCTGAAGTGCGGAGAGACAGGCGGCGACGGTCTGAAGACGTATCAAAAGTACGATCTCGTCAAATCGAAGACGACCTGGAGCTCCGCAGAAACATGTCGAATCCGAGCATAGCGCCAAGCGACGTGTACGGAGGGCGTAAAACAACTATGGGCCACGGGTTGTTCTCCTTTGAACCCCCGGTTTCGCCCACAGCCAGCCAAACAGTCTTACCGCACATACCATCGTCGTATTCACGCCGGCACGAGCGCGAACCAGCGGCGGTGATGTCGACCGTGTCCATACGGAGCCAAGGAGCGCGGAATCCGCACCACCAACAGTTTTCGTCGTCGACGTATGTGTCGTACCCCAACGAATCGACAAATGTTGATCCCACGGGAAAGAAGGGAAGTGTGAAACTACACGGAACCTTCTCTTCCATACAATCGTCCGCGGCTGTTCCGGTGCTCTCAGCGAAGTTCAAGCCCGTGTCCCCGCAGAGAGGACACCAGTATAACCTTTCGCAGTCGACTGCGGTTTCAGCCTCTTGGAATCAGCCTACTGCATTTGAAAGGCATAGGCATGTACATTCCCACTCGCTTTCAGGTTCCACAGTCGGTGGACCTGGAGGGGTAGGAGGATACCCAGCCTATCCGATGCGCAATCCACCGACCGGGCTCGGGATCACGTTAGTCGAGGAGAAGGAGCTGCCGAGTCGGGAGGAGAGGTACTATGATTTGTGCGAGAACCTGAGGCTCAACATCGGGGAATCACGGTATAAAATATTCGAACGAGGTATGCTGGCTCGTGTGTAGCTATTTATTTTGCGGACTGATTACCGCTATTTGCTGCAGCTATTCGCCGATATGATTCCGAATCGATTCCGTTGCATGGAACAAAGGGACTTCTCGCAAGGGTGCAGGAAGTGCTGGACGACGCCACTAACGCGGGATTGCCTGCCCAGACGGCTCAAAGATACTACAGGACCTTTGTCGACCTTGTGTACGAAGAATAACGTGCTCAATACGCCCAATTTCAACTCCCAATCTCTTCAACCCTCATGTGGACTCTTCATGACAACAATCTCGGAGTTTTCCTTTGCGGCCATCACTTCTCCTTGGTCGACTGCGCGCTACCCACGGGTTCTTGTTAGCATAGTTGTGTCTGGGACTCTCTCTTCACGGACTCTACGATGCAACGAAGTTCCTCTCATTGTTACCGTCCCCATTACACGCCGTTTATCCTTATCGTGGGTATTTTTTAACTTTACTGTGTCCCGTGTCTATCCGTACCCATTTCCCATTTCGTGCCGTCCCCCCTTCCTGTTGGACACTTTGATGCTTTTGTCGCGATTTTCTTGAAGCTCGACCGATAGTTTTACCGCGCATTTGTGCTACCATCCATCTATATGCCTTCTATGTCACACGCTACCTACAGTCAATCGAAACGTACCATGTACTTGAACCGGGCATCGTAGTCCTCAGAGCAGTCTTCAGAGCTGGCACGGAGTAATTTGTCGCCGTGATAACGATCAAATAGGCGCCGTACCTGTCGGGCTGTTTGTCGCTCTCCGGGGACCTCTATTGACTGCTTGGTCTCCTCCGCGGTGCGTATCGTATTTGAAGGCGGTCCCGTTGGAATGTCCTTCATCAAGAAGAAATTGCAGCGGCCATCTTCCAAGCGTCGTTCACAGCAGCAGCCACCGAACATGCAGTATCCAGCCCAGCCACCTCAGCCATCTCAGCTACCTCCGCCTGACGCACGCGCACCAGGCCCAAGTCCGCACCTGTGGCATAACTTGCAACCAATATCAATACCAATACCGACACCAGCTCCAGGTTGGGCCCCTCTGTCATCAGCGCTGCTGCCTAGCCCACCAGTTCCATACCCTACTCCACAACCAGCCTACGGTTGGCAGCCCGCGCCGCCTCCTGGTCCGACATACGGATTTCCAGGAGCACCATACGCGGCACCACCACCATTTGTGAGTATTGCATCGTTCAGTGCAATTTCAACGCATCTGATCGAGCTACGGCAGCCTCAAGGCCCCCCCGTGCAATCGTATCACCCTCTTGCGCCGCTACAAGCAGCACCTCCGACCCAATGGTCGACACCACACTGGCAACATGGCCCTAGTGTGACCCCAGTCCCTCCACCATCGCTAGCAATCCAGCCTGTTACTCAATACGCGCCGCCCCCGCTCCCACCACGATCGTCACCCCCTCCTTCTGGTATACTCGCGCCAAAGCCGCAGCATCCTCCAGGTTCTATTCCTATTCCTTCTCCAAGCCCGCACCCCAGCCTCTCGCCCACGTCTCCCTACTCCCCGACTCATCTTACAGCGGGCCCACTGCCTTTGCCACCTCGCACTCCAGCTCAAATTATCTACGCCCCACCTCCCGGACCTCCACCACCGACGGTACAAACCTTCAAGGGGCCGACGCCGCTGCCGTCGATCTTTGATTCACCACACAGCATATCACCAGTCGCCCTTCCCGTACCCTCCCTCTCACCCACCGGGACCGGAGCGTTGAATGCCCCTCCGGCTCCACCCGCCCTTACGCCCATGCCGGCTGCTCCTGTCCCTACTTGGCAAGGTGACACACACGCTGGGTCTTCTCGCTTGGCTGGTCTGCAAAGGCAACCCACAGTGACGGACAAATACTCTACGTTGGGCCTGGAGAAGATGACTTTAAACGACAAAGCGCCTGCCCCGTCTTTGGAGACCACTTCCCCGACACCAGGTCCTGCTCCACCACCTCAGCCTGTGGCGTCTGCATCAAATCTGCCCCTTTTTCCACCACCGCCACCACAGCGACAGTTCTCTATTCCTGATGAACTTCCTCCTCTGTACGATGGTCCAGGAACCGAAGATGAGCTCACTGCCGAACAGGTCAATCTGCTGCTCGACGGGATCGAAAGTCAAATTGGACAGAGGAATCGAGGAAGCGTCCAGATCACTTCTTTCTCCTTCGCGGATTTCATCACGTACATTCCCGTCGTGGTGGGTCAGCCACGAGATGCAGAACCGATGGATCGAGTGAAGCCGGCGCATACGTCCTTCAATGGGATGTACGTAGAGAAGATTGACGGTCTCTCGGGCCTTGATGAGCTGGACATTGAACTGCAGCCTTCCTATGAGGGCAAGGTGCGTCGTTGAACACTTCTGTCCAGTCTTTTTGTTCAAAGCATTAATACCGCCTGTAGTTGCCCGGCACTGTGTCGACCGAAGGCGTGGCCCTTGAGTACTGCAACTATATGAATACTCGCACTCCACGAGCCAACACCATCGTATTCTCCTCCTCGAGGCTTCCTCCAGTCACCCTCACCCAGATTCTCGATCGGATGGCTCAGTTGCGCATCGGTTTCCTCTTCTCGACTCCTCTTCAGGAGGCCGATAACCTCCTCGATTTCGTTCCTAGCAGCATTTTGTTCGCAGATCCCACAGACCCAACTGGATGGAAAAGCCAGGTTTCTGATCTGCTTATGCAGCTCAACCGACGAGACGTTTTCGAGGATTGTAGTGCATCCTCGTCCATGGCTGCCCTCGCGTTGTCGCCACCACCCGGTGGGATGGGACTAGCCAACTTCTACTACCAGATCCTATTGGGCTATGAGCTCCTGCTTAGACTGAAGGAGACCAAGGATCTCTCCTTCTCAGGAATTACGACCCAGGTCAATGCGAACCTCATCATCTCTCACCGGTGGTTTAAGAATGTGACGACCACCCTGAAGGTCAGTTCTGTGGCCATATTGCATGGCGATTCTGACACCTTCTATAGGGAGCTGACGCTCAGCTTCGTTCGAACTGTCATGAAACTCAGATAGAAGGCCTCATTCGATTCGCCGAAACCCTCAATTGGCCGTGGTTGTCGGAAATGAGAGACTACGCCGAAAACGTCTATAGCAGTCTCATCGGTGGTGGAGCGGCCGTCGGCTTGAGCTGCTGGGACTGGCTCTTTGGGACTTATCTTCCCGGAAAGTATGCCAGCTACAAGATCATGGCGGCGCTCGTCTACTGCACGCCGTCGTTGCGTGACCTTGGCTCTGCACTCTTCTACGACAGTGGCCTGGTCCTCGACAACAGGAGTTACTGGAGAGCTCGCACAGTACTGGGGCGCGTATTGGGAGGGCTGAGGTCGGCGAATGCCGTCCATGGTTGGGTCGGCCCCTGCCCAGGGGTCCTGGTCGAGGGCGCACCGCCGTCATTCAAGGGCTACCTCCGCCTCCACGCTCGGCGAGTTGAATTCGTAAACATAGCGAACCGAAGGCGAGACGAAGATGACGAAGGTGAAGTTGGATTGGGCCGTAGCCTAAAGCGCCGTCCAGGCGAGTCAACCCGTTCCTACTTGAGCGACTTGGGGGACATGTCCAAGTGGACCGCACCTCTCGCGCCAGAAGCCTCAATGGTCAATATAATCTTCGAGAAAATACGACTCAAGAAAATGCCTCTAGATTCGGGCCAGACGGAGACTCACAGGGAGTATCAAGCCTCTCTACAGTTCAGGATTAACGGTGTCAATACTACTTTTACTTGCTACACCCTACCGACCTTTGTCACGGCTCACCCATGCATCGGAGAGCATGTAACCCACCAACGAGAAATGGGCTTGTACACAGGAGACGTCGTAGAACTCGATCAGCTAAAGTCGTTGGGTAGTCTGAGGAGGGGACTGTAAGTTACCTGCCCAGTTCCATCCTTGAGTAGATCCACTAAGAACACCCACAGAACGGTTATCAACGCCAAAGCTCATGATGGTGAGCTCGTGGCCCGTGCATGGTGCAGTGAGCGAGGAAAACACGCAGTAATCCGCAGGCCATCGGGCACCTGCTTCGCCTGCACCTGCCAATTTGCAAAGAGCCTTGATATTGATATTGTCATATGGTCCTAATTAGTAGGACTGTGCATCCTAGATGTTGATGTTGCCCTGAATAAAAATTTTGGGTGGCTGAATAAATCCGTTTTGGGGTCGGTTCACCATTCTCCAGCTCTTGGACTTGACTGTGGAGGACAGAAAACCTGCCTGGCCCCCTCCTGCTATGTGCCAAAATCCAGCAATGCCAATAGAGTTCGCCCCTCAGCATGTCATAATATATTTATGTCTGTGGTTCCTTGTTCATTCGGGGGCGGGGGGGCGCTTCTATTCAATTTCAGTCTCTGTGGCTTGACAGTCTCATACGTGGTCATACCAACTCTATCTTATGGTAAAAGGTCTTAAAAATCTCTGATGGCTCCTGTGGCGCAATGGTTAGCGTGCCAGACTTCTACATCTTGGTTTTCAAAATTTGAAATCTGGTGGTTGTGGGTTCGAGTCCCACCAGGAGCTCTCGCTTGTCTTGCTGGTGTGTGCTTCGCACATTGCTCTTTTACAACTCTCACAGTTGGACTGACTCTTTTTTTATTTAGCACATTTTGCGATCGGTTTGGCACCTCGATCAGAGACAGCATGAAAGCATGGCACCGCTGGCGCATGTCGAACGGTGTCCAATAAACAAGTACTTCCCATTTGACGTCTTTGTGGTGGTGGTCGATCGAAGTGCGTCATGAACTATGCTAGCCCGGGATAGCGCCAATTCCATCAGCGCAATTAGACCCAGAAGACTGACGGAAAGCATGGGACAAGGAATATTATATTGAATGATTAAGAATACAAATGCAGTGGAATGAATTATGAGGGCCCAAGATCACGATAGAGATACATCGAATAGTTCCGATTTGAGGGAAACTCGATAAAATGTCCAACCTCGGAAAATATTAATCCTTGTCGCTCCTCAGAGCACAAGGGGTCCACGACTAAATTGAACGTAAAATCATTTCCGTTGCGCAACCCTTAGTTGTTCTCTCAATTTCGTATTATCGCTCTGCATGATATTGAGCTCGTCGAGCAGCGCGAGTCTTTGAGATTGTTCCGCGTTCCGCATTGCATCGATATCTTCCTGCGCCTCCTTGAGTTGACGTCGGACCTCGGTTAACTGTGCCTCCATCTTAATGCGCATGGCCTCGGGCGCTGTGGCGACTTCCTCAGCTAAGGCCAGCGCACGAGCAGAGAGGGTATTGTTCGCATCCTGCAGGTTCTTGCACGTCTCGGTTTGGTCAGCTGTTTGCAACTCCAACTCCCGCTTCTCCCTTTGGAGTTTCTCGACTCCTCGCTGTAAACTGTCAATCTCTTCGATCCTGGGTAGCGGGAGTCATTAGTACATTGCGCCAATCCGTGGTGACGATTTTCACTCACAGAGACTGCTGCTTCTGTACGATTGTTGCATTGCGATCTTCTAAACTCTTGACTTGTTTCTGGTACGTCTTCAACGAAACAGCGCTCTCCTCCGCCAACTTCTGCGCACGCTCCGCGTTGTTCTTGAGTAGATCGTGCGCCTGGGCGAACCTAATCAACCTTTCTATGATCGCACGGTCATCTGCTAATAACGCCCGAACACGCTGTTCAAATGCGTCGATAGAGAAGTCTGTAGCATTGGAGAAAGACGAGAAGAGTGGAGAGCCAGAGCCCAGGCGAGGATCATACAACGACTTGAGCGCACGGACGTCCAATTCGGAAAGGGATGTTGCAGTGCCGTCTCCATGTCGACCATTTGGTGTGAGAAGAGGTGAGTTCGGTTGCATGAAACCTTTATTGCTGACTTTTGCGGCACGGGCCTCAGGCGAAGGTAGTAATGACCATAGAATACGAAGCGTGGCCATTACCTTGTCCTTACTCTTGTCATCGCCCTCTGACACAGCCGTTGAACTTTGGGTGCCACTGCGAAGCCGCATTACAGGGGGAATATCGAAGGGCTGCGAGCGTTCAGAGCCATTCTGGTATTCCTGTGAAGTCGTCAGTTCGACCCACTAGCCGCCAAAACGCTGTACGCACGCGCAGACGCTCTTCAAGCATTCGAAGGTCCCTTCTTGCCTCCTCCCTCTCGTTCCGCGCCGTCTCGACTTCCTGGCCAAGCTTATCACGCCTGTCTAAGCTTGCCCTGAGATCATCCTCTAATTTTCTTCGCAGAGTGTCCCGATCCTCCTGCGCCTTGGCCTTCTTGCCGTTCTCGTCAGCAAGTGCCTCCATATGTGCGCCTACCGCGGCCACCAGACTGGGCACATCCCGTTCTTCGCCCATTGTCAGGACTCGATGCGTTCGCACTAGGGTCTGGAGGGCTTTGGACGCGGCTTCCAGCTCTTCCTCTGCGATCCTCGCAGTCGTCGCATCGCGGGTTTGCGAACTCTCAAATTCCTGCTGAAGCTGCGATAGATCCTCCAACTTCTCATCCTCCAGCGCTTGACGTTCTTTCAACCAGTTCTCCCGCTCTTGTGCGATTCGCTCCTTGATGGCGCGAAGTTCCTCGTCTTTTCGATCAAGCTCGAGCTTGGCACCTTGTCTAACCTGGGAAACGACATTTTCCATCCCTTCGGCCTTGCCCTGCTCACGCTGGAGGGTCTTCATCTCTTTCTCTGCCTCTCTGAGTCGGCGGCCATTCTCCCCAACCTCAGCTTCGAGTTCACGATTCCGCGTGGCAAGCTCTCGGTTCTCTACCATTCTCTCGTCGAGTTGTTCCCTCATTTGCCGCATCCGTTCGACCTCGCCCTGGAGCGTCGCAATCTCGTCCTCGGCAGTCTGCAACTGTGCACCCAGCGAATTCTCGAGCTCACTCTTCTGGAGCCGTACGCGCTTCAGATCCGCCTTCAGATCCTCCTCGGCCTTACGGGATGCTGCGAGCGACTCCTCGAGTGACTTGAGCCTTTCCTCGAGTACTGCTGTTGTTGCGGGTAGCTTGGGGACAATCGGCAAGGCTGCGCCTTCGTGTCCCGCAAAAAGGTGCGGCCCTTCAAACTTAGAAGGGATGCGCGAAGTGCCTGAAACGGATGACGACGTGGGGGAATGCTCGCTGCTTCTGTTCCGCCCGTTTGCTGGTGTACAACGACCAGAGACACCTCCATTTGCCTGTGTAGAGGGCCGAAGCTCCTTCTCCAGCTTGGTGACTGTGTAGCTTAACACGCCAGACCGGTGCTCCCATAGCCTTCGCTGGACTTCTATCAGTCGATCGGAGATGCGGGTCAGTTCTGTGCGAGCAGTGTCAACCTTGCGGTTTTCCGCGCTGACTTTCTCGTTGGGCGTGCCATTCACGGTGGAAGAGGGTTTGGAGGGATGGAGTTTGGACAGCGAAATTGCTGCGTCGCGGATCTTCGTTTGCAGTGAGAGTTTTTTAGAGGCAGAGTATAGACGAGTTGAGAGAATTTGGAGTTCCTGGGTGCACCAGGGGGTGTCATTAGTATTTACGAGAGGCTTTCAAACGAGGAAGGGAACATACCCTCTTCAGCTCCTCTACTTGATCGGATTCGAGAATCTCGCAATCTCGGCTGTCCAAGATAGCTTCGCTGGAGAGCAGTTCCAATAGAAGCTCTTCCTTTGCACTGAGCATTGCGGAGGCAGCCTGCCATTTAGGCATTGTGGGTAGGGGAGGTGTTTGGGACGGAGTAGGGGTTTTGATCCTAGACAGGCTTGGAAGCTCCTTCCTGGCTCCACCTAAGATACCATTGTTCATTCCATTAGCCCTCACGGGGCGCGGTTGAGCGAGAGAGTCGGAACGAGTGATGGACATGGTGTCGTTACCACCTCCTTGTGGCCCTCCCGGCGGGGATGTAATGTCGATCGAAGTGCCTACTTTTCTTGCGTTAGCTACTGGACGTGATTTGGACAGCAGGCCAAGGCCTGGGACAGACGCTTGTGGCGAGCTGTCAGGGTTGGTAGGAGTCAAGGGACTGTTCGGGACGGGATTGATCGGTGATGAAGGAGGCCAGCTGGGACCTGGATTTGGTTTTATTATGGGTATTGAGAGTCCGGGCGAGGCGGAAGACGAAGGAGTGTTGGGTTGCGCGGAGACGGCATTGATTGCTCCATCGAGGAGACGTCGTCCAAAGTTCATCTAATAATATACAGGTGTTGCCTCTGGCTGATCAAAGAAATGGCGCTTGCGGTCGGTGAGCTAGTCCAGAGAACGGTGGTAGCGGTGCAAGTTCGTTGTTCGTTACCGCATGCTCTCTTGACTAACAGACTAGGGCGAGCGACAAGCGACGAGCTGGCTAGATCATGGTTAATTTGAACAAATTTATACTGTGTTGACTTAACGAGGCAGCGACGAAGACGAGGCGGATTTCCTGGTCCAAAGCGCTTCGACTTGGGCGGAGATAAGGTCGCGGCGCATCAAGTTTACTCTTTACAGACGTCTCATATGTGCTGGGTGGGGCAAATTACGCTCGTCTGCAAGGCCAGAGTTGGATACCGCTGCAAAGCCCATCATACAGGACATACGGGGCGGCCCCTTTACCACTGGCGGACTACGTCTTGAACATTTCAATGGTTATTTGGGCACTCGCCGATATTTCGATTGACCGTTTGGGCGGGGCTAATCGGAGGACATTTCGCCACCCCAGATAGCCTCAAAACTGGCAGAACAAATTCCAGAATGGCGTTTGCGCGTTACGATCACGAGCAACGTGTCTGCAGAAGTGGTATATGGCTGAACAAAGCAGTCGCGCGCACGCACGCGACTTCAAACTCCGACGCAAACAAAACCAAAGGTTGTACTCCTCCACAACATCAGTGCCATCTGCCCTGCTAAGGATGCCGCGCCCATCACTTAAACGCGATAGATCAGCTCTCGACGACGTGTCTGGGGGTTCTCTCGACGCCATCCTCACCGTTGGCAAGCGCCCAAACTCCCCGTCCAAGTCGTGCATTACCCCCGGTGCCAAACGACGGCTGCCCATCATCGAGGGTGTCTTATCTCCAGTGAAACCACAGTTTGCTCATGCTCTCTACACTCTCATGGAACGTCGTCCTTCAGCCAGTCCTGTCCGACAGAATCTCTTCCAATCCCTCGCTGCAGCAGCCACATCCACATCAGAGTTGCCCGACTTACATACGTCACCACTCAGAAAGCGCCCACGCATCGAGCGCACCCTGTCCCCCTCCCAGGAGCCGTTTCAAACGCCACGAAAGCCTCGTCGGCGCGACACAACCAGCCGCGTCCCCGCACTCAGGGAGCGTGAGCTTTATGAATGCCTCGAAAGAGCTCCTCTGCCTCCCATGACACCAGCGGTTCGGTGGTTCTCCGAGTCGCCCGCCACAACACCAGTTCCGCAGACACCAGCGGCGTTTCTCGTTGAGTCAGAGGCCGATGACTCCGAAGACGATAACGATCCAGGCTTCACCATCTGGTCCGATCGCTCGTATGAAGACCCTGCTGTCCCACCTCCAAAGCCTCAGGTCTTGCTTGATAACGAGGACCCAGAAGAGGGAGACAAGGAAAACCAGAAGCCAGCCTTTCCAAAGGTGCGCCACCCGGCTGTCCTCCCACGGTTGAGACACTCATAGTTGTGGCAGGCAGTGGACGATACAAGGAATGCGCGCCCTACCGCGTTCAGCACCCTCTCCAGCCCTGACCGAAGGCGCAAGTTGCCTCTTCGGCCACAGGGACCATTTCTACCACCCACTCCTGCCGCTCCGGGCTCGACACTGACCACGCGGCGCAGCCGACCGGCCCCCGCGACTGGTCGGGCGCTCCTTCAGCGGGAAGTCGACCGAGAGACCGACCCGGATATGCCTATGACTTAGCCCATCCATCCATTCATAGTCTATTCTATTCTATCTCTATTCGATCTGACTCTCAGTTTCCGCTTCTGGAGGTTTCTTGGTTTACCACCCTGGACATTCGGCGGCGGACTTGGTATGATGATCAGCTTATGTGCCATGTACGAGACGGATTCACTGCTCGATCTGCAATATAGGATTTTCTATGTTCTTCTGTGGGTGTGCGGCCGGAGGTGAGAAGATGGCATTGCCGCGCGATAGCACGCGGGATGCATCCCGGATGCAGGACGCCTGTCCCGCGGCTGGAAGATGAAATATTGACGAATGCTGAGCAGGGTAACTAAGAGATTGGAAGGATTTTGGCGAGTGAGCCGCTGTTCCTGACCAAGCAAGACGGAGCCGCCCACTTGCGCGAGCGGGGCTGAAATCGCACCTGGCAGCGCACTCGGCTAACAGATGGCGCACAGTCTATATTCACAAACCGATACCAGAGATGGGAAGGGAGGAAGGGGTGGTGAAGAAGCACAGAACAAAGAAACTTAATTGGTTTTGATAGGTGGTTGTTTTGTTTTCTCCAGCTGCTTCCATAACATTTCCATCCATTGCATGTGTATTTATATGTCCAAGCAGCCTGTACAGTGGATATAGTGAATGGAAGTAGCGGCTCAAACCCACTGGATAGCCGCCAATGTCTTCTGCTGCCCACAAGACACGCACCAGCCAGCCACCAAGAACGGCTTAACCGGCGGGAGAGTCCCGCTCGTGGTGTAGACGTGTATTTCACCCTCTTCCAGTCCTTGAGGAACCCGCCGGAGTCCGTGGAGGCGCGCTCAAGGTTGTTTGTCTCCCACTTGAACCACTCCCACCTCCATCTACCCCACCCTCGTGCCCGATGAGCGACGCCATGGGTAGCACGACCCCCCTGGGGACCCCACCCAGGCGTGCAAAATCCTCTCGAGCACCCTCGGCGTCCGTTGCGGGGCCGAGAACGCTCGACGACCCCCAGCGCGTTGTCCCATCCACTTTTACGACCTGCCTATCCATCCCCGTGATCGGAACACGCCAAATCAAAAGTGAGAACAAGAATAAGAACACGAGCGACACCGTCGTCGTGCCCGTTGGACCAGCCAATCCGTCTCGAATGTCTAAGGGGAATACAAAGCAGCCATCGGGGATTCAATCTTGTGCCAAACCTGCTTCTTCTTCTCGCACCACCGGAACCACTGCTACCGATGTCACCAATGCCCATGAACAGCAGCAACAGTCTGTATCTACGTCTTTGAAGCATGCTGGCACGCCCGAAAAGGACAAGGACGCCCGTCGCCACCCCAATCTCGGCATTCTGCCCATCCAGGTTGCAGAGAAACTCGATTTAAACACCGTCAGGACGAGGGTAGCTCGCGTACTCCAACCCGCGAAGGAAAAACGGCCTTTTGAAATTGAGGATGTACCTGCTTTCTACCCCACCGCTGAGGAATTCGTGGACCCGATGGGGTACCTACGCTCCATCCGTCCCAAGGCCGAACAATATGGTATCTGCAAGGTCATACCTCCCGCGACTTGGAAGATGCCCTTCGTTACCAACACTGAAGTAAGATGTGTTTTGTTCTTTCTATGCGGTTGGGCTCATCGCTCTCCGGCGTAGACGTTCCGCTTCAAAACGCGCATACAGCGACTCAATCAAGTCGAGGCGTCCACGCGGGCTAAGCTCAACCTCCTGGAACAGCTCTGCCGCTA
>Ga0307513_10002456_pt1 | contig 25654 bp, 20 predicted proteins | sample 15_EM_MG_FD_202174 | JGI IMG/M metagenome (GOLD analysis project Ga0307513, IMG submission 202174) | Populus trichocarpa ectomycorrhiza microbial communities from riparian zone in the Pacific Northwest, United States - 15_EM | ecosystem: Host-associated > Plants > Roots > Unclassified | place...
AGGAGATCGAGCTCGAGAACAAGTTCGAGAACATGGGCGCGCAGATGGTCAAGGAGGTCGCGTCCAAGACCTCCGACAACGCCGGCGACGGCACGACCACCGCGACCGTGCTCGCCCAGTCGATCTACCGCGAGGGCTCGAAGCTGGTCGCCGCCGGGCACAACCCGATGGAGCTCAAGCGCGGCATCGACGCCGCCGTGGCGTCGGTGATCGAGTCGCTCAAGAGCCTGTCGACCCCGACCAAGGGCAAGGAAGACATCGCCCAGGTCGGCACGATCAGCGCCAACGGCGACACCGAGATCGGCGAGATGATCGCCGAGGCGATGAAGAAGGTCGGCAAGGAAGGCGTGATCACGGTCGAAGAGGCCAAGACCATGACCTCCGAGCTCGACGTCGTCGAGGGCATGCAGTTCGACCGCGGCTACCTGTCGGCGTACTTCGTGACCGACACCGAGCGCATGGAGGTCGTGCTCAACGACGCCTACGTGCTGATCCACGAGCGCAAGATCTCCAACATGAAGGAGCTCCTCCCGGTGCTCGAGCAGGTCGCCAAGAATGGCAAGCCGCTCGTGATCATCGCCGAGGACGTCGACGGCGAGGCGCTCGCCACGCTGGTCGTCAACAAGCTGCGCGGCACGCTGCAGATCTGCGCGGTCAAGGCGCCGGGCTTCGGTGATCGCCGCAAGGAGATGCTGAAGGACCTCGCCGTGCTGACCGGTGGCCAGGCGGTCACCGAGGATCTCGGCCTCAAGCTCGAGAACCTGACGCTGAGTGACCTCGGCCAGGCCAAGCGCATCACGGTCGACAAGGACAACACGACCGTGGTCGACGGCAACGGCAAGAAGGAAGAGATCGAGGCGCGCGTCCGCACGATCCGCAAGCAGATCGAGGAGACCACGTCGGACTACGACCGCGAGAAGCTGCAGGAGCGGCTGGCCAAGCTGGTCGGCGGCGTCGCGATCATCAAGGTCGGCGCGGCCACCGAGGTCGAGATGAAGGAGAAGAAGGCCCGCGTCGAGGACGCGCTGCACGCGACGCGCGCGGCGGTCGAAGAGGGCGTCGTCCCCGGCGGCGGCGTCGCGCTGATCCGCGCGCAGGCCACGCTCGAGAAGCTCAAGCTCAGCGAGGAGCAGCAGTTCGGCGTCGCGATCGTGCGCCGCGCGATCGAGGAGCCGCTGCGCCAGATCGCGGGCAACGCCGGCGTCGACGGCTCGATCGTCGTCAGCAAGGTCAAGGAGGGTACCGGCTCGTTCGGCTTCAACGCCGCGACCCTCGAGTACGGCGACCTGGTGAAGTCGGGCGTCATCGACCCGACCAAGGTCGTGCGCACCGCGCTGCAGAACGCGGCGTCGGTCGCGTCGCTGCTGCTCACCACCGAGGCGATGATCGCCGAGCGTCCGAAGAAGGACGCGCCGGCGCCTGCCGGTGGTGGCGGCGGCGGTGGTGGCATGGGCGGGATGGGCGGCATGGGCGGTATGGGCGGCATGGACTTCTAGTCCTCCGCGCGCTGGGACCTCTCCAGCGCACCGCGACGACGGCGACCGCTTCGGCGGTCGCCGTTCGCATTTTCGGGCGGTCAGCGCAGGCGTGGCCAGCGGCGCCAGCGGCGCAGGACCGCGCGCGGCAGGCTGCGGTCGCGGACCAGGCCGTCGTGCTCGGTCTCCCACAGCGCCGTCAGGTAGATCAGGCCGATCTCGATCACCCACCACACGATCACGCCGAGCAAGATCGACAGCATCGTCGCGTGGATCTGCGGCCAGCCCGCGCCCAGCATCTCGGCGACGCGGCCGATCAGCACGGGCGCGATGATGGCCGCGGCGGCGATCGCGACGATCCGACGGTAGCGATCGAGCCAGCGCACGCGGGCGTGGAGCTGATCGACGCGCTCGCTGTGGTCGCCCGCGGCGGCAGGATCGTCGGGATCGGCCGGATCAGGTCGACCACCGGCGCCGCCGGGCTCACGAGACAGCGGCTCGGGCGCGCCGGACATTGCCCCACTGTAGCACCCGCGGTCGCGGGGCTACTTCGTGGTGCAGGCGATCGCCTGGTCCGCGGTCTTCGCGGCGATCATGCATTCCATGTCCGCGTCATTATTGGCCGATTGGCACTGGGTCGTGCACATGTCGACGCCGTTCTCGAGCTTGCTGTCGAACTGGCCGAGCTTCTTCTTGCGGAGCGCGTCGCGCTGGGCCTCTGGGGCCGCGGCGATCTCGGCGTCGGCGTGCTTCCAGTAGACCAGCGTGCCGTAGTTGCGGCACGCCTGCTCGCACTTCTGCATGTCGCCCTTGCAGGCGCAAAGGAGCAAGCTCAGCAACACGACCAACCGCATCTGCGCGGCGTACCACGAACGATCGCCACCGGCGATGGGCTAGGCTGCGGCCATGCGTCGCGCGGCGCTGGCGGTGGTCGTCATCGGGCTGCTCCTCGTCGCGAGGCGCACCGAGGCGGAGCCGTGGACGGTCACGATGGAGGGCGGCGGCGAGGCTGACTCCAACGTCACCCGCTGCGAGAGCGGCAACCGGGAGCTGCCACGCATCGCCGCCCCGGTCGGTCGCGCCGGCGCCCGGCTCGAGGGCAAGGATCGGCTGCTCGGCGGCGCCTACGTGGTCGGCCTGTCGGGCCTCGCGCGCATGGTGGTCTCGCGCAACGAGCGGACCGACCCCGAGAACGTGATGCTGTACGTCGCCGACGGGCGCTGGCTGCACGGGCTCGGCACGCGGCCGATCGCGGTCGGCGTCGGCGTCACCGCCGCGGACGCGCTCGCGATCGCCGGCGGCACCGGCGCGCGGACGTTTCGCAACTACGGCGCGGACGCGCTGCTCGCGCTCGGCAACGGCGACGCCCGCCACCTCGTGCTCGCCGTCGGCGGTCGCTCGTTCTCGTACAAGCAGAACCACGCGTTCGACTGGGACGGCCCGACCGCGAGCGCGCGGCTCGACGTCATGCTGTGGCAAGGCGGCGGCCAGACCCGCAGCCTCGAGCTCGCCGCGACGCTCGGCTTCGAGGTGCGCGGCTACGACTCGACCGCGCTGACCAACGGATGCGCGCCCGACGCCCCCGACGTCGAGTGCTCGAACGGCACGACGCTGCTGCGCCGCGATCGCTACCAGCGCGCCGGCGTCGAGCTGACCTGGACCGGCGCGATCGTCGCGACGGCGGGTTACCAGCTCGCCGTGATCGACTCGAACAGCTTCGGCCAGTCGCTGGTGCGCCACCGCGTCATGGCGTCGGCGACCACCGAGCTCGTCGACCGGTGGTTCGCCACCGCGACCGCGACCTTGCAGATCGACCAGTACCCCGACGGTCTGCTCGTCGCCAACCCGACCCAGCACCAGGAGCTCACCACGCTCGACGACGAGAGCCGCAGCTCGCTGCAGATCCGCGTCGCGCGCGAGCTGTCGTCCGCGTGGTCGCTCGAGGCGCGCGGCGCGGTGTGGCGAGACTTCGGCAATCCAGGCCCGGCGGCGTTTCGCCGCGAGCTGGTCTACGCCGGGATCATCTATTCACATTAGGTCACATGAGGAGTCCGTACTCCATACGGACTCTGTCGTTGCGAGCGTCGCCTCGCGACGCTCACGGCGTCGGCTGGCGCAGCTGCCTGGCGCGCGCTTCGATCTCGGTGCGGCGCTTGCGCACTTGCTCGAGCCGCCGGGCCACGGCCTCGCGCGCCTTGTGCGCGGCGTCGGCGCGCTGCGCCGGATCGCCGGCGCGCTGCGCGGCCGACAGCGACATGGTCGTCGACGCGTCGATCACCTCGGCGAGCACGATCGGTACGTAGCTGTCGGGCGTGGCGGTGGGCGGCGCGCCGGTGTCGGGGTACAGGCCGCCGCCGCTGGGCTCATCGCTCGGATCGCTCGCCTTGGACGGCACGGTGCGGTGCGGCTGATCGTCGTCGCGGTTGACCAGGTCGCCGGCGCGCTCGTGCTGCTTGCGGAGCAGCGCGAGGCGATCGAGCTCGCTCGCCTGCTGGCGGAGCCCGACGAGCTGGTGGTTGAGCTCGTCCTCGCTCTCGCGCAGCTCGGCGGCGCGCTGATCGAGCTCCTCGGGATCCGCCAGCGGGTCGATCTCGAGATCCGGAATCACGATGTGGCGCGGCGCGTCCTTGAGCTGCGGCACGAGCAGCGCCCGCGCGCGGCGGAGCTGACCCGCGCGCAGCGCGCTGCCGCCGGCCAGCAGCTCGGCGTCGATCGCCGTGAGGTACGCGCGCTTGGTGTTGGCGACCGTGAACCGCGCGTGATCGAGCTCGCGCGTCGCCAGGCTGAGCTGGTTGGCGGTCTCGAGCGAGCTCGACAGCCGCTCGCGCAGCTCGCGATCGCGGCGCCACGACGCGCGCTGGTTCTTCAAGCGATCGATCGCGTCGAGCTCGTCCTGATAGCGCTTCGCGAGCTCGCGGCGCACCACGGTGAGCCGCGCGAGCTGGGTCTCCGCCGTCTTCGAGGCGCTGGCGGCGACCTCGGTCGCGACCGACGCCGCGCCCAGATCCTCGGGTTGCGCCGACGCAGTGGCGCTCACCACCAACAGCGTCAGTAAGAGCAACCATCGAGTCATGACGACTTCCATTGTGCGCCAGTCCACAGGCGGTGCTCAAGCATTTGTCGACGTGGAACAAACAAATCCGCGCGCCCACGGATATCTGTGGCAGGCAATTTCATGTCTCAGTTTCCTGAGGTCGTTCGCCCGCCAAACGCATCATCAGAAAGCGCAGCGCGCCGGTGACCATCGCAGCGACGCATGCGAGCGGCTCGCCATCGGGCCGCTCCCAGACGAGGTAGTCCCGCGCCTCGGCGTCCACGATCGCGTGAAAGCGCAATCTGCGCATCTGGTAGGGCGCGCACATGAGCACATCGCCATCGAGCACAATGGCACGCTCCAGCGGGCGGCCGTAGCGGCGCATCACGCGGTCCACCGCCAGGAGCGACAGCGCGCCGGTCGCACCGTCCTCGTCGTGAAGCTGCATACGGTCGCCAGCACAGGTCGCCCAGGTACGGGCGAGGCTGCCATCCGGTTTGATCCGCTCGTCGAGGAGCAACACCGCCTCCCTACTACCGCAGCCAGCGTGGATCTCTTCAAGCCAATCGACCACAATCGACGGTGAGCGAGGCTTCGGATCAGTGAGGACAACTAACGGTTTGCTTGCACGCGCGCGGATCACCAGGGAAAGTCCAGCTATGCCATCTGCCACGGAGCCGGTGCGACGGTTCCTCCTGTTGTTGGTGCTGACCGCGTGTGGGAGCACACTGTCCGAACGTCCCGGTGATTCCGCCCTGCGGTTCATGCCGGCAACGCTGGAGAGCGCTCACACCAAGGTCGGCGACCCGCGGATCGCCAAGATCCGGATCTACGCCGACCCCGGCGTACGCGCGCTTCCACACTGGAAGGAAGAGATCGCCGAGCAGGTCGACTACGCGAGCCAGCTGCTGCAGCCGCTGGTCGGCGTGAAGCTGGCGGTCGATTCGGTCCAGGACTGGCCGCGCGAGCACCCACCCAATGACGCACTGCGCGAGCTGGTCGAGCGCGACAAGGCCGAGGGCGTGACCTGGGTGATCGGATACGTGACGCCATCCGACACCTCGAGCAAGGTGATGTCCGAGCTCGGCGACGCGCAGCCGCTGGGCCACCACATCATCGTACGGGCCTGGGGCGAGAAGCCGGAGCTCGAGTCGCTCGCCGGCCAGCTGCCCGATCCCAAGAGCGCCGAGCGCGGCGAGGTCATCGCCGCCCACCGGCGCCACAAGCAGACCGTCGTGCTGCTCCACATGATGGCGACCACCCTCGGCGCGATCGCCGAGGTCGATCCGACGTGGATCCAGCACGTGTCGTACTCGCCCAAGCAGAACATGTTCTCGAACCGCAACCGCGATCTGATGCAGCTCGGGATCGACAGCCGGCTCGCGGGCGAGACCGACGAGGTGGCCGCCAAGAAGCTGGCCGATTCGATCGAGAAGGCCGAGTGGGGCGGCTGGATCCCCGCCGCGCACGACCAGATGCTGACCGCGCTGCACAACGTGCTCGAGGCCGGGCGCGCGGGCAAGACGTTCGCCGACGTGCCGCCGGCGGCGTTCGATCAGTACAAGCGGATCACCGAGCTCGCCAAGCAGGGCAAGGGCGAGGACGCGATGACCGAGCTCGACAACCTGCTGATCGGGTTCCCCGCCAACGCGACGATGCACGAGCTCAGGTGCGAGATCATGCTCGGCAAGCCGGGCGTCGCCGACAAGGCGACCCGCGCGGCGTGCGACCGGGTCAGCGAGCTCGCGCCCGGCGATCCGACGGTGCACGTCGCGGTCGGCGAGGCGCTGATCCGCGCCGGCGCGGTCGACGAGGCGCGCCGCGAGCTGACCAAGGCGGAGGAGAAAATCGCCAATCTGCCGACCGGCAACGGCGACGCGTGGCGCAAGTTGATCGGGATCTACACCGGCCTGGGCGCGCTGACCTGGACCGAGGACGCGATCGCCAAGGCCAAGCTCGAGCAAGACCCGGCGGCGCTGGTCGCGGCGCAGACCCGCGCGCGCTACGGCATCCCGCGCGGCGCGAAGTTCGTCGCGCCGGCCCAGGAGGCGGCGCTGGTGGCGGCGATCCGGGGCGCGCTCGATCTGATCTACGCCAACAAGTTCGGCGAGGCCGCGCGTGCGCTCGGCGCGGCCGAGAAGAAGTGGCCCGGCGCGCCGGGGTTGACCGCGGCGCGCTGCGATCTCGAGCTGCGCAAGGGCCAGTTCGACAGCGCGGGCGCCGCGTGCGCGCGCGCGCTGGCCAGCGACCCCAACGACTCGTGGGCGATGTACCTGCAGGGCGTGCTGTACCTGCGCAACAACGGCACGACCGACGCCGGCATCGCGCGGCTGAAGAAGGCGATCGAGATCGACCCGACGCTCGGGCAAGCGTGGCGCACGCTGGGCAAGGCCTACCTGCGCGGCCGCAACAAGGCGGCGTTCGAGGAGCTCGACAAGGACTACCGCGTGAAGTTCGGCACCGCGCTGCCGCGGTAGGGTCGGACACGACACAACCGGTCATCCGTCCAGCTGCCCGCGCGCGACATCGCCGTATACTCGGCGGGTGAGCTTCATGCGCCGGATGTTCTCTGCCGACTACCGCGCGGCGGTGGCGGCCGAGGCAGCGGGTGACGTCGAGCTCGCCGCGGAGCGCTACGCGCTGGCGGGCGAGTACGACGGCGCGGTCCGCATGCACCTGGCGCGCGCGGCGCGGGCGGCGACGCGATCGAGCGAGCTCGCGGCGCTGCGCGACGCCCTGCGCTGGGCGGGCGACGACCCGGAGCTGCGCCGGCGCGCGGCCGCGGCGCTCGGCAAGGCGCTGTGGGAGGCGGTCCGCGCCGAGGGCATCGCGACCGAGCGCGACCGCGCCAAGGTCCGCGAGGCCGCCGAGCTGCTGGTCGCCGGCGAGGCCCACACGCTCGCCGGCGAGGCGCTCGAGACCATCCACGACTACCCGGCGGCGGCGCACGCCTACTCGGCCGGCGGCCTGGTCGAGAAGATGGAGGCCGCGCTCGCCAAGGACGACGCCGCGCACCACGCGGTGCACGAGGAGACCGACGCGTTCGCCGGCTACCAGACCGCGATGCAGGTCGGGCGGCGCGACGAGGCGCGCAGCGAGCTGGTGCGCGCGGTCGCCGCCGCGACCGCCGCCGCCGAGTACCGCCGGCTGCTCGACGCGCTCGACACCGCGATGCTCACCGCCGGCAAGGTCGAGCTCAAGCGCCGCGGCAAGCCGCTGATCGTCGCGTGCGCCGCGCCCCGGATCGTCCTCGGCCGCGATCCGCTGTGCGATCTCACGCTGCGCGCCGGCGGCGTGTCGCGCCAGCACGCCGAGATCGAGCACACCGGCGACGCGTTCGTGCTGCGCGATCTCGACTCGCGCAACGGCACGAGCCTCGCTGGCCTGCCGCTCGCCGGGCGCGTCCCGCTCGGCGTCGCGGGTCAGCTCGCCCTCGGCGACGAGTGCGCGATCGACTACGAGATCGCCGGCGGCGTGCTGGTGCTGCGCGTGCGCGGCGGGCTCGACCGCGGCGTCGCGTTGATCGCCGGCGCCGAGGGCCACCGCCTCGAGCTCGCGGCGCTCGGCGTCGCGCTCGACGTGATCTTCCAGCGCGGCCGGCCGCTGCTCGGCCGCGGCGCGTGCAAGTCGGTCACGTTCAACGACGAGCCGCTCGGCGAGGTCCGCATCCAGGTCATCCGCAAGGACCGCATCCTCGCCGACGGCGACGAGATCGACATTGGCTAACGGCCGGCCCAGGTTCTGGCAGCGGCTGTTCGGCCGCCCCGCCACGCCGCCGCCGCTGCCGCCGGCCACGGTCGAGCCGCAGCACCTGGGCAGCGCCGACGAGGTGTTCCTCGCCAAGCTGGTCGCCGATCTCGCCGAGGGCAAGCGGCGCGGCGAGATCAGCGAGCCCGCGGTGCTGCAGCACCTCGACGGCCTGTGGAGCTCGGGCCACGAGCGCCTCGCGATCGAGTGGCTCGAGAAGCTGATGTCGGTGCCCGAGGTGCCGGCGGCGGCGACCGCGCCGCTGCGCGCCCTGCTGGTCGAGCGCTACGAGCAGCGCGGCGAGCTCGACAGCGCCCTGCCCCACCTCGAGCACCTGACCAACAGCGCGACGTACGCGCTGCGCGCGCACTACCTGCTCGCCGAGCTCGCGCGCAAGCACGGCGATCACGAGCGCGCGCTCCGCCACTACGAAGCGGTGCTCGGGCACGACGTCGACTACCCCAACGTGCGGATGCGCGTCGAGCGGCTGCGCCAGCTCACCGGCCGCGCCGCGCCGATGGTCGGCGAGACGCTGGCGGCGGGCGACGTGGCCGGCGTGCAGGCCGGCGCGCGCTACCGGCTGGTCCGCGAGCTCGGCCGCGGCGCGACCGGCGTGGTCTACCTCGCGCGCGACGTCGAGCTCGAGCGCGACGTCGCGATCAAGCTGCTCCACCCGCACCTCGCCGGCACGGCGCGCGCCGACGCGCTCGCGCGGTTCTTCCACGAGGCGCGCGTGATGGCGTCGCTGCGCCACCCCAACGTCGTCGCCGTGCTCGATCTCGACGAGGCGTCGCGCCGGATCGTCATGGAGCTCGCGGCCGGCGGCACGCTGCGCGACGTCCAGCGCGATCGCGGCGCGCGCACGCTGCGGCGCGCGATCGAGCGGCACGGCCAGATCCTGAGCGCGCTCAACGCCGCGCATCGCCGCGGCATCGTGCACTGCGATCTCAAGCCGGCGAACCTGATGTTTCGTCGCGACGCCGAGCTGCCCGGCGTCGAGGTCATGCTCGGCGACTTCGGCGTCGCCCACCTGCCCGACGCCGCCGGCGAGGCGGCGACCGGCGCGCGCGCCGAGGCGGTCGGCACGATCGCGTACATGGCACCCGAGCAGCGCCGCGGCGCTGTCACCCCGGCGAGCGACCTCTACGCCAGCGCCGTGGTGTTGTTCGAGATGTTCACCGGCCGCACGCCGTGGAGCCGCGACACGGTAATGGGCGGCGTGCGCAGCGCCGACAACTTCCGGCTGCCCGCCACGGTGTTCGTCCACGCGCCGGCGCTGGCCGACGAGATCCAGCACCACATCATGCGGCTCGGCGATCCCGATCCGGCGCGCCGCCCGACGACGGCCCAGGCGCTGGCCGAATCGCAGCGCCTGCGCGAGCGCATCATCGCCGCCGGCGCGCTCTAGCCTCGTATCCTTCATTCAGGCGGCCGGCGCTGGCTGCTGCGGCTGCGTCGTGGGCGTGCTCGTCGCGGGTGCGCCGCCCTTCGCGCCGCCGAGGAAGCTGCCGAGCATGCTGCCCAGCCCGCCGCCTGCACCGCCTGCACCGCCCGCGCCCCCCGCGCCGCCGAACATGCCGAGGAGCGAGTCGGCGATGCCGCCCCACTTCGCGCCCTTGTCGCCGAACATGCTGCCGATCTGGGTGCCGATGCCGCCGCCGGTGACGGCCGCGAGGTGGTCGGAGGAAACTGCTTCGAGGGCGGGCGTGTGGTTCATGGCCACGGCAGTTGCAGCGCGCGTGCCGCCGCCAGGGCGAGCAGTTCCGCTTGGATACGCGGACCGCGGGCGCCAACCACGGGCGGCAGCTGTCACCCGCGCGAAGCGCTGATCAATGCTTCAACTGCTTCGCGACCCACGCGTCGATCCGCTTCTCGAGCACGTCGAGCGGCAGGGCGCCGGCGCCGAGGATCTCGTCGTGGAAGCCGCGGATGTCGAACCCCGCGCCGAGCGCTTCCTGCGCCTTGTCGCGCAGGCGCGAGATCGTCAGCTGGCCGATCTTGTAGCCCAGCGCCTGGCTCGGCACCGCAATGTAGCGGTTGGTCTCCGACTGGACCGACGGCTCGTCGATCGTCGAGTGGTCGTGGAAGAACGCGACGACCTGCTCGCGGCTCCAGTGCTTGGCGTGCAGGCCGGTGTCGACCACCAGCCGGATCGCGCGCAGCATCTCGTCCTGCAGGCGGCCGTAGTCGCTGTACGGATCCTGGTAGAACCCGACTTCCTTGCCGAGCCGCTCGGAGTACAGCGCCCAGCCCTCCGCGTACGCGGTGTAGCCGCCCTGCTGACGGAACGGCGGCAGCTCGCCGAGCTCCTGCTGGATGGCGATCTGCAGGTGATGGCCCGGCACGCCCTCGTGATACGCGGTCGACTCGATGTCGATCGTCAGGCGATGCGTCGGGTCGTACGTGTTGACCTGCACCATGCCGGGGCGCGAGCCGTCCTGCGTCCCCTGCGTGTACTGCGCGCCCGACGCCTCCTTCTCGCGGAACGCCTCGACCGGCTCGATCTCCATCTTCTGCTTGGGCAGCCGGCCGAACAGCTCGGGGATCTTCGTGTACATCTGCGCGGTGTACTGGCGGTAGCGCGTGAGGATCTCCGCGCGGCTCTTCGCGTACAGCTTGCGGTCGCCGCGCACGTGGGCCTTGAACTTCGCGAAGTCGGCGAACCCGAGCTTCTTGCCGATCGCGGCCTGTTCGGTCTCGATCCGCGCGACCTCGCGCAGGCCGATCTCGTGGATCTGCTCGGCCGTCAGGTCGGTCGTCGTGGTCGACTTGATCAGCGACGCGTAGCGCGCGTCGCCGTCGGGCAGCGCCCACACGCCGAGCTCCTTGCGGCCATGCGGCACGTAGTCCTCGCGCAGGAACTTCGTGAACCCGACGTACGACGGCAGCACCTTGTCCTTGATCGCCGCAAGGATAGCGGCGCGGATCCGATCCTGATCGGCCTTGCTGACCGCGGCCGGGAACTTCTTGAGCGGTGACGCGAACGGGCTGGCGGCCGGCTTTGCGGTGGCGAGTCCCTGGGCTTGCGTCACGCACTGCGCGAGCAGGATCGTCGGCGGCACGAGCTGCTTGGCGAGCCCGGCCTTCATGAGCGCGATGGTCTGGTCGAACACCGTCGGGATCTTGTTGAGTCGCGCGACGTAGTCGTCGTAGTCCTTCGTGGTGGCGAACGGCAGCGACGTTACCAGCGCCGCGAGCCCGATGTGGACGCCGCCGAACTGGTCGACCGGCATCAGCCAGTTCTCGAACTTCGCGTTGTCGAGTTGCTCGCGCAGAGAGCGCGCCATCAACTGCTCGCTGAGCACGTCCTGCTCGGCCAGCCCCGTGGTATCGATCGCCTCGAACCGGGTCAGGAAGTCCTTGGCCTTCGCGAGGTCATTCGCGAACGCCTCGGGCGAGTTGTCGCTCCAGCGATCGTTGTAGCGGCGATCGCCAAGGATGCTCGCGAACTCGGGCGCGTGCTCCAGCGTGTACTCCCACTGCTCGGCGAGCAGCGCGTCGAGCTGCTGCTTGCGCTCGGCGACCGATGGCCCGGCCGACGTCGGCTTGGCCGGCGCCGACGACGACACCGGATCGACGGCGACAGGCGGCGCCGCTGCGGCGGGCGCGGTGGGGGCGGGCGGTCGCCCGCACGCGGCGATGGAAAATGCGATCGCGAAACCGATGGCGGACCGTTGCATCGTTACCTCATGTTCGACGGATGACTACCGGCCAAGCTAGCACGCACGATCCGAACGGTAGCCAATTCGTCGTCGGAGAACCGGTAGAACATCTGCGACAACGCGAGGTCTCATGCGACGCGCAGCGCCCGCCGGATGTCGCGCGACCGACCGCGGCACGTTGTCCGCACGCCGGACGAAGCACCACGCCGCGTCGACGAGACGCTCAGGCTTCGTCTTTGACGGGCGTGGCCTTGAGCGCGGCCTTGCCGTCCTTGACGTAGACCGTGAAGCGCACGTCGCGGCAGCCGGTCTTCGCCATCAGGTCGGCGCGGTTCTTCACCAGCTTCTCGGCGAAGCGCTCGTAGACCAGGCCGGCGATCGACTCGCCGCAGCTCTGCTTGACCGACACGAACTGGTCGAACACCGACTTGAAGTACGGGTCGACCCGCGACGCGGGCTCGCCGCCGCCGAGGATGTCGTCGTCGAGACGAAGCGACCCGGACGTCGAGAACGACGCCGACGCCGATGGCGCTGCGGCGGGCGCGGCGTAGGCCGGGGGCGGTGCCGCATAGGCCGGCGGCGGGGCGAACGCCGGCGGCGGCGCGGCGGCTCGCGGCGGCGGCGCGGGCGGCGGCGCCGCGACCGCCTTGACCGTCGGTGGCGTGGCGGCGCGCACCGCGGGCTTGCGCACCGGGATCGACTGTGACTCGTTGAACCGGAACTCCGACGGTGGTGGCGACACCGCGGGCGCGGGACCGCCGGGCCGGACCGACGGCAGCGCGGTCGCGAGCAGATCGATCGTCCCGAGCCCGCCCTCGGGCGCCGGGCCGAGCAGCTGATCGAGATCCTTCTTGGCCGACTTCGCCTCGCGGCCGAGCTTGTCGATGTGGATGTTCACGCTGCGCGCGATCGATCCGAGCTTGCCGCTGTGCGCGTCCTCGCTCATCCGCTCGGTCTCGCCCTTGGCGAGCCGGACCGCGTCGGCGGTGAGCCGGCGCAGCGGGCGATCGGCCTCGAAGAACATCAGCGCGACGCCCAGGCCGAGCACCACGAGGAACCCGCCGCCGACGAGCAACCACGGGAAGTTGCCGAACGACAGGTCGTTCTCCTTGACCGCCTTGAGCGACGCCAGGAAGCCGATCGTATCGGGCCGCTTGATCAGCACCGAGTAGTACGCCTGCTTGGCCGCGGCCTCGCCGGGCAACCGCGCGACGATCGTCGTGTAGTCGTCGGCGCCAGCGTGGACGTCGATCGGCCGCACGACCTGGCAGTCGCTCGCGAGATCGTCGCCCAGCTTGCGGATCGCCGCCTGCATCGCGCTGTGGTCGAACGCGATCGTCTTGCTGCCGGCGACGCCGTCGGCGCCGAGGTGGAAGCCCATGTCGACCTCGAGCGACTTGACCAGCGTCTCGGCGAGCTGGTTGGTGACCTGGTGGCCGAGCACGACGGCGCCGACGTAGCCGCCCTGCTTGACCACCGGCGCGGCCGACACGAAGTACATCGTGCCGTTCTGCGCCCACAGATCGTCGCGCAGGTAACCGGCAAGCGCGTCGTCGATCAGCGGGCGGCCGGCGGCGACGTCGCCGAAGTCGTTGTCGTCGAGCCGGACCCGCGCGACCACGCGGCCGCGCTTGTCGATCAACATTGCGAAGTCGGGCTTGCGGTTGCCCTGGATCGCCTTCATCACGGTGTCGCCGATGTCGCGCACCTGCTTCATGCGCGCCTCGTCGATCCGCTCGGTGCTCGACGCCGCCTCGAGCGCGTTCATGATCTCGGGCGAGCGCGCGAACGCACCGGCGAGGTCGACGCGGTTGCGCGCGTCATCGGTGAGCAGGATGTGGATCACGCCGCACGCGGTCTGCAGCCGGTTGGCCTCGCCGCGCAGCAGCGTGCGCTGGGCGGGCCGCGGCAGGACCAGCGCGATCGTCAGCGCGACGGCCGCGACCAGCGCCACCACGAAGAACCAGATCTTGGACCAGAACACGCGATGTCACTTCTTTCCCGGCGCGGCGGGCGCCAGCGCGGCGGCCGGCACCTTGGCGCTGACCTCGGTGCGGCTCGGCTTGCCCTTGCCCGCGACCGTGACGTCGGTGGTGACCGCCAGCCAACCCGACTTCTGGCCGCGCGCTTCGCCGGCCGGGTCGTAATAGAAGATCCGCAGCTTGTAGCTGCCGTCCGGCACGTCGAGCATCTCGAACCGGCCGCTGTCGTCGACGCTGGCGACGTGCGGCGTCGCGACGACGACGATCTTGCCCCTGAGGTGCGGCGCGTCCTTGTCCCGGATCGTGTAGATCGCCGGCTGGGTCGCGCGGAACGACTTGGTGCCGGTCGGGTTGAGCGGGCCGACGATCAGCGTGCCGTCCTCGACGGCGCCGATCGTGCGCGCGATCTTCGTGAGGTTCTTGATCACGATCTCGGCGCCGACCGGCACCGCGATCACCGGCCGCGCGAACGACTCGCCGACCAGGTCCCACGTGACGTCGCCCGGCGCGCCGCCGGCCTTGGCCTCGCCCTCGAGCGCGACGACGAAGTACGGCGCGAGGTTGGGCTTCTTGATGTCGGCGAGCGGGTTCTCGACGCGATCGACGAAGCCCCTGGCGACGACCGGGCCGCGCTCGGGGGCGGCCGGTAGCTCGAGCTTGCCGGCCACCGTGCCGGCCGTGCTCGAACCCGCGAGCCCGGCGATGACACCAACGATTCCAACCAGGAAGCCAGGACGCATGGAGGCTTGGGCAATCGTAGAGAGCCACACTCCCGACGGCAAGCTTCGCCGGCCGCAACCGGGGGCGCGCCGAGCGAGATCGGTCGCACCCTGCCCGCCCCCCGCGCTCGACGTGGCGACGGCGGCCTCGGAGATTTGCGTTGACATGGCGCCGGCCACGGCCGGGCTCGACAAAGCACGCAACCGGCGGCGCGCCCGGACGATAGCGCCCGCCATGTCGCGATCCATCCTTGCGCCGCTCGCGGTCGCGATCGCAGTCGCCGCCGGCGTCGCGATCGCGCCGTGGCTCGGGTCGCTCGGCGGGCTGGCGTGGCTCGCGGCCGCCGCGCTGATCGCCCTCGCCCGCCGCCATCGCGCCGCCGTGCTCGCCGCGGGCGTCGCCCTGGGAGTCGCCCGCGGCGCCCGGGCGCCGGTCGCGCCCCCGGCCGGCGTGACGCTCGACGATCGCGGCGTCGATCGCGTGGTCGGCGTGGTGCGCGGCCCGGTGGTGCATGGCCCGCGCGGCGACGGCGCGCGGCTCGAGACCGGCGGCGCGACGATCTGGCTGTGGGCCGACGAGCGGCTGACGCCGGGCGAGCAGGTCGCGGTGACCGGCGCGGTCCGCACGCCGCGCGGGCTGCGTGATCCGGGCGTGCCGGATCGCGGTGACCTCACCCGCGCGCGCGGCGCCGAGCTCGAGCTGACCGCGCGCGGCCTCGAGCGCCTCGGCGACGCCGCCGGACCGATCGACCACGCGTGGCGCTGGGCGCGCGCGACGCAAGCGCGCTGGGCCGCCGCGATCGACGCGGCCGGCGGCGACCCGATCGGGCGCGCGGCGCTGCGCGGCATCGCCGTCGGCGATCGCGGCGACGTGCCCCCGGCGCTCGACCAGCGCTGGCGCACCGTCGGCATCTTCCACATCCTGTCGGTGAGCGGCTTGCACCTCGCGGTGGTCGCCGGCCTCGCGTTCGGCGTGCTGCGCCGGCTGGTCGCGGCGTCTCCGTGGGGTGGCCGCGCCCGCCCGGCGCGCTGGGCCGCACCGCCGGCGCTCGTCCTCGCGATCGCCTACACGATGATCACCGGCGCGCAGCTCGCGACCCTGCGCGCGCTGATCGTCATCGCGCTCGTGCTGATCGGCCAGCTGCTCGATCGTCCGCTCCGGCTGGTCGACGCGCTCGGCCTCGCCGCGCTCGCGATCCTGGCGTGGCGGCCCGCCGACCTGCTGGACCCATCGTTCCAGCTGTCGTTCGTCGCGGCCCTCACGCTGGCGCTGCGGCCCGGCGGGTCCGACCTGCGCGGCGTGCGCGGCTGGATCGTGCGCGGCTTCACGACCTCGGCGTGGGTCGCGATCACCACGGCGCCGATCACTGCCTATCATTTTCACCAGGTCGCCGCCGGCGGCGTGATTGGCAATCTGGTCCTGACACCGATCGTCGAGCTCGTCGCGCTGCCGCTCGGGCTGGCCGGCGTGCTGTTCGGGGTCGCGCCGGCGATCACGGCGGCGGCGTGGATCGTCGGCCTCGCCGATCGCGGCGCCGGGATGCTCGCCGCGATCACGCCGATCGGCCACGTCGCGCTCGCCGGCGCGACGACGATGCTCGCCCTGGTCGTGCTGTCGGCGTGGATCGCGACCCGACCGCGCGGTCGCGCCCGGCTCGCCGCGTGGCTCGCGCTGTGCCTGGTGTGGTCGCTCGGCCGCTCGCCACCGCCCGACGGCGCGCTGCGCGTCACGTTCCTCGACGTCGGCCAGGGCGACGCCGCGCTGCTCGAGCTGCCCGACGGCGCCGTGTGGTTGATCGACGCCGGCGGCAACGCCAGCGCGCGCGACCTCGACCAGGCGGCGGCGCCGGGGCGCGCGATCGATCGCGTGCTCGCCGCCTACGCTCATCCGCGGATCGACCTCGCGATCCTGTCGCATCCCCACCCCGACCACTACCTTGGCCTCGCCGGCCTCGAGGCGCCGATCACCGAGCTGTGGTCGGCCGAGGACGCGCCGGCGACCGACCCCGCGCCGACGATCGACCCGACGACCGCGCGCGCCGGCGCGCCCGCGCCGCGCGACCGACCCGCCGGGCTACCCGGGTTCGCGGCGATCGCGCACGCGCTCGCGGCGCGCGGCACGCAGCTCCGCCACCCGCCGCTCGGCGTCGCGCGAGAGACCGCCGGCGTCGAGCTGACCGTGTGGGCGCCGCGCTACCGCGACCGCGATGGCGGCGAGCCGCGGTGCGCTGCCGACCCGGTGCGCACCGTCAACGACAACTCGCTGGTCGTCACCGTGCGCTACCGCGGCCGCACGCTCGTGTTCGCCGGCGACGTCGAGGCCGAGGGCGAGGACGAGCTGGTGGCCGCCGGCCTGGCGCGCGCCGATGTCGTCAAGGTCCCGCACCACGGCAGCCCGACGTCGTCGACCGCGCGCTTCGTCGCCGCGACCGCGCCGCGCCTCGCCGTGATCTCGTGCGGCCCGGCCAACCGCTTCGGCTTTCCGTCGCCCGACGTCGTCGCGCGCTGGCGCGCCGCTGGCGCCGAGGTCGCGCGCACCGATCGCGACGGCGCGGTCACCGTCACGATCCACGACGACGGCCGGCTCGAGCTCGCGCGCCACGGCGTGGCCACTCCATAGCCACTACGACCGCGACGGCATGATGCCGTGCAGGAACGTCGCGACCAGCAGGTCGCCGTCGCTGCTGATCGACTCGGCGCCGGCACACATCCGCGTCGAGCCCGTCATGGCGGCCGCTCGCGGGCGATGCCCGGCCGGCGCGCGGGCGTGCCACGAGGCCGCTCGCGCGACGCGATCCACAGCGCCGCCGGCAGCACCGTGAAGTCGGCGATCAGCGCGAGCGCGAACGCCGCCGCGGTCATCACGCCGAACTGCCGCAGCGGCGGGAAGTGCGACGCGGACAGGCCGAGGAATCCGGCCGCGTTGATGAGGGTCGCGAACACCACCGCGCGCCCCGAGACGTGGAGCGCGTGGCGCAGCCGATCCTCGAGGCTGCTGCCGGCGCGCTCGTGCATGTGATGAAAGAAGTGAATCTGATCGTTCTCGGTCGTGCCGAGCACCGTGGTCGCGATGATGATCGTGGCGACATTCAACGAGCCGCCGAACACGCGCAGCCCGAGAAACGTCACGAGCAGCGCGAACAGCGACGGGATCATCGCGAGCAAGCGCTCCAGGCCGCTGCGGAACACGACCAGGAACACGACGAGGATCAGCACCACGGTGAGCACGAAGCTCTCGGCCAGCGTCGGCACCAGGCTCGCGCCGACCTTGGCCTGCAGCAACGACTCGCCGACGACGTGGAGCTCGGCGCCGGCGAGCGCCGGCGCCGCGGCGCGCACCCGATCCCACGCGGCCTGGACCCGCCCGGCCATCGCGGCATAGCCCTCGGCGTCGCCGTTGCGGAACAGCACGGTCAGCTGCAGATCGGCGAGCTGGTCGATGTCGATGAAGCTCCGGAGATCCGGCTGGGACAGCATCAGCTGCTCGACATCGCCCACGGCCTGGGCGAACGCCTCCGGCTCGGTGGGCAGCGCCTCGCCGCGACCCGCGAAGTAGCTCCGCATGCGCAGCGGCGTGGTCGGCCCCGCCACGCCGGTCACCTCGCGCGCCGCCTCGAGCTCGGTGGTGAATCGATCGACCGCGTGCAGGACCTCCGGATCGGTCGCGGTCGCGCGCGGCAAGTGGATCCACGCGCGCGCGACGTTGAGATCCATGACCTGCTCGCGAAACCACCGCAGGTCGCGGTACAGCGCGGTGCTCGGATCGATGTTCGACAGCACGTCGACCTTCACCGAGATGCTGCCGAGCACGCCCGGCACGCCGGTGATCGCGAGCACGCCGGCCGCGCACGCCGCGAGGCCACCGGAGACCAGCGGCCAGCGGTAGCGATACGTCCACCCGGGCAGCACGCGCACGATCCGGTCGTACAGCGCGCTGCGCACCGCGACGCGCTGCCGGGTCGGCGTCCGCAGCACGCGCTGCAGCGCCGGGAACAACGTGTACGCGACCACCCACGAGATCACGAGGCCGACCGCGGTCCAGATCCCCATCTCGCGGATCGGCCGGATGCTCGACACCGCGAGCGCCGCGAAGCCGATCGCCGCGGCGATCGTCGACGCGGTGATCGGCAACAGCTTGTTGCGCAGGGCCGCGATGTGGTGGACCTCCAGCGCCACGCCGTCGGGCTGATCGATGAAGCGCGAGTGCAGGTAGGTCAGCGTCGCGAGCGTCGTCACCATCACGGTGAGCGGCACGAGCGCGGAGACGATCGTGAACGAGAAGCCGAGGACGTGCCCGGCGCCCACCGCGAGCGCGACCGTGGCGCCGAGCGCGATCAGGATCGCGAGCAGCGCGCGCCACGAGCGATAGAGCAGCCAGGTGACCGCGACGATCACGAACCCGAAGATCGCGAACGAGCGCGACGTCGCGGCCGCCGACTGCTGCTCCAGCCAGGCGTTGATCCGCGGCGCGCCGACCTGGTGGACCTCGCCGACCCCGGCCTGCGCCAGCGCGCGGTCGATGCCGGCGAGCGCGGCGTCGCGCGCCGCGGAGCCGTGGACGGCGAGCGTCGCGATCATCGTGATGAAGTGATCGCCGACCAGGCCCTGGTGGCGGAAGAAGCTCGTGCCGGTCGCGAGCTGGCGCAGGGTCTCGGGCGACGCGCCCGGCCGCGCGCGCTGCAGGGCCTCGAGCACCGAGAACGTCGCGACCGAGGGCACGCCGGCGAGCGCGGCCTTGGCGCGGGCCAGGCGCGCGAGCGCCGCCGGCGACCACGGATCCGGTGCCTCGAACACCAGCAGGATCATCTGGGACTCGGGGAAGATCGCCTGGAACGCGCGGGTCGCGGCGACGTCCGGATCACCCGGGACGATCAAGCCCGAGATCGCGCTCTGGCTCGAGATCCGGGTCGCGAGCAGCGCGCCGCCGGCGACGAGCACCACGTACGCCACGAGCACGGCCGCGCGAAACCGCACGAGCCAGGCCAGGCCACGCGACATCCGATCCGTCGCCGGCATCTACGCCGTCGACGCCGCGCGCCGACGCTCCCAGGCCAGCACGGCGAACGCCACGACCAGTGCGTAGGCTCCGCCGACCAGCAGGTCAATGACGTAATGATGCTGTAGATACACGGCACTGAAGCACATGATCGGCACGTAGGCTGCCGCCGGCCAGCGCGCCCAGCGCAGCTCGCGGATGCGGAACGCGAGCACCGCGGCGATCACTGGATAGGCCATGTGCAACGATGGTATTGCGCCAAACACTTCGACGCTGTGGCTGTAGGCGTTCTCGAACAGGTGCGTGCCGAGCAGGGCGTCGAAGCGCTGCGCCGCGCCCGGCGATGGCGCGATGTTCATCTGGGCCGGCCCCATGCCGTGTGCGGCGACGTACCACGGTGGCGCCGCCGGATACACGAAGTAGGTGATGAAGCCGAGCATGTTCACCGCGAAGAAGCAGCGCGCAAACACCGCGGCGTTCGCGGCCCGTCCGAGGAAGAACTCGATCATGCCCAGGGCGAGGAACTCGCCGACATAGAGCAGGTACGCCAGCCCGGCGATGAAGTCGGCGATCGCCCAGTGGTGGATCGCGAAGACCTCATTGAGCGTGCGCCCGCCGATCCCGAACCACGCGCGGTCGAGCTCGTAGGGCCCCGCGACGTGGACCCGGCCCGTGGTGCTGGCGTGGAGCGTGTAGCGGAGCGAGTCGTACACCGCGCCGGTCACGATGAACGGCAAGAACGTGCGCAGGAACAGACGGGTCTTCTCGTTGTATGCATCGAGGAAGCCGAGCAGGCCGAGCAGGACGTGCTGGCCCCCGAGCCCGCCGAGAATGCCAATCATCGCGATGTAACCCAGGCCGATCGCGGGCGGCCACCACCGCCGTCGCATCGTACGCGACGGCAACAACCATGTGCGCGAGCGCTCGATCACCGCTTCGAAAGGTCGCCGAACCGGTCGCAGCACGACTGCCATGTCAACGGGGTAGCCGTCTCGATGTTTTCAGTCAAGCTGTCGTGAATACGACACTCACGCGTTCGCCCGCTCGATCGCCAGTACACGTTGGCGCTGCTTGGTCTTTCATCGGCTTTCCTCGACCTTGTCCGGAATCTGTCCGGAACCTGTCCGGGATGAAGAAGAATTCATGAGAGTGAAGAATTCATTCATGTGGGCGACCACCCTGGCCTCCCTGATGGCGATCGCAGCGCTCCCGGCGCGGGCGGCTCCCGCGACCCTCACGATGGTCGTGTGCTCGCCCGGATCGCCGGGCTCGACCGACGAGGCGCAGCCCCGCATGGACGCGTTCGCCGCCGCGCTCTCGAGCAAGGCGGCCACGCCGATCACCGTGGTCTATGATCCGTCCGACGACGGCGGCGTCACGCGGCTGAAGACCGCGGGGCTCGGGCTGGTCTCGCTGCCGTTCTTCCTCCAGCACGAGCAAGCGCTCGGTCTGCATCCGCGCCTGCAAGTCGTCGCCAAGGGCCGGCCCGCGCTCGATCGCTGGTCGCTGGTCGTGGCCAAAGGCCGGGTCAAGGCGGCGAGCGATCTCGCGGGGTTCTCGATCGCGACCAGCGTGGCGTTCTCACCGAGCTTCGTCCGCGGCCCGCTGTTCGGCGGGTTCGGCGCGCTGCCGGCGAGCGCGAAGCTGACGCGATCGACGGCCGTGCTGTCGGCGCTGCGGCGCGCCGCCAACGGCAACCCCGTCGCGGTCGTGCTCGACGGAGCTCAGGACGCCCAGCTCGCGTCGCTGCCGTTCGCGTCGAAGCTCGAGGTCATCGCGCGCTCGGCGCCGCTGCCCACCGCGCTGGTCGTGACCGTGGGTGACCGGACGCCGGACGCGGCCTGGAGCAAGCTCGAGCGCGCGCTCCTCGGGCTGTCCTCCGATCGCGCCGCGGCGTCGGTGCTCGACGCGATCCAGCTGACCGGCTTCGCCGCCCTGGACGCCAAGACGGTGGACGCCGCGCGCAAGGCGTTCGCCGAGGCGGCGCCGTGACCCGCGCGAGGGTCCTCGCGGTCGCGACGCTCTGCGCGGCAGGCTGCGCGTCCGCGCTCCACGAGCCACGGCCGGTCGCGGCGCTCGCGCCGGGTCACGCCCAGGGCCGGAGCGCCGACGAGCTGATCCGCGACGCCGCGGCGGCGTGGGCGCGACGCGGCGAGCCAGCGCAGGCCGAGGCGGCGCAGGCGCTCTACCTCGACGCCGCCGCGGCCGACGAGCGGCGCGTCGACGCGTTGCTCGGCGCGATGCGCGCGCTGAGCTTTCGCATCGAGCACGATCCCCGCGTCGCGCGCGACGAGCTCGCCCGGCAAGAGGTCGAGTTCGGCCAGTGGTGCCAGCGCCGCGATCCGGCGAACGCCGAGTGCGACTACCGGCTCGCGATCGCGCTCGGCCAGCAGGCGCGCGAGCGAACGTCGACTGGCCAGGACGCGCTCGGCAAGATCGTCGGGCTGCTGCACCAGGCGATCGCGCGCGCGCCGAACCTCGAGTCCGCGGGGCCGCATCGCGTGCTCGCGCTGGTGCTGCTGCGCGCGCCGTCGTGGCCGGTCGGCCCGGGCGATCCCGAGGCGGCGCTCGACGAGGCCCGCGCCGCGGCGCGGCTGTTCCCCAACGCCCCCGACAACCAGCTCGCGCTCGCCGAGGCGCTGGCGGCCAACGACGCACGCGACGAGGCCCACGCGGCCTATGTCCGCGCGCTCGCGCTGGCCACCGCAGCCCACGCCGCCGGCGAGCTCGAGGCATCGCGATGGATGAAGGAAGCACGCTCCGGGCTCGGCAGAACCGCCGCGCGCTAGCCGTGCTCGGCCTGGGCGCGGTCCTGGCGACGCGCGCGCCGGCAAGCGCGGACTGCGCTCGACCGCTCGAGACCAAGCCCATCCCGCTGCCGGTGTGGGCGACGTCGCCCAACGAAGGCAATACGTGGGGCGCGATGCCAGTGTTCGTGCGCGTGTGCCCGGACGATCAGCACACCGCGTGGATCCTCGCGCCCAGCGTGACCTGGAACTCGATCATCCACTACACCGGCACGATCCGGTTCTACGACTACCCGGATCCCGAGACCACGCTGACGGTGATCGGCTCGCTGAGCACGCGGATCAACTACAACCTGCTGGCGATGTGGCAGCGGCTCCCCACGGCGCGCGGCGCGTGGACCGACGAGGACACCCTGCGCATCGACCGCAGCGCGTTCGCCCGATTCTTCGGCCTCGGCAGCGACACGATGGCCAGCGCGGAGAGCAGCTACACGCGCTCCCGCGTGCTGGCCACGCTCCGCCGCGGCATCAACGCAACGCGGCGATTCAACGTCGGTGCCATCGCCGGGTTCGAGCGCGACGGCGTCGGCGAGGAAGGCGTCCCCGACCTGCCGCTCGCGTCCGACCAGTTTCCAGATGCGCCGGGGATGCGGGGCGCGACCGTGCTGTGGCAGGGCCTCGACGTGCGCTACGACAATCGCGTACGCGGCGACTATACCGATCAAGGCCTTCGCCTCGAGGCCTCGGCCGCGGTGGTCGAAGGCATCGCGCGTGCACCGACGTTCCTGCGGTTCGGCGCGCAAGCACGCGGCGTCTGGCCCGAGCTCTCGTGGCTGTCGGGCGCGGCGCACGCGTCGTGGGCCGCCGTCACCGATGCAAGCGCGCCGTTCTACCTGCAGAGCGGGCTGGGCGGCTCGTTCCTGCTGCGCGGGTTCGCCGACGGCCGGTTCATCGATCGCCAGGCCTGGACGATCGAGGCCGAGCAGCGCGTCCGGCTGGCCCAGACGCGGATGTTTGGCGTCGTGACCGACTGGCGCATGGATCCGTTCGTCGCCGCTGGCCAGGTTTTCGGTGACTTCGCGGACGCGCTGTCGCGCCCCCAGGTCGCAGTCGGCGTCGGGCTGCGCGCCTTCGTTCATCCCAACGTGGTGGGTCGGATCGATCTGGCGACCGGTGGCGAGGGGCTGAAGGTGTATGTCGAGATTGGCTACCCGTATTGATTTCCGACAGCATCGATCTCCGACAGGTGTAAGCGCTGCGAGTCAGCTCGACTCGAGTGCGGCCCCCGCGCGGTGACGCACAGGCGCGATGAACAAATCTTCATCTCTTGAGCGACTCGGATGGTTGCCGACTTCGCTGTTGGCGCTAATAGGGAATTACACGTCGACGCATCTCTGACGCATCTCTGGCCTTCACGGAAGGAATGCCCCATGGGGATCCCTGTCTCCCAGATGCTAGCGGTCTCCCGCTACGTCATGACGCAACGCCTGCTGCGGCGCGAACGCTACCCGCTCGTGCTCATGCTCGAGCCGCTGTTCCGCTGCAACCTGTCCTGCACCGGGTGCGGCAAGATCCAGTATCCGTCGGCGCTGCTGAAGAAGCAGCTGTCCACGGAGGACTGCCTCGCAGCGTCCGACGAGTGCGGCGCGCCGGTGGTGAGCATCGCGGGCGGCGAGCCGCTGCTGCACCCCGAGATTGCCGAGATCGTGCGCGGGCTCGTCGCACGCGATCGGTACATCTATCTGTGCACCAACGCCTTGTTGCTCAAGCAGAAGCTCGACGAATTCGAGCCCGACAAGCACCTGAGCTTCAGCGTCCACATGGACGGTCCGCGCGCGGAGCACAACCTCTCGGTGTGCCGCGACGGTGTGTACGACACCGCGGTCGAGGCGATCCGAGAGGCGGTCCGCCGCGGCTTCCGCGTCACCACCAACACCACGCTGTTCGATGGCGCGAACCCCGCGCGGATGCGAGGGTTCTTCGACGACATGATGGCCCTCGGCGTCGAGGGCATGATGATCTCGCCGGGCTACTCGTACAGCAAGGCGCCTGATCAGGATCACTTCCTGCGGCGCGAGCGCTCGCACCAGCTGTTCTCGCGGATGCTCGAAGATCCGCACAAGGACTGGCGCTTCAATCAGTCGCCGCTGTTCCTGCAATTCCTCATGGGCAAGCGCGACTTCGAGTGCACGCCATGGGGCAATCCCACGTACAACCTGTTTGGCTGGCAGCGTCCTTGCTACTTGCTGCAGGACGGCTACGTGAAGACGTTTCGCGAGCTGATGGAGGACACCGAGTGGTCCAAGTACGGTCGCGCGAGCGGGAACCCGCGCTGCCAGGACTGCATGGTCCACTGCGGCTTCGAGCCGAGCGCGGTCAATGCCACGTTCGGATCCGTGCGTGGGATGGGCGCGACGATCGCATCGATGGTGACTGGGCAGCTATGAGTGACGATCACGAATCGACCGCAGTGCCCACAGATGCGGACGCGCTGAGCGTGCGGATCGACCGCGCGTTCGATTATCGCGGCTTCGTCACGGTGTCGCGGCGCGACGGCAAGAAGCTCGTCGGGTTCGTCTACGAGCGCGGCGTCGATCGCGGCGATGGGCGCGGCGGCCACATCGAGATGTTCGACGAGACCGCGAGCCAGCGGATCCGCATCGCGGTCGCGGACATCGCCGATGTCGAGCTGACCGGCGAGGACAGCGCGGCCAAGGCGCACCAGATCTGGGAGCGCCGCATGGGCACGCTCGAGCCGCCCGAGACCTCGGCGTGGGGCGACTGGGCGGAGCGGCCGATCCTCGTGCTCGTCGCGCTTCCGATCGAGCTGCGCGGCGTCGCCCAGGCTTTCGGCGCGAAGCAGCGCGGCGCCGCGGTCCGGGGCCGCATCGGCGAGGCTCGCGCGGTGGGGCTCGCCGTCGGCGTGGGCGGCGGCGCGGCCGAGGTCATCGCCGCGGAGAAGCCACGGCTGGTGATCAGCTGCGGCCTGTCGGGCGCGCTCGATCCGTCGCTCGCGACGGGCGATCTGGTGCTCGCGTCGTCGGTGCGCGACGTGTCGGGCGACGTGATCGCGGTCGCCGAGCCCGTGCTCGTCGCGGCGCGGCGCGCGCTCGGCGATCTCACACCGGCCGAAGGCGAGATCCTGTGCGCGACCGAGGTCGCGGCCACGCCCGACGCCAAGCGCGCGCTGGCGCGGCCAGGACGGCTCGCCGTCGATCTCGAGAGCTGGGCCGCCGCGCGCGCCGCACGGCAAGCGCAGGTGCCGTGGCTCGCGCTGCGCGTCGTGTTCGAT
>Ga0307513_10002457_pt1 | contig 25651 bp, 26 predicted proteins | sample 15_EM_MG_FD_202174 | JGI IMG/M metagenome (GOLD analysis project Ga0307513, IMG submission 202174) | Populus trichocarpa ectomycorrhiza microbial communities from riparian zone in the Pacific Northwest, United States - 15_EM | ecosystem: Host-associated > Plants > Roots > Unclassified | place...
TAATTACAACATTCTCCCCCCCGCCGCGGGGGGTGGGCGGGGGGCGGGGGGGGGGGGGGGGGGGGCCGCCCCCCCCCCCACGATACACACAAAAAAATAAAGAAATAGAGAACAATTCAACCTTGTCTTGTCTTGTTCTTGTCTTGTTCTTGTCTTGTCTTTTTTTCCCTTACGAACGTGGCGGGCAGTGATTGGAGCGGTATCCGTTACTTTATAAGTTAATGGGTGAAAGGGGGATAGAAAAGGAAAAAAAGGAAAAAAAAAAGGAAAAAAGAAGAAAAGAAGAAAAGAAGAAAAGAAAAGAAAAAAACAGGTTTCACAAGGTGTGGGTTTTTATTGGTGGGATTTGGGGGTGGTGGTGGTGGTGGTTGTGGTGGTGGTCACCATGGTGGGGGGAGGGAGGGGAGAGGAGGGGAGGGGATAAGTAACGGTAACGGTACAATGCTGTATTGTACCCTGGTACTAAGTGATGATGATAGGTAAAGGCACTAAGTATGATAATATTATGATGCTAGCTAGCTAACGTAAGTTAAAGCGAAGGAAAGCAAGGAAAAAGATAAATATTATGATAGATAGATAGATAGAGAAAGGCAGAAAGTAATACAATAATAAACCCGGAGGACGCCAGAGCGGTACCATTGGTTCTGGGTCGTTTATCTACGATTTGTCGTAGACCGGATAGAGGAGCCCAGGGTTAAAGCTGGCTTAGCTGGATAGCTAGCTGACTGGTTGGCTAGGCGGGGAGTTTTGTCACAGACCGTGTGATAGGCAAGTATCGAAGGAGGAGGGAGGTAGGCGCAAAAACTTCGCAAAAAAAATAAAAAAGATCGAGCGAAAAAATGTGCGAGTGCCAGATCATGCTTCACTCTCTTTCTCTCTCTCTCTCCCTTCCTCAACTATCACTCACTAGACTACTACCGGTATTTTACTTTTTGATTGATTATCGCAAACGATTCGGTAACTGTGCTGCTTTGTCCGGTCCAGTTCCAATTCCAGTCACCTGCCTTGTTTGCTTGTCTGCTTGCTTGCTTGCTCGCTTACTGCACTTTGCAAAGGAAAGAAATGAAAATGAAATTGGGCTAGTGGGGGAAAGGGGGGGGGGGCAGGGGGGAGGGGAAAGCATTGACGATCTACCGGTATATCTTCAGCCATAGTGCACGGAAGCGTTTGTTCTTACCGTACTCGAGCGCAGCAGGCTGTAGCCGTGCGAAGAGAAAGGAAGAAAGAGAGCACTTTCCATACATACACAGATACAGTCTATTCGACACTCAGAAAAGGGCGTGAGAAAAAAAATAAAGAATCAAGTAAGGGCAAGGCAGGAGGCAACGTGTTTAGCGCAGGTTCTATGAAAAATATCACGGATTTCATCGTCTCTCTCCGAGATGGGTTGGAGGCACTTTGCCATCATTGGGAGACCAAGCGGATTCATTGATCATCTGCTCCACTTTGCCCCTTCCTTCCTCCCTCATCCAATTCCGGCATACACGCGCTTCTTTTGACACGTTCGATTCCTTTGCTGCTAATGAGATCTGGGTGCTCGTGCTGGTGGTGGTGGTGGTGGTGGTGGTGGTGGTAGTGGCATTGGTCGGCCACCGCAACTACCACCACTACCAGCGAGAATTAAAATAAGGCCCTTGAGGTCATTCGGATGGGGAGGGAAGGTTGGCACATTGTGCAAGTTCCCGCGTCTGCAAGGGGGGAGAAAAGGGTTGAGAAACAAAGAGAGGGGGGAAAAAGTGAAAGAGAAAACATTAAAATTAAAAATTAAACTTGGATATTTTGATTTCCGATTTCACAGAAAACTTTTGTATTTCTTCAAAATATTGGAATAAAAGGCTTATTACGAACAATTTAAACTTGAGAGATTATATCGAATCATAGCCCGCCAATATGTCAACAGGTTTTTCCGGACCATTGACGGTGCTCAAGTGTTTGTAAGGAGGGGCGGGGGAGGGGAGGGGAGGTGTGGAGGGAAGATCCGTTTCGTATTTCGGTAATTTTTCCGAATCATCACTCACGCGCACGGTAAGGCTATCTCATCACGGAAGATTAACTAATGATAACCGTGGCTAGACCAACCTAGGAGAACAAAAGAAGAAGGAGGCTGTCAAGTCAAGGTATGCCCGCAGCTCATCGATTTTCAACCTCGCTCTGGTTCCTGTCTCTAGAAGGACGTTTGATGCTGAAATCCCTGTGGCGAAGAACACCGCACCACTCGCTCTAGCCAACTTGCGAGAGGGTATGGAGGGCAAAGCGGTGAGAGGGTTGCCGCAGTCGAATATCTTTGGTAAGCACAATGATAGGTATGATACCTTCCTCCACTGAATCCCTTGGGAGCTCGGTCAATCCCCAAACCCAGGCGGATGGCTGACACCAGCAACTCGGAAGCTGGGGCTTGTTTCAGGATTCCTTTTCTTGAATGATTGGTTGATAACCACTCAAGTCAACCATATGGCAGTTGAAAGGATGGTGGGAAAAGCCATCAGCGGCAGTCTTTTTCCTTTTTGCCCCTACTTTCTTTTTTTTCTCTCTTATTTCGCCCTCTTTTCTTTTCTTTTCTTTTCTTTTGGTGGAGATTTCTTTTTTTTTTGTTGAGTGTGGTGGGCAGCCCATAAAAATTGATGCGTTGGCAGAGGAACCTTTCGTCAACCTTTTAGCCCTTTTTCTTGGATCTCCGGATGGGGAAACATTCATGGTTGTAAGCGAGATAGGGAAGTTCAGAGTGCCTTTTTTTTCTCCCTCTTTCGAAAGTAGCCCTCAATACCCTGTGTATTTCTCGATCTGATTTCTTTTTAGCGATACATACTGTGGGCAAGCCCGTCGGTCAGCTTGCCAGAGGGGGAGAGGGCTTTTGGTGTGTATTGAGGAAGCCGGAACCTTGAGAAGAAAAGTTTCCCATATCCAGAATTTTAGGTTGACCGCCCATTTGGTCACGATCGGTGAGGCCACAGCAATGAATCGACCCATCTTATCGCCGCTACGGTCCTACAGCCGGGAAAAAACGAAGGCAGGCTTTTTGTTCACACTTCACAAGCCTTCCCCCCCTTTGTGGATCGCCTGCCACCCACCGATGGTGGTTGCCCGTCTTTCGTTCGTTCGCCGGTCAAAAGCTGGGATGAGTGAAGGCTTCTAACTTTTCCCCCCTCCCCCCTTCCCTCCCTCCCTTCTCCCTTCCCCCTTCGTTAAACTCAGCCACGATATCGATTACCTCTTCCTGATATCATTGCCCTTACCTAAATGTCTCCCCGGGCTCTCTGTATACAAGCTTGAGTACAGGTGCAAATCAGTCAGTGTAGGATACCGGTAGAGTTAAGGCCGGCTCTTCCATTAGAGTTTATGCCTAAAAAAAAAAGTCAACCCCACGGTAGATATGAACCCTGGCCCTGACAATTAGCACTTGACTTCTCCACCAAAAGAGCCACCGACGCAAGGGCTGGGCAATCCAGAGCTTCGAATGATTCCCCTGCCAAAGCAAGGCTCAGATTGTAGCCCCAGAATTTTGATGTTTCCCTTGTCCAGCAAATGAAAAAATTGAAAAAATAGATAAAATAAATAAAATCATCGTGTTACCCCGGTCCCGTCGACGGTTGCACGTACGAGTCGGAACTCCACTGGCTTCCCGCGCCCTCGCAGGTTGAGATCAGCGTCGTATGCATATGCAAGTGGCTTTTTCATGCACAGCAAGCTTGCGTGATGCAAACTGCAGCCCCGCCGCCTGCAGGGACCACACATAATACGTGTATACAACCGACACCAATGAATTCCGCAGGGCACATGTTTTCCTGTCCTTTTCTTTTCTTTTCCCAAGTGTGGAGGGGGGGAAGGAAAATGTTGTGCTAATTGCTTTTTCAGCCTAATCGGACTTGTTTGGGGAATCTGAGTGATACCCAATGATGTAGGGAAGGAGCGCTCCTATTGCACGGGTGCCAGACTGTACGAGCTTTGTTCCTTTCCTTCACTTCCATATTTCCCTTGCCCGCCCAAAACCAAATACCGGTGTCGGTAATCGGAACAGAATATACACTCTTGAGGCGTTTGCAAAGTCATACCTAATTTCAGAACCAGTAAGCATTGTGTTATTGAGAATTGGGGGCGAGCTTGTTACCCCCCCCCCCCTCTCTTCAATCCTCTGGGCATGTGATGAAAATAGCAAAGAAGTCGGAATCGTTTGTAAAGCTGCCACTGAAATTTACACGCCCTTTCATTGTTGATTGTAGTGCCGAATGGAACGGCAATGTGCATCTTGCCGTCACGGGCACCTCTGAGCCGCGCGGAAAGCGGCGCGGATTGAGGCCAGAAACGGCACAGGAGTTGAAGAGAAGGGGGTGAGCGGGCAAGAAAAAGAAAAAGAAAGGAAGGAAGATAAAAGAAACAAAGAAAGAGAAGAGAAGAGGAATATAAACAGGGGAGCGCTAAGAGAGATATTCCCTTACTCCAATTGTTTCACTATAGAGAGGAACTCGAAGTGCAAAGTCGGTGTTGGTTACATGATGCCCAAAGACCGGTGAGCGGAGATGGAGCAGGGGTTTTTGTTTTTTTGTTCTCATTCATTAGATTATCAGTCGGTACAGGTGCTGCGCCTAACTCCCGTTGCGTGCATTTCTTGGCGGATGTACTCGTATATCATGGGTCTTCATCGTCGGTGGGATGGGGTCAATTGAATAGAACGAAAGCAGCATTCTCTGGGCGTTATGAATGATCTTTGCAAAGTAGAAGAGGGTTATGATAGAAAATTTGGTGTCCGGGAGATCATAGGAAATCACTCATCCATACCTGGATGCATAACTTAATGCGGGAGAGTAGAAAATCCCATGGATCGCAAACAAGGTTGCAGTACATATTGCAGGGTGCTTTGACGAGAGACAATAAAGAAGGTATAGGGAAGTATTGTACATGCTTCCACTGCAGTGCCATTTTTTTTGTCTTATCGGGAGCGGAGATAAAGAAGGGGAGCTGTAGGAGGCCGAGCAAAGGAAGGAATGAGGTAGAAAGGGAGGGAGGAAGAAAGGGGGAGGGGGCTGCTCTCGCGGTGCCCAAACCCGCCGCTTCCTCCTTACCTTTTTTGCCTTTGCACTAGGTAGCTCACGTCGGCAACATAATGGAGCGGAAGCAAGGGCTTTGTCTTGCGATCCTTTTCCTTTTTCCTTTACCTGACCGAAATACCGAGTATATGACAATTGATCTAAGGGTGTGAGATGATCCGGGAGAGTTACGCGAGTGTGCGTCCGTCAAGCATGAGTAGCCCATCTGCAGGCGTTTGTTGGGCCCGTGTGGCATGTTGTTTCGGTCCTTTGTGCATTCTCGTCGGAGGAAACGGTTGTGGAGAGAGAGCCAAAAGTACGGTTTTATCGAAGGACAGCCACCGGTGCGATACCGAACAGTGGAAGTTGCAGTGAACAACCCCCCCTCCAAAAATAAGCGTAGGAGTTTGCATTTTGCCTCCACAAGAGCTACATCATAAGTGAAATAGAAGCCTCATTTACTTCTGGGACTGCTCATATCAGATTCATCGCCAATCGTACGGGGAAAGAAGAGTGCATAGATTGCAGCATATCTCACGCTACTGTATTATTCGTTCGTGACTTGTTGAAAATGCCAAGACTTCTTGTCACTGCTGCTCCTCGATAATGGCTCGCCCCAGATCAGTGGGGCGCTGAGACCATCTATGAGCACTCCAGTGCCCATAACTGTTTTAAACCCCTTGCTTTCACGGATACTACTAGTACTTGTTGCCTTGCGTTCTGTGAATGCTTTCGTTCCAGGCTGAAGCGCCATCGTGAAAGAGGGGGAAGGATAGATGACGTTGATACGCATCCATCTCGTCCCTGAGATGATGGGTGTGAATTTGAGAAGCAAAGCCGATGAAACACATCGTGGACTAACTTTGCCTCTTTTCCTCCGCAACCCCAGGAGGTCGTAGTGTTGAATCAAGCCATCAACGAAAGGGCAGCGAGCAAAACAGCCGGAAGGGCAGCATAATCCGGAACGCTTACCAACTGAGGGCAGTTTCCTCAACATCTATCTTAATCTTGCATCATCTGCCGTTACCTCTCTGTCGTTATCCGCCGAGCAGCCTTGGAGGTTGCCCTCGTACTTCCAATCAATGGTGCCCCATTCAACATATTATCCGATCAGCTCAGCGTTGTGAGTCTCGTGTCTCACACTGAAGCAAGCAATCCGCTTGTACTTGTCACAGGCAACAAGTACCCGAACATTTAGAAGGAAAACAGGGATAATACAGGGATAAACGGCGATATTTCAGGGATATTTCAGGGATATTTTAGGGGTAAGACATCCATTGGAGGCCTGTGTACACAGTTAACAGGGGCAATTTTGGTGAGAATTGCCCAAAAGGGCGTCTGATCACCTCAATGTTCGGGTACTTATTGCCTGTGACAAGTAGGACAGATCGATTTTCTGGTCACGTCAATTCACATCGCAGCAGCCAGGGGTGGGGTTGGACTATCCAAGCACACACACCACCACCACCTTTACACCACCACCATTCTCACTTGCAGATTACTGATTCCGTCAATCGGCAGAGACCACGCGATTTGCCTCACTGGGGGGGCTATTCAGAGTTGTTCCATCCGGCTGTCGCGTGTCGTTAGGGGTGTTTTTAACCATGAAAAGGATTAGAATCGGATGTGCTACTGGAGACTAACCTATCTCTGATTAACGACAATTGTCTTATTGATTATCATTCGACCGAATTATTTTTCGGAGGAGGGCTTTTTCTTTTCTTTCTTTCCCTTTTCTGCTGCCCAGGCTTCCTTGCGGCGATCTCCTCTGCTTCTTCAAGTTTCCACCAGATCCGGAGGGCAAGCAACGAGAGAGCTGCTGAGTACCCGAGTCGGTAGCAGAGACACCAAGGCCACTGGTACCAAGTGCAGTTATCAGAACGGCCAAGGCGAGGAGACAGCGCCCCCAGTTCCGCCCGCCCTACCCTACTGTTACCGCATACCGGTACCCTATCTTGTTATCTACTGTACTAAACTCAATCGATTGCTTGTGTGCCGGTGGTTGGCAGGAAAGAATATATATTTTAGTCGTTGTTGTTACTGTTTTATGATACAGAGTCTATTTGGAGTTCTCTCCATCTCTTAGTTGGTGACAGAGTCCCGTATTGTACCGTATTTTACAAGTTTTATGGGCGGTCATTTCTCCTTCCCATTACCTTGTCCTCTCGTCTAAATCCCTCCAATAAATTCTCTCGCCAATGAGAGGGCTTGATGGGTTGCTTCCATTTTTAAACCATGGAATCTCCTTGCCAACGCACACTCCACCCCCTAATCACTCTAGCCGCATTCTGCAGACCGCTTGAACCTTTAACCTAACCCTGAGCCTAACCAGAAACGTTTGTGCCGCGGCCGCAGGACCAATTATTATCGTTTATTTTTTGCTCAACCCTTGCAATTTTCTTTTCTTTTCTTTTCCTTTTTTTCCTTTCTTTCCTTTCCTTTCTTTTTTTTGGTCCTTGGCTCAGCGGGTTGGAGGTTGACCAATCGACTGAGACGTTGGGGTCCCCGACGGCTTTCCAGCCCAGCCAACGACTTGCTTCCACCGCCTGGTTCGTTCGTTCCTTTGCTCGTCGGGACTGGAGGGTGGCCCTCGCTCTCCGCAGGGGAAAGGAACGAAGACTGGGAAAATGGGAAAAGGGAAAATTGGAGAGGGAGGGGGGGGTTAGAGGGATATCAAGCTCAAGCGACTTTGTGTGCTGGCCTTTTTTTTGGGGAGTGCTACTGTAGCTACAAAGTGTATGGCTTTTTTCCCTTTTTTTCTTTTTCTTTTTTCTTTTCTTTTTTTATTATTTATGATTGCCCAGCGTCTGGCTTGGAACAGGCTCTTTTCGGCCATCAGTCGCTTGGGCGGCACCGCTGCTACAGTACCGGTGCTCGAGAACAGTGGGTTATGTTTTTATTTTCATTTGACCTTTTTCTGTATTTTACTTTATTTTTACACACGGATTTCTTAGCTAGTGTAGCAGAAAACATCAAGTAGGCGCGAGTGAAAACTGAAGAGGGATTGGGGAGAGGAGGAATGGATGAAGCGGGCAGGTCAGAGGGGGGGCGACAGTGGAAATGGTGGTGGTGGGCAGATTTGGGTGGATACGGCACTGTGCTCGTACATCTCATACGTGCTGGTAGAGTTCATTGCTACCATAGCAAGAAATCGGGGAACGACGACACCCAGAGAAAGCTACTAGTATGATAGTGTGACTGAGAGTGACAGATAGTGAGTGAGTGAGAGAGTAAGAGGGGGGGAAAGCAGCGGGCAATTCCATCAGTTTGGTATCATAGGTGTGCAAGTACTGATGCCTTGTGCTAGCTGGGAGGCAGTTAGGAGGACCGATGGGGCAATGGATGAACGAGGGGACCGACCAAAGGCTGTCAACGGCAAGGACACCAATAGACCAATAGCGCCCCTCCCCTCTCCTTCCCTCCGGCTCACAGTTAGGTATTCCCAACCACCGGCCCTTGAGTGGTATTGTTGTTTTTCCTGTAGTTTTTTTTAACCTATCTATTCTGTTACAGAATTCAACTTTCGGCACTATTTTGACCTGTTTTTGACATACTGTGCGCTCCTCCTCTCCTCGGCAAGTCCGAGTTCAAGTATTCCCTTCACTGCACCAAGGGAAAGGACGGTTTGACATATTTTATTATTTCTTCTCCTTTCCCCATTACCCTTCTCATTGCCATCATCCCTCTCACCCCTCCTCCCTGACCCCTGTCCCCCTGCCCTCCTGTCCTCGCCGCCCAGCCTCCACTAACGAGAGACTTCGAGCCTCCTTACAGAAAACAGGAATTGAGGGAGAGTTTGATTGAGGAAAGCGGAGTGGGAAAAAAATTGTGGATTGAGGGCGAACCACGGTGCTGCTGCTAGCTTAACTTGCTGGTCTATCATTCACTCACTTCTCATACTTTTTTCTCACATTATTACGATAGTCCACACATATACACACTTTACGGTACATATCATTCTGACCTGCCTCCTCCTTTTCTTCTCCGCACCACACCTCTCATCACCCCCCTCGACTGTCCCCTCCTCCCCTCCTGCCCACTCCCACTTCCCAATACCACCCCCTCCCCCCCTCCCCCTTCCACCACCCCCCGGTCCGTTCCCCACCCACCGTGAAAGAGAGGGAAGTCAGAGGCCCAGCGAGAAAGAAGGGTAAAAAAAAATAAAAAATAAAGGAAAAAGAAACGCTCCACCACCGACAATCGCTGCTGCGTGTGCTCCTTCCCTGCAACTCGCCCCGACCCGCATCAACGTTCGTAAAATCTACTTCGCTGCTGCGTTGCTCTAACTTCTCTTGCTCACTCTTTCACCTCTCTCGCTCGAGCTCTCCCCAGCCTCTCGAGTCCTCCATCCTCTCACTCCCTCACTCTCCCCATCAACTCCCCCAACCCTACTTGCGCCCCCCCTCCTCCGTCCCCCTTCCCCGAATCCCAACCTCTGCTCGGTTCGTCGCAATTCCTTCCCTTATCCCTCTTCCCTTTTTCCCCTCTCGCGCCTACCATTCACGGGCTCGCCCTGCGTTTCCTTTGCATCATTAACGACCGGGCGATCTTGCAGCAAGGTGCAACCAGAGAAAGAATTCCCCTTCACGAATATCTTCTAGCTTCTCCCATCCGAGACACTCAAGATACAGTTATCTGGACTTGAGACTGGGAAAAACGAATTTTTTTATTAAACGAGAGAAACAAAAGTGCTAGAGAGGGGAGAGAAGCTTTGAAGGTTACAACCATTGAACGACGACCAACGAGGATACGACCCAAACGAATTTACGACCAGACTATTGCAATTGACGGGACCAGTTGCAATTGCTTTTAACGCTATTGAACGGGGGATACAATAAAAGTTGAGACTCGGTTTTTCATCCAAAAAAAGAAAGAGTGCCTGCCAATTTTTACGATTTGAAACGAAGAAAACGAACCAAAACGGCGCAAATTTCGCCCATTTTTATTTTTTTGCCCCAACATATCGTCTAAAAGCGATTTCGTCCAAAAAAGCATTCCTCTCTTTTTTCTCCGGTTCTCACGCGTTCTTCACCAGTGGCATCCGTAACTCGGGCAGTACTGTACAATACGATCCCACCCACTACAGTCTTCGGGACTACGATTTTTTTATACCTCTTTGCGTTGCCTAGGTTTTTTCTTTTCCATTTCGGCATATCAGCTTTACCACGACCAACCCCCCCTCTCCCCAAAAGTTTTTTATTGTTCCATCAAAATACCCGTCTATTCGATTTTATTTTATTTTTCGTTCGCCTCGCCCGTTGATTCGTTTCTGCATCACAGCTGCACTCAGCCGAGCGTTCTTGTCCTTTAACTGTCGCACAGCCCACCACCGAGCCACAGTTTTTTCCATTGCATCCATTGCTCGAATCATATCTTCAACGTCTTTCAGGCGTGAACAAAATTTAATTCATTTTCTCCCTTTGCTCTTCTGTGGAGTGAAGTAGAATTGCTGGGAACGTTAGTGAAAGGCATCGACATCTGTTGGCTGAAATACGCACAGAAACTGGTCCATCTCTTCCCGATCTCGTTTCTAACACGCTCTCTCTCTCTTCGGAATTCATTGTACCCGCCATAAAAAGGCAGTCACACTGTACAATAAGCAAGCTGGAGCTGCCTTCCCTTTCCTCTTCGGTTCAACCAAGAGCCACGCTTGACGTCTTTCCCTGGACGTACAATCACAGCTTCCCCAAGACTATGTCCAGCGACAAGCCGCCAACTACACTGTCATCAATCCCGCAGTCGGCAAACAACGTCTCGAACAATTCGTCTCCCCGTTCTTTGGGCACATCGATTTTGAACTCTCATTCCAGTACTACCCCCAACGGCTCTCTGAAGGTCAAGACACCTACGGGACCCAACGTTCCCACACCGCAATCCATTCAGCACTCCCTGCCTAACCTGAACATTCCTTCTCCCCAACATAATACCCAACCTTATCACCCGTCGAACCCCGGACCAGGCTCCCTTCACAACTCTCAGTTCACCTACAATAGTGATCCCGGGTTCATGAATTCGCAAAGTAACGCCCCTTACGTCGCGTTGGACTTCAGTCATCATCATAATCTCTCACAAGGGCAACCTCCTACACCCCAGACAGCTACCTCTGGTAGTAACATGTCCTTCCCTCCTCAACCCCCGGTCCTGCAGCCTAACTATCCTCAACCCCATCATGGGTTCGCTCCCTTCTTCCCCAGCCAGAATGGCGTCTCGTCACCGGCCGGGCAGCCAGGCGTATCAGGCCCGATGTCTGTCCATGCTACACAGCAACTTCTGCCATTACCACAGAACTCCCAGATGACGCCTGCCCCATCATCACTTACATCTGTATCTCAGGGAGGCCCTCAGACGCCTTCATCGGCTACATCTGCCACTGGCTTCGGGAACCAACCCCCTTTTGATACTACCGGTCAGCACGCTCCGCCCGGAATGAAACCCAGAGTGACAGCCACCTTGTGGGAGGACGAAGGGAGTTTGTGCTTCCAGGTTGAGGCTAAGGGTGTTTGTGTGGCAAGGAGAGAAGGTTCGTCGATCCTTTATCCTGCTATTCATAGTGTATTATCGTTGTGTTCTCGAGCTAACAAGGATGGATGTGGTTTTTGTTCTAGACAACCATATGATTAATGGAACGAAACTCCTGAATGTTGCGGGAATGACCCGTGGGAGACGTGATGGCATCTTAAAGAGCGAGAAAGTTCGGCATGTGGTCAAGATTGGGCCGATGCACCTCAAGGGAGTGTGGTGCGTCGCCGTTTCATCTAGTCCTTATACGACTAATTTTTCTCCCACGAGAACTTAAGCTTACCTTGGTGCCTGCAGGATACCGTTCGATCGTGCATTGGACTTCGCCAACAAGGAGAAGATTACCGAGCTGTTGTACCCACTTTTCGTGCATAACATTGGTGCTTTGCTCTACCACCCCGCAAACACCAATAGAACAAATGCGGTGATGGCAGCAGCGCATCGCAGGCAACAGGACAATGCTGCCCTTCAGCAGCAGCAGCAGCAACAGCAGCAACAGAACCAGATGCAAAGGAGAAACCCATCCGAGCTGGTTCCCTCATCACAGCCCCCTATGCACCACCACCATGCGATGCAACACCCCATGCATACATCGCTCCCACCTCACCCTAATTTGGCACCCCATCCCCCGCAGAATCAACTGCAAAGACCGGGACTAGAGCGAAGCATGTCATTCCCGACACCGCCTTCAAGTGCGTCCAGTGTTATGGGCGTTGGTAACTCGGAAAGTCCAACTTTCTGGAACGGGAATATGGTCTCCTCAGTTGGAGGCACTGGTGGTCAGTCCTCGGCTATCGACAATGTGATGAACAGTGCTCGTTCAATGCCGACTACACCAGCAACTACACCTCCCGGCGGTGCACTGCAGCAGTTACAACCGTACCCACCGCCGCCATCTTTGTATTCATCAAATCCATCCTCTATGTCTCAGCATAGCATTGCACAACAGAATATGCAGAGATTTGGGCAGCCTCCTCAATATATGAACCAAAGGCAGGAGCCTGGGCCTATGGGTCCGCCTTCCTCTCGTGGGCCACCTGCCCCACTTTCAAGGCCTTCATCTAGACAAAACACCGCAGATGACACCCATCCGAAGGAAGAGAATGCGGAGGAGCAAAACGGGTTGGCTGCTGAGGGAGAGGAACGTGAAGACCATGGGGAAGAGGAGCCTGAGCATGAGCCTGAGCATGAGGAGGAATATACACACGATCCCAATTATGCAAATGGTCACCGCACTGGTAATTACTATCCTTCCATGCAGGGCGACCACACTCCCCATTTGTCTCCAGAGATAACGGGCTCACCAAATCATGGCGGTCAAGGTCCTTCAACCCCTGCACGATCAACGTATAATGGGTCAAACGTGTCTGTTCCGAGGACCGTCGATGGCGGGTCCGGTGCCACGCCGCGTACAACCAACCCATCTCAACAATGGGTACAGAGTGGATACTCTACTCCGCCCAGGGCGAACTCTACTAACGGAAACGCAATCCGCCAAGCACCCGCACGGAACCTTTACCAATTGGTAAATGGTGGCCAAGAAGCTGCGGCTGATCACAACGGACCCAATGGAACTGGGGCTCCAGACAGCGGATATCAGAACCAGCCAGGTATGGGTGTCTCTATGCCTGCCCAAGGTACACCACAGACCTTTGGCGTCAATGGAGCGTCTACTCCTGGATCGAATAAGCGTATCCGTGAGATGGACGACGAAGACGAGCATGGATCTCGTCCCTCAAGCAGAGGGCATGATGAGAGATCAGGTGGTGATTCGGAGGGTGGGATTAACGGTCTCAAGAGACGCAAGACCATCCGAGAGGGTTCGACGCCCACTGTTGGGGGAATCAACTCGAGTACATTTGATAGGAATGCTGATGGCCGTCTTAATCGTACACGATCGGCCGTTGGCACTACCCGGGGGCGGCGGTAATTCATTTATAGACTTTTACTGTTTTCCCTCTTTCCTCTTTTTCACTTCTTCGACCTCTCAAAATCTCCAAAAGCATTTTTGCAGTGTTACATTGAATTTTGTTTTCCTGGAGTTGAGAGTAATCCTTTTTTTACTCGATTTTATTTTTTGATTCCCTCACTATTGTTTTCCTTATTTTCTTTACAGTACTTTCTATTCTCTGAATCACGAACAGGTTACTGTGATCCGGTGGGCCGGCTATACTCGGGTTTTTTTTTTCATTTTGCCTCTTATATCCTCTTATCTCCTCGTTCTCATCTTCTCATTATGTTCTTCCTTCGTCTCCAAAAAAGATATGAAGTAACGCAGCGAAGTCCGTTTTTTTCTCTTCTTGTTGCCACATTTTCTCCCAACCAAATCCATCTTGTTGCAATCTTTAGGTGTTCCGTCTGTTATTTTTTTCCCAACGTTTTCTCCTTTTTGCTCTATAGTTTTTGCCTCCTTTGCCTCGGTCGTCTTTTATTAAGAGACCCCTCCATCTTTTTTTAACGAATATTTATATGAATGACCTTTTTTACCATTACCATATTATCCCGTTCCGTTCCTTCTCGTCTCGTCCCGTCCGTCTCGTCCTGTCCCGTCCGTCCATTCTCGTGGAGCCAAGATTCGTGTGGGTGGACTCGGAAAGTGGAAGGGAACCAGGCCTGGGAAGCAAGGCGTGCAGGCGAGGAAGACAACCAAAATCTGTTTTATTTACCTTTTTTTCTTTCTCCTTTGCCTTTTGTCTTTTTATTCCCATTTACGACGACTATGACATGATGCATTTTCCTGCTTTCTCTTATTTTTTATACTGTGGAAGGAGCAAGGCGGTTTGTTTGGTTTGGTTTGGGTGGGGTGGGTTAAAAAAAGATTTGGTTTAGTTTTGGATTTCGTTGTGTTGTGTTTGGACTGGGGAGGGATGGAGAGAGAGGGGGGGGTGTTTGTTTGATTCCCTCTGCCTACGACATCTATGACATTGTGAGCTAGAACGATTCACTGGTTCTTTATGCCTGTTTGATCTGTTCTGCAACGCAGGGCTGGTGGTTAGGTTATGATAGACGAAGTGGTTATTCTTGCTGGCTTGATAGCTTGGTTTCTGCATGCGCATTTTATACCATATAGTGCCTTGCTTTACTGTTTTGAAGGTACTTGCTGTATGTCGCATTGGTTTTTCCTTTCCATGCATCTGCCTTCAGATGCCAGAGATACCCCCCTTCCCCTTGCTCCTTCCTGTACCCATGTTTGTGCTTACTTTGTTTTCTCCATAACGCCCTTGACGAATTCCCTTCTCTTTCCTCCGTTCTTGTTTTATTCTTTGCTTGCCAAAAACACCCACCAGCACCAGCACCAGCACCACTCTCTAGCGCTACTGCGGAATGGTTGATGATTAACGACCCATGATACCTTTTTATTTATACTCTCATTTTTTCCATATTTATTTTTCTATAAAAAAGAGAAATGGTATTACGAATTCGATGATGGCGATGACAATGATGATGTGGAGTTTGGAGGGAGTTTTTTTCTTCTACTTTTTTTTTAAATTTTATTCTTGGGTTTCCTAATCATCGGGCATGGTGGACTTTGAGCATTGATGGAAGAAGGAGGGGTTGGTGGTGATGGTGGTGTACAGTAACGGTACTCGGTCCTGTAGCTATGTGGTAGTAGTTAGCTAGGTACTTGAGTAGTTGGCTTAGTTAAAAGGATAACTTAGTTAGAAATGAAGCAAAAAAGTAAGATGCTTTCTGGGTTTCAAAACTCTTTTTTTTGAGATGCACTTTACCGGTATGATAATAATATTATATTATTTAGATTATATTGCCCCCTGTCGGCCAACGGTGCGATTAGTTTGACAAATTGAGGTTTTTTGCTGAAATGGCAAAAAAGAATAATCATGAGTTGCATCCATCCATCCATTCAGATTTCAAGTCGTTTCGTTTCGTTTCGTTTCGACAAAAAGTTTTTTACCGACGGTTGTTGTCCTTCCCTTTCCCCTTCTTCCCCTTCTCGCGCCAACCATATGCAGCGGGTGTTGGCAAATTAACGCGCAATAACTTTGTATCATATATCATACCTCGCAACTAAGTTATCCCAGCTTGATGCTGGTGATAATAATTTGGCTGACCTTAATAACAAAAAGATCAACTACACCTAGCCTTCCTTCCTTACTTACTCCCTTACTCCCGAGTGAAAAGCGTGCCGGTGTGAGGAGTAGAGGGAAAAAAAAATTGGTTGTATCATTTAGGTCTGGTGGGCTATATATATATCCACCGATTTTCGGCTGTGGTACTGCACTGTACTTGGGTTGCGAGGTATATTATACAAGTGTTTCCTTTGCAACATCAACAACCGGACGATCTCGCAACCAGAGAAAGGAAAGGAAAGGAAAGAATTCCCCTTCACGGATATCTATCTATCTTCCAGCTTCTCCGATCCGGGGGGGGGCGCTCAGCATGCGGGTTATCTAGAGTCGAGAGAGAGACATCAAGAATAGGGTAGGAATCATATACGGCGGGTAAGGAAGACGCGCCAGTGGGTACCCCGTTAGAAATGATATATTATGCCGGTTGAGCGAAGCCGATAATCCACTCTCCGGAAATTCAGCGCTCGCGCGAGAATCAATCGATCCGTCGATCGAGCACGGGAAGTAGCAGAAAGTGTCATTACCGAAGATGGGGAACGGGGAGGGGGGGGGGTGAGGTGATGAGAGTTGTGCTAGGACGAGCTGGATTTTATCCCGGTCTACCTGAGGCTGGAAGCATTGATGGACAGAAAGTTCATGGGGGGGGACGCTGGGGGCGCACCACCAATGACAGTTGGGACGGGTGCGTGACTAAGCAGCAACCTGTGATACCTAACAAGACGGCAAACTGGGGACAGTAAGGGGGAATGTGGTGGACAAGAGGAAGTGTGAAAAGTGTAAAGAAGCGGGCAATAGCTCCATTGAATTTATTAATCCGATAGGTATTAAAAATCTGCCGCATTTATGTTTCCTCCGACCTTGGATAAATCTATGATAGTACCCTTACCGACATAAACTATCACTCGTGTAAAATTTTGGTGCTGGCTTGGGTGGTACTGTGCATACTCCCGCGGAGAGCTCATTCAGCAACCACTCCACCACACCCCCTATCTTCCTTAGTGGTAGCAAGAGGGCTCAGAGCGCGTCTCCAGGAGGACCATCCTTGAGGAGATGTATGGGTTGCTGTCTCAAGACCGTCTGCGGGGCGAGGGACATGATTTACTCGAGGAGCATTTTTCCTGATTCATGCGCTACAATACAATATCCTTCAACTTTGCACGATTAGGGGCCAGGTAGAATACCCCTCTTGTACCTTTCTTTACCATCACAATCGCTGTCAAGACCTCCCCGCTCCATCGTGGAGGGGAGGGCCCTACTCACCTCTTCTCATTCGACCGCTGCATCCACATATGCTCTTCTCTTCGTATTGATGCTGAACTTTCGTCCCGTGCTTTTGAGATCGCGCTTACTGTTCCACAAATTTAATAGCGCGATATTAACCTGTTTGGAGGAGAAGCGGGGCTGGGTGTTGGTGTTAGTTTAGCCTAGCGTAGTTGTAGCTGCAGTTCTTTAATGGCAGTTCGTTCGCCAGTGGCATTTCGGATCTTGGTGTTATTACTGGCTTGCTTTAGCTATTCATAATGCTACAGACCCTGTGAGGGCCGGTATGGGATTAGATTCAGTAGAACATGGTGTATAGTAACAGCCAAGATGTGCTACACTATGCTATATATCTATCCATCCATCCATCCGAATCGTTCAGTGTAGTGTAATTTTGTTCACTCGGGCGGCATAGCATGCTCGCCGACTAGATCGACAAAGAGAAAGCGTACAGCAAAAAGAGTATGAGAAAATGCGGGTAGAGGAGCAGAATAAAATATGTGCATGAAAGGTGGGAGGGAGGTAAATAGGTAGGTATCTAGCTAGCCAAAATCATGACGAACGCCGTAATAACAGTGACAAACAAAGACAGCAATGGAGTTATGTAGAAAAGTAGTTTGATGGTAAAAGAGTAGAAATAGGTACATAAATGAAAGTAGAAGACCAAGTATGATGAAAAAAAGTGAAAGAGAAAAAAGTTATGCCAGTCAACATTACTGCGCAACCCATTCACTGCCTCTCTTCACAAACTTGTCTAGAAGGATGGAGACGTCCGCTAGTACGAAACGACAAATGTAGAATCCAAAGAACTCTGCTGCATGACGGTGGCTAAGTTCTAGTCCGACTTTGGTGGATAAGGCAGTCTTCTTAGGGAGGCTGCTTTCGTCGAATACTGGGAGGTGGTCTACAGTGGTGCACATGCATCTGTTAGCTTCCTATTTGATAAACAAAAAAGAGAAAGAGACTGAATCAGGTAGGATAGTGTTCATAAATCGCTCACCGAGAATCTGCGCGGCATCAAACAGCCTCGCCAGAGCACTGATATAAGCAGCATGAGGTCCGCCAAAAGTAACACCCTCCAAGTTCCTCTTAGGCTGAGAAGAGGAATCTGTCGCGCCTACCGCCATCGGCAACCCGCTGCTACCGTAATAGTTCCCACCCGCAAGATTAGACGAGGAACCAAAGCTAGCGAGCGCAGTGTTGGAAGTCTTTGTGCGGAGCTTGCGCAAGGAAAAGTAGCTCTTCCCTCCTGTGACGCCGGTGGATTTGGTCACCATGTCATGCGCATTGCCTTCTGATGTTGTGTGCTCGGTTTGGTAAAGGGATCTTGCGCCGACCGATCCTACTTCATTTCCAAGTTTCTTTGAGAGAACAGTTTGCGCGCGATCAAGGACGCCTTCGAGCGACTGCATCTCTTCATAGAGAGCGTGTATGTCGTTATGCTTTACTGTTGCGAGTTTGGCCAATGCTGCGCTGACAAGGTCGCATGCAGAAATTTTGTCATCCACCGCGCGGATTTTAACCCCCTTGATGAACCAGACTTCTCGAGGCACAAAAAGTCTAGCAGAGATATATCCACCACGAGGGTGGGCTACGGTTTGATAGAAGCACCTCATCAACCAGAAGGGCTTGGATAATGGCTCGGGGGGGCAGGGTTCGAGAGGCACTGGAATACTAGAAGAGAGAGCCTCTTCAGTACCAGGTGTAGCGGGTGAATGAAGTTTGCTGTCGAAAAGGTGCATTCCACCAGCGGGGAGTCCAGCAGTTGGAGGGGCGCCCATTGGTGTATTAGGTACGATGGTGGGGGTAGCCGGAGTTGCAGATCTCGGAAATGCTTTTCTTAAATTTGAAGTGCTAGATGACGAAAACAGGCCGTTGTGGGGGGTTGCTGGTGATTCGGTGTCGGGCCCACCAACATTCCTGCTCTTCAAGCTCGCCGACGATTGTATCTGCCTCAGCGAACCGGGGATACCAGTAATTCGCGGAATATACCTAGCTGGAGAGCCTGATGCGCCGTCGTCAGATACTGTCTTTGTCAACGGAACACTCAGCCCAGGAGGCTCAAGCGTTTGGGGCGTTGGTGACGAAAGTTTTCTCTCAGAAATACCTTGAGCAGTCGCTGGAGGATCCGGTAACGAGCCGTCTCTAGAGTCGCTGGAGGAACTCGGTCGGGACGAGGATACCGCTGAGGCTGACTTTGGAGGGGCGTTCAATGGAGGGTTTACTGGTGGTAATGGAGGTGGTTCGGATGGAGGTTCTGAGTCTATTGCTCCTGGTTGTGGTGACGGCCCACGCACCAAAGTTGTCGGTACGGCTGTTGTGTTTGAAGAAACCGTATTGGGCACTGATGTTTCGACCTTGAGAGGCTCTGCCAAGGCCGAAAGGCGTCTGATTCTTACACTCTTTGAAGACTTTGTAACTGCAAGCCCCGGGATCGCTGCAATATTAGGGTTAGGGAGCGTTGGCAACGGTTCCTTAATTTTTTGTACAGACGGTGCCAAGGGCGCCGGCGCTAGCGGTGGTGGTGGTGGTGGTGGTACCTGAGGAGGAAGCGAGGGCGGAGGCAGGCGAGGCGGAAGAGTTGAAGGTGGGGGTGGAGGTGTTACTGGAGCTTCTGCTACGGTAGTCAAGAGGGTTCCATTTAGCATATGCGCAGAACTAACCGAGCTTGCCCATGTTGTTCCTGACGAGTAGCCACTCGAACCCGATTCCCTAGGTAATGCCGAATCGGAATATGTGGTGGACGCCGACTGCCGAGGCAATGCTGTTTTCGAATCCAGGTTAAATTCAAAATCGTCAAGCGTATAGCCTCTTGTCATCTCCTCCAGCATCCGCTCCTCGTCAGACTCGTTGCCCTCCATATCGTCGAAAAAGTCCACATCAGAATCTCTCCTCTTATCACTAAACCCTAACCTTTCCCGCTCCAACCGCCTTTCCTTTTCCTTCTGTATCTCCATCTCCATTTCCCTCTCCACCTCCTTAACCCTCTCCTTTTCTCTCTCAGCATCCGCCCTCGGACTTCTCATCATTAACAGCTCATCATCATCACGATCATATGTGTAATCCACTTCATAGCCATCATCATAGGCCGCCTCCACTGCCGCATCAAGCTGAGAATCAAAATCCTCCTCAAATTGCCGCATAATTGCCTTCTCCTTCTTCCTTCTTAACTCCCTATCACTCTGCTTTCTCGGCTTCCTCCTTGTCCACCCTGGTGATGATTCGCCAGATACCGACCCACCAGACTCGTCGATCGTGTTCAACCAAGATGTGGAAGCTTCACTTCCCTGTCTGGAATGCGTATTATTTGACGATAAGCCGGATTGTCTATGCGATGATGACCTTCGCGACGAAATTGACGATGCATCTGACACAGATCTTCGGATACCATAGTCGCGCTCCTTTGCAGGCGAAAACCGGGGCGACAGAGCAGCTGCCCCAAAGGTAAAGGACTCCCTATTATTGCTCTCGTAAAGATCATGCTTCAATCCCTCAATTGTTGCATCCCTCTTTGGCGAATGAGGCGGCCGCCCTGGGGAGAGGGGGGCCAGTATATGCTCTGCAGACCTGGACCTGGCTATGGGCAGCGGCGGTAAGGGCTCGGGATTCGAATTTAAATCGGGGCCCAGGTACAAGGAATCTCTCCTTGGGGGTACAGCTGTCGCCAGCGGAACACCCTTGGCATACCGATTACTCCCGACCACTGAGGCAGCGGTAGCGGTTGATATTATCACAGTCAATTCGTCATCTTCGGGCGGGTACAGGCTTTCCTGGTCAGTGAATTCTTCCGTCAATGGTCTAGCAGGCAGCTCCTTCTCAATCCCTGTAGGGCGCGGTGATAAATTTCGAAGCTCTTCAATTCGCTCGGTATATGTCTCTTGCTACTCCCCCACCTCAATTAGTCACGTGTTTCCAAATTGACTGATGACTATCTTCATAACCGCTGCATGGGCCAGGTGAGAGTTTCCCCAGGGAAAGAAGACCTAAGGGCAAGAAATCGGGGTAGGAAGCTCACAATGGCTTGTAGTTTCCGTCTATCCTCATCCGCGCCAGCCCTCATCATGACCTGACCTAACAAAACACAAGCATCTCCATAGGCTTCCATTGCTCCTTCATAATTCTCGGCATTGTCTAGCGTCACAGCCGTGTTGGCTTTCTGAAGTGCCGAAGACAACATTGCTTTCTGCGAATGTGACCGATGCTCGCGTGTTCGAGCTTTGACCGGGTCCTTGCTCTTCTGCAGGTTATTCCCCAATGGTTCTCCCGAGTGTTTTACGACAGCATAGGCGGGGTACAGGGAGGACGCAGGCGGAGGTTTAGGCGGTAATGCCGGCGCCAGCTGGGACCCTGAAGGTATTTCAGGATAAGCTCTCGGGTCCTCGTCAGGGTAGATAATTGGAGTGCTGGTAAAAAGGCGATCTGGATTCGCCCTCAATCGCTGGGGAGAAGATGTCCAGAACTGAGAACTTTCAGAATTACTCGTTGAAGGAGTTGTTATGGAGGAATTCGTTCCCGAGCTCGTCAAGGGGTTGTTTCCACGTCGTTGGGGCGACGAGGCTATAGATGCAGCCCGGGACACCGTACCTATCGAGTGCGAACGCAATCGTAGAGCCGGACGGATCCGCAGGGCAGTTGCAGGACTTGGGGCGACCACAACAGGAGCTGTCGCCACAACCGTAGAAGTTTCCACACCGTCACTTCGTGAGTTCCCTGACGTTCCCTCCGCGCTCCAACTAATTCTATCAACACTCCGATTACCCCTTATTGTCCTGTTGCTATCGGTGCTAGTGCTGTGTTCGGTCTGAGCTATGGAGGACCTCCTTTCAAAGAAATCAGACGACACGTGCGGAGCCGCCACAACCCCCTTCCCGGATGACGTTGAAGATGTCGAAGGGGTGGACCTGTGAGTGGGCTTTGCAGTCTGGTAGGTCAATGGATGGGAAGACGATGATGATGATGATGGAGGTGTTGCTTCTGACGCCCCACTTGACCGCACCATCCCACCCAGCGAGTATTACTTTTTTAATTGGAATTAGTATAAGTTTTTGTCTTAAGAGCTGATGCGCCAGGGGAAAAAAAGGGTTGGTGATAATAGGGTGCGCAAGAAGAGGGCTTGATCTAAGCAAAGACTAGCTCCGCTCCACTGATTGGACAATCCCCTCCTCCTCCAGAAACCTCTCTCCCGAAGAGCACCAAATGTCTATGAAAAAAGATTAAGGGAAAAAAATTAAAAAAATTAAAAATGTAAAATTCCCCTCTCTCATCCACCATAAGGAAACGGGACAAATGTGTGGAGGTTGAACCAAGGCACGAGGCCCTGCCCCTGAGAACGAAACGGCGGAGATTGATTTGTCGACCTTTCTTGGTTGCTGGGCTCTCTGGCGGGTAGGGTAGCTTAGAAAGGATGTCTCTCTTTTTTTTTTTTTTGCCTTCTTTGCTCCCTCCCTTCCCTTTCTTTTTCTTTCCCCTGGTGCTCTTTTTCCTCTTTTCTTCGGATGACCAATAATTGAACTAATTTAGCTTGGAATGTTTTTTTTGTTTTTTTAATTGTTTGCAGTTGCCCTTTTTCTCTTGTTTCTCCAAGAACGAACAGTCGGACCAGGGTCTGAATGGCGGTAGAAGTGGGAGTGCAAAAGTTGGTGTGGTTGACTTTGGGGGGTGGGACCAATATGCTTAATAGGGTGAATCGTTTGGCTGGAAGGGAAATGAGTGTTGAACCCTTTAGGGATTAAGTGACAAGGAGAGATTGCTATGTCTTGGAAAATGGGCAGAAAAGGTAATAAAAAATGTTGACTAAGGGAGAGAGAGAGGGAGGCGAAGTGAAGTGAAGGGAAGAACAACTCAGACTTGTGCTCTAGAAAAAATGATGACGAGGCCAAAAAGACGAAGAAACTGACACAAAAAGTCTGAAAGAGGAGAGGTTGTTCAAATATGCCTGCCGTTATAGCTAGGGGGAGAAGGGGACTAGATGGAAGGAGCAGACAATTCAGGAGATTTACCTCCGGTTTGTTAGGGGTCAGCTGAAAGATTTACCTTTGTGGAAGGGGGGGCGACAGTTAAGAGTACTCAAGCGGGTAAGAACCGTAGTTGAGGAAAGAACTGCAAGAAGTGCAAATTACAGCAGAAAAAGTAAAAGACAAAAAGGAACTGTAGCAAATAAAGAGAAACAAAAAATAAAGAGTCGTACGAAAATGAAGAAGTTGAGGAAGTTGAGCAAGTTGAGGAAGGGGAGGGGAAGAAGAGGAAGAAGTATGATAGCGTGGCACTTCTTACCTTGGAAGAAAGAGGTCCCCCCTTTGGTGCTTCTTTTTCTTCTTCTTCTCTCTCTCTCTCTCTCAAAGCTAGTTTAGTCCTTCCTTCCTCTCCTTAACACACAGCGCACGAACGCACGCACATTCACACTCACCCTCGCAAACCGAACTTACAGAACTCGACTCAAACACAACACACCACAAACTATTGTAGAACAACCCTTAGGGACTTTCGTCTTTTTTCTTTTTTCTTTTTCTTCCCTTCTCAATAGCTAGCTCTCCCTTTCTCTCCTATAGTTTCTCTTTCCAGACCGGGAAATATCTCTTGGCTCAATGGTTTGTTTGACGCCAGACCGAACCAAGACAGGTTTTGTTTATGGCATCTGCAGGGCAACAAAAAACATGAATTCTTCCGCCCTCCCTACACACATGTGTGTGTGTACAGTACGGTACGAGTGCTGTATTGTATGCTGAGGACACGGGGGTGAAGGGAGTGCGATATGTCCCGGTATGACACGAGTGTCATCACTGTGGAAAAGGGAGAAGCAAAAAAAAAAAACCAAGAGAGAAAGGAGAAGAAGACCTGCAGCACAATAGCCTACGCGAGAACATGCAACATCGGACAACCAATGAATGACAGGCTGGGGATGGTGGTAAGGATAAGATACGCTACCGGTACTCACATGTAGCTCGGTGCGCAGCGCACACATTTCAATTCACAGAAGGAGCAGCCACCAGAACAATGACTTTCACGGCAAGGGAAGGCCGGAATGCCAGCGTAGACAGGAACCACCCACAACACAAATGAAAAGATTGGTTACTGTTGATGTCCAAGGAACTCCCTATCCCCAAGTCTACAGTACTGTAAGGACTCAATTCGCTTCAGCACTGTGAGGTACAATCCCACAAGCAAGCAGTCAAAAGAAAAAGCAACAAAACCTCAATCCTTAGGGTAGGTAGGCGAAGCAGCAGCGAGGCTAGCAGCAGCAGCCAAGAGTCCTGTTACGGGAATGTGGCTATCCGCTAGAACTCTGGCGGACACTTCTGTTCAACGGTGGTGATGGTCGTACAGACACGGTATCGGTGTGATACTTGAATACGATAACTAGTGAGAGCACCGCGGAAAGAGCGAAGGAGGAGGAGGAGGAGGAGGTAGACATTTCAACTACCGTGATTTATGGGACCACCCCGCCACACGGGAAAAGTTTTTTCCAATTCACTATTCTATTCTTGCACAACACGCGATTGTTACGGCGCAGTGGACGGACAGAGCAATGCCTGGAAAACCGGGGTAAATGAGTTTCGGCTGTGATACAGAATGTATCGCAGACCGCCTTACCCCTAGACGATGATATGATAGAGTGGGCGGGGAAAGGAAGACACAAAAGTCAAATTGCACACACTTGTGATACCGGTACCCTTTTCACTCCTCCCGCTTCTCGCTTCTGTGCTTCGCGATAGACAAATGCTTCAGATATGTCCCGCTCTCGCCAATTCAAGCTTATCCCGAAAGTCTACCTCCCGCCCCATACGACATTGTTATCCTAACCATCAACACCAGAATGGCCCCACCACCGAACCTAACCTTCCACCCCAAAGCTATGAACCCTACCCTGCCGAATCATGCACCCAAGACCAAACGCTGCTCGAGCCCTCTGTCGGCAAAACTGTCGCATCCACCACCTACGGTACTTGCACCACCGATCACACGACGGACGGAAACATCTGCGGCCAATTCGTCATCCCTTCCCCAGCGCCCGCCCCAAGCCCTTCGTTTCCACCTACTATAAGAACATCACAGAAACGACAAACCCCCCACATACTGCAAGCAAGCAAGCAAAGCAGTGGAAAAGCGAAGTAAACAAATCCCATTCCATCTGCAAAAATGGTACAGTACGAGTATATAATACGGCACTATATCTTATTGTATCACTAGTAGTTGCAGATCCTGGCCAGCTTACCTATCATCATTATCAAAGCCATCACAAGTAGCAGAGCAAGTGTAAAGGAACGTTCCTCTTGTCTGTTCCTTTCCCCTCAACCCTGCGCTATATTCCTCCGAGTTAACCCCCAGGAATGCAGTACCGGCAGAGGATTCGAAGCGGGGAGGCATGGCATTTCGCCCGATGGAATCGGATACGGTAGACTGCATGCAATGACCGTTGTGCTGGGATTCAACCTTGGTGTAGCGCAGGTCATGTGCTGTTGCACCGCAGCGGTTAGGGTTTGGTTTTTTGCTAGCTCGCATGTGATTGGCTCGTCGGTTGACCGGTTTGTGGCATAGGGTATCATTCGGGGTTCTTACTGTGCTCGAGTCCACGAATGGTAGCGTATCATAGGCGCTGGGAGAATGGGAGCTGGGTTGTTTGGCTGGTTGGGTTGGAAAGGGAAGCGAAGGGCGTTTATGGTAAGGATGGTAAGAAAGGGCAAAAATCGTTGGGGGGTCCCTATTCATTCATTCACATCGCTAACCTACTGTTAGCGCTACGGATTCGGAGGGGGGGGGGGTGAT
>Ga0307513_10002458_pt1 | contig 25650 bp, 36 predicted proteins | sample 15_EM_MG_FD_202174 | JGI IMG/M metagenome (GOLD analysis project Ga0307513, IMG submission 202174) | Populus trichocarpa ectomycorrhiza microbial communities from riparian zone in the Pacific Northwest, United States - 15_EM | ecosystem: Host-associated > Plants > Roots > Unclassified | place...
AGTCCCACTTGAACCAGCCGCGTACATTGGGGATATCGGAGGAGCGTGAGGTTCCGGCCGTGGGCTGTGAACAGAGGTCAGAGTCGGACATTGTGCAATGCGACGTGCACACACCTCGCAGGTATGTGGTCCACAGCTTCAATTTAGAACCCTCTCGCAGCCTGTGGCACGGCATTAGAATTCAGTCTGATACAGGAGAGAACCCACGCGCTTCTTTGCGTCCCCGGGGAATTTGAATGTAAGCCCAAGTCCACCTTGGTACGCAGTCTCGACGAGAGGCTTCCCGTCAGCTTCACCGGTATCGGTCAGAAGACTCCCATCTTCCCGCTCACCCTTCTCGCCTTCTGCACCCTCCTTGCCGGAGATAGGTATAAGAGTTTCGCTGTAGCATGTCTTAGCAAAGCCCTTGATGGCCTTCATTTTGCCAAGATTCAGCTGGACTTTCAACGCTTCCCGCAAGTGGGTGCAGAACATGTCCGCAGTAGGTCGAAGCGAGGTGAGCTGAACTACAAGCTTAGTTCCATGCCAGAGGACGAAAGAGAGTGCAAAGGCGCCCGCTGCGCGCGTATTGAGCCGTTCGACACGGCGGATGCATGCGAGGGGGATCGCGAACCGTACTGAGCGGCGGTCAAGCGAACAGAAGCAGATATAGGGCGGTAAAAGATAGAGCTTCCCAGCCTGTAATGATAATAGAGTAACCAAAGCCCAAGAGTGAGAATGGAGGAATTGCGTGAGCACAAGCCATGATGCTAGAGGCAAGTCCCAGACGTACATACGAGTCCTCCTGACCTTCGAGTGTAAGAACGGAGTTGATTTCGAATTTCTCATAGTTCGAGTCGCCAACCTCCGCGGGCGATGGGTTCGGCGGCAACGAAAAGAAGAGTCTCAGGGCCTGCTCCTTGTTCGGCTCTTTGAATGTCCTCAGGTGCGTCGAAATAGTCGCCATCGCGCCCCCTTGCTATACGGCTAATGATGGACCTGGACAAGTTTCGACAACACAAAACAAATACCACATAACATTCCAAAGTGTAACACGAGTAAGTCCTAATCCTGCCCAAAGGTAATATCATCATCGTCTCCCATATCAGGTTCTTCTAGGAACTCCAGGCATCCGTACGAGCACCCGCGCCACTCAACGGGGATCAACCCACTAACGTCCACTTCATTGATGCGTTTCACCCACTCATATCGCACCTCTGCGGGCTCTGAGAAACAACTTGACACAGCAATGTGCCTCTGTTGATTAGCACAGAGAGATGAGCACGCGTCCTGCATCGCATCATATTCTTTCGTCTGGGCTCCGCCTGCATCAGGGGATACCGACCGGGGTTGCCCGTCTGGGACCGAAGCCTCTAAAATAGCCAAGTATTTTGGAGGGAGGCCCCATCGGGAAAGTGGCATCTCCATGTAAAGTTCTAGATTTGTTTTGGGTTTTTGTTTCCCGGGCGTCTTGGGAGTTGGCTTTGAGAGCAGAAAACGGACGCATATTTCGGTCAGTGGAGGGACAACAAAGTTGCTCTGAAGAGGTCCTAAGAGTCTTGAAGTCTTGGGAAGCTGTTCAAGTGGAGGACACGGACACCAATGATTGGGATGTAGGCCAATCTGTTTGAGAGGTAGTCTAAGAATTTCAGAAGGGAGATATTGAATACGATTGCCACCGATTTGTAGTTCTTCCAAATTTGTGAGGTGGTGGATCGACGGCGGCAGACTAGTGAGATTGTTGTGGCCTGGTGCGAATATTAGTACTGGGATTAAAGGAGTCATTATTCTCCTACTGATTGGTCGTTATGTACTACACAAGGTGGAAGACCAAAGGTGCATCAGAAGAAAGAGAAAGCGCTTACGCAAGGACAGCACGCGCAAGTTTGTGAGCTCAAACAGCTCTACAGGAAGGACCCCGATCTGATTCTGCCCGAGGAACAGACCGATAGGGGTCCCGTGTCCAGTCTGTGACCGTCCCGCTCGAAAGGTAACAGAGCTGACCGTAGCCGATCTCTCTTCGATACGGGAAGTGGGTGAGCCAACAGGAGGCAATGACGTCGACCTTGAAAACGCGTTATGCCGCTGAGAGGGGCTAATGGTCTGCGGGGCCTGCAGGGCGACAAAATTTGCAAGAGAAGCGATCTGAGGAGATATGTATGAGAGATTTTGACCCCTGTAAATGCACTAAGATTAGACCCAAACATCTAATTTGCGATGAGGCTGCTGTGGGACGCACGATAAGTCTATGACTGGATTCACTGTGTCAACTACCATTGAGATGGCCTCGTTCCAGATATTTTCTTCTTCTGAGTACCGGCTAGTGGCAATGGGAGCGGCAACGGGGCTAATTTGCACGCTGGTCGATGCGCTCACGCGACCCTCCACAGGATCATGGAATGCACGCCTCGCCCGCTTTCGAGGACCTGGGGGACTGCCATCTCCAGGAGACCGAGCACGAACTCGTAGTGATTTCTCGTACAATGGGGGTGGACGAATGGATTTGGAAGATCCGGAAAGCGGATCAAGTGAGGGCTCGTCGAGCTCAATGGCAGGTAATAAACTCGTAGGTCGCTCGGGAGATGGTGGAGCCGGCGACGAGGAGAACCTGTAAGTATTTGGAGACGATGGAGGCGAGCTCAGAGTGAGTGCAGCAGGTGAGGAAGTGGAACTCATTCGACTCGGAAGTGGGAGGGTCTGAGTGAACTGGCTGACAAAGGAGTCAAGCATGCAGCTTGTTCGGAACCTTTCCTGCATCTTGCTTGGTTCAATTGGAAGATCGATCATGACGCGACTTGTCACCTCTGTGGCGGGACAGGCGGGACACTGGTTCCGGTGCCAGTTTATTATGTACAACCTTGGGTTCGTTCCCTGGATCGGTCCAGTTCAGAATCAGAAGTACATTGTCTTTGCTTCACAGATAATGAACAATCATCGCAGGCAAGCTTGCACTCGGTCCTTACTCTCCCCAATTCCTCGAGATGGGGGCACCACTAGAGCACAGCAGCATTCCTACCATGCGCAAAGCTAGTCGGACCACACAAATGATTGGACTTCTGGTGTTCCTGTGCCTCTCATACCTCATCGGAACGCAGGTCTACACAATCAACTTCAGGCTCGATGTCCAGCGACGCACAAAGCTCCCTAGATTCTACAAATGCAAGCCCCCTCTTCCTAATCTCCTTCAGAAATACCCGGCAGCCCTCGATGAGTACCCTTCCCTTCGATGGGCAGCGGTCAAGTTAGACGCGCAACTTGCAGCAAGGGTCGCGCTCCCCGGCACCGACAGTCTCGTAATTACTGTGGTGACTCCAGCTGGAATCTTATGGTCGAAAGGCTATGGCCGGCGCCATGCGAACGAAACAGGAAACATTGCTCCTCCTGATCTCGACACGAGCTACAGGATTGCGAGTATCTCGAAGATGTTTGCTACACTAGAAATGTTGATATTACGTGAGCGAGGTGCCTTAAATTTGTATGTGAACCCCATGTCTCGTGTTCCGAGACTCATCGGTGTTGCAGGGACGACCCGGTCATTAAATTCCTGCCCAATTTCACTCATAGATCCACCGGGTGGAAGGAATACCTCAATGGGGCTAGCCAGGGGGGACTTGAATACAACCCCTCCATCACCCTCCGGCAACTAGCCTCGCATATGTCCGGCTTTGGACGACACTATCCCCCATTCGACTTTCCTCGTTGGCCCTATCTTATTACTCCCAACGACAGCTCCCTTCAGGACCATTTGATGACAAATTCTACTTCACCTTGGTCCGATCCTGAAGCAATAAAACAGGCGATTGCTCGATATCCGCTCATTGTACCTTCCTATTCCTACCCTATTTACTCTAATACCGGTTTTGCGGTGCTGGGCTGGTGTGACGTTGCCGCGGCGAAGCTATTGAACAAGACTTCTCCTAACACGTATGCAGGGTTGCTCCATCGAGATATCTTCACCCCTCTCCATATGAATGGGAGCTCTTTCCTGGCTTCTGATCTCCCTGGCGACCATCTGGCCTTCCCTAGCATCGGGGATGAGGTCGTACGTGTTGTGTTGCATTTCTAACCACACGATCGCATTCTAATTATGGTCGGTAGGACTTGGATCTAGGAGAAGGTATGAACTCCGCCGGTGGACAGTTTTCGTCTGCTCGCGACTTGGCCAAAGTTATGCGGATGTTTCTTGATCCCAGTAAAAAGGATAGTCTTGTGTCTCCACTCGTGGTGCGAGAGTGGCTGAGGCCTATGCACGCTTGGTCAGACGAAATAAACGAGGTTGGAATGCCCTGGGAGATCATCAAATTGCCCGACTCGAACGGTCGCCCCCAACGGTGGTATAGGAAAGGTCCGTTGACAAATATCGCTGGTCAGATCTGTCTGATCGACATGTTCAGGTGGCGCACTGTCCATGTCTCATTCCCTATTCTCATTCAATCCCGCAATCTCATTTGGAGTCATCGCTCTCCACAATGGAGTATACGGTGACATGCAGTACTTTGTCAAAAAGACAATCGATGCGTTCCAGCCTGTGTTTGAAAGGATACTTGAAGATCGAACACGGCGTCTGTACTGTGGCACATGGATCGCAAAGGACAGCGAAGTTGTACTGACCGTCTCTGATGGGTCTTTGTGGGTCACGAAGATGATAGTCAAGGGAAAAAACGTCCTCAGCGCGTTCTGGGGTACCGACAAGGTTTCGGAACCACGTACGCTTTGGTCAACAGAACGTGAAGATGAATTCAGGTACAAGCATCTCGTTGTTTGATCAGTTCTGCTCAACGAAGCTTTGATGTCCCAGAATTGCCTTTGGTCGACCGGGCGCCAATTTGATGGGTTGCACGCCTTATTGGCTCACCATCGGTGAGTCCAGTGTCTCGGATCGTGCATCGTTGTCATACTTAATACGATGCTACAGACGGCTTTTACTCTCATGGTGTTCCACACGACCTTCTCTATTTTGAAGGATCGGGCGAGGACCGTGTTATGCATTACCCATCGATGGAGGCTACACTGCGTCGTCTCTAAAGCCGAGTGGTTACCTTCATCAATCTATAATATTGACGTCGCTTAGAGCTTTCTCTTTTTCTCTATGTGTTAATGTTGAGGATAATAGTATCAATACCATAAGCAAACCTGAATCGAGGAATTCAGTAGAACAAGTGAACAGGGACGTGCATCGCAGGAGGCGTCCCACAAATGGATCACATTACTTCTGCAGTTCTACCCTCAAGGCTCTAATAGGGTGGAGCTATCATCTGAGGGCCACCCTGCAGGAAGTTCAATGGTAAAGGCTGGAGCTCTACAGCATCCCAGTTGGTTCAGGACCTCAAGAGTTTGACTTGAGACCCGAACGAAGGCAGGGAGTTAACTCAGAAAGAAGTGGGTTGTCCCTGCAGGTATTTATGCATATTTCTGTGTTTATTAGTACTGTTTTGAGAACCACCAGCTGGCACACTCAAACTGACTGGGTACAGCAAGGTATTGAGCTCATTCGTTTCGTAATTTGCAAGTAGCCATAGCACACTATCCATTATCTCTAGCTTTGGGGGTTGGTTCTCTCCTCACAGGTTGCTCGGTGGCCAAACACCAATGAATTCTTATTTACAAGAAGAAAAACATCCTCCCGATACCAAGGATCGAAGTAATGTAGGGACTCTATGTACGGAGATAGGTCACATCGCCAGCCGAAAAGGACCCTAATGATAGATTGAGACTTGAAAGCGGAGTCTTGTGTTCAAATTCTCTCTATACGGGGCAATCCTCTAAGATATTGCGTTATATCGATAAGCTGAAGACAGTGCAAGACAGGTCTGGGAAGGACACGGTCCAAATTGCTTATTTGTATCCTCGAGCCAACCTGCAAAATCCGACGAGAGCCGCCCGACAGACAAGTTATGTGGTTTGTTCTCTGAGCCCCAGGTATTAAGAATCTAACGGAGCTGCAGGTTATGGTCAATGGCTCATCGAATAGTTGCGTTCGCACGACGTTTTCAACAGCCAACGGCGCTCAAACGAGCCTATAACGTGGCTTCGCATCCTACTCCAAGTAAAGCCCTCGAATTGGCTATGCGGGACCTTATGGTGCACAATGTGCAAAACGTGGCGATCGTCACCACTCGAATGGAAGAAGAGGCACACGAGCACGGGGGCTCGACTCCTCCTCGTTACCATGGAGCGACTATATCTTCCTTTTCTTCAGTCGCAATGCACCCCTACCCCACCATTGCATTTTCCCTCCGCCTTCCTTCACGGCTTGCTGTCGTCCTGCGAACGTCAAAAAATCGATACTCCTACCCTGTCATCCCCCATATGACAGTAAATTTCTTATCATCATTGCAGGCCGACCTTGCGCTCAAGTTTTCGCGCCCAGACCTCTTCCCAGCCCCGTTTTCCGATACGCAATTCGCGTTGACTGAGGAGGGCCAACCAGTCTTGCATAATTCTGTGGGAACCATCTCTTCTGTAGTGCTCAGATCGTTTCGACTTGACTTTCATGAGCCGAAGCGATTTGAAGAGGGTACCTCGGAGATGTTTATTGCGAGGGTGGTGCGAATCGAGCAGAATAGAGGCCCGGAGCACACGGGAGGAGATCTGAATAGCCCTCTGGTTTATTATCGACGGCTTTTTGGAACAGTAGATATGGGGAACCTTTCCAAAGGAAAGAGATAGCAAAATATGGAGAGACAGGCTACCATTGGTTATTTAGATGCCTTGGCTTACGCCTGGTCTATGTTCCGGTACCTCGGTCTCCAGGTTTCTACGTTGCCCTTCACCCTCTGGGAACCTCGCTAAATGCAGAGGACACGTGCAATATTCTAGCACTGTCTCGAGGCCGTTCCAGTGCTTGGTCCCATTGGAATCCTCATGCGACTTCCTTTCGTCTCTCTTTACTCGCTCGCTCTTCTACCTTATCTTTATAGACCATAATCCTGCCTTTGTGTCCACAACACGATTTCAGGACATATTAGAGTTACTACTTCATTTCTATGAGCGGTCTACACTTGTGCTGGTCTTGTCCGCCAGTTCCATGTGCAAGGATCTTGTTGACGCCGATGAATCGCGTGGTTTAGACGAGTTGATATCTATTACCCATCCAGATGTATAATTTTTCTTTGGACTGCACCCATCGCGCGTGAGCGCGAATTGTAACTCCGCTCGGAACGCGTCTTCCTGCCCATCACCCACGGAAAATGAGTAGTTCTCAACAAAGGGCCGCGCACGACGAAGAACAATACCTGTCTCTCATCCGTACAATAATAGAGACTGGCGCAACACGCCCAGACCGAACAGGAACGGGTACTCTATCCCTCTTCGCACCTCCATCGTTGCGATTCAACCTCACGGGCAACACTCTCCCTCTCCTCACAACGAAACGCGTCTTTCTCCGAGGAATAGTCGAAGAGCTCATCTGGTTTATTCGCGGCTCGACTGATTCCAAATTGCTTTCTGAGCGTGGGGTCAAAATATGGGATGGAAACGGGTCAAAGGACTTCCTTGAGAAACGTGGGCTTGGTCATAGGAGGGAGGGAGACCTAGGCCCTGTCTACGGGTTCCAATGGAGGCATTTCGGAGCCCGATACGTCGACTGCGAGAAGGATTACACGGGGGAGGGAGTAGATCAACTGAAAGAGGTTATAAGGAAAATAAAGGAAGACCCAACTGATCGGAGGATTATTCTGAGCGCCTGGAATCCTGCTGGTAAGTATACTCAACCGATCGTGGCTTCACCTGGCTCCTACTTGGTCCGGAATGCCAAATTCCAAACGAATAGCTCTCGTTTGTCTATGTTTATGGAGCGTCGGACTTTCCTGGAGGAGTGAATCCTAACGTTGTTTTCGTAGACCTCTCTATCATGGCACTTCCTCCTTGCCATATGTTCTGTCAATTCTACGTCCATCTACCAGGTTCAACCATTGCCCCTGGGAACCAACCCCGACTATCATGCATCATGTATCAACGCTCAGCGGATATGGGGCTAGGCATCCCTTTTAACATCGCTTCTTATGCACTCCTTACACATATAGTAGCCCAGGTCACCGATACCGAAGCATATGAGCTTGTGATACAGCTCGGTGACGCCCATGTCTACCGCGACCATGTCGATGCGCTGAAGACGCAGCTAGAGCGTACTCCTCGGGCATTTCCCATGCTCAGGTTTGCTCGTGACGTGAAGGACATTGACGATGTGCAGGTCGAGGATATCGTCGTAGAGGGTTATAACCCGTACCCAACGATTGCGATGAAGATGAGTGTGTAGGAGGATTGCAACTCGGGAGTATTTGTGTGTATCACATCTAGAGCAAACCCAATACTGTTTACGAGACGCATTTTCCCATTGAAGCCCGCGCGACCCCTGCCGCCTGCGAGATGTGGCAACAAAGTTTAACAACTACTGCCCGCCACGACACCGACGAAACCTGCAGAGCAGCGAACATGGCGAGCAGGCTCGTTAAGCCGATCGATACAGAACTCTAATCCTATACCTAACAGGGAGACATTTCCAAACCCATCACGTTCTGCGAGCATCTCCAGCTATCCTCCATTGGAGTCCAGCCGGCCTCGATTTCCTTCCAAGTTCGTCTCTATCGTAGTCACTGTACTCATATCTGACTGCTATGGTGTAGACGCTGACGCTCGAGAGCGACCACTTTATCTGCGTGCGGGAGAAGGTCGCCGAACAGAACCAGGTCATCATCGTTGACCTCGCAGACGCAAACAATGTGATACGGCGTCCTATTACTGCCGACTCGGCTATCATGCATCCTCACCAAAAAATTATTGCCCTCAAGGGTACGTGGACACACGACACACCTGCTTCATAGAGCTCACTTATGCCCGGACAGCTGGGCGCCAGCTGCAGATATTTAACCTTGACACTAAGAGTAAGGTCAAATCACACATGAACGCGGAGGACATTATCTTCTGGAAATGGGCAAATGACAACATCGTTGGCCTTGTCAGCGAGACGTCCGTCTACCACTGGTCAATAGCCGATCCCACATCTCCTCCTCAAAAGATCTTTGATCGTCACGCTTCCTTATCTGGTGCGCAAATCATCAACTACCGAATTACACCGGACGAAAAATGGATGGTCCTTGTCGGGATTTCTGGTAACACAACAAATCCCGCTGCGTTCAAGATCAAGGGCGGTGTTCAGCTCTTCTCAAAGGAGCGAGGCGTCAGTCAAATGATCGAGGGTCACGCCGCTTCCTTCGCTGAGGTCCAACTCGAGGGTTCCCCAGCCCTGACCTCTCTTTTTTCTTTCTCCGTTCGGACTGGTGCTGGTGCTAAGGTACTCTATTCAAGTTGCAAGCGTTAGTGGTCCCGTGCTCACTGCGTTCCAGTTGCATATTGTAGAAATCGACCATAATCCCCAAAACCCAGCTTTCCAAAAGAAGGCGGTGGATGTCTACTTCCCACCAGAAGCTGTCAACGACTTCCCGGTAGCAATGCAAGTTTCAAAAAAGCATGGTATTGTTTTCCTAGTTACCAAATACGGCTTCATCCATCTCTACGACTTGGAAAGCGGCGCATGTGTCTACATGAACCGTATCTCGGGCGAGACTATCTTTGTGACCGCCGACCACGAAGCCTCAAACGGTATCATCGGCGTCAACAAGCGTGGACAAGTCCTAAGTGTCAGCGTCGACGAAGCCACTATTATCCCATATATCCTCCAAACGCTTAACAACACCGAGCTTGCATACAAGCTTGCATCGAGAGCGAACCTTCCAGGCGCAGACGACCTCTACGTCCAACGCTACCAGCAACTATTCACAAATGGTCAGTACGGTGAAGCCGCCAAGGTCGCTGCGAGCTCGCCGAGAGTATGTATTACATCGTACCAACCTTTTGAGATACTCATCTTGTTATAGGGAATGCTTCGGACAGTGAACACCATTGACCAATTCAAGCAAGCACCTGCAGCGCCTGGCGGCTTGTCGCCAATCCTGCAGTATTTTGGTGTCCTGCTCGAAAGGGGTGGGCTTAATAAGCACGAATCGCTCGAATTAGCTCGTCCCGTCCTCGCGCAAGGCCGCAAACAACTGTTGGAAAAGTGGCTCAAGGAGAATAAGGTAGGCCCTCACCTAACCACGTTTCGTTTCATCTAACGTGGCTTCCAGCTGGAATGCAGCGAAGAACTTGGCGATATCGTCCGTATACATGACATGAACCTCGCGCTCAGCGTCTACCTTCGAGCCAACATCCCCGGAAAAGTCATCGCTTGCTTTGCCGAGACTGGTCAGACAGAGAAGATCCTCCTCTACTCGAAGAAAGTCGGCTATACTCCCGACTATGCCACCTTACTACAGCACATCATGCGCACGAACGCAGAGAAGGGCGCCGAGTTTGCCAGCCAGCTCGTCAATGATGAATCCGGCCCGCTTGTCGATATTGAGCGTGTCGTCGATATTTTCATGAGCCAGAATATGATCGCACCAGCGACCAGCTTCCTACTCGATGCTCTCAAAGACAACAAGCCGGAGCAAGGGCACCTCCAGACTCGACTTTTGGAGATGAACTTGATGAACGCTCCCCAGGTCGCTGATGCTATCCTTGGCAACGAAATGTTCAGCTACTATGATCGCCCAAGGATCGCCAATCTGTGCGAGAAGGCGAACCTTTTACAACGGGTGAGTATTTGTTTCACCGTGTCAGACGTATCTTCTGATGGCCATGTTAGGCGTTGGAACACTACGAGGACTTGGCTGACATCAAACGCGTCGTTGTGCACACCAACTTGTTGAATGCGGAGTGGCTCGTCAACTTTTTCAACAAAATGACCACCGATAACTCAATGGCATGCTTAGAGGAGATGTTGCGCGTCAACAAAGCACAGAATCTTGCGGTGGTTGTCCAGGTTGCCACCAAGTACGCCGATGTCCTTGGTCCTACCAAGCTCATTGATATGTTTGAATTGTTTAAGAGCTCCGATGGTGCGTATTTAACTAGGGTAACCGCCCTTGTAGACTGCTGAAATTGGTTGCAGGACTGTACTATTTCCTCGGCCAGATTGTCAACGTCTCCCAAGATCCTGAGGTTCACTTCAAGTACATTCAGGCTGCGACTCGCACCGGGATGATCCGTGAAGTCGAACGTATTTGCAGGGAGTCGGATCACTACAACCCTGAGAAAGTCAAGAACTTCTTGAAGGAGGCGAACCTCTCAGACCAGCTCCCGCTCATCATCGTCTGTGACCGATTCGACTTTGTGCACGACCTCGTTCTCTACCTTTATCAAAAAGGCCTTATTAGCGCCATCGAGGTCTATGTCCAGCGCGTTAACTCTGCCCGTACACCGCAGGTCATTGGTGGTCTACTCGACGTTGATTGTGACGAGAATACAATCAAGAATATCTTGATGAGCATCACTGGAACTTTCCCTGTCAATGAGCTCGTCGAGCAGGTCGAAGCTAGGAACAGATTGAAGCTGATCTTACCATGGCTACAAGCTAAGATCACCGCCGGAAGCCAGGATCCTGCTCTCTACAACGCTCTTGCGAAGATTTACATTGAGAGCAACAACAACCCAGAGCAGTTCCTCAAGGAGAACAATGTCCGTACTCTCTTACAATCCTACTTAGCCCTATACTGATACTGGAATGCCTACAGCTCTATGAGCCAGTGGTCGTTGGCAAATACTGCGAGAAGCGTGACCCTTACCTTGCATACATCGCTTATGCCAAGGGACTGTGTGACGATGAGCTCATCTCAATCACGAACGACAATTCGATGTACAAGCAGCAGGCTCGTTATTTGGTCAAGCGCCGCCGACCAGACCTTTGGGCTCAGGTTCTCGTACCGGACAATATCCACCGTCGCCAATTGATTGATCAGGTACCCCCCTAAACTATTATTTGCGACAACAACACTTACGTCTGTAAATGTAGATCATCGCGACTGCCATGCCCGAGTCTACAGATGCAGACGATGTATCGGTCACCGTCAAGGCGTTCCTGACGGCCGACCTTCCCATTGAACTCATCGAACTCCTGGAGAAGATCATCCTCGAGCCCTCTCCCTTCCGCGAGAACAAAAACCTCCAGAACCTCCTCTTGCTCACTGCGATCCGTTCGGACAAGGGCAAAGTCCTCGGCTACATTCAAAAACTCGCTAACTACGATATCGCAGAAATTGCACGCATTGCCGTCGAGCATGGCTTGTACGAAGAGGCGTTCTCAATTTACAAGAAGTATGAGCAGCATGCGCTTGCCATTGATGTGCTCGTCGACAAGATTGTGAGCATTGATCGAGGTTTGGAGTATGCAAACAAGATTGGCAAGCCCGAGGTTTGGAGTCGATTGGCGAAGGCGCAGCTCGACGGATTGCGAGTTAAGGACGCCATTGGTAAGACTTATCTCGTCTTATCTGAGTGCCGCGGCTCACCTTGCGTCCGTCAGATTCGTATATCAAGGCTGAGGATCCCTCGAACTTCGTCGAAGTTATTGAAATCGCGAGTCGTGCAGGCAAGCATGACGATCTCGTTCGATACCTGCAAATGGCCAGGAGGTCTCTTCGCGAACCAAAGGTGGACACCGAGCTTGCCTATGCATATGCGAAGACGGACCGCCTCCATGATATGGAGGACTTCTTGGCGATGACCAACGTCGCTGACATCCTCGAAGTCGGCGAGAAGTGCTTCAACGACCAACTCTATCAGGCGGCGAAACTGCTCTTCACAAGCATTTCAAACTGGGCTCGACTCGCTACTACTCTTATCTACCTGGGTGAGAATCAAGCCGCTGTGGAGAGTGCCCGAAAGGCTGGAAATACCCAGTAAGAAGTGCTATATTTATGCTCGCCGATGGCCTGCTTACTCTGGACTACAGGGTATGGAAGCAGGTGCATGCCGCGTGCTTGGAGAAAGAAGAGTTCCGCCTCGCACAAATTTGTGGTCTCAATATCGTCGTCCATGCTGAGGAACTCGCCAGGGTTCTCAAAGATTATGAATGGAAGGGTTATTTCGCGGAGGCCATCGCGCTCTTGGAGGCTGCCCTTAGCCTGGAACGTGCACACATGGGCATCTTCACCGAGCTCTCCGTCCTATACGGCAAATATCGTCCCGAGAAGCGTAAGAGAATAACTTCGTTAAACCTGTTGATAGAGTCTGACCTTCCTTGCAGTCATGGACCATCTGAGGCTCTTCGTCTCCCGAATCAATATTCCAAAGGTCATCAAAGCAACCGAGGCGGCACATCTGTGGTCCGAGCTCGTCTTCCTCTACGTCAAATACGATGAATTCGATAACGCCGCCCTTGCTATGATGGAACGATCACCGAATGCTTGGGAGCACAACCAGTTCAAGGAGATCATCGTCAAGGTCGCGAACGTCGAGATGTAAGAAATACTGAGCCTTCCTGTAGACGATCGGTTTTAATCCTCCCTCTAGATATTACCGTGCCCTTACCTTCTACCTCCAAGAACAACCCAAGCTACTCCCCGATTTGTTGACCGTCCTTATCCCCCGCATTGATCATTCTCGAGTCGTCAAGATGTTTAAGCGCAATGACAACATTCCTCTCATTCGCCCCTACCTCATTGCTGTTCAAAACGTGAGTTTAAAACATCACCCCTGGTCATGGCTCCTAACTTGTATCCAGTTGAACCTTGAAGCTGTCAATGAGGCTTACAATAGTCTTCTGGTCGAAGAAGAGGACTACAAGACTCTTCGTGATTCGATCGATAGCTTCGACAACTTCGACACGATCGCTTTGGCCGAGATCCTAAAGTCACATGAGCTATTAGAGTTCCGCCGCCTTGCCGCTCACCTATATAAGAAGAGCAAGAGATGGGAAGAGTCAATACAACTCTCGAAGCACGACAAGCTGTTCAAGGATGCCATCATCACCACTACGACGTCTGGCTCCACGGAGGTAGCCGAAGATCTGCTTGGTTATTTTGTGGATATTGGCAACAAGGAGTGCTTTGCGGCAACTTTGTTTGTCTGCTTCGACTTGTTGCGACCCGACATTGTGGCGGAGCTGTCGTGGCAGCACGGTTTGAACGACTTCTATATGCCGTACAAGATTCAGGTTCAACGATCAACTGCTGATAAGGTATGTCACCTTCCTAGTTGCGTGGATCAGGTGGCTGAGGCAGTATTGCCAGGTTGCTGCGCTGGAAAGGCAGGTGAAAGAGCTGTCGACGAAGACTGTCCAGCGGGAACAAGCAGAGGAAGCGCCTGTGATGAACCCGGGGTTAGGGATGTTGATGATCACCGGCGGGCCAGGGTAAGGGCAATTATTATCTTGTTGTTGCTCTGTCTCTGAACTCAATTTCCTAGCACTGGCATGCCTCCTCAACCATACATGAACGGCAGCACGATTCCTCCGCAGTTCACCGGCTATCGGGGCTTCTAGATTTTAGTACTGTGCTGCCTTGCGGTCCCGTAGACGGGCATCCAGATCACTATGATAGCCATGGACGACTTCTCTCTGCCTACTCGGATGCTTTAGTGTCCTTTTTGTGTAACTGTTATTCGTCCTTTGTCTCGTCTCGAGTAACATAATAGTCCTTTTTTTTGCCCAAGGAGGATAAGGTATAGACTTAAAGCCTGTCTCTGTTACGAACAGAGCCAAGAAGTTGCTGGCCATCTAGCCATCTAGCCGCCGTGTTTGGCCTATGTTTGGCTCAATCCAACCAAGCTTCGCCCTTGCCCTTTAGAAATCCAAGATGCCGGTTCGTACGAATTTTACCCAGGCAGAGAGACATATCACTCGTCCCAAACCTTTGGTCGCAAGCGGTGGTTCCCGAGATTGTCTAAGGACAAGATTTTGCCCCACCCTGACCAGTTTTGGTGAGGACTATAACGCTGACTAGGATTTCGTTACTGTCAATAGGACCCTTCTACTTTCGCAAAATTCGTCGAGGTTGGCCGTGGTAAGTGGGATATACTGTAGAAATGCTATTCACCCTGAAGCATATCCGTATCTTAGTGGTTCTCCTCAACAAGGGCCCCCATGCTGGCAAGACTGCTACTATTGTCGAGATAATCGACCATAAACGTGTATGTTTATCGGGGGTTTTGCGCTCGCTTTGCGACCCGTATCTGACGCTCGCAATTCTGCTTTTAGGCCCTGATCGACGGCCCAACGACTGGTGTACCTCGCCAATCCTTCCCCTACCGGCATCTGTCCCTCACCTCTTTCGTCGTCCCAAGCCTGCCCCGTGCTGCAGGGACTGCGATCGTCAAGAAGTACATTGAGAAAGCGGGCGTCGATGAGAAGTGGGCAAATACTTCATGGGCAACGAAGCGTGCATTAGTAGAGCGTCGGAAGAAGCTTACCGATTTCGGACGATTCACCGTCATGCTGGAGAAGAGAAAGCGGAGGGAGACTGTTCGCAGGTCGCTAGCGAAAAAAGCATGAGCGGACTCGTAGGTTCGTCCACCGAGGAGGTTCCTGGAGTGGTTCCTGTGCTCGGTTTCGCGCTGGGTAGCCGGTTGAGAGTCATTCTGTTCTAGCACCGCGACAATGAATAGGGAACCGTACCTCTGTGTAGGTACACCATGCATATACTATAACCGACGTATGCCGCGCATCTCTACAACTCTTTCGAGTGATATCCTCCGCCTGGGAATAATCCAATCCAATATAGTGTTGCCATCCAACAATCAAGAAACCAGAAAATCTCAAGGTCACGTCGGTCTTCCTATTGAAACTCTTTCCGTTGATGAGGCTACTACCCTGCACTATACACTCTCAATAACTACAGTCCTTTGGCAAGCAAGAGAATGAGTGACACCGACCTCACAACACCAGCCAAGGAGGTCAACCGACGTTCGAGTACACACAGTGGGTCCATATCCATTGAACTTTGCATGTTTCGATCAGGATTCTCTATGGAGAGTTCAGGAAGTGGATCGCTCAGACATTGACCTCAAGCATTTTCCCTGGAGGTACCCTGTTCCACTTTGACCCTTCAAGTATCCCAAATTCAGAAGAAGACGACAATGGAACCCCAGTGCTATGTATTGCATGTACGCAGCTAATGACAGAAACGGGGTGTTCCTGGCAACCCAGGTTCCCCTACGCCCTCCGTCTGCTTCTTGGAGAGTCATAAACCGCTTACTACTGGGCACCACATCAACGACCTTATTGACATCTATAGAGGCCGTGATAGGGCGGAAGCGAACTCTGTTGCCGGAGCTGATCCACAATGCATAGTAGGAATCGAGCCTCTCATTGCCATCTACCAGTTACTACGGCAGCCATAGCTGCGGTACTGCCCGTATCCTCTGGGTCCATAGTAATCTAGCACATATTAAATCACCCATAATAGTGAGACTGCCGTTGCAGGACTCACAGGTAGATGTATCACGAATACCACTGATTCCAGCAGCACTACTCATATTAAGATAACCTTCGTGCATCGTACTTCCGCCGTCCGCAGATGATGCGTTGGTCTCTGGACCGACCCACGGTGAACGGCAGTAGACACAAGTCACAGGCGTCTTTCTTGCCCCTTCATACAACAATGAGTACGGAGGCCTAATATCGAGGGGCACATAAACGTACATTGTTGGAAACACTCCTTGTGAAGGCCGTTACCGCACGTCCCACAAAAAACGATGAGAGAGAGATCCTCTTCGTTCCTGCCAGACATCGTTTCATAGCAGACTGGACAATCTTCACCGTCAACTGAGCGCTTTCCACTTGGCTGAGATTGTTGTGCGCCCTCGACCTTCTTGCCCGTGGCCTTTTCGTAGGCAGAGATTATGCGACTGTCAGTAACAGAAGTGGGAGCAGCAGGCGCATTTGCAAAGATGTCTGCGAGTTCCGTTCGTAGTAGTGCTCTGGGAACCAAAAAAAATTAAGTCAGGGACTGGATACGCGGATGAAATACGGACTTCTGGAAGTAGTAGGTGGATGCCTGACTAACACCAAGGACCTGATATATAGCATTTAGTCGAGAGAAGGACGGCAGGTTCGTTGCATACCTTCAGAAGGACGAATAACTGCGAGGGATGTTAAATTGACTTGGACAGGATGGAAGAACCACGTACGATGTGTTTGCAGTGATTTCCTTTGGAGGCATCGGGACCTGGGCATGGGAATAAGGGACATTGCGGACCCAATTCGCCTACTGTATGGCAACGTACAATCACAAGAGGGAAGAGTATCGATGCGAACAGTGTACACATTTCCAGTGCTACCAAGGACCTTGAAAGTTTCGCGGAGCTCATTTGGGTTCCTCTCGCGTTCGATCATAAAAAATCTGGTCGACTTGAATAAGGCTTTACCGCATCGGGGAGCGACTGTACCTTTGGCTCATTACGCGTGATACACGCTCTTCGATGTTCTTAGGACATGTAGTCCTACTGCGTGCGGCTCGCTTTTCAGGAATAGCTTTGCGAGCGCGTTTGAAAGTAGGAGCGGAGCTTGCACCCGCACTTGACCCTCCTACAAGTTCAGAATCGTCCTCGAGTAAGGCTGCCTTACGTTTGCGGCCCATGGCTGGAGGGCAACGAATCAACCAAATAGCAGCCACCTGCCACCCCCTCAACACATTCTAATAAGCTCCCGCTCGAATAACATTATGGTACAGTCAGATAAGAAAAGGATGTGGAGATTAGAAGACGACAACCGACCTGCAGCGCGACAAAAAGTCGTTGCAACGGAGGACATCCGTGCTGGAGCCGTGGTCACTACAGTTACCCCTCTTTGCACATCACTCCTACCTGCGTGGAGAGGAAATCGCTGCGATATGTGCATGTCCACTCCGGTTCCTGAACACAGTAGAGGATTATCTGCGTGCTCACGCTGCAAATCGGCATGGTACTGCAACGCAGAATGTGAGGCACACACAATAGTCTCCAGTAATACTGGTTCAACCACTTGCAGGCCAGTTGCTTGATTGGAAGGCGAGCCATAAGAAATTATGCGCACATCTTGCTGCTGGATTCAGAACGAGTGTGCCATACACTGGACTTCCTGCGGACGAACAAGCCGATTGCGAGCTACTGCTCAAGTTAGCCGTGTGTTGTTTGTCTGCCCCAGACGTCCGCCAAGTCGCCCTTCTGGAGGATGGAAGCCTGGGAGAGGACCAACTGGCTTCCAACCCACTTGCATGCTTTATCGACCTGATCCCTCATCCTCATGCCAGACCGCTACCACCTCTTCCTCCGAAGTTGGATATCTCCGCTGTGAATGTTTCGTCCTCAACACTCTTTAAACAAGTAAACGAAAGTGAAGAATCGGTACTTCTTGCGGCTTGGAAACGCTTCGGTCCCAACAACTTTGTGTTGCATTCTTTCGCAGCCCTGAATGGCGGCGTCGCAGAAGGAGCAGCATACGCTCATGGAGTCTTCCCACTCGCCAGTCGCCTTTTTAATCACTCTTGTTTTCCTACAGCATGGCCAGCATTTGTGGTGCGTAACAAGAGGCTCTGTATGGAGATTCGAGCGTTAGTCAACATACCTCAAGGCGAAGAGGTGTGTTTCGCGATAGGAGCTGACTTATGATCTGACCTCACCTCTAGATAACCATCCCATACCTTGATCCAGCACTGCAGTACGCTGATCGACAAGAACGCCTGAGTGGATCATATAATTTTCATTGTACCTGCCCCCGGTGTGCGGCTGAAGCGTGCGCAGAGGACGCTCCGGTACTGACAGATCCGCTTGCTCCCCTCGATGGGAGTATTGAATCGGCCCTGTTTGGATATGTGTACCCAGGTGGTGTCATATCCCGGCCGATTCAGATTGATGCCGGGACCATTACAACGCTACCAGCTCATTTACAGTTATGCAAACATGGAGGCTATATCTCCAATCTCGTTAAAAGATTTGAAGATGCGTCCCATGATGGTCCCGCAAGTACCACTTTAGAAACGGGTCGAGGGCTCCTTGCTATCTACACTCTCATTTACCCACCTGGTTACCCGCTTACTGGTAGGTTTTGGACCTTATGGGGATCTCTGCTCACGATCGCAGCCTATGCAGTGTTGGAACTCGCTAAAGGATGCTGGAATGCAGAGATCAGAGGTGATACAGCACCTGATAGACCCTGGTTAGAATTGGCTTCGGAGCTTCTGGAGGTAGCTGAGTGGATGTTTGTGGTCCTGGGGGCAGAGGATGGTGCACAGACGCGTTCATCCGCGTTGGAAGTGGTAGATCATCTAAAAGGTTTGATTGCAGATGAATGACTTCATTGACACTGTGCGGATTCTGTCGAACTGTGAATATTGGTCTTGGACTCTCCGTCTATAATCAATTTCGAAGGCATTTCCCAAAGTTGCGGCGTCGCCACTAAGATGGATAAGGCTGCTTCTGAGGTGCAGCTATCCGTCAAGGGGTTGAACCTCAATGAGCGGGTATGGGTCAATCTCCATTTCATCCATCACTCGGCGCCGTAATTCTAACATCTTCAACAAGATCGCCAATCAATCGATCCCTGCCGCACATCTCTGGGTCAAGCTCCAATCGCTCGCAACATATTCACAGGACACTCTTGTGGCGGAGATTCAAAGACTGGCCCTTTTTGCGCCGCTGTCATTGAAAAAGGAGCTTGAACCGAAACTTCATGCCCCTATCAATCAACTCCCTGACGATGTTCTAAGTGATATCTTCCTCCTCGGCCTCCGAGACGCGCATGCAGACGACGAGGCTTTCGAACGGCCCCAACGCTATCAAGGGCTCATATCGCTAGTATGTCACCGGTGGAAAGCTGTCATCGAGGGTACTTCTCTTGCATGGGCCAACATTACGGTGTTAGACCGCCAACCATTCACGACCACGCAGCGATTTTTGAGGCTCTCAGGAACTTGTCTCATCAATATCGCCGTTCACTGGAACAGATTTCCACTGGACGATGATGGCGATATCCTTGATGTCTACAGTGTCGACGAGATGGGTGTCCTATTCAGCCTTCTGTGGTCAGAGACCTATAGATGGCGGAGTATTTATGTGGCAGTCGAAGACTACTCGCTCATACAATACGTCATTCGAAGGTTTCAGTGGGTCGCAGCTCCGAACCTGAGGGTGCTTTGGCTTAGCCATCACGACGACGAAGAACCGGGGGAGCTTTTGGCGCCTCCAGAAATGGCCGCGAAATACAAACTCTTCCAGACCTATCCAGGTGCTCCTCTACTTCGTGATGTCACTCTGTGGGGAGTTCACATCGACTGGTCCTCACCCTTTCTTTCTTCCAACCTCCGAAAGCTTGCTCTCTGCTACCACTATAGCGACGTTCGGCCCATGCCTCGAAGATTCTTCGAAATACTCTCCTCCTGCAGTGAAGCTCTCGAAGAATTAACTCTCGAAAATTCGGGTCCAACCTTCGTGGGCGATGATTGGGATCCATCGACAATTGAACTGCCGAACCTCCATGCCCTAAAGGTAGCCTTCGTTCCTGCGGCGTATGTTCGGAGCTTGTTAGACATCATCGTTGCGAGGAATGTGAAGGAATTGACATTGGACTTCGAAGACTTGGGGGACCACGAACATGAATGGAACGCTTTTATCAGGCAATTATGTACAAGGGGCATCTCTCCAAAGGAGACAATGTTTCCGGCGCTCACTTCGCTGAGCCTGCTTTCCCTCCCTGCCGAACCATTCCACTTGGGAACCTTGCTTTACTACCATCCCAAAATCACCTCTCTCACCATTAATTTCAACTTTGTGGACAGTGAGTTGCTAGATGCGCTTGCAGTCCCGTTACCCAAGATTAGAGCACCACCTTCGTCGCTTCCGGAGTGGGCGATTACCCTCCGCTCGCAAGTCGCGGAACTCCAACACAAGTTCAATACGAGGCCCCAAATCGTGGACGAAAGTGTCAGGTACAAGATGTGGGTGTGCCCAGAACTGCGAAAACTCAAAGTGTATGGGATCAGCGGCGAAGAATTGCGACCGCTAGTTGCTGGAAGGAAGGAAGGGGGTGTACCTCTGAAAGAGGTCTGGTATGCAGATACCTGTGCTCTGAAGATGTCGGACCGAGCTTGGTTGAAGGCAAACCTTGAGGTCTTCGAGGAGTTCGAAGACGACGAGGATGACGAGCTAGAGGACGACGAGGACGACGAGGATGACTGAATTCGATCCAATTACTTGGCCATACCACTACGAAATCACGATCCTATCGCAGGCAGCTATGCGCTTTGCGCCGTCGGCGATTTACATGGTTAACACACGGTCCGTTGTATTGATTTGGCTTACTGTTAGACGGGAAAATTCTTTAGATGATATCGAGATTCGTGACGCGCCCGGTCGGGTGGTTAGTGTCGAGAGCACCAAGGATCAATTGGGTTTCGAGCAGAAACTGGTGGCGGACCCTAGATTCCATGCACTCATATGTAGCAACGTTCGCTTGAATATTCCACTCTACACGGCCCCTCCCTCTATACAGAGAATGACCTCCTTCAGTGGCTATATCTTCCCCTTTCTTGCCAAGGCCAGACAATCGGCAATTCGCAGCAGCTTCATTCAGCCCGCGTTTTCGTGTTTTGACTTCCTGCAGCAGATCATCCAGCGCTAAAACCTTTGGAATCGTCAAATTCCACCAGTAGTATGGCACGGGCTGATTGAAAAGACGGAAGTATTAGGTTCGCCAATTACTGGGAGCAGGGTGTCGGGAATCCGACCAGGTAGTGGGGTACGGGAGGGTTACGCGGGCTACGAAGCGGCACGGGCAGGCTACAGGGGAGCGACGTGCGGTCCAGAGAGCGGATCACGGCGAGTGGTCGGCTAACCCGCCGGATTATGTAGCGTAATAAAATGAATGGGTCCTATTCTAGATCTATTACATGGGGCTGGCCAAAAACACCACTAACCCAACCGCCCACTCCTGGTGGCCAACACCGGACGCGTTTGCTCGAGTGCTGAGGGGTTCCAGTGAAGAGGTGTCATGATTGATATGACGAGAGATGAGCTACTTGAAGCGGTGACTTTATGATAAATTTCAGCCGGTTCCGCGATTAAGTTTGGCTAAGTCATATCATCATGGTCGTTCCCTGCCTCTTCAGGCGCTGACCGAGCCGACTGACTCAGTCACAAAGTGGCATATAAATATTCAACTGAGACTTCCCAGACATCATTACCTTGCCCACCTCGATCATGTATCTCTTTGATCTCCCTCGTGACCTCCTCGATACCCTTGTTCTACGGACTATAGAGCTTGAAACTCGTCTATCAAGACCTCGAACACCTCCTACTCTCATTCCCGAGCAAGAACCTCGTGGTCTCCTATGCTCGATTTGTGCGGGTGCCGCCTTCCCCGACCTCGCTCAACAACGTGCGCACTACCGCTCCGATTGGCACCGCTACAACATCAAAGCTAAGCTAGCTGGAAAGAAGGTGGTATCAGAGAGTCAATTTTCCAACTTGGTTGAAGGTGAGTGATCAACCCCCGAGGCAACTCGTCGAACTGAGTCGTTCGTTCTAGGACTGTCCGATTCACTCTCAGGATCTGAATCAACTTCCGAAGGAGAGGACGACTCGGATGCCGATCGCGTGGGACAACTGCTCGCGCGTTCCAAAATTTCCAAGTCAAGTCGGCCTTCAACTCCCACTCCCATAACGATCCCACGAACTGCTCTAGCTTGTTTCCATTCCGCGCCTTCAACGCAATTGCGTATCTATAATGCTGTGTTTCCTCAAAAGATGGAGCAAGACGAATACGCCTCAGAACTGAAATCAATGCAGGAGTCGAAACCGGAAGGACGCTTGTGGACCATGATCATGATTGCTGGTGGCCACTTCGCTGCCATCGTTGTCCGTGTTCAAAATCCTATGGAAGAGGAACCTGCCTCGCTCAGAAAAGGAAAGCAACGGAAGCCAAAGCCAGACTACGAGATTCTTTTGCATAAAACATTTCACCGTTACACCAGTATGTCGGTCCACTTTGTGATCAACTTGAGTGCCCTAATTTTTTACTTCCAGCACGGCGGAAACAGGGTGGCTCCCAGTCCGTCAACGACAATGCGAAAGGCCCAGCCAAGAGTGCCGGCGCCATGCTCCGAAGATATGGAGAGCAAGCTCTTCGCGACGATGTGCGAAGTCTAATGTCTTCCGAGGAATGGACCGATGCTATTGCCGCAAGCGAACGCATTTGGATTCGCGCATCGGTCTCTAACAAGCGCATCTTCTACGACTATGACGGCGCCGCCTTCGCCAAGAATGACGCTCGCCTACGGACCTTCCCATTCCCGACTCGTCGGCCTACTCAAAGCGAACTAATCAGATGTCTTGGCGAGCTCACACGTGTCAAGGTTTCGCACTTCACCGAAGAGGATTTGAGAGAGCAAGACGAAGCATTCTTGGCGTCCCTCCCCAAACCAAAACCTCTGCCTTTCGCTGCTTCGACTGCGCCACCGAAAGTGCCGAAAGTGGAGATACCAAAGTTCACAAAAGAACAGGAGGCTTTGAAAGAGAAATGGCGCAGAATGCTCGAAATGGTACGGAGGGGAAGGCTAGACGCGCTTAAATCGTTCTGGGACCGTGAAGGTGAATCCGTCGGAGGCGTGGATGCCTGTGCTCCAGACTGGGCAGAAAGGGATGACGCCGGATTCACATTACTGCAAGTGGCCGCCTCTGCTGGACAGGAGGAGGTTGTAGAGTGGCTTCTTGAAGAGCTCGGGGCAGACCCTACCCTTCCAATCGATGGGCAAACGGATGCAACTAAGATAAGGCGTGTCGCATACGACTTGGCGTCCAGCAAAGGCGTTCGTGATGTATTTAGGCGTGCAGCGGGGACCATGCCAGATCGCTGGGATTGGCTCGGTGTCGGGCACGTACCGAGCGTGCTTACAAAGGAGATGGAAGCGGAGCAAGACCAGAAGAAGAAGGTACGGCGAAAGGGACTCAAAGAGAAGATGAAAGAGCGGGAAGAGAGGGAGGAGGCGGCCGTTGAGGACCCGGGACCTGCTCCAGCGGCACCTACCCTGCAGGCTACTCCATCTGCTGGTCCGCAGAGGCTCGGCGGGAACAAAGTCATTGGTGGGACCGAGGGTCTGACACCGGAAATGAGAATGAAGATTGAGAGAGAGCGGCGAGCGAGGGCGATTGAGGCAAGGTTAAAGGGGGGGAATTGAAGACAACGCACGCCCATTATTTAAACAGTTATCTATCTCATTTTCATTTGCGTCGTACTGAGTGCCGGTCTCTTGTTTTACAAGTCGTTGCCGTTGTCCGGGAACGGCAGGTTGTTTGTCAGGGAACGGCGGGTTGTCCTTTCAAAGCAGTGCAAATGTCAGTACAACTGTTAGTCTACACCGTCCGCGCGCATCTGCACTCGGACACCCAGCCTGAATTTTGTTCTCCCGGTATTTTCAGTGTGCCTCCACTAGCACTGACATGTAAAGTTCCAGAGCTTGTACTCAGAGCTGGAATGTAGTCGATATAACTTGCAAGGTGTGACTGTTGAGGGTAACGGTGACGGTTACGTCGGTCTCGTAATTCGGATCAAGTCGAAGGAATGGCTCCTTGAGCATAACCATGTTCATATTCATGCAATGAGGGTACATAGTTTTGCTCTGCAGCATACAGGCTGATCCAGCAAAGGTTGGAGGACGATGGGGCTTTTATGACGGGAATGCCAGAAGACGCAACAAGACGGCCAACGCTCAGATATTTGATGGATAAAGCATCTGCAAGTGATGAGTGTTCGTGAGTTCATGGAACGCAAATAAGGCAAATGTAATCAGCGATGAGGGATGTTACTCACCACACGGACTGATGCACCAAATGCATGGGGAGGGATGTTATTACGGAACTTCGCCCTGACAACACCCGAGTTGCCATGGGGGCGTGTTACGCGCCTGAAGAGAGAAGAGGATAAGCATCGATGAACGAACTTCAGGGAATCGAAGGCTGGAACACAACACTGACCCCCAGATGACGCGTAGCTTTGAACCACCGATCTCCCTCTTTGCCCGGTATACGTATGCAAGTCTCTGGAGGGAAAAACCGTGGTCAACCTTACTGTAAAGACACTAACTCGCTTCTGGAGAGCCAAATGACAATACTGAATACCTTTCCAAGATAGAACCGGGCCTCCTCCTTGTTAGCTACACCCTCGATTTGGACGAGCGAAGTGTTGGGTTTGGAATTGCGCTTGCCGCGAGTATGTCCTAAGATACGGCCCTTGCCATACGTCCTAAACAACACGGAAGAGGATCCACAGGTCAGCCTTGACGTTCATAATCGGGATACAGTCCAGCAGTGGGGCGAGCTTGGAGGCATTTCGATAAGAAGTTCAAACGGTTCTCGGATAAAATGGCCGCGAAGACCAACAAGTTGCCAGCACCGCCAAAGGAGACAAACTGACCGGGTGGCGGTCATTTTGGTTCTGGGGTCGAGGAAAGGGTCAAAATTGGGCGGAAATTAGATCGGGAGGAGCGTGCCAAACATGGTCAAACTTTGGGACCACCCAGGATTATCAACTCTCGGCTCGTGCAGACTAAAACACTTTATGGGGACAAGAACGAGCTTAGAGCCTATACGCAAGCCATCCCAATGACGCGCCATAGCGATCATGCGCCCATTTGAACGGCTGTTTTTACCATGCAGATTAAGAAGGACCCCTTGGGTGCAGTGGCGTTATCCATTGCATTTGCATGCGTATATGCTTCAGAACGTATGCGAATAACGGAGCCAAGGTAGAGGCATAACGAGGTCAGGCATTTGTTGCGACGGATTTTCACCGTTGTCGCAGTTCAAAGACTTCGGAACATCGTAATT